>JGI24188J35168_1000928_pt1 | contig 17441 bp, 12 predicted proteins | sample YNPBryantNP2012_FD_35168 | JGI IMG/M metagenome (IMG submission 35168) | reverse complement strand
CCGGCCGTCACGCTTGGTACCACGTTAAGGTACTGGCGGCGCAGTTCGTGCTCGGCGGCGGCCAGGCGGGCCAGTGCAGCCTGTGCATCGAACCGCTGGCGCGCGGCCCACCGCACGAGTTCGGCCGGGTCGTGCGGCAGCTTCCGGGGTTCCGGTAGCGGATCGACCAGGGGCACGGGCGACGGCAGCTCGGGCCGGCCCAGCAGGCGGGCCAGGTCCGCCTCGGCCTGATCCACCTCGCGACGGATGCTCAGGGCGGCCATTCGTGCCTCCAGCAGACCCTCGAGGGCCAGCGTCACCTCGACGCGGCTGATCTCGCCGGCCCGCAGGCGAGCGTCGGCCAGGGCGACCGATTGCTCGGCCAGCGAGACGTTCTCGTGAAGGATCGCCTGCCCCTGGCGAAGCCCGAGCACCCGGTAGTAGGCCGACTTGACCTGCGAAGCCAGGGCCACGCCCTGGGCGGCGGTGCGGAGAATCGCCTCTTCCAGGCGGGCCTGGGCGATCTTCTTGCGGATCGGGATCTGCCACAGGTCGACCAGTTCCTGGGCCAGACCGGCATTGAGTTTGGCCCGGCCCCCGCCCTCGGGAAACTGGAGGGCCAGCGACGCCGTNGGGTTCGTGAGCAGCCCGGACTGTACCAGCTCGGCGCGGGAGACCCCGATCTCGTTGAANGCGGCCTGAAACGACGGGTTGTTCAGCAGCGCCACAGAGACGGCCTCGTCGATCGTCAGGCCGTCGGCCAGGGCGCGGGTCACCCTCTCTTCCACGAGGGCCGCCTCGGAAGGGTCGTAGACCCCCGCGGCGCCCGTGCGCCCAGCGATCAGATCGCGGGCACGCCGGAAGTCCGGTCGGGCATCCACGCCCGCGCACCCGGCGCAGCACACGACCGCAGCCAGCCCGGCTAAAGCCCCTGGGATACGTCCCCAGTGCGGTACCACGCCGCCGGCCCTCCGCGGCGACCGGCGGCCGGCAGGTCCTACCGCCCTTGGCCCGGCATCATCCACTCGATGGTCCACTGAAGCTTGGCGGCGAAGTTGGGGGTCTCCTCGGCCCCGTCCAGGCCGATGTCGATGGCGGCCTTGAGATGCTGAGTCTCCGTCAGCTCGCGGACGGCGCCGATCTCCAGGATGTTCTGATTGTGGTGGCCGTACTCCTCGCTGCTTCGATGGAGATAGTTCAGCAGGGCGATGGTCTTGTCGTCGATCTGATAGTCGATCCCGGGCCCGAGGCCCCACTGGAAGTGGCGGCGGTTCTCATCCTCGTCGCCGCGACCCCCGTTGGCCGTCTCGACCCAGCCCTCCAGGTGGGCCCGCCAGCGGTCCGAGAGGCTCTTGGTGACGCTGATGTGGAACTCCCCGTCCACGCCCGACGAGCCTTCGCCGCTGGGGATCCGCATCTCAGCCCACGTCGCCATGGCCGGGCGGATACCCTCCTCGTGCAGGAACTGCCAGAAGACGGTCAGGCCCAGGTCGCCGTTGCCCTGGTCGCCGCCGTCGCCCAGGTTCAGGGGCAGCACCTCCAACTCCACGTAGAGGTCATTCGTCAGACCGTACTTGAGGGACGGCCAGATGGAGTAGTCGTCGTCGCTTCCGTCCGAGTGGGTGACCCAGCCCGTGCCCACCTCAAGCTCCCACTCGCCCTGCTCCACGTTGGCGTTGGCTTCGCGGACGTTGAAGAAGCTGCTGACCTCCCGGTAACCGCCCTCGGCAGGAGCGGCGGCGGTCTCCGCGGCCGTTGGGCTGGGCTGATCCTCCGCGACTGCGGCCTGCGAGAGGCGCAGCGGTTGCTCGCGGCTGCGGCTGGGGGCCTGCTGCCCCAGCGACGATCCGACCAACAGGAATCCAATGCACATGCCCGACACGCTCAGCGCCCGCATGGTCAAAGCCTCCGTAAGTCTGGACGTGCACGAATCGCGACCGCCCCCCGCGCCCGGGGCACCGGCCGCGCCAAGCCGCCCGCCGTCACCGCGCCATGCTACCGTATTCGAGAATAGGCGGGGCCCGACGGATGTCAACCCGGCCGGCCGTGCGCGACGCGGGGGCTCGCGCCTGGTGCCCGGGGCCGTACCCCGGCCGGCGGCTTGTCGGTCCGGGGTCTTTGGGTCACAATGCGACCGCCGGCCGGTGCGGGCCGGACGGGGACAGGTTACCGATCGTTCATGGGAATCCCACGGAGTGTTCTGCCATGGCCAAGCGCAAGACCGCTCGCCGCGAAAACCCCTTCACCGACGCCCCGGTCATCGAGCCCTTGCAGCTCGGGGGGATCGAGACCTCGGTGCTCGACAACGGTCCCGGCCGCGGGGTTCGCATCGCGTGGGTCAATACGGGCGCGGGGCTGCGATACAAGGTGGTCATTGACCGCGGGCTGGACATTGCGGATGCCGAGTTCCTCGGCCAGTCGCTCACCTGGCACTCGGGCACGGGCCTGACGCCGCCGAGCTTCGCGTATCACGCGGGCCTGGACTGGCTCTACAGCTTCTACGGGGGGCTCCTGGTCAGCTGCGGACCCCTGAACATCGGCGCCCCCACCGTCGATGAGGGGCAGTCCCTCGGTCTGCACGGGTCGCACTCGAATACGGCCGCGTGGGTGGAGTCGATCATCAACCCGGACCCGGCGGCCGGGCGCTACGAGATGAGCATCACGGGCCTCGTGCGTACGGCGCGGGTGTTCGATCCGAACGTGGAGCTTCGGCGGACGATCAGCGGGACGCTGGGCCAGCCCGTGATCCGCCTCCACGACCGGTTCGTCAACCGGGGCAACACGCGGGTGCCGCATGCGTGGCTGCTGCACATCAACTTCGGTTATCCCCTCCTGGAGCCGGGGGCCAGCACGTACTGCTACGCGGGCCGGGTCGATCCGCTGCCGTCCGCCCGGGCGTGGTTCGCCCGGAAGGACTTCCGCTCAGCCCCCGAGCCCCTGGAGGAGCATCGCGGCCCGGGCGAGGTGGTCGCGTACATCGACGCCGCAACACAGGGACGCGACACGGTGGTTTGCGGCGTGGTCAACCGCAAGCGCGGCTTCGGGGTCAAGATCGAGTATTCCAAGAAGGACTTCCCGCGCCTGGGCAACTGGCAGCATTGGGGGCCCTGCGGGGCCTACGTCGGGGCGCTCGAACCGATGACCGGGGGCGTCGAAGGCCGCGACAAGGACCGTCAGCGGGGCTGGCTGCGATTCCTCGACCCCGGCCAGCAGGCCGAGTACCGCTGCACGATCACCGCCACGAACGACCCGGCCGAGCTCAAGGCGCTGCTGGCGCTGAATCGCTGAAACCCCGCCTCGCCCGGCCGCAGACGCGTCGCGCACGCCGGGGAGGGCGCGCCTCAATTGCGCCGTGCACATACGGGGCGTCCGACCATCAATCGAAAACCCGCCTCCGGGGATCGATGACGCCCCAGAAGATCGCCCCGACCANGAAGAGCCCCCCGATGACGTACAGCGGGGCGTTCCAGTCGCCGAAGCGATTCAGGAGGAACGTCACCATCAGCGGGCTCAGGATGCTCCCGATCTGCCCCGACGTGTTCATGGCGGCGCTGACGACGCCCGCGTGGTTGCCGCCGATGTCGATGCACGTGCCCCAGGCCGGCCCCAGCGCNAACATGCTCGCCGCCACGGAGATCGCGATNAGGACGGCCGCGAGCGCCGGCGCCTGAACGAAGGCCGCGGCGAGCATCGCGCTGCCGGCCACCACGTAGGCGGCGGCCCCCACGCCCGCCCGCCCCCACCGCAGACCCAGCCGCGCGGTAACCGCGTCCGTGGCCAGACCCCCGAACAGGTCACCCCCAACCGAGAGGATCAGCGGGAGCCCGGCAAAGAAACCCAGTGAGGCGGCCGCGAAGCCGTGTTTTTCGTTCAGGTAGGTCGGCAGCCACGTGATGCAGAAATAGAACCCGTAGCTGTTCGGGAAGTACATCAGGCAAAGAGGCAAGATGTTGCGGTCAGTCACAAGCCGCTTCCAGTAGGCCCAGCTCGCGTGATGGCCCGCCTCGGCGGNGCGGCCCGCCCGGATCCGCTCCAGCTCAGCCGCGTTGACGGCCGGGTGCTCGGCCGGGTCGTCGCGGAACCACGAATACCACCACGCGGCCCAGGCCAGGCCCACGAGGCCGAACAGGACGAAGACCGCCCGCCAGCTCAACCCGACCGTGTGCGTGAGGGCCAGCACGATCGTCGGGGTCAGGCCGCCGGCCAGGTGCGCCCCGGTGAAGAAGATGCCCTGGACCGTGCCGCGCTCGGTGCGCGGGATCCACCGGGAAAACGTCCGGGCCGCCGAAGGCCACGCCCCGGCCTCGCCCATCCCGAACAGGAAGCGGGTCACGAGCAGCCAGGCGAAGTTGAACGCCGCCCCCGTGGCCATCGTGAAGGCCGACCACCAGACCACGATCCGCGTGAGCACGCGACGCGTGCCGACGCGGTCGGCCCACCACGCCGTGGGGATCTCGAAGGCGGCATAGGCCATCGCAAACGCGCTGTACACCACGCTCATCTGCGCCTTGCTCAGCCCCAGCGAGCTCATGATGTCCGGCGCGAGCGTGGCGATGCATGCGCGGTCCAGGTAGGTGACCATCGCCAGGAGGACGGCCATCGCGACTACGCGATAGCGAACCCGTGTGGCCGGGCCCTCCACGGCCTGCGCAAGAGCAGGTTCCATGCTGGTCCTCGGTTGGCCTCGGGGCGCCGGCTTCACACACCGCCGGGCGCCGCCGGGAGTGTGATTCGTACACGAGCCGGCAAGGGTTTGGCAAATCCCCGGCGGGGCCGCGTAGGCCGGGGCCTTCAGCGGCAGGCCGGGATGACGTCCACCCCGTTGAAACACGCCTGAAATGCCGCGAAGTCGGCGACATCCACGTCGCCGTCGCCGTCGAAGTCCGCCGCGAGGCATCCGCCGTACGCCGGCGGCAGGCCGGGACCGTTGTAGCAGGCCTGGAAGAGGCCGAAGTCTGTCACGTCCACGTCGTGGTCGTCATCGAGGTCCGCCGGCACGTCGCACCCCGCGCCGAAGTGCCGATCGAGCTCATCCCACAGCTCGGGTCGTGCCCCGTCGTAGTTGAGGGCCCACATGCCGACGCCCGCCAGGTTGTACTGCTCGGCCAACGCGTATTTCAGCCCGAGGCTCCGGGCGTTGTCGTACCAGACCTGATGCCAGTCGAGCCCGTCAAACCACCGGTACCAGGGAGTCTGCGAAACCGTGTCCCACAGCACGCCGTAAATCCGGGAGTTCGGTTCATCGTCCCGGAACCGCGTGGACCCGACCCAGGCCGTCACGGCCGCCCGCGGCTGATCGGAGACCGTCTTCCAGTGGCCCCCGTAGTACGGAACGCCCAGGATGAGCTTCTCCGGATGCTGCTGGGTGACGGGGGCGTACTGAACGGTGATCGTGTTGGTGATGTTGATCGAACCGCCGGTCAGCGGGCTGTTGGGGCCCGTGTTCTTGCTCCAACTGCCCGCGAAGGCGTAGCCCATGATGAAGATGCCGTCGCAACTGGCCGCCAGGCCCGCCAGGTCCCACTCGTTGCGCCAGTTGACGGCCGGGCCGGCGAAGGTGACCTCGCAGCCGGGGATCTCCGCGTGGAGATACGCCGTCAGTTGGGCCATGAAGGCGTTGACCTTGCTTTTCCAGGCGGCCCCGCTGCCCTCGAAATCGATATTGAGCCCGTCGGCCTGACCCTGGAGCATCTTCGCCTTGATGTTGGCCAGGAACGCCTGCGTGTAGATCGGGCTGGAGATAAGCGTCTCGATCGCCGCCGGGTCGAAGAGCGTGGCGACGAGGATCACCTTGACGCCGTGGNCATGGGCCGTGTTGATCGTGCTCGTCCAGGGCCACCCACGGGTATTGCCGATCGTCCCNTCGCCGCGGACCTCCACGGAAAAACACGCCAGGTGCGTCAGCAGGTNCCAGCGGATGTTGGCGGCCGANTCCCAGTAGGGCAGGTAGCCGAAGACCGTGCGACACGGACCGCCCGCGCGGGCCGCAAGGGGTATCGGCGCCCCGGAGTCTCCCACGAGCGACGACGCAACAGGCGCGTCGCGGTGCGCCAGCCACTCGGCCTGGGCCACGCTCGGCGGTTCCGGTCCGAGAATCTCTACGCCCGCGCCCCTAGAACCCGCACCAACCCACACGAACAAGCCGACGACACGGACGACCCGGCGGGATGTCACTTTGCCCTCCTTCATAAGCATACCCGTACGGACCGGCCGATCAAAACCCCCGGGCCGTGCCGGCCGGCGATCGCCGCTCCGCAGCCGAAGCCCGGGGCGCGGGTCGCGCGGACCGGCAGGCCTCAGCCGGACTGCTCCGGCGCGTCGGCCGGCCCGTCGAACAACTGCGGCTCCTCCGTCGAGTCGCTCCGGCCGGGCGACTCGGGCGGCCGCAGGCCGAGGTGTTCCCACGCGGCCCGCGTGGCTANGCGTCCTTGACGCGTCCGGATGACGAAGCCGATCTGGAGCAGGTAAGGCTCGACCACGTCCTCGAGCGTGTCGCGCTCCTGACCGAGGGTGGCCGCGATCGCCTCGATCCCGGCGGGCCCCCCTCCGTACGTCGTCACCAGCGCCCGCAGAAACGCGCGATCCAGCTCGTCCAGACCGAGCGTGTCCACCTGGAGGATTTCCAGGGCCTTCTCGACGATGTCGGCCGAAAGCCTTCCGCCGCCCCGGACCTGGGCGTAGTCGCGCGTCCGCCGGAGNAGCCGGTTGGCNACGCGGGGAGTNCCNCGCGAGCGCCGGGCCAGCGTCTCGAGGGCCTCGGGCTCCGCGGGCACGCCGAGCTTGGCCGCCGAGCGCTCCAGGATCTGCTTCAGCTCGGCGGTGCCGTAGAAGTCCAGGTGCTGCTGGATGCCGAAACGGTCGCGCATGGCCGCCGTCAGGAGGCCCGCGCGGGTGGTCGCGCCGATGAGGGTGAACTGCTTGAGCGGCAGGTTCACCGTCCGTCCGGCCATGCCGCCCTCGATGGCAAAGTCGACGCGNAANTCNTCCATGGCCGGATAGAGGAACTCCTCGAGCGTGTGCGGGAGGCGGTGAATCTCGTCGATGAAGAGGATGTCGCCCCGCTGCATGTTGGTCAGCCACGGCATGAGGTCCCCGGGCTTGGTGAGGGCCGGGCCGCTGGTGACCTTGATGGAAGCGCCCATCTCGTTGGCGATCACGTAGGCCAGGGTGGTCTTGCCCAGACCCGGCGGCCCGTCGAGCAGCACGTGCTCGAGGGGCTCGCCCCGCCGCCGGGCCGCGTCGATCGAAATACGGAGCTGCTCGACGACCTGGCGCTGGCCCACGATCTCGGCCAGGCGGCTCGGGCGCAGGGACTGGATGAGCTGTTCCTCCTCCGGGCCGCGGGACTCCTGCGAGATGATGCGCTCGCGTGCCATCGGTCCCTTTGTAATCGCGGTCTGTCGGTTTGGCCAGCGCTCGCCGCAGTGCCGCCGCCAGCCCTTGTGCTTGGCCGTCGGGATCGACCCGGCTGGCGGCTGACGCGCCCATCCTTGCTCTCGCTTGCGTGGTTCGCGGGAGACGCCATACTGGGGGGCCGAGCGTGACGCAGCCCTCGCGGAGTCCTTTCGTGGTGCGGCGACCTTTTTTCGCCTGGGCAGTGGCAGCGGCCATGACGACGCCGGCGGCGGGACGCCCGCCAGAGACGCGGTTCGCCTTGGGCGTCGAATACATGGTCCCCGGGTTGGCCGAGGTCTATGCCAGGACGGGCGTCACATGGGCCAAGGCGATGGGGATGGGGTTCTCGTGGGGCGACATCGAGCCCGACCCGCCCGCAGGGGCGCAACACAAATACCGCTGGGACCAGACCGACCGGCTCATTCTGGAATACCAGAGTGCAGGGTTCCGTCATTTTCATGTCTACGTCAAGTGCATGAACCGCTGGGCCTCCAGCAGACCTGTCAAACTCGTCGGCGGCGGCAGCTCACTTCCCAGGCCCGAGTACATGGAAGACTACAAGGCCTACCTGAGGGCCCTGGTCCAACGCTACGACACCCACCACCCGGCACATGCGCCCGGTCTGCGCTATCCCGTCGAGTACTGGGAGATCGAAGCGGAATGGGGCACCGGTTTCTGGCAAGGCACGCTCGAGGAGTACCTCGAACTGCTCAAAGTAGCCTATCCCACGATCAAACAGGCCAATCCGCGGGCCCGGGTGGTCCTGATCGGGTTTTTTCTGGCCGGGCTATTCGAGGGTCATCCCGACCCGGACGAAATCCCCCGGACCCTGGCAGCCATGCCGCCTCAGCGCCGCCGCACCTCCGAACAGTACCTCACCGACATCCGGCGGCTGCTGGCCTGTCCGGAGTGGTTCGACGTGGTGGAGTTCCACTCGCTGAGCGACTGGAGCGAGATCAGTGGAATGGCCCGCTTTCTGCGTCGCACCATGCGGGAGCACGGATATGAAAAGCCCATCTGGGCCGGCGACGTGAACTACACGGCCTCGCCGCTGATGTTCTGGGGCGTTCCCGTGCCGCCCTATACGGACAGGCAGAAGCCCGCGATCGAGGCGACGTTGAAGGCCTTGGCCCAGCCTCATCATCCCCGCCACGCAGAAGCCGTTGCCTGGCTCCGTATGGAACAGGCCCGGGGCCTCGTCAAGAAGACCGTCCTGGCGATGGCCGAGGGGCTGGCCGGGATCAACATCGGCAACCTGAAAGATGAGGGGCTGTTTGGCGTCGTGCCGACCATTACCGGCACGGTGGCGTTTCAGGGTCTGATCGACGCGACCGGCGGCCTGCCCGCCAGACCCGGCTCTCCCCGGCCCGCCTATCATGCCCTCACCCTGCTGGTCCGGAAGCTGGCGGATTTCTCCCAAGTCGAGGCCCTTGATCTGGGCCGGGGCGTATACGCTTACCGGTTNACCGTACGGGGTCGGCCGGTGTATGTGCTCTGGTACGACGACGGACGCCGATACCTGCCCGGGGATACCGAGCCGACCGTGGATGTGCGCGTCCACCTGCCGGAACCCCGGTATCTGGTGACANACACCCCCGTGGCGGGCGATCCTCCGGAGGCGCGAACCGTCTCGACGGCTCAGGGCCTCCTGAAGCTGAGTCTGGGCCCCACGCCCGTATTCCTGGAACCGGCCGGCAGATGAAGCCGAACCTCCGTCACATGTGGGCTGCGGCCCCGGTGGCTCGGAATCGGCCCGCCTCACGCCCCCGGGCCGGCTGACGCAGCGATCGCAGGGGGTGCCTGCCGAGCATGGAACGCACGCCCCCTTCTCGCAACCCCCGGGCGTTGACATCCGCGCCACACCGCGCCCTAATGACGCGCTGCCGGGACGGCTCCCGGCCGACCGGAGGTGAACNCATGTGCAAGCGCCCGCTCGCGTTCGTGATCCTCGTGGCCCTGTGCGGCTGCGGAAAAGACGAAGAGAAGATCCGTACGCCCGAGGGCGACGTCACCATTCAGAAGGGCGGCGACAGAATCACGGTCAAGACCGACGAGGGCACCGCCGTCATCGATACGGGAGCCGGAAAGACCCAGGTCAAGACCGACCAGGGGACGCTCACCNTCGGCAAGGCCGAAGTCCCCAAGGGCTTCCCGTTGCCCATCATGCCCGGCGCCCAGGTGCAGCAGTCCATGCACCAGAGCCCCCGCGACGGCAAAGAGACCTTCTTCGTAACCTTCCAGTCCCCGGTGGCCGCCGACCAGGCCGCCGGGTTCTACAAGAAAGTCCTCGAAGCCGATAAGAAGCTCAAGGTCGAACAGATCGAAACGACCACTCCCCAGAGCAAGATCGTCAGCCTCTCGGGTCAGTCCGACTCCGCCGAGGCGGCCGTCACCATCAACAGCGACGGCAAGGCCACCACCGTCTCCCTCATGTGGACGAACAAGGNGCCCGGCAAACAGTAGCCCCGGCCCGCCGCCCGATCCACCCGAGCGTCCAGGCCGCAGNCCGCCCCCTACTTCAGGAATCTCTCCTCCACCATCCGCCGCGCCTCCGGAAACACCGCCGCCGCCTTCGCGAAATCCACCGCCATCGCCTTCACCTGATTCGGCCCCTTGACCCGCGGATTCGGCCGCGCGTCCCGGTGCAGCGGAATCTGGGCCGAGGGCCCCTCCGCCAGCTTCTGTTCCACTTCCGGCGAGAGCAGATAGCCGATCAGCTTCGCCGCCGTCCCGTTCGGCCCCCCCTTCACCGCCGCCAGCGTGTTCGGAAGAAACAGCGTGCCGATGCCCCCCGGCCAGTCGTCCGGGTATACGATCCGCACCGGCCGACCCGCCTCCAGCTCGATGATGGCGTCGTCCGTGTCCGTCAGTCCGAATGCCGCCGCCCCAGTGGCCACCGCCACGGCCACGCCCTTGTTGCCGCCGTGCACCTGAACGCCGTTCGCCTTGATCGCGTCCAGCCACGCAGCCGTCTTTTCCGGCCCGAGCGTCGCGTACAGGCACGCCACATGCGAAGCCGTCGTCCCGAACAACGGCTTGGCGATCGCCGTCCTCCCTCGCCAGTTCGCATCGGCCAGGTCGTGGATCGATCGCGGAAAACCCCCGTCGGGCACCAGATTCCGATTGACCAGGATCACGCGCGCCCGGGCTGCGAAGCCATACCAATGCCTCTCCGGGTCACGCCAGGATTCCGCGTACCCCTCCGCGCCGGCCACATCGCAGGGAACCAGCAGCCCCTCGGCCCGCAGCGCCACCGTGTTGAGGATCTCGTTATTCCAGAACACGTCGCACCGGGGCCGCGCGGCCTCCGCGCGAATGCGGTTCGCCAGCCCCACGCTCTTGGTCGACTCCGTATCGTACTGTGCCAGGACCCGTATCCCCGTCTTCCTCGTGAAATCCCCCAGAATCGGCTCGGAAAACCCGCGGTCCAGGGCCGTATAGACCACCACGCGCCCCTCCTCCGACGCCGATCCCCCCTCGCCGCAGCCCGCCACGAACACGCCCCAGCCGGCCGCCACCGCCGTCCACACAATGCCCGTCCTCATGGAACCGTCCCCTGATTCATCCCGGGGCCCGCGCCCTCACGGACCGCACGCCGGCGCAGCACCGGGGCCGCTGAAACACGCCTGGAAATACGCGAAGTCCCCCACATCCACGTCTCCGTCACCGTCAAAGTCCGCCACTTGACACGTCGGCGATGGCAACGGGGCTCCCGCCCCGCCGAAACAGTACTGGAAGCCGGCGAAGTCCACCACGTCGACGTCATTGTCCCGGTCGAAGTCCGCCGGACACCCGTACACGGTCAGCACGGCCACCCGCGAGTGGGCACGCCCGCAGCCGGCCCTCGCCCGGCACTGATATCCGCCGGCGTCCGCGTCCGTCACGCCCACGATCGTCAGCGTGGCCGTGGTGACACCCGAGTACCGCCCGCCGTCCGCCAGCGGAGCCGCACCCCGGTACCACTGATAAGAGACCGGCCCCTCACCGGCCGCCTCCACTGAAAACGTAGCCGTCCCTCCGGGCACGACGACCTGGTCCGCCGGCTCCCTCACGATCGTCGTGGCCGGCCGCAGCTCCAGCCGCGCCTCCCGGGAGGCCACACTGCCGCACCCGGCCGAGACGACGCACCGGTACCTCCCCGCATGCGGAGCCTCGGGCTCGGCCACGGTCAGCGTCGGCGTCGTCGTTCCCGCGAAATGCCCCTCATCCCGGAGATTCACGCCGTCCTTCTGCCACTGATACACCGCACCGACCGGGGCCGTCGTCCCGACCGAGAAGCTCGTTGTCTCGCCCGGGCACACCAGCCGGTCGTCCGGCTGTTGCGTGATCACGGGCGTCGTCCGCGGCGTTCCCAGCACCGCTACCCACCCCTCGCTCACGCCTCCGCGCAGCCCGTCGCCCGCCAGCACCGTCCCGTCCGCAGAGATCGCCGTCACGCGCTCGAACTGCCAGCCGCTCACGTCAAGCCCGNACACATCGGCCAGCACGTCCGCCACCCGCCGCATCCCATGGACGGCNTCCCAGATGAAGGCCTCGGGCGGACCGGCCGGCGAACCGCTCCGGTACGTATAGCCCNCCGCAAGGGCCCCGTCGCCCGACAGGGCCAGCACCTCACCGCAATCATCGTCGTCGCCGCCCGGCAGGAACCCGAGCCCCCGCACGCTGGTCGCGCTCGACCAGACCACCGGCTGAAACCGCGACGTGCCCGTCTGGTAGTAGCTCCACCCCCCGTACACCGTCCCGTCCCGGGAGATCGCCTTCGCAATGGCCTCAACGCTCGTGCTCGGAGGCCCCATCAGCGTGTACAGGGACTCGCACGCCGAGGTCCCCGCCACATACACCATCGCATTCCGCGCGCCTCCGGTCGGCGCGGTACCCCGGTACTGATACTGCCCCGCGAACCGCCCATTGTCCGACGCGGCATGGAAATCGGAATGATCGTGGCCCTGTGTCGGCAGCGCGGGTACCAGAACGCTGTCGGTGCTCCGCTGGTACCGGATCGCCTGCCGGCCGCCCCCGTCGCCGCCGCCGAAGGTGCTCCCGCTGATCCACGCGTCGCCGCCGTCGCTCCCGAGTCCGCTGACCGTCCACTCCAGACCATCGGCCCGCGGCAGATCGATGAACGTCCCCGCGCCGCCCACGTCGCCCTCCCACCGCTTGGCCCTGTACGTCGGCGCATTCGTGTTGACGGCCGCCACCACCCGGCCCGCACACAGCCCGACGCCTCGCGCCTCCGCCGTCGTGGCCCCCCCGGGCAACCCGATGTCCTGCATCCCGCCCGACGCCGTCCAGATGAACGCCCGCGACCCGCTGCTCCCGCACACGACCGAGCCGTCGGCTGACATCCCCGTTATGCGGCTGCCCGTCTGCCCCGGNAGCCGTCCGACCCCCTGGAGAACCGACGGCCGCTGCCTCAGGTCGGCCGCCTCCGAGACGACCTGGCCCGCCTCGTTCGACACGACGCACCGGTAAGACCCCGCATCGCCCGGCACGAGGCTGGCGATGTAGAGCACGGAGGTATTCGATCCCGTAATCCGACCGTCGTCGGCCAGGTCCGTCCCGTCCTTCTGCCACTGATACCGCAGCGTCCCGCCGCCGCCCGCCTTCACCACGAACTGCGCCGCCCCGCCCGGACACCCCTCGCGCGACGACGGCCCCTGTCGGATCACGGGTACGTCCACGATCTCGGCGGCGTCCCCGGCCGCGAACGAGTAGATCGAAGCNTCCCGCAGGAGGAACCGCACCCGGATCAGACCCGTCCCGCCCGGCAGCCGGTCGCGCGTCGCCCACCGTANCGCCTCGTCCGTGCTGTCCCCGGTAAGCGGCGAACACTCCTCCTCGCCGTAACCCGGGAGCACGTTCATCGCCNCATCGAGCACCTCCGCCTTGATCCACCCGCCCGAAGCCCGGTAGTTGACGCGCAACGGTCCGCCCGCCCCCGCGATCGGCTTCGTCACGATCGTCGCCGGCGTCGAGCCCGCATCCAGCGAGGCAAAGCCGTCCTTTCGCAGCGTCGCTAGCCCGATGCTCGTCCGCCACTGACCTTCCTCGCAGTGCGTCGAGTCCGAGCCGCCGTAGTACAGCCGGATCGTCTCGCCCACGACGAGCGGATGCTGCGTCGTCAGCACCATCCCGTCGTCCCACGTCCCCGCCGGCCCGAGCGGCAGGATCGGCGGACGGTCGCCCTCCTGCCGCGTCCAGCGCACCCCGTCGCGGCTGCTGACCAGCTCGACGTGGATCGTCCCGTCATCGCACCCGCTGAAGACCCGCGTCACCCGCAGGACCCACAGGAACCCGAGGTACCCCTTCTCGTACGCGAACCCGCACAGGCCGTAGAACTGCGTGTTCTGCGTGCCCGTGGCCCACCGGTCATCGAACGCATCCGGCGTCAGAATCAGGTATTGCGGGGGCCACCGNAGAAAGTCCTTCGTCTCCGTGAACGACACGGTCCGCCGACTGAATCCGTTCACCGTCGCCCGGCTCTTGAGGTACCCGATGTACCGACGTTCATGCGGGTCGAACGCGAAGTTCCCCACATCGCTGGCCGGCGGGATGATCGGATTGCCCGGCACATCGACCCAGTGCAGGCCGTCCGGCGACTCGGCCCCGAGAAACCGTCCCACCACGCCGTCGAAGTTGATCATCTTGTAGGCCCGGGCCGGGTCCGGCTCCCAGGGCGTATGCAGCACCGAGAGGATGTGGTCCGAGTTTCCGCGGCTGAAGAAGATGTTGTTGGCCGTCGAACCTGCGTAGCTCACGAGGCCCAGGTTCGGCTTGGTCCACACGATCCCGTCCGCGCTGGTCGCGTAGCAGAGCCGGGTGGCATCGGGCGCCAGACAGTGATACCACAGCCGGTACCCCATCCCCGTCTCGTCCGGCAAAGCCGTTCCGTACACGTAGATGTTGGTCCCCTCCCACGGCCGGTCCGCGCGGAGGACGGGATTGGACGGATGCTTCTCAAAGGCGTGGTACGTGCGGACCACATAGGTCCGCTCCGCCACCGGGCCGTCGTCCACGAACAGATGAAACGGACCCGTCAGGTCACCGAGGCCCCGCTCCGCTCCGGCCGCCGCCGCAACCCACACCGCCGCCACGCACAGATTCCCCACCAGCACGCTTCTCATTCGTAACACCCCCGTCGCCCGCGAAGGACCCCGCTGCCCTTCTGATCATACCCTATTGGAATCGCGCCGNTGTAGCCGTCGGCGGGCCGGCCCCCGCAACCCCCGCGCCTCCCGTCCCCAGTCACAACGCCTCCAGCGAATCGCGCGTCATCACCCGCGGCGGGCCCGTCACCGCACCGACGACNCCCGCCGACGGGCTCGCGTCCATCGCNCCCATCGACGGCAGCACCGNCGANCCGCTCGCCACGCGCTCAAGCCACTGCACCGCCTCGGCGCGGCGCCGGACGCAGTCGGCCGGGATCGGAGGCCGTCGGCCCCGCAGCCGATACTCCACCAGGTCGAGCGTGATGCTCCGCAACAGGCCCGCCAGCTCCGGCCACGCCTCCACATCCACCGGCACCCCGACGCGACGCGCCAGATAGCCGTTCACCTCGCCCTCCGCCCCGACCCGCGCCTCCGCCACACGCAGCCAGTTCGGCACACCGCTCGACTCGTCGTCGGTCAACTGCACGAGCGTCGCCGCCCCCAGCCGCAACTCCACGTCCTCGTCTGTCACGTAGCCCATCGCACCCCTCGCCGCGGAATCACCGCCCCGGACACGCGGGCACGCGGGAGGACCGGCGCCCCCGATCCCGACCCGCGTGCCCTCTCATCCCTTCTGGCCGCAAAGCGGACCGATGACTTCACCGGCCGCTCCCAGACCCCCACGACGCCCCTCACTGGAAGCGCACCATCACCGCGTTCTGCCAGTACCCGTACGTCACGCGGTAGCGCGCCCGCACGCCGAACAGGTACTTCTCCCGCTTGAAACCCTCCTCGCTGGCCTCGGCCAGCGCCCCGAACTCGACGGGCTCGCGGTCCTGGAAGATGAACGGCCGGACCACCCCGTCGGTCTTGAGCAGGTACCACCGCGGGGAGTTCGCCAGCCACGGCAGGCAGATCGCCCGCGCCGCCCCCTGGAGCACGTTCGACGTCTGATTGATCACCGCGGCATGCAGCACCTCGAGCGCCGTGAAATACATCGCGGGCGGCACAACGCACACCAGACCCGTCGCACTCGTCGGAATCGGCTCGCCCTGGTCGTCCTTGAATGCCAGCATCGCTGCGATCGCCTGCCTGAGTGCTGACCGGAACTCCTCCGCCGAAGGCGAGGTCGGCGTCCCGGCATCGCACATCAGCACGTTGCTCTGGCTGCCGGAGGCCCCCGAGACGTGCGCCGCCGAGAAGAACGTCGCCCCGTCGTAGCTCGTAAAACCTGCCGAGTCCCCGTTCAGCAGCAACTGCGCGATCAGGTAGTCCTTGTGCGTGGCCGCCCGCTCGGCCAGCTCGGCCACGCGCAGCCGGATCTGACCCGTCTGGTCGTCCGCGATCTCGTCCCGGTCCACCTCGATGGTCGCCTCGTATTTGAGATTCTCGACGGAGTAGCTCTCCGTCCGCAGCCCGCGGGCCAGCCGCCCCGTGCCCCACTCCCGCATCTGCGGCACGGTCCCGAGCCACTTGTACGTCTCCCGATCCGAGCTGGAACGGATCCGCGTGGTCAGGTCCGCGTAATGAACCGTCGTCGCATCGAACCGCGCGAAGAACTCGCTCCGCAGCCCCTTCGTCAACAACCCCGTGTCGATCACCGCCATCGGTCGCTCCTCCTGAAAAACGTGAACAAACNGGGACGAGNGCGNAAGGCCCGCCGCGGCGGCGGGCCGACCGACTCGTCACGCACCCCTCCCCCCGCCTCAGCCCGCCAGCCGCACCGCCTTGACGATCACCCGCATCTTGCCGGCGGCCCCCGCTCCGCTCGTCGTCTGCGTGACGACCGCGCGGACGCCCTTGCCCGCCGCAACCACCGCGCCCGGGTCGCCCGTGGCCGCCCGCTCGGCCGTCTTGCTGGTTCCCGCCGCCACGACCACGTCGTTCAAGGCGTCGGCCCCGCCGTCGCTGGGCGTGAGGGTCACGTTCAGGTTGGCGTTGTCCGTGTCCTTGAGCACGATGATCCCCTGGTCCTGCGTGGCCCCGCCGAACACCTCGGTGATGATCCCGACGCACTCCTCGATGAGCAGACCGCCCACGTTCCACGATGCCGGAATNACCGTCACGTCCTGAGGCGCCTGTCCGGACTCGCAGTCCAGCTCCGCCGCCGCCCCCACNAGCTGAGGGGCCGGCCCGGCAAAGGCGTCCACGTTCAGCCGCACGATCACGACTCCGGCCGCCGGACGGTCCACGAGCCAGCCGACGTAACTGTTTCCGGCCGCCGACAGCGTCAGCGTGTCGTCCGCCGAGGCGTACACCGGCCGTCCCACGTCCGCCGGGGCCGCTCCAACCAGAGCGTGCTCGAAGTCGCCCTGCGTGAAGACCCGCACCCAGGACGCCCCGCCGGCCCCGGCGCTGTTGTCCGACTCCTCATAGGCAATGCCCAGAAAGCGGTCGCCNGCGACCAGCGGCCGAGCATACCCGCNGCTGAGGCCCACCAGCGCGCCCTTGTACACGTGCACCCCGCCCGCGACCGGATAGCGCCTCAGCTCCTGATCCACGTACCGGTCCAGTTCCCGATTCGCCGTCAATGCCATCGGATCCTCCTCTCAACAGAACGACGTGTCCTCGAACGATCCACCACGCCCCGCCGGCGCGTCCGGCCCTCGATCAGCGCCCGTTCCGCGCGTCCCGCACCGCCAGCGCCGCATACGCCTCCTCGCTCGTCAGCAGGCCCAGCTCCGGGTGCGCCCGGTACTCCGACCGGGCCCGGGCCGCCACCACCTCGCNCTCATCGCGGCCTGCCGCATCCGGCGGCGACGTCCGCCCCGACGNCACCAGCACGGGNGCCGCAGCCTCCCAAGCCTCGAAGNCCGAGGGATCCTTCAGAGCCAGCCCGAGGGCCCACTCGCGCTGGGCCTCCGTCAGCTTGCCCGCCTTCATCGCCGCCAGCACCTGCTCCTCGGCACGCGCCCGCGC
>JGI24188J35168_1000926_pt1 | contig 17444 bp, 13 predicted proteins | sample YNPBryantNP2012_FD_35168 | JGI IMG/M metagenome (IMG submission 35168) | reverse complement strand
TGGCGCAATGACAACCGCCTGTACCATCGCAAGAACAAAAGGACAGACACATTACCGCCAAGGAGGGCGGTTATGTGGGGCATGGAACAAATGCCGGCTGCTCATCGCCCAGATATTAACTTATCACCAAGCAGATACAGGTCATACGGTTTTTAGCCACTTGAAGGCCATGATCACAGGCTGGGAAAAGATAGAATAGAATTTGGGTTCTTCGTTATATCATGTGAAAGAGAGACCTCCACCATTTTAACAGGGCAGCAGTGAATATGGTACGGGAGTTATTGGCGCTATGAAACCTTTTATTTTTGCGCCAGGAATTTATCGTCTTGAGGTCTTTGAAAATATGTTACACAGGATATGTCACAAAACAAAAACGGTCATTTGTTTTTAACAAAATGACCGTTTTATTCGATATAAGTTCTTAATTTTATTTGGTAGCGGGGGCTGGATTTGAACCAACGACCTTCGGGTTATGAGCCCGACGAGCTACCAGACTGCTCTACCCCGCACCTGAAAAGTTTCATAAGTATTACTAAAATATATAATAATACGTTGGTAATTACCTGTCAAGTTAGAGAGGGGTATTAAACCTCATAACGCTTTCGTTTTACCTTGCGTCTTCTGCGCTCAGCATCCTGCATCTTTCGACGTTTCTTTTCGCTGGGTTTCTCATAGAAACGGCGGTTTTTGATCTCGCGCTGAAGACCGTCGATCTGCATCTTTTTCTTCAGGACCTTCAATGCCTTTTCTATGTTATCGTCCTGCACATCAACTATAATTGACAAGGGAAATCACCCCTTTCTTTTTGGAATCAAGTGGCATAGAATCATGCCGCCAACAAAAACGGAGATTCTTTATACTACTATTTTCAGCCCTATGCAATAATTAAAATTTATAATGAAAGGCGTTTAAGGTTTTTATGGTCAAGGCAATTATGTTTCAGGGGACCGGTTCAGGGGTGGGCAAAAGCCTGCTCACCGCCGCCTTCTGTCGTATCTTACATCAAAATGGCGTGCGTGTCGCTCCATTTAAGGCACAAAATATGGCCCTCAATTCCTTTGTCACAGCAGACGGCAAGGAGATGGGACGGGCGCAGGTCTATCAGGCTGAGGCATGTGGCCTTATGCCGGATGTGCGCATGAATCCCATTTTGTTAAAGCCCACGGGAGAGATGTGTTCTCAGGTGATTTTGATGGGTAGGCCAGTGGCCAACATGTCGGGCAGGGACTACTATGTTAGGCATGCGGAACATCTAACTGTGGTGCGGGCCGCCTATGACTCCCTTGCCCAAGAGTTCGAGGTGATTGTCATAGAAGGTGCGGGAAGCCCTGCAGAGATCAATCTTCAGCCCAGGGACCTGGTGAATATGCAGATGGCGGCATATGCCAAGGCACCTGTGATCTTAGTGGGAGATATAGACAGAGGCGGAGTCTTTGCCTGGTTAAAGGGCACATACGACCTCATTCAAGACTCGTACAAACACCTTGTCTCTGGCTATCTCATCAACAAGTTTCGAGGGGACAAGGGGTTATTACAGCCTGGAATCGACCAGTTCAGACAGCTTTTGCATATTGAGTGTTTGGGGGTGCTGCCCTGGTTTCAAGGTATCACGGTGGACCAGGAGGATGGAGTGCATCTAAACGAGGCAGCGCAAGTAAGAGAGGAGGCAGCCCTTAAAATAGCGGTCATAAAACTGCCTCGCATCAGCAATTTCACTGATTTTACGCCATTTGTTGTGGAGGAGGATGTCTCTATTTATTTCACCTCTAACCCTGAGCTTTTGCTAAAAAGCGACTGCATCATTTTGCCTGGCACAAAAAATACCCGTGCAGACCTGCAATTCCTACATGAAACTGGCCTGGCAAAGGCCATTTGGCAGGCAAGACGGGCAAAGATACCCATCTTGGGCATCTGTGGTGGTTATCAGATGTTGGGTGTGGTAGTAAATGACGGCCTTGGCATAGAGGGACAGCCTGGTGTCAGTCAGGGTTTGGGGCTTTTGGATGTGGAGACCACCATGACCCCTCATAAGTGGTTGGAGCAGACGGAGGTCCAGATTCAGATTCATGGCCTGGGGCTGAATTGCCATGTAAAGGGCTATGAGATACACATGGGACGGACTATTGCCGTAAATGAGGTGCAGGGAATCAGTCCGCAAAGGGGGGTTGAGCTGGGCGCCATGTCTGAAGATGGCTTAGTGCTGGGGACCTATCTTCATGGCCTCTTTGAAAACGATGAGATTCGATTGGCGTTTCTCAACATGCTTCGTTACAAAAAAGGGCTTTTGCCAAGAAAAGAAACTCGATCCTATAGGGCCTTTAAGGATGGAAATCTCAATAAATTGGCCGATTGGATGCGTGACAATGTAGATATAAAAAGGCTCCTTGAGCTCTTGGAGAGGGGAGTAAGAAAATAGGCGGTCATGAGGCCCTTTTTCTTGGAATCAGAAAACGCCTGGTTGCTACTATTTGCGGTCACGCTGGACCTCTTGTGGGGGGATCCCGAGTATCTGCCGCATATGGTGCGATACATGGGCGGTCTCATCAGTAAATGGGAGCCCATCTTTCGCAGGCTTCATCTTCACACACGGATTCAGGGCGGGCTCTTGGCAGTGGCAGTGGTGTTGGTCTCCTGCTTGGCTGCAGTGGTGCTGCTCCTTTTGGCAGAGGGCCTTTACAAGCCACTTTATTGGATATTTAGCACCTTTCTTCTATATCAGGCCCTGTCATTACGCTGTTTGGCAGAGGAGGTGCTCATGGTGCGCATAGCCCTGGAGGAACAGGGTTTGAAGCAGGCAAGGGCTAAGCTCAGCCGCATAGTGGGCAGAGATGTGAGCTCATTGGACGAAAAGGGGGTGCTGATGGCTAGCATAGAGTCCTGTGCAGAAAACTTAGTGGATGGCGTCACCTCGCCATTTTTTTATGGGGCATTGGCAGGGCCAGTGGGGGCAGTTGCCTTTAAGGCCATCAGCACCCTGGATTCCATGATCGGCTACAAAAACGAACGCTATCAGCAATTTGGCACCGTTGCAGCCCGTTTAGATGACCTCGCCAACTATATCCCTGCGCGTTTGACCGTCTTCTTCATAGCCATTGCTGCCTGGCTTTTGAGGCTCAATAGCCCTGTTAGTGTCTTGATGGGCGTCAAAAGGGATGCCTGCAAACATGCCAGCCCCAACTCAGGCCTGAGCGAGGCCGGTTTTGCCCACAGCTTGGGGATTCGGCTTTTTGGGCCTGCCCAATACCATGGCCAGTGGGTTCACAGGCCTTATATGAACGAAGAGGGCGCCTTTCCCACGCCAAGGCATGTAAATGAGGCTGTAAAACTCCTCTATGTGACCTCAGGCCTGTTTGCAGGGGCATTTTTTTTGTGCGCCATTCTATGGGGATAGGAGGGCGCCTATGGACCACATGCCCACAGCCAAGCTGGTCTGGTCTAATCCCCAAAAAGGAATGGCATAGAGGGCGCTAAAGATGGTTCCCATGGCCCCTCCTACCAGATCCGCTGTGTAAAGTGGGGCTACTAATCTCTCTTGTGAGCGATCCTGGCTGAGATGTGCAAAGGTGCCGGCCAAAAGGAAACCGCAGAGCAGCATGGCCGTACCGATTGAGGCAAATTGGCTTAAAATGCCCTGATGCACTCCCCATGCCACCCCCAAACCCGTGCATGCCATGGCGACTATCAGGCCAATCCTCACTATCTTGGTGCCTGAAAGGGCCTTGAAGGCCATGGCCCCTAAGGTCATGCCTACCATCAAGGCCATGAGCAGCAGGCCCAATTCTCCGTAAAGGGCTGCGTTGGAGACCTGGTATTGAAGTAAGAGCACGGTCTCCAACACCGTACCCCAAAAGGCAGCCCAGCACATGAGGCCAGCCTTGAAAAGCATTGGTCTGCCCCTTATGAGATAAAACAGCCCTGTAAGTCCTAAAAGTCCGGCCATGAGCAGGAGGTGATGTGGTTGCATTCCCCATAAGACAGGGGTATCGGCCATGAATGCCAAGTTCGAGGTCAAGAGCCCTGGAAAGAACTTGGAGAGCCAAAGGCGTATGGTAAGGGAGTAACACACAGGCCTTTTGTCCGTATTTATAGGCCCTGACTCGCCTTGCCACATGTGTCCAGCCACCTCTTGAAAGCGGTCGTTAAAAAGCAGGTATTGAATATACTGTGGAATCACCAATCGGTTGTTAAGGCCAATGGCCTCATATCGTTGAGTTAATACCTTCATGTCCGTGGTCAATTCAGCACCTGCCAATACCAGATTTATGGAGCCTGGTAAAACCAGCACTTGAGAAAAGACCTCTTTTGCCGCAGAGACAATGGCCCTGTTTCGCAGAATCAGCTGCTGAGACCAAAAGTTCTCAGAGGCGCTGAGCCTGAAGCCCAGCACACCCTTTGATGAGAGCCGTGCCTTGCAGTCTTGAAAGAACTCCCTTGTGTAAAAGCGATTGGCCTGGCCTGAGGCAGGCTCTGGCATGGCCACCAGAATGAGGTCATAGGCGTCAGCCCTCTTTCGCAGAAAACGCCTGGGGTCCTCATAAATGATGTGCACCCGTGAGTCCTTTAATGCCCTTTGACGTATGTCTGTAAGAAAGGGTAGGGTGGTGGCAATGAGTTCCTCATTGAGCTCCACGTAATCCACTGCCTCTATGCTGGCATATTTCAAAAGCTCTTCCACCAAGCCCTCTAATCCTCCGCCCAACAACAAGGCCTTTTTAAGGGAAGGCAGTTGTAGGGCCGCTAAGTGCGCCAGCTCTTCTGCCGAGGTACTCTCTGTCTCAAAGCTGACGGCGTCGTTTTCAAAGACCGTGGTCTGGCCTTCCAAGGAGGTGATGGCTATGCGACCATAGGGGGTATCTGCCACAGCCTTTAGAAATGGGTGATTAAAACCACTGGTAAAGAGGTCTATTGGGTCTATGAAGATGACTAAAGTCCCCAGGATTGTCACCAGGATTAGGGCGGATGCGGCCATGAATCGTAGCCTTTTCATGAAAATCCAGCGGTGGAGTATGAGCAGGCAGGGGATGGCTGCACAAAAGATCCCCATCAGAAGGTTGGGTATGTGCCAGACAGGCCCCAAGGTGGCCAGACCGCCTGCTACCACACTGCCCATGCACTCCCAGCCATAGGCCATGGCCAGGCTGTTGGGCTTGCGCGAGGTTATGACCAGAAGCCCTGCGGCCTTCTTAAAGGCCATGCCCATGAGAAACGATAAGGGCATGACCGAGATTATGAGAGTGAGTAGCTGCAGATGAAAGGGCAAAAATGCGCCGGTCACACCGCCCAACAGCCATCTGGAAAGCCTCAAAAAGACCATGTCCAGGGGCAAAAGCAGGGTATATAGCAGAAATATGCTGAGAACAGCGACATGGTCAGTATGTCTTTTTTGCCCAAACCCTGACCCCAAGCTGGAGCCTATGAGCCAGCAGGCCATGCCCAAGAGATAGATGAGTTCCACGCCATAACTGGCCACACTCAACTCCCGAAGCAGGACTATCTGCCCCAGGAGTGAGACCAGTCCTATGACAAATAACTCCAAAAACACCTATCGCTCTTCCTCTTCAAATACCTCTGCCTGAAAGGTATAGAACTTAGCCCCGCTGCGCCAGCAGTCTCCATTCAGTCCGGCCTTTCTGCACAGATGGCTCAACATGGTATCGCGGTCCCAGCCCTGTTCAGGCGCTACCTGCGGCAGAAATACGGCAGAGGCGCCGCCCTTCACCAGAAGCACTCCATCCCTGCCAATGACTATATCCTCTACGCCGTTTACCTCCTTAAAGGGAGTCAAGGCCGAGATCTCTATGTGAATGTTTGAAAGCTCTTCGTAACGCACTGCAGGAAAACGAGGGTCATTTAGGGCGGCGGAGAGGGCCATTGTGCCCACTGTGCGGGCCAAGGGAAAGGAGGCCTGCATATTTCCGATACAGCCTCTTAAGTCTCCGTATTTTTTTAGTGTAACAAAGGCACCTCTTTTTACATTGGCAGCCGGCCCAAAGCCCCGGGCAATGGGTGCGGTCTGTGTGGAGAGAAACTGCTCCAGGGTGTCTCGGGCAAACTGTAACAAGGCCTTTTTATCTTCATTGGTTAAGTTGGCATTTTGGCTATTTTCCATGGAGGCAGGCACCAGGGTCTTCCATTCCACGGGTTCCTTTAGAAAGGCCACTGCCCCATAGCCCACCACTCGGTCGTAATTGCCTATGGAGACATCCCCTGAATTGGCATAGCTGATCACCACCCCTTGCTTGGCACCAAGCCTTTTACAGGCCTCCATCAAGGCCATCATAGGCCCTTCGCCACAGGCACATGTGCCCAATCCCCGTATGCCTGCCCCTTCTCCCTTGGAAATGGCCTTGCGCAGTTGAGAGGTATCCATGGAGGCGGCGGCCTGTAGGGTCTGCATATCCACTTGAATGGCCTGGTCATGGGGTGGATAATGGGAGAGGTCTGAACTGGCCACAATCAGGGGTTTGCGGCCCTTTAATGCCTGGGCCAGGGCCTGGCCAAAGGCCTTGCAAAGCCCTTCATCAGGTGTCCCGATCACCACAGGTAAGACCTTGACGCCTGGAAAGAGGTATTGAATAAACGGCACCTGCACCTCCACCGAGTGCTCCTCTCTGTGCACAGAGGGGTCGAAGACAAAGCGCTCATCTGTCTTGAGGAGTTCAGAGGCGAGTTGCTCGTCCACATAGGCTATGCCCAGAGGGGTCTTGAACCCACCTTTGGCATAGATGGATACGCCTGAAAAACCAGGTCTGGTGTGATTGGTGCCCAATATCACGACCACATCATAGTTGTGGTCTTGAGCCTGTCTATAGGCATCAGCGGCTATCTGACCCGAATACACATAACCTGCATGGGGCGCAATGAGGCCTATGGGGTCGGCGGACCGAATCACTGGTGCATGTTTTAGGTAGAGCTCTATGGCCTTTTTTAACTGGCCTGGGTTTGATGAGTAAAACTGACCTGCTACATGGGGTTCTCGAATCATATCCTCCTCCTTGGCAAAACAAAAAACTGATACACATAGCCACAAAAGACAGAGTAAAATAGCCTTCATATCCATACCCCTTGAATGACCTCGCCGCAGAAGCTACATCTGCCGTCCTTTAGGCGGTTGGCCATCAAAAACATGTTGTTTCGCTCCAGCACCGCCTTTCCGCAGGATGGGCAATAGGTGTGTGCACCCGGGTGGCCTGGCACATTTCCCACATACACATAGCGCAGTCCCTTTTTCATGGCCATGTCCCTGGCCTTTTCTATGGTTGCAACAGGGGTAGAGGGAAGGTTCATGAGTTGGTAGTCAGGGTGAAATTTGGTGAAGTGTAGGGGCGTATTGGGCCCTGTTTCATCATAGACCCAGGCACAGAGGTTTTCCAGCATGGATTGAGAGTCATTTAGGGATGGGACTACTAAATTCACCACTTCCAAGTGGCATCTGCCTTGTTTTACCTGATTGGAGACGACTTTTATGCTCTCCAACACAGGCCTTAATGAGGCACTGGTTACATTCTGATAGAAATTCTCACTAAAGCCCTTGAGGTCTATTTTTATGGCATCCAAAATCTGTGCAAGGTCGTTTAGAGGACCAGGATTTATGAAACCACAGCTGATCATCACGCATCTGATTCCCTTTTCATGGGCCAGTGGGGCTACATCCAACATAAATTCCGTCCAAGTGGTGGGTTCGTTATAGGTAAAGGCTATGATGGGTGTTTTTTGGGCAGAGGCGGTCTCCACTGGTGCATTGGCCTTGAGCCTGGTTACTGTAAAGTCCTCGGGTGACATCTGAGAGATCTCCCAATTTTGACAGAAACGGCACCTTAAAACACACCCCGATGTGCCCAGGGAATAGGCAAATGAACCTGGCAGGAAGTGAAACAGGGGTTTCTTCTCCACAGGGTCTGTATGAATGGCCACAGGCCTTCCATATACTAAGCTTTTAAGCGTGCCTTTTACATGCATTCGAGTCCTGCATCTGCCCCGTTGGCCCTCTTCAATGAGGCATTTGTGAGGACATAGTTGACAGCGGATGACAGGTTTTTTATGGCTGTGGGCCTTTTTTAAAGTCCCTTTGTCGTCTTCATGACACAGCTTGCATTCCACACCGTCTGTATTGGAGTATGCCCAGTATTTGGCAGTGGGGGCATCGATCAGAATCTCTTCCATGGAAGCGGCATGGCTGGAGGTGAGAAGTAGGCCATCCAGTGCGGCGTTTATGCCGTTTTTAATGGATGTCCTGCCTTCTATGGCTGCAAATACCTCTTTAATGAGTTCTGCATTCACAAAGGCGCTGACACAGAGGGAGGCTGCGAGGGATTTCAAGAAAAAACGGCGAGTGACATCGGCTTCTTTCATAGCGTCCTCCTAAAAAAGAAAACGGCGTGAAGTGGATTATAAAGGTTATAAAACAGTGATCCCAGGATAGTTTAATAAATTTTCTATTACAATAAGGGTTAGTCAATAAAAATACAAGCAGAAGCCGCTATATAATTAGTAGTATCTTAGGTGTGCGGTGGTTTCTCAAAAAAACCGGACAATGGGTTAAGCTTTGTCCTGCTGTTATGTTCCCTGCTCAGCTCCATAAGATACCTTGTTCCCATGCAAACAGGCATAGACAGGCGTACAAACGGTTACAGGCGTAGGATGAGGGCCTGATGAAGGGGCCAGATGTGCTGATTGAGATGCCCTCCCTTGTCAGGAGATTAAGGCTAATGGCCTGCCATGTCCTTTTTGACAGTTGGTTTGCTTATCCCTCTACGATCAGGAGGATACTTGGTCTTGGTCTGCACAGCATCTGCATGCTCAAGGATACGGACAGGATTCGCTATAATTTGAGGGAAGGTCTGTTACCTTGTTTCATCTAAGACGATGTATTGCGTATTGCATTTTGGCCAGACACCAGGAAGGTTTAAAAGGTGTTATTGTTTTTATTGCAAATTCTGCCGCTGGATTTGGCTTTACTCTGGTCTTGAGCTATGAAAGGTATGGGTTATGATTTTTGTTTGATATCCTGAGAGAAAGGAGGCATCGTAAAAATATGTCTCATGGCCCGTTAATCAAGAGGACAGGTGTGGTGACCTCACCCATCTACCTAAACCACATTCCTGATGAAGGCCATATCGAGTCCCCAAGGCGGCTAAAGGCCATTTACGAGAGGCTGAACCAGGCGGATGCCAGGGAACTGTATGTGGAGCTGACGCCAAGGCCTGCCACTGTGGAGGAGTTGGCCTGGAACCATACCCCCTCCTATATTCAATACATTCGTCGCACAGCAGAGCGGGATTTGACCGTGCTTGATCCAGATACCATGGCCAGTCGAGGCTCCTGGGAGGCGGCCTGNCTGGCCGCAGGCGGTGTGTTCACTGCCCTTGATGCAATAGCTGATGGCCGTGTGCAAAACGCATTGGTGCTGGCAAGGCCGCCAGGCCATCACGCAGAGCGAGACCACGCCATGGGCTTCTGTCTCTTCAATAATGTGGCCTTAGGTGCCTATTACGCCAAAAACCGCTTGAATTGGCTCAGAGTCGCCATTATAGACTGGGATCTGCACCACGGAAACGGCACTCAGCATAGTTTTTATGACCAAAACTGGGTGCTCTACTGCTCTACGCATCAGTATCCCCTTTATCCTGGAAGCGGTGCAGCAAATGAGACAGGAGAGGGCGAGGGAAGGGGTTTTACCGTAAATGTGCCCATGGCCGCAGGGGCTGGGGATAGCCAGTATATCTCTGTGTTTGAGGACATCTTGTCCCCTGCCATTCGAGCCTTTGCTCCAAATGTGATGCTGGTTTCAGCGGGTTTTGACATTCATCACAGCGACCCATTGGGTGGCATGCGAGTGACTGAAGAGGGTTTTGCTGCCTTGAGCCGCATACTTTTGAACCTTGCCAGTGAGTTATGTCACGGCAGAATTGTATTTTGCCTGGAAGGCGGTTACAATCTGAACGCCTTGGCTGAAGGGGTCTATGCCGTCTTGAAAGAGTGCAGCATGGCCGTGGTTTAGCCGCAGGCAAGAAACGATTTTACAGGAAAGGTGAAGAATTCTATGGGGTTAAATGTAACTGAGAAGATCATAGCCGAGCATATTGTAAGCGGTGAAATGACTGCTGGAGCGGACATAGCCATTCGCATCGACCAGACCCTTACGCAGGATGCCACGGGCACCATGGCATACCTGGAATTTGAGGCCATCGGCCTAAAACGCGTCAAGACAGACCTGTCCGTGAGCTATGTGGATCACAACCTGCTGCAGTCCGACTTCAGAAATGCAGATGATCACCGCTTTTTGCGCACCATAGCGGCCAAATATGGCATTTATTTCTCAAAACCAGGAAACGGCATCTGTCATCAGGTGCACTTAGAGCGCTTCTCTGCACCAGGCAAGACACTGCTGGGCTCTGACAGCCATACCCCCACCTGCGGCGGCTGCGGTATGCTTGCCATAGGCGCAGGTGGTCTGGATGTGGCCATGGCCATGGCAGGTCAGCCCTTTCATCTCAGAATGCCTGCGGTCATAGGTGTGCATCTCACGGGCGAGCTACAGCCCTGGTGTTCTGCAAGGGATGTAATCCTGGAACTCCTGCGCAGACTCACTGTAAAGGGCGGTGTGGGCAGAGTGATGGAGTATTTCGGCCCAGGGCTTGCCTCCCTTACTGTCCCTGACAGGGCCACCATCACCAACATGGGCGCTGAGCTGGGGGCAACCACCTCCGTATTCCCATCCGATGAAATGACTCGCAGGTTTTTGGCTGCGCAGGGCAGAGAGGAGGTGTGGGTGCCTTTGAAGGCGGATGAAGATGCCCGATATGCCCAGGTGATCGAGCTGAATCTCAGTGAAATAGAGCCCATGATCGCCTGCCCATCCTCNCCTGACAATGTGGTGAAGGTGAGAGAGGTGGCGGGCAGGCCTGTCTCGCAGGTCTTGATCGGTTCCTGCGCCAATTCCTCCTATCGAGACATAGCCATTGCAGCCAAGGTGTTGGAGCACCACAGCATCTCAGATGGAGTGAGCTTTGAGATCAATCCAGGGAGCAGGCAGGTCCTGGAGAATATCGAGGCACACGGCCTGTTGCGCCCCCTTATTCATGCCGGTGCCCGCATTCATCAGTCAGGCTGCCTTGGCTGTATCGGCATGGGCCAGGCGCCTGCCACGAATTCCATCTCCCTTCGCACATTTACCAGGAATTTCCCTGGCAGAAGCGGCACCAAAAACGACCAGGTCTATCTGTGCAGCCCTGAGACCGCTGTGGCATCCGCCGTTTACGGCGTCATCACAGACCCAAGGGACCTGGGCCAATATACACCCGTTTCCCTGCCCGACAGCTTTATCGTCAACGACAACGGCATTATTCCACCCTTAAAAGACGGCTCAATGGTTGAGGTCTTACGAGGCCCGAACATACAGCCATTGCCCATCTTTGAGCCGCTTGCAGAGGATCTGGTCTGCAGGGTCTTGCTCAAGACAGGCGACAACATCACCACAGACCACATCATGCCTGCAGGCAGCAAGATTCTGCCCTTGCGAAGCAACATTCCCGCCATCAGCGAGTATGTGTTCACTGCCATAGATGCGGAGTTCCCTGCCAGGGCCAAGGCCTCCAATCTTCCAGGCGTCATAGTGGGGGGTGAGAACTACGGTCAGGGCTCCTCCAGGGAACACGCTGCCCTGGCGCCCAGGTATTTAGGGGTGCAAATCAAGTTGGTCAAGGGCTTTGCCCGTATTCACAAGGCCAATCTGGTCAACTTCGGCATAGTGCCCATGACCTTTGCAGATGCATCGGATTATGACGCCATTTGCCAGGGGGATGAGCTGAGTATCTCGGGCCTGCGCCAGTCCCTGTTGGCAGGCGCCACAAGCCTGTTCATAAAACGGCTTTCGGATGGCCGCATCTTTGAGGCAAGGCTGGAGTTGTCAGACAGGGAGCGCCAGGTCCTGGCTGCTGGTGGGCTTTTGAACTGGGTGAAGGCCCAGCTTCAAGACAAATAGATGGTTGCCTTGATAGACGCACACACTCAGCTTTTTGGCATATTTGGCCATCCTGTGCGGCACAGTTTGAGCCCCATTCTGCACAATGCGGCCTTTCGTGCCCTTGGGTTAAATGCGGTCTATCTGGCCTTTGATGTGACAGACCTGCCACGGGCTGTGCAAGGGGTTCGAGCACTGGGGATTAGCGGGCTTTCCATCACCATTCCTCACAAAGAGGCGGTCATGCCCCTTTTGGATCAAGTGGACTTTCAGGCCTTGCAGATCGGGGCCGTCAATACCATTGTGAATCAGGAGGGCAGGCTTTTGGGCTACAACACCGATTGCATAGGCGCACAAAGGGCCCTGGAGGAGGCGTTTACAAATGACCAGGCCCACTTGGCCAAAGCAAATGGGGCCGGGCCTTCCAGTATCCTTTTGGGCAAGAGCGCCGTGATCCTTGGCGCGGGCGGTTCGGCTAAGGCAGTGGTATTTGGCCTGAAATCAGCGGGCATGTCCGTGCATGTGGCCAATCGCACGGTGGAAAAGGCCAAGGCATTGGGGGAAGCACTTGGTGCAACCTTTTCAAGTTTGAATGAGGTATGCGATATAACCGCCGATGTTTTAGTCAATACAACCCCTGTGGGCATGGCCCCTGATATCTATAAAATGCCCATAGCATCTGAGTGTCTGAAGAATTTTTCTGTGGTCATGGACATTGTCTATGCACCGCTTGTCACAGCCCTTTTAAAAGAGGCAGAGGCCGCGGGGTGTCGCACTGTAAACGGGCTTCGCATGTTGTTACACCAGGCGGTCTGCCAGTTTGAGCTGTGGACAGGGCTTCAGGCCCCCTTAAATGTGATGGAGAGTGCATTGCTAGGCCAAATAAAGTGAGAGGGCTGGAAGTATGAAGAAATATGTAGTTCAGGTGTTGGAATCCCCAGTAAATGCCGTGGTGCAAATGCCTGGCTCCAAGAGCATCACTCAAAGGGCCATGGTGGCTGCTGCCCTGGCCAAGGGAGAGAGCCTGTTAAAGGGCGCCCTAAAAAGTGAGGACACAGGGCTTTTGGCCGATGCCCTGACGCAACTGGGCATAANGGCCTGTTGGAGCGAGGAAGGGCTTAAAATCAATGGCACAGGCCGTGTGGGGCCAGGCGGTGATCTTGAGCAGCCCCTCAAGCTCTATATGGGCAATAACGGCACAGGTATTCGTCTCCTCACCTCCCTGGTCTGCCTNGGTTCAGGTCATTACCTGCTCACCGGCACAAAACGCATGGAAGAGCGGCCCATAGCCCCGCTTCTGGAGGCGTTGAGGCCCTGGGGGGCGCGTATCTCCTGTGTGAATGCTACGAATGCGCCGCCTGTGTTGGTGGAGGCAGATGGCCTAATAGGCGGCGATACGGTTATAGACGGCAGCCTGAGCAGCCAGTATATCTCCTCCTTGTTGCTTGTGGCGCCTTATTTGAAGGCCCCTGGCCGTATTTGCGTCAAGGGGAACCTGGTCTCCAGGCCCTATGTGGACATTACACTTGCGGTTATGCGTTCCTTTGGGGCAGGGGTAGAGGAGAGGAAACAGGATGGCATGCCCTGTTTTGAGGTTCAACTCAGGGCCTATGAGGCCCAAACCTATGCCGTGGAAGGGGATGCCTCCAGTGCCTCTTATTTCTGGGCTGCGGCAGCGGTGACAGGCGGCCAGGTGACCGTCTCCAATATTCCCAGCCGTGCCCTGCAAGGGGACGCCGCCTTTGCAGACATTTTGGGTCAAATGGGTTGCGAAGTCAAAAAGGACGAGACAGGGGTCACTGTCATCGGCCCTGAAAGGGGGGAACTGAGGGCCATCGAGATAGACATGGGCAGATGGCCTGATGTGGCCATGACCTTGGCGGTGGTGGCCGCCTTTGCAAGGGGCCGAACGCACATCTCAGGGATTCACCACCTGCGCATCAAGGAGACGGATCGCATTCGAGCAGTGGCCACCGAGCTTCAGCGCATGGGCGCCTGTGTGACCGAGCTGAAGGACGGCCTGGTCATAGAGGGCGGGGCACCCATGCATGGTGCGGAGATTCAGACCTATAACGACCATCGAATGGCCATGGCCTTTGCAGTGGCTGGGCTCAAGGTGCCCAATGTGGTGATTTGCGACCCTGACTGTGTGGCCAAGTCCTTTCCGGATTTTTGGGAACAGTGGGTGCGCATCTCCCTTCAGGGTTAGGCCGGTTTTGACATGAGGCGCATCTTTCTCATCGGTTATCGCTGCACAGGAAAGACCACTGTGGGCAAGGCCCTTGCTCAGGCCTTGAACATGGATTTTCTTGACTTGGATGACTTCATCGTGCAGAGGGCGGGCCGCAGCATTCAGGAGCTGGTCTCGCAACACGGCTGGCCCTATTTCAGGTCATTGGAAAGACAGGCGTTAAAGGAGGTCATGAATAGCCCGAAGGCAGTGGTGGTCTCATGCGGAGGCGGAGTGGTGTTGCATGGGGAATTATTGCCTCAAATCAAGGCATCTGGGCTGGTGGTGTGGCTTAAGGCCGATATTGCCACCATACTTGACCGCCTTCTAAAGGACTTGAGGACACGGCATCAGCGGCCTTCCCTCATGTCAGGTATGCAGCTTGAAGAAGAGACAAGGCACATACTCAAAGAGCGGCTGCCGCTTTATGAGACATGGGCGGATGTGGCAGTGCAGACCGACCATGCAACTGTGCAAGAGGTGGTGGAGGAGATCAGGAGGGTGGTATCAAAGTGAGTGTCTTAGGGTGTCTGCCCTTTTTTTAGGTCTGTTGGTCTGATTTTTGGGTATTTTCTTTTTAGAAAGACGGCTCAAATGAATTCAATCAATGTCTTGAGATGCAAGTAAAAAAGTTTTAAAGGAGAATCATTGTGAATGACATCTTGACAAGCGAGAATACCTTGGCTGCCATTACCTTTATGCTCAAATGGAAGAGTGCTGTAGCCCACCATACGGACTGTTATCATGCTCAACCGGTGAACTTCTGGCGGGATTGCTTTCCTCGTGGTTTGGCAGAGGGGCTTTTAAACAAGCGGCCTGGGGATGTGGTGGAACAGTCCTTTGGCCCTGGCGAGATAGTGCCTGCCTTTGATGGCAGTCTGGATTTTAAAATCAAGGCCAATCAGTTTTGTTGTAATTTAGATGGGTTATCCATTAAACCGAGGCAAGGCCGTTTTTATCCCAAAGGCTTTCTGCGCGGTGTTCCCAAGATATTTCCACAGAATATGGAACCATTTAGAGTAATTTCAGTAACAGGGGATGAATTGTTTGTAAGCCTTAATCATTCGTTGGCCAAGGAGGTTTTGACTGTTCGAGCAGAGATAGTAAATGTGATGCCCAAAGGAGTGGAACGAGGCGGAAGTTATACCGACTGGATAGAGATATTGACCATGGGGCCTGGAATGCAGGTACGTGTTGCTGGCAAACCAACTGATTTTTTTAGTGATGACTCATTTCGTAGAGAAGATGAGGCAGATGACGCCATCTTTTATGAAAAACCTCGTTTTGTTCAACACTTAGATGACAGGGCTATTTCAGAAATAAGCAGACTTTATGGCGAGTTACTTCCTCAAAACGGCCATGTCTTAGACCTGATGAGTAGCTGGACATCCCATTTGCCAAAGGGTTTATCCTTGGCATCTGTCACAGGCGTGGGTATGAATTTGGAGGAACTGAAGCGAAATGAAAGACTGACTCAGTATCTCGTTCAGGATTTAAATCAGAATTTGACCCTGCCTTTTTCTGAAAACACTTTTGATGCGGTGATTTGTACGGCCTCTGTAGAGTATTTGACGCATCCTCTTGAGATATTTAATGAATTAGCCAGGGTGTTAAGGCCTGATGGCATTTGTATCATGACCTTTTCCAATAGGTGGTTTCCGCCCAAGGCAATTCGTATTTGGCAAGATCTGCATGAATTTGAACGCATGGGCCTGGTGTTGGAGTATTTCTTGTTAACTGAACGGTTTAAAGATCTTCATACATATTCCATGAGGGGACTTCCCAGGCCATCTACGGACAAATATTTTGGCCTACAAAAGTATTCAGACCCAGTATATGCAGTCTGGGGCAAAGTGAATAAAGATTAGCCTCTCAAAATCAGCGCACGACGAACCCAAGAGGCAGGACTTGATGAAAAAAAGAAAGAAGCCCGAAACGAAACGACCGATAGAATCCTATGAACACAANGGCAAGGGGCGAGTAAATAATCCACCTGTGGGGCTGGTGACGCCTGAGACCGACCCGGACGCGGGGCAGGAGAAAAAGCGCTACGCCTATGATCCGCATCTGGACCCGCAGCTTGTCTGGGCGGGCAAGGCCGAGCACACCTCTTTTGAAGTGCCGACTGTCTCGCTGCATGTGCACGAGAGGATCGACCCGCGCACGATCATTGAGGCAGTGAGAAAGCGCAACGGCAACGGTCGGCCGACGCAGCTTGGTCTTTTCGAGACCGAGCGCCAGGAGCCGCTGCGGGAAGCGGTAGAGTTCTACCGGCACAAACACGGCTGGAGCAACCGCCTCATCGCCGGCGACTCGCTGCTCGTGATGAACTCGCTGCTGGAAAAGGAAGGTATGGCGGGCAAGGTGCAGATGATCTACATCGACCCGCCCTACGGCATCCGCTACGGCTCCAACTTCCAGCCCTTTGTCAACAAGCGCGACGTGAAGGACGGCAAGGACGAAGACCTGACCGCCGAGCCGGAGCAGATCCGCGCCTTTCGCGATACCTGGGAGCTGGGCATCCACTCGTATCTCACCTACCTGCGCGACCGGCTGCTATTGGCGCGGGAACTGCTGACCGAGAGCGGCAGCATCTTCGTGCAGATCTCAGATGAGAACGTGCACCATGTGCGGGAGTTGATGGATGAGGTGTTTGGGGCGGGGAATTTTGTAAGACTGATCACCTTCGCCAAGACCGGCAGCATGGTCTCTAATGAGCTGGGCCGGACAAGCGACTATCTAGTTTGGTATGCCAGAGACAAGGAACACCTGAAATATCGCCAGTTGTACTCTGAAAAGTTGCCTGATGCCTTCTACAGCAATGTAGAGCTACCCGACGGTACCGTGCGAAAGATCACGCGCGCTGAAATGGTCGATCCGTCGCTTTTGCCATCAGGAGCAAGAATCTTCCAGCTCGTAAGCTTGGAGAGTTCGGGGCCACCAGGGGAAGACACACCGCTGGAATTCGAGGGAGAGACGTTCAGGCCGAACAAGAATAGCCACTGGAAATTGGCCTACCCCGATGGTATGGAGGCGTTGAAACAAACGGGCCGGATGGTCAAGGACGGCAGCAAACTGCGTTGGAAGTATTACATCAGCGACTATCCACTCAAGGTTCTGTCCGAGGTCTGGGACGACACTGCCGGTTTCAATCCCGATCAGAAATACGTTGTCGAGACTCGCACCAAAGTCGTGGAACGTTGCCTCCTGATGACCACCGACCCCGGCGACCTGGTNTTCGACCCCACCTGC
>JGI24188J35168_1000923_pt1 | contig 17454 bp, 18 predicted proteins | sample YNPBryantNP2012_FD_35168 | JGI IMG/M metagenome (IMG submission 35168) | reverse complement strand
CCCAGTAGGAATAGGTGGAATTGGACGCCCAACTCCTGCGGCCTGTTTTCAAAGCCTTGATGAATTGTGTGGCCCAGGGACACCTTCTTTCCCAAAAGCGANTTTTCAACAGACTGGACCGCCTGGCTGCGGACCANCCCCAAGGGCGGCNGGGCCAGGGTTAGGGGGGAGCTTTTGGACGAGCGTGGCGTGGCATTGGGAGGCGATATCCTCGATTTTTCCAAGGGCGGCGTCCACCGTGGTGCGGGCTTGGCTGACAAAAAGCGGGTCTTGGATGGAAGGGAGGTTGATCCAGACGTTGTAGGCGGCGATGACGGCGCCCGCCCGGATCATTTGGACGGCGGCTCCGGCGTCGCTGACCGCGTTGGGGTTTCCCGAGCGGAGCGCCTGGGCGGCATCGTTCATGAGTCGCTCGAGCGTGACGAGTGTTTCCAGGGGCACGCGGGCCGCCTCTTTGAAGGCTTTCTGCATGGCCTCGGTGCGTGCGGCTTTCTCTTCGGCCGTGCGGGCGGGGACTCGAACACTTTCCACGACGGCCCGGTAGGCGTCTGCGTCCTGTTGGACGAGCGTTTGAAATGTCCGGATGAGCGGCGCGGCCTGTTTTTCCACAGGTTCCAGAGCGGCCCATCGGTCCTTGAATTTTTCTTTCCGCAGGGTGAGGCGGGCAACCATAGTGGTGAGGGCGGCGGCGAGGGCGCCCGCCAGGGCCGCCACGCTGCCTCCGCCGGGAACGGGATTTTCCGAAGCGAGTTCGTCAAGAAACGCGTTCAGGGGCAATTGGGTNAGTTCCTGCATCGCGTGACCTCCCGGAAATTNTTGGGGCGTTGGGGCATCATCGCCGGGCGTGGAGATGCCGAAGGCGTGTTTGGCCCCTTCGGGGCTTGGGGTGATGGGGGGCGATGCCCTGGGCTGGGATGTTTTGCCCCTTTGGGGCTTGAGGTGTCGGGGTAGGCGCCTTGGCGATATAAGGTGTTCATCTAACCGTTCGGGGGTTGAGGTGGTGGGGGTGGTGGCCGTAAACCCAGGGCGATGCCCTGGGCTGGAATGTTTCGCCCCTTCGGGGCTTCGGATTGTGCTCCTTCGGGGTTGGCATTGGCGTGATTGGTTGGGTTCACTTCCGTCTTTTGGCGGTTCATTGTTTGCATTGGCAGGGTTTACGGCGCATGACCGAAGACCCGTTCCCCTTTCTTGTAGACGGCGATCACGGGGTTTGCGCCCGCATGGTAGGCGATCCCTGCTGGGGTTTCGGCCTCGAGCACGAGAAAATCCGCCTGCTTGCCCACATCCAGACTCCCCACGCGATCCGCCATGCCGACGGCGTAGGCGGCATTCAACGTGGCGGCGCTCAGGGCTTCTTCCACGGAAAGGCCCATCATGAGCACGGCCAGGCCGAAGANGAACGGCATGGATTCCGTATAGGAGGAGCCCGGATTGGCGTCGGTGGCCAGCGCCACCGGCACACCCAGATCGATCATGGTGCGCCCTGGCGCGAAAGGTTTCCGCAGACTGTAGGCCGTTGCGGGAAGCAGGACCGCGATGGTGCCGGATGCGGCCATGGCCCGAAGGCTCTCTTCCGAAGACGCCAGAAGGTGTTCGGCGGAAACGGCGCCCATTTCGGCCGCAAGGCGGGCTCCGCCCAGATCGTGCACCTCGTCGGCATGGATCTTCACTCCAAGGCCTGCCTGCCGAGCCGCCGCGAGGATCCTTCGGCTCTGGTCGATGGAAAAAACCCCTTTTTCGCAAAACACGTCACAGAACCGGGCGATTCCCTGGCGGACCACGGCGGGAAGCATCTCGTGAAGGATCAGATCCACGTAATCGTCGCTTCGATGCCGGTATTCTTCCGGCACGGCATGGGCGCCCATGAAGGTCGGCACCACGTCCAGCGGGGTTTCTCGGCCGATACGGCGGATCACGCGAAGCATCTTTAGTTCCGTGGCCGTTTCCAGCCCGTAGCCGCTCTTGATTTCCATGGTGGTGGTCCCAAACCGCACGGCCGCCCAAGCCCTGTCCCGCGTCGCTCGAAAGAGCGCCTTTTCGTCGGTCGTGCGAACCGAACGCACGGTGGAAAGAATGCCCCCGCCCCGACGCAGGATCTCCAAGTATTCCACCCCTTGAAGCCGAAGGGAAAACTCCCGTTCCCGCGTTTCGGCAAAACACAGGTGCGTGTGCGGGTCCACAAAACCCGGGATCACGCACCGCCCCTTCAGGTCCACCTCCAGATCCACATCCTTAAAGGAAAGACTCTTTAAAACCTCCTCTTCCACCCCCACAGCCTCAAGGCGCCCGTTTCGGCAGAGCAGAGCCCCCCTTTCCAGGACGCGAATCCGCCCCTGGTCCGCGCCCCCCTTGGGCTTTCCCGCATCCTGCGGCGTGAAGACGGCAGCGTTTCGAAAGAGCTTTGTGATCATTCGGCCTCACCGCCAAGCATGTCCAGCATCTTCAGTTCGATGACCTGATCGGGAGAAAAACCCGCAATCTGAAGATAATACGCCGCACTTTCCAACAAGGCGGCGGCGGGTACCATGCCGTAGATTTCCGTTTCCACCACGGGCACTCCCCAGCGTTTGGCTTCCATACGGATGAGTTCGGTCACACGGTAGAGGGCGTTTTTTTCATAGTCCGTGATATTTAGGCTGACCTGCACCAAACCGCGATCTTCCAAGGCAAGCCCGATCCCTTTCACGTGGGCAAGCCCTCCGCTGGAGGCGCGCACGGCTTTGGCGATTTCTTTGGCAATGCGCACATCGGATGTGCCGAGATTGACGTTGAAGGCCACCAGAATCTTTCGCGCACCGATCACCGTGGCCCCGGCGGTGGGATGCAGTTTCGGCGGGCCCACATCCGGATGTCTTTCGGGATTCGAAACGTCCTCTTTCAATCCTTCGTACTGCCCGTGCCGGACGACTTCCAGGCGTTTTCGTTCGGGTCGAAGGGCCGCTTCCTCGTAAAAATAGACGGGAATGCCGGTTTCTTCGTAATAGCGTTTCCCGAAGGCATGAGCCAAGGCGACGCATTCTTCCATGGAAATGTGGCGAAGCGGCACAAAGGGAATGACGTCCACCGCGCCGATTCGCGGGTGCGCTCCGTGATGCCGGTTGAGGTCGATTTCGGCCGCGGCGGTTTTGGCCGCTTCCACAAGAGCGTCCTGGATGGGCTCCGGGGCTCCGGCGAGGCTCACCACCAGCCGGTTATGGTTGGGATCGGCCCGGTAATCCAAAAGCAGACACCCGCGCCTTCGGCGAAAAGGTTCCACGATGGCTTCGATCACATGCCGGCGCCGGCCTTCACTGAAGTTGGGAACACATTCGATGATTGGGCCCATGGCTTTTCCCCTTGGGCCTCACATGGCGGGAAGCATGGGGATTCTGACGCCCCGCTTTCGCGCCACGTCGATCGCCCGCTCGTAGCCCGCGTCGGCATGGCGCATGATGCCGGTGGCGGGGTCGTTACGAAGCACCGTCGTCACCCGCCGTTCCCCGTCGTCGGTGCCGTCGGCTACGGTGACCTGGCCGGCATGAAGGGCGTAGCCGATGCCCACGCCGCCGCCATNATGGAAACTCACCCAGCTGGCTCCCGAAGCGACATTCACCATGGCGTTCAGCAANGGCCAATCGGCNATGGCGTCGGAGCCGTCCTTCATGGCTTCCGTTTCCCGGTTGGGGGAAGCCACGGAGCCGCAGTCCAGATGGTCTCGGCCGATGACGATGGGGGCTTTTACCGCCCCTGTGCGGACCAGGTCGTTAAAGATCCTGCCCGCCTTGTCCCGTTCCCCGTAGCCGAGCCAGCAGATTCGCGCGGGAAGTCCCATGTGGGCCACCCGCTGTTCGGCCATGCGGAGCCATCGCACCATGCGGGTCTTTTCCGGAAAGGCGTCCATGAGGGCCTGATCGGTCACGAGGATGTCCTGGGGATCGCCGGAGAGAGCCACCCATCGGAACGGGCCTTCGCCTTCGCAAAACAGCGGGCGAATGTAGGCGGGGACGAAACCGGGATAATCAAAGGCGTTGCGGACGCCCCGTTTCAGAGCCTGGCCGCGCAGGTTGTTGCCGTAGTCAAAGGCCACTGCCCCTCGCTGCTGCATTGTCAGGATAGCTCGGCAATGGACGGCCATGGAATCCATGGCCATGGCGATGTAGCGTTTCGGGTCCGTTTTTCGAAGCGCCAAAGCCTCTTCATAGGGAATACCCGCCGGAACGTACCCGTTGAGTTCGTCGTGGGCGCTCGTTTGGTCGGTGACCACATCGGGGATGAAACCCATGGCGATCATTTGAGGGAGAATGTCGGCGCAGTTTCCCAAAAGGCCGATGGACAGCGGTTTCTTGGCGGCGGCCGCCTCGCGCGCCATGGTCACGGCCTGGTGCAGATCGTCCACCATGAGGTCCAGGTACCGGGTGTCCAGACGCCTTTGAATCCGCGCCCGATCCACTTCCACGCACACGGCTACGCCTTCGTTCATGGTGACGGCCAGGGGCTGGGCGCCACCCATGCCGCCCAAGCCGCCTGTAACCGTGATCTTTCCGGCCAAGGATCCGCCGAAGTGTTTTTCCGCCAAGGCGGCGAAGGTTTCATAGGTCCCCTGCAAAATCCCCTGGGTGCCGATGTAGATCCAGGATCCCGCCGTCATTTGGCCGAACATAATGAGCCCCTTGGCTTCCAGTTCGTGGAAGTAGTCCCAGGTGGCCCAGGCGGGAACCAGATTGGCATTGGCGATAAGAACCCGAGGCGAAGCGGGATAGGTTCGGACGATCCCCACGGGTTTTCCCGATTGAACAAGCAAGGTTTCATCGTTTTCCAGCTCGAGCAGCGATCGCACCAGGGCGTCGAAGCACTCCCAGTTTCGCGCGGCTTTTCCNGTTCCACCNTAGACAATAAGTTCGTCGGGCTTTTCTCCCGTTTCGGGATCNAGATTGTTACACAGCATCCGCAGAGCCGCTTCCTGATGCCAGCCCTTGCAGTGAAGCTCCNTGCCTCGAGGAGCCCGAACCNGCCGAGCCTTACCNCAGCCGATCTGTAACGCCTTGAGGAGCCTTTCCTTCGGGGTGGTGCTCATCCCATGGTCCTCCCTGTCCTGATCATGGCTTCCTCCCTGTGGGTTTCTGCCTTGTACAGATACCGGAAAGCCAGCGTGAAGAAAAGCGAAGGTTTTATGAGAGATCGGCAGGTGCTTTTCATCTCCGATACGTGAAGGGGAAATCCTCAGATAGGCCTCCGCGGTGCGTTGCGCCGCATCCAGGTCGTCGGCGTCCAGCTCGGCATGGAGTCGGTAATGGAACTGGCGGCGCCAATCCGGTCGGTACTCGGGAAGCTCTCCCGAACCGAAGGCGTCCTAAGCCGCCGACACGGTCCGACGCACCTTTTTAATTTCCCCAGGAGCCGCCTCGGTAAAGGTTTTCTCACAATTCAAAGGAGCAGAACGCCGCCAGCGCTTTCCTTGCCAGATACGCCTCGAGGCCGGGGTGGTCGTCGTGGGCCACAAAGACGCAGAAAGGATTCCAAATCAAACCGGCCCGTTCCAGGAGCTTCACGCCCTTGCGGGACCGCTCCACGGGCTAGGCGTGTACGGCCGCCTTAATGAAGTCATAAGAGATGATGCCCCGGAAACTCCTTGCCATGGGGCTTCATGTTTGGCACGGTCGAAACGGTGTTCGGCGTCGATCAATCAAATGCCGCGGGTTGGAAAGATGAGGATGGAAGAGAGGATCGAAACGTCCCAAGGAAAGTTCTTCTTAAGACCCTTCGCCCCGGAGGATGAGGCAAAGGTCCTAGATTTATGGGCTGCCGCTTTCCACAAAAAGATGCCGTTGCCCTTGTGGCAGTGGAAATACGTAGCCAATCCTTTTGGAACGCCCATGATGGTGTGTGTTTCCGAGTCTGGAGAGATCGCTGCTTTTTTTGCTGCCATTCGCTACCCCGCACTCTGGAAAGGGCGCCAGACCTTCATGCTCCATGCCGTGGACAACATGTCCCATCCGGCATACCGAGGAGTCCTCAGCGGCCGAAAGGGCCTTTTTGCCCGAACCGCCGAGCACTTTTTTCGATGCCATACGGGACCGGAAAAATCGGTTTTCGTTTACGGATATCCTGGCGTGCGTCATTTTCGCCTCGGCCACCACCTTCTTGGATATACGGCGCTGCCTCGGGGCGTCACTTTTCTTCGTGATCAATCAAATAAGATGAGAAGAAAAAGGAGTTTGTCTTTCAGGATCGTTGAGACGGTCCAGACGGCTTCGGAGGATTTCGATCATTTCTGTCAAAGCGCAGCCAGAGAATACCCTTTTGCCGTGCGTCGCGATGCCGCTTTCATCCGGTGGCGTTTTTTAGACCATCCTTCGCAAAAGTACCAACTGTGGGTATGCCGATCCTTTCGAACACGGCGTATCATGGCTTTTGCCGCGGTGCACCGCCAAGAAGGTCGAGCTCAGCTTGTGGACCTTTTGGCCTTAGGAGACGACAAGGACACGATTCGCCTGCTGGCGGAAATCGCCTCGGATCTTGCCTCAGCAGGGGGGGAAGTTCTGGAGTGCTGGCTGCCCTCCGGGCATTTTCTCACGAACCTCCTGAGGACCATCGGTTTTGAGGAAGCCCCCGAGCCGTTTGGGTTTGTGCCGGCGTGCGTGAACCGCTCATTTCATCCGAATCTGGACATCACCTGGGCGATGCGAAATTTCTTCTACACTTTAGCCGATGCGGATCTTTTGTGATTTGTGCGCCAGGCGTTGCCAAGCCTTTACGCGCGTCTCGTTCCGTTTGCCCCTGGCGGCCGACGCTCTGGAGTCGGCTTGAGAGGAAGGACGGCAGGTTGTGGATCCGGTGGTGCATGTGGCAAAGTTGGTCAAGCGGTTTCGGGATGTGACAGCGGTGAATGGCATTTCCTTTACCGTGGAGCGCGGGGAGTTTTTCGGGCTGCTCGGGCCTAACGGCGCCGGAAAAAGCACGACGATCCGCGTGCTTTATGGGTTTTCTCCGCCCAGCGCCGGGACCGTCCGCGTCTTTGGGTTGGATATCCGCACCCACTGGCGGACCATCAAGGCCCGCATCGGAGTGTGTCACCAGGAAAACACCCTGGATCCGGACCTCACCGTGGAAGAAAACCTTTGGGTGTTTGCGGGCTACTTCGGCCTTTCACGGGCGGTGGCCAAGGATCGCGCTTCCGAACTGCTGGACTTTTTCGCCCTGTCCCACAAAAGGACCTCCAAGGTGGCGGATCTTTCGGGCGGCATGGCACGGCGGCTCATTCTGGCTCGGGCCCTCATCAACCGCCCGGAACTTCTCATTCTGGATGAACCCACAACGGGCCTGGACCCTCAAAGCCGCCACCTGCTCTGGAACAAACTGGAATCTCTTCGCGCCGACGGCCTCACGGTGCTCCTGACCACCCACTACATGGAAGAAGCGGCCCGACTCTGCGATCGGCTTCTGATCATCGACCATGGCTCAATCCTTGTGGAAGGGGCGCCGGAAGCGCTTATCGCGCGTCATGCCGGAGCCCATGTCCTGGAAATCGGCGGGCCGAGTCGGGAGCTTCTGGAATATGTTCGCACGGCGGGCCTTAGTTATGACGACCTGGGGGATCGCCTCATCCTCTATGTGCCGGAAGGATCCCCCTTGACGGAAACCCTGCGCACGCGCTTTTGCATGGAGCGGTGCACGTGGCGGCGGAGCACTCTGGAAGACGTGTTCCTGCGCCTTACGGGAAGGGAGCTTCGAGAATGACGGGCGGGGCCGTTTCGTGGCGGTTCATCAAGGTCTGGCAGCGCAATCTGTGGACGTATCGGCGGATCTGGAAGGTAAGTTTTCTCACCCCGCTGCTGGAGCCCCTCTTTTTCGTCGCCGCCTTCGGACTGGGGCTGAGCGGCTTCATCGGCGAGGTGCCCTACAGCGGCCGGCATTTCGATTACCCGACCTTCATCGCCCCCGCCTTGGTGGCGACGGCCATGATGAACAACGCCTTCTTCGAGACGACCTACGCCTCCTTTGTGCGCATGTATTACCAAAAGACCTTTGACGGCATGCTGGCGACCCCGCTCAGCCTGGAAGAAATCATGATCGGCGAAATCGTCTGGGCCGCCACAAAATCCGTGGCGGCCGCCTGCCTTATGAGCGGCGTCTTGGCCGTGCTGGGTTTCGTGAAGCCCTGGTCCATCATGGCCATCGTGCCGACGGCATTCCTCGGGGGGGTTGCCTTTGGCGCCGTGGGGCTGTGGATCACCGGCATCACGCCGCACATCGAAATGTTCAACCTGCCGGTTTTTCTTGTCGTCACGCCCATGTTTCTCTTTTCCGGCACATTTTTTCCCGTCTCCACGCTGCCCGCCTGGGCCGGCGCGGCGGCGCGGGCTTTCCCGCTCTATCACCTGGTGGAGCTGTGCCGCCGCATGCAGATGGGTGCCGGGGAATACCCTGCGTGGGGGAGTGCGGCCTATCTCGTGGGTTTTGCCGCACTCTTTACGGTCTGCGCCGTTCGTGCCATGAAGCGGCGCCTCATTCGCTAATAGCCGCGCTCGCCCCGAAAGATGATCGCAAGACGCCCGCCTTCGAAACGCAGGGTGTGCAGAAAGTCCGTGGGGCCGAAATTATAGACCCATTCTTCCACGACAATCTTGTCGTAACCGTAGGGCGTTCGAACAATCTTTTCGCCCACAAACTGCTGATGAAGGGGCGGGCCGCATTTGATGGCCACATCGGTTTTGGTTTCCCCGACGACGACGAGGCGCGTGCCGCACCGAAGCGAGGTCAGCGTATCCTGAGCGCCGGATTGTGCCGTCACCCCACAGAACCCCACCACCACTAAAATGACCCCGATCAGTCGTTTCATACCGCGCTCCCCGCCGACCCGTGCCCTGCCATCCCCAGCATCCGACCCATGGCCTTTTGCCGCCCGCCTGAATTTTTGTTCATGATACCTTTCTTTCACACCATGCACAATTTCGTTCTCCGCACAAACGGGGCCCCTTCGCCGACGCGCCGCCGCCGTCTTGGGCCGAAACCTCCTTGGCCCGTGGGTTCGGCACAAAATTGTTCCCAATTCCTCTCCCTTCCGTCCGCATAGCCCGGGCCGTTTTCTTTCAAAACGCTGGGGCTATGCCCATGGATTCGAGCCTTTTCCCCTTTGAAGGCACCTTCATGGATGGTTCGGCACGGACCTTGCCTTTTGTTTCAGTCGTTCGCCTGGCAGGGGTTGTGATGCGGAAAACCAACAATGGACAAAAAAGGAGAAAAAGACCATGGACAGCGGCGATACGGCATTCATGCTCATAGCGACGGCTCTCGTGATGCTCATGACGCCGGGGTTGGCCCTTTTTTATGGCGGCCTGGTGCGCTCCAAAAACGTGCTCGCCACCATGATGCAGAGTTTCATTTGTCTCGGGGTGGTTTCCATCCTGTGGGTTGTGTTCGGCTACAGCCTGGCTTTCGGGCCGGACAAAGGGGGCGTCATCGGCGGCCTCGATTGGGCCTTCCTTCGTTCCGTGGGGACGGAACCCGGTCCCTATGCGGCCACCATTCCTCATGTGGTCTTTTCGGCCTTTCAGCTCATGTTCGCCATCATCACGCCGGCCCTGATCACGGGGGCCTTTGCGGAACGCATGAAATTTTCCGGCTTTCTCCTCTTTACGGTCCTGTGGACGACGCTTGTCTATTTTCCCGTGTGCCACTGGGTTTGGGGCGGCGGCTGGCTGGGCAAGCTGGGGGCGCTGGATTTCGCCGGTGGCACCGTCATTCACATCAATTCGGGCGTGGCGGCTCTGGCGTCGGCTCTGGTGGTGGGAAAACGCCGCGGGTATCGCAAGGAACCCTTTCAGCCCCACAATTTGCCGCTCACCGTGCTCGGCGCGGGGCTCTTGTGGTTCGGCTGGTTCGGTTTCAACGCGGGAAGCGCTCTGACAGCGGGGGCAGTGGCCGGTGTGGCCTTCTTCAATACCCAGGTGGCCACGGGGGCGGCGGCGGTGGCCTGGATCGCGGCGGAATGGATCAAAATCGGAAAACCTACAACTTTGGGAGCGGTTTCAGGGGCTGTGGCGGGCCTTGTGGCTGTCACTCCGGCCGCCGGGTTCGTGGGACCCGTGCCGGCGCTCGCGATCGGTCTTCTGGCGGGGTTTTTCTGTTACGGAGCCGTTTTGGCCAAGGAAAAGCTGGGCTACGACGATGCCCTGGATGTGGTGGGCATTCACGGCGTGGGCGGCCTGTGGGGTGCTTTGGCCACGGGGCTTTTTGCCTCCAAGGTTTTCAACGCCGCGGGAGCCGACGGCTTGTTCTACGGCAACCCGAAGCAGCTGCTCATTCAGGCTGCGGGGGCCCTGGCGGCCATCGTCTATTCCTTCGTGCTGTCCTGGGTGCTGCTCAAAGTGACGGGTGCCGTGACCGGGCTGCGGGTGCCGGATGAGGAAGAGGTCCAGGGATTGGATCTGGCCCAGCACAGCGAAACGGGCTACGTCCTGTAGCGCTTGGCCCCGGCGCGTCGGGGACGGCGTGAAGGAAACGCCGAACCGTCTGAAACGGACCCTTTTCAAGAAAGGATGCCCTCATGGTGAAAATCGAGGCGATCATCAAGCCCTTTGTTTTGGAACAGGTCAAGGAAGCGTTGAATTCCATCGGCGTGACCGGCTTGACGGTCACGGAAGTGCGCGGNTTTGGCAGGCAAAAAGGACACCGGGAAATCTACCGCGGGGCCGAGTACTTGGTGGAGTTTCAGCCAAAGATCAAGGTGGAGACGGTGGTTCCCGAAGAGCGCACGGAGGTCGTGGTGGAAACCATCCAGAAGGCCGCTCGCACGGGAAAGATNGGAGACGGCAAGATCTTCGTCTATCCCTTGACGCAGGTTATCCGCATCCGCACGGGTGAGCGCGGCGAGACGGCCATATGATNGGGGAACCCGGGGGCCAGCCCCGGGTTCACTGGGTGACCCAGACGGCCTGATGGCGAAAGTCGGTGAGGATCTTCTTGGTGACGGAGCTCTTGAGAAAGCCCCAGGTGCCGCCGGAGCCTCCGTGGCCGAGCACCACAATGCCGGCCTTGTTTTCGGCGCTGTAGGAGAGAATATCAGCGGCGATTTTCCCCGAACTCGGGGCCGCCACGAGCCGCACACGGGCCTGATCGACGGCGCTTTCCCGAATGAGATCCAAGGCTTGGGCATAGTTGGCCCGGACATCCGCGGACTGATCGGCGACCCACCGGGTCATGTCCCNATCGGGTTCGATCCCGTGGGAGATGATTTTTTTCGATAATTTCTTGGAAAAATGGACCACGTCAATGGCTGTGGCAGTCTCTTCCAGCATGAACAGCGCATGGTCCAGGGCCCGTACGGACGCTCGGTGTTCGGAGACGCACACCACCGCCCGGGATATGTCCGCAGGCTCGTCCACGAACCAGATGGGGCTTACCAGGCAATGGTGAAGCAGGGCCGACGTGTGGTCGCCCTTAAGGAAGCCTTCCAAAGCGCTGCCCGATTGCTTTGGGAAAAGCACGGCATCGACTCTCTTGATATCCGCCAGGCGGCAGGCGTGATGGGCGACGCTCAGTTCCTTTTCCTGGACCAGTTCGTGGATNACGTCGTCGCTAAAGCCCAGGTCCAAAAGGACCTGTTTCGCCCGGGCGCAGGCTCTTTGAGCGGCTTGGTCCCGTTCCTTGAGGAAGGCTTTTTTCTTGGCCACCTGCGCTGGGCTGAGCCGCCCTTCGGCGTAGACCGGGGGCAGGGGAGGGACCAGGTAGTGGATGGTCAGGCTGATTCGGGACCGATCGGGATAGAGCTGGGTGAGAAACCGGATCGGTCGCAGGGATTCTTCCGTATCGTCGATGGGCAGCAGAAACGCTTTCGGCGTGGGGGGCATGGGGGAGCTCCTCCGTGGCGCACGAGCGGCCTTCGTCGTTAGGGTGTCAATTCGCACGGTGGGCTGGCGTGGTCTTGGGCGGCGATGAGGAAGCGCACGTGAGCCCACCGGTCCCGTTCCAGCCGATGCCCCAAAGTGTCCCTGACGAGCTGCGGGTGGTTGTTGATTTCACTCAGGTGGGCCATGACGACGACCTGCAGATCCTCGTGGTGCACCTCCTGGAGCAAATCGCAGCATTCGTCGTTACTGAGGTGGCCGTGTCGGCCGCGGATCCGTTGCTTCAGGGGCCAGGTGTAGGGACCGTTGAGAAGCCGTTCCACGTCGTGGTTGGCTTCGACGATCAANCCGTGGCAATGACGAAGGCGTGTGCGCACCAGTTGGGTGGCGGTGCCGCAATCGGTGCANACCGCCAAGCGGCAGCCGTTGTGTTCCACGATAAAGCCGACGGGGTCCGCCGCATCGTGGGACAGGGAAAAGGGNAGCACGGAAAGATCGCCNACGCGAAAGGGCCGGCCCGATTGGATGAGGTGCACGGCGGCCAGTTCCCCCAGTTGGGGCGGTAGGGCTTCCAAACAGCCTTGGGTCAGATAGACGGGAAGGTCGTGGCGGCGGCTGAAAACCCCCACGCCGCGAATATGGTCGCTGTGTTCGTGGCTGAGAAGGACGGCGGAAAGGCTTTTCGGATTGAGGCCGGTGGCTTGAAGGCGCCGCCCGATTTCCTTGGCGCTCAACCCCGCGTCCACAAGAAGTGCCGTGGAGCCTCCGGCCACATAGATGGCGTTGCCTTTGGACCCACTGGCGAGCACTTGGAACACAAGAGCCATGGCCGATAACCCTATGCCAGGGCGACGTCGGCCGCCCCGTTTTCCGAAACGGGCCCGAGAAGCGTCAGGGCCGTGTTTTCGGGGCGGTATTGTTCATGGAACCATGCCTGNACATCGTCGGCCGTCACTCGGTCGATGGCTTCTTCCACTTCTTCCAGAGGGATATGACGGCCGAAGACGAATTCGTTTTTGGCCAACCGGTTCATGCGTGAATCGGTGCTTTCCGCATTGAGGTACATGCTGCCCTTGAGATATTCCTTGGCGGCGGCCAGTTCGGAGTCCGTGATGGCGTCGCGGCGGACGGCGTCCATTTCGGCTATGATGACCGCAAGGGTTTCGTCCACGTCCTGNGGAGCCACGGCGGCGTAGACGCCCATGAGGCCCGTGTCTTCGTGGCTATTCACGAAGGAATAGATGGAATAGGCGAGGCCCCGCTTTTCCCGCACTTCCTGAAACAGCCGGCTGCTCATGCTGTTTCCCAAAACGACGTTGAGCACATGGCAGGCGAAACGTCGAGGATCGGATTGGGAACAGGCGGGAAAACCCAAACAGATGTGGACCTGTTCCAAGTCTTTGGGGACCACGGTGCGATGGGAGACGACCCGCGGCGCCGAACGTTTCGGCGGGCGTCGGGTATGGTTGAGCGTGTCCAGATGAGGCGCCACCAAGTCCACAAAGGCGTCGTGGTCCACGTTGCCCGCCGCGGCCACGAGGACCACCTCCGGAGCGAAGCGCCGACCGAGGAAGTCAAGGATCTGGGTTCGACTCAAGGCCCGCACGGATTCCTCGGTGCCGTAGATGGGCACGCCCAGCGGGTGGTCCTTCCAGAAGTCTTGCTGAAACAGGATGTGGACCAGGTCCTCGGGCGAATCCTCGATCATGTTGATTTCCTGGACCACGACCTGCCGTTCCCGCTCAATCTCCTCATCGGCGAACAACGAATGGAGGAAGATGTCGGTGAGCACATCCACGACCAGGTTCAAATGGGTGTCCATGACCTTGGCGTGGATGCACAGGTTTTCTTTGGACGTGAAGGCGTTGGCGAAACCGCCCACGGCATCCAGGGCCTTGGCGATGTCCAGGGCGGACCGCGTGGCGGTGCCCTTAAAGAGCATGTGCTCCACGAAATGGGTGACGCCCCTTTCGTGGGGCTCCTCGTCCCGGGACCCCACATTGACCCAGATGCCCGTGGACACCGAATGGAACCCGGGCATCTTTTCGGTCACGACCCGAATGCCGTTAGGAAGAATCGTCTTGCGAACCAACACGCCCTCGTTATTTGCGTTGTTCCGGATTGCCGAGCACGGCCTTGCGGCTGAGCCGAATGCGCCCTTCGCGGTCGATGTCGATGACTTTCACCAGGACTTCGTCCCCTTCCTTGACCACGTCGGTGACTTTCTGCACGCGTTTGTGGTCCAGTTGGGAGATGTGGATAAGCCCCTCCGTGTTGGGAAGGATTTCGGCGAAGGCGCCGAAGTCGGTCACCTTGGTGACCCGGGCCATATAGACCTGGCCCACTTCGGGTTCCATGGTCAGTCCCCGAATCTTGTCGATGGCCCTCTGGCACGCGTCCTTGTCGGGACTCATGATGACCACTCGGCCCGAGTCCTCGATGTCGATCTTGGCTCCGGTTTCCGCCACGATGCCGCGGATGATTTTGCCTCCCGGGCCGATGACGTCCCGAATCTTGTCCGGGTTGATCTGGATCACCTCCATGCGCGGGGCGTACGGGGACAGTTCCGGGCGGGGTTTATCGATCACCGCCCGCATCTTGGACAGGATGTGCAACCGGCCTTGGCGGGCCTGATCCAGAGCCCGGGTCATGATTTCCCGGCTGATGCCGGCGATTTTCACGTCCATCTGGATGGCCGTGACTCCTTTTTCGTTTCCGGTCACCTTGAAGTCCATGTCCCCCAGATGGTCTTCATCCCCCAGAATATCGGACAGAACGAGAAACTCCTCGCCTTCCTTGACCAAGCCCATGGCGATGCCCGCCACCATGTCCTGGACGGGAACTCCGGCATCCATGAGCGAAAGGCAGGCGCCGCACACGCTTGCCATGGAACTGCTGCCGTTGGATTCCAGCACTTCGCACACGACGCGAATGGTGTACGGAAACGTGCCGTTGGACGGCAGAATGGGTTTGACGGCCCGTTCGGCCAGAGCGCCGTGGCCGATTTCCCGACGGCCCGGCCCGCGCAAGGGGCGAACTTCCCCGACGGAATAGGGCGGGAAGTTGTAGTGGAGCATAAACGATTTGAAGGATTCTCCCGTGAGGGCTTCGATCTTTTGCTCATCGCTGGAAGAACCCAGTGTGGTGACGGCCAGCACTTGGGTTTCCCCGCGGCGGAAAAGGGCCGATCCGTGGGTGCGGGGCAGAAGCCCCACTTCGATGCTGATGGGTCGAATTTCCTCAAAGGAACGGCCGTCGATGCGGCGCTTTTCCTGAACCATCATGCGTCGCACGGTTTCCTTTTCCAGCTTTTCCAGGACGCGTTCCACGTCCTTTTCCGAGCCGGGAAATTTTTCCACAACGGCGGCGAGCACATTGTGGTGGAGGGCTTTTTTCTTATCCCGCCGCTGCATTTTGTCGGCGGTGGTCATGGCCTCCCGCAAGCCGTCCGCCGCCAGGTTTCGGACGAGTTCCTCCACGGCGGGGTCCACCACCGGTTCCGCGATCACTTCCTTGGGAAGACCGGCAAGGCGGCGCAGTTCTTCCTGGGCGTCCAGGATGGGCACGATGGCCCGGTGGGCGGCATCGATGGCTTCGAGAATGTCGGCTTCGGGAACGAATCGAGCGCCCCCCTCCACCATGACCACGGCGTCCCGACTTCCAGCCACCACGATGTTCATGTCGCTCTGTTCCAGCTGAGCGGCGCTGGGATTAATGACGAAGGTGCCGTCCACGCGCCCGACCCGGACGGCCGCCACGGGGCCGGCGAAAGGCACGGCGGACAGGTGCAAGGCCGCGGAGGCTCCCGTCAGGGCCACCACGTCGGGCTCGTTTTCCTGATCCACGGACAGGACTGTCGCGATGACCTGGGTTTCATAGGCAAACCCTTTGGGGAAAAGGGGCCGAATGGGCCGGTCGATGAGCCTGGAGGTAAGGGTTTCCTTTTCGCTGGGCCTGCCGATTTCCCGGCGGAAGAAGCCGCCGGGAATCCGGCCGGCGGCGTAGCTCATTTCCTGATATTCCACCATCAAGGGGACGAAATCGATCCCTTCGCGGATGCGGTCTTCTTTCACGGCGGCCACCATGACGACGGTATCGCCGTAGCGCATGAAAACCGAGCCGCTTGCTTGTCGGGCCGCATGGCCCGTTTCGAAAATGAGCGGTCGTCCGCCCACGTCAACCTGAACCGTTTTTTTCATCGATGCATTCCTCGTCTTTCCGGGGTCGATCGGCCCGCGCCCATTACCGGCGCAGTCCCAAGCGCTCGATGAGCGTATGGTANCGATCNATNTTTTTGCGTTTCAAGTAGTTGAGAAGCTGCCGCCTTTGCCCGACCAGCTTCAGAAGGCCGCGTCGGGAATGGTGGTCCTTCTTGTGGATTTTGAAATGTTCGGTGAGATAGTTGATNCGTTCGCTGAGCAAAGCGATTTGNACTTCGGGCGAACCCGTATCGCTGGGATGAATTTTGAAGGTGTCGATGATTTCCTTTTTCCTTTCAGGGGTGAGAACCACGGTTGTCCTCCTTTTCTAAGTGAGATGTTCCGGGGATTGAAAAACCTTCAGACGACGTCCGCCGGGAGGCGCCGCGGGCCACCAAAGGGCCAGCAGCACGTTGTCGGGACCCATGAGCCGCACGGGTCCGGGATGTCCTTCCACAACCGCCGCATGCCGATCCAGCCAGAAATCGGGCACCTGTCCATGGCGCACCCGGTCCCGGATCGAAGGGTCGTCCACCACCAAAGCAGGCAGATGGGAAAGGGCCGCATGGAGTGGAATGACGTGATGCTTCCACTCCCCATCGCGGCGCATCCCTTCGAGCGCGTCGAAAGGCAAAGCGTTAAGAACCGAAAAGGGCCCGCTGTCCGTTCGACGTAGGGCCGACACATGGGCGCCGCAGCCCAGGCGGCGCCCCACATCGGCGGCCAATTGCCGCACGTAGGTTCCCTTGGAACAGTGCACACGGCACGTGACGTCCGGCCAGCTCTGCTCCAAGACGTCAAAGGCGTAAATTTCCACGAGCCGAGCCGGCGCTTCCACATCGCGGCCGGAGCGCGTCCATTCGTAGAGGCGGCGCCCTCGGACTTTCACGGCGGAATATCGCGGCACCTCTTGATGCTGGGACCCCACCATGTCGGCGATGACCTGGCGAAGCCGAGTGTCGTCCACGGGCGGGCCGTCGTAGACGCGTGTCACCCGGCCTGTGCAATCCAGCGTGTCCGTCTCCATACCAAGGCGCATGCGGAAAACGTAGCGCTTGTCCGTGTGCGTGAGAAGCTCGGCGATGCGGGTGGCTTCGCCGAGACANAGCACGAGCAGTCCCGTGGCGAACGGGTCCAAGGTGCCTGTGTGTCCCACTTTGGGCACGCCCAGCCCGCGGCGCACCCAGTCCACCACCTGGTGGGACGTCCACCCTTCGGGTTTGTCCACCAAGAGGACTCCAGTTGTTGCCTCCGGCTGTTTTCCGCCCAACGGGGTCATGGATGCCGCCGATATCCGCTGCGCTGTTTCAGGCATGGCCGTCGATGTAGTGACGTGCGGCGCGCGTGACGGCCGCGCGCACGTCCGCCAAAGATCCCTGGGTTCGAAACGCCGCCGCCTGGCGATGGCCGCCGCCGCCGTAGCGGCGGGC
>JGI24188J35168_1000913_pt1 | contig 17558 bp, 15 predicted proteins | sample YNPBryantNP2012_FD_35168 | JGI IMG/M metagenome (IMG submission 35168) | reverse complement strand
AAGGCGGAAATGGAGCCCAAGGCTGCGGCCCCCGAGGCTGCCGGGGTCTGAACTCGAGTTCCGAGGGAACGACATGCCGCATTATGCTGACGTGGTTCACCAGACAAGCACCCGGGTTCGCATCAAAATGAAGCACAAGGTGAGGGACCCGGCCTTTTACAGGCACGTGCAAGAAACCTTGGCGGACATTCCGGGCGTCGCTGCCGTTCATGCCAATCCCGTGACTGGCTCCATTCTGTTTACGGGGACAAACCTCGATGCGGAAACCCTCATGGAGGCGCTCGCTCGGAAAACCCCGCTGCGGTTTGAGGCGCCCCCGGCTCGGCACCCTGTGCAGAAGGCGATTCTGCCCTTTTTGACGCTGGACCAGAAGTTTAAACGCATGACCAGCGGCGAAGTGGGGCTCACCGAAGCCGGGTTTCTGGCGCTTCTGGCCATCGGGGTTATTCAAATTCTTCGCGGAAACATTACGGCGCCGCCGTGGTATACGGCCTTTTGGTACGCGTTTGGGGTTTTCAGTAAAGCTCTCGTGGAAAAATACAGCCCGTCGCCTCCCAAATCATCCGAGCTTCCCATGGAGCCTGTGCGANAGGCTCACGAGCCCAGCACGGACGCGGGTCCCGGCGAAGGGGCAATGCAGACGCCTTCGCCGCGGCGCATTCGAAAGCGATCCAGAATAGAGGTCCATTCGCCTGAGTCGGAGAGCCAATCGATCGAGACCCAATTGGCCGAAGTGGACAGTCAGCGGATCGAGGNTCCATCCACCGACGCGGACGCGGATTAGCTGCCGTAAGTTTTAAGAGTATCCCATTCACGACAAGGTCCTGCCAATGATTCGGGTGGTCCATTGTCGAGTGCCGGGAAGAGTGCGCCTTCGCCTTTCGGTGCTCAAGCGACATGCTGTTTTGGCGCAATACCTGACGGCGAACCTGCAGGGACGCCCCGGGGTGCGTTCCATTCGAGTGGGAACGATCACGGGAAGTGTTCTTGTGGAGTATGCCTCGCCTTTGGCCCGTCATCAGGACGTCCTTCGGTTGGTTCAAGGCGTTGTCGAAGAGTTTTTTAGAAGCGGCACCATAACCTCACGAGCCGAGAGTCTTGTCGCCCCTTCCGGCCCGGATCGAAAAGGGGAAAAGACCTTATGCTCGGTGGCTTCGGCAAACGGNCGTCACGCGCAAATCATCGCGTTTCTGAATCGTTTGGGACTGAAGGAAACGGATGAGGATTTGTGGCACAATTGGACGGNGCACGCCTGTTTAAGTCGCTTGAAGTCCTCTCGAAACGGAATCTCCGATGAGGAAGCCCAGACAAGGCTTGCTCTTTACGGGCCGAATGCAATGCCCGATAGGCCCCCGGTGTCCCATTGGCGCTTGTTTGCCAAACAGTTTGTTTCGCTTCCGGTGGCTCTTCTGGGTGCGGTCAGCGTTGTTTCGCTCATCACCGGAGGCGTCTTTGACGCCCTCATTATCAGCGGGGTCGTGGTGGCCAATGCCTTGATCGGCTACATCACGGAAAAGGCCTCGGACGAGGCCATCTCGGCGCTTCGGCAATTGCAGGAACCCGAAGCGCGCGTGGTGAGGGCGGCGCGGGAAAAAGCGGTTCCGGTGCGCGAGGTGGTTCCCGGGGATGTGATCATCCTTCGAGCAGGATCCAGTGTGCCCGCGGATGCTCGGCTTCTGGAGGTGGATCAGATTTTTGTGGACGAATCCTCCCTGTCGGGCGAAAGCCTTCCCGTGGAAAAAAGCGCTGATGTGCTTTTGGACGCCACGGTGCCGATCCATGATCGGCACAATATGGTTTACCGAGGCACCGTGGTCACGGGAGGCTCCGGCCTGGCCGTGGTGACTGCCACGGGACCGCGCACGCAAATCGGGCAACTTCAGCAGTTGCTTCAAAACACGGAATCCCCCAAGGCCCCCATTGAAGTCCAACTCGCCGACCTGGGCAACCGACTCGTCCTTTTGTGTCTGGCCATCTGCGCTGTGTGCTTCGGTATCGGCCTTGCCAGAGGATACGGTCTTCTCGCCATGGCTCGGCTGAGCCTGGCGTTGGGGGCGGCGGCCGTGCCGGAGGGGCTCCCTTCGGCCGCCACCACGACGTTTGCTTTGGCCGTGCGGCGAATGCGGCAGCGGGGAGTGCTCATTCGAGACCTGACGGCGGTGGAAGCCGTGGGCGCTGTCCAGGTCTTGTGTGTGGACAAGACCGGAACCCTCACGGAAAACCGCATGACGGTTCAAGAAATTGTGGCCGACGGCATGCGCTTTACGGTGCACGACGGCGCCGTTCGGCTCAACGGGGACGTCATCGATCCTCTATCTCATGAGAATCTTAACAAAATTTTGCAGATCGGATGCCTCTGTAATGAAATCCGACTCCTTGAGCCCCCTGAAGACGATGGGGTAGGGGTTCTGGACGGATCCCCGACGGAAACGGCGTTGGTCCGCCTGGCCGAAAACAACGGGATGGTTTTTCAGGAACTTCGCGAAAAGTTTCCCGTTCATTCCCTGTGCCTTCGTTCCGAATCCCGGGCCTACATGGCGAGTTTGCACAGCGATGGTCAGTCGGATCCGTGGCTTGCGGTCAAGGGCAGTCCCGAGGCGGTTCTGGAAGCGTGCACAAAGGAAATGAGAGCCGGCACCATCGTGCCGCTGACGGCTGAAAGGCGACGACAAATCCTTCTAGAAAATGCCGATCTTTCGGCCAAGGGGCTTCGCGTGCTGGGTTTTGCCTACGGCACGGTGAACGGATGTGGACCGGAGGCTCCAAGCGATTGGATTTGGTGCGGCCTTGTGGGGATGGCGGATCCCATCAAGCCGGGAGCCAAAGAGATGATTGCCGCCCTCCGCCGCGCCGGCGTGCAGGTTGTCATGCTCACCGGGGATCAAGAATTGACGGCGTCGGCCGTGGCCAAGACCTTGAACCTTTCGAATGGGCGTCCGCTGCGCATCTTTGATGCATCCAGATTCCGCGATTGGGTGGCGGAAGACCTGAACGGCAATGGCACCGACGTTCATGTTTTTTCGCGGGTCAGCCCGTCGTTGAAGCTCCAGATCGTCCAGATGCTGCGCCGTTCCGGCAAGATCGTCGGCATGACCGGAGATGGCATCAATGATGCCCCTGCCTTGAAAGCCGCCGACGTTGGGGTGTGCATGGGACAAAAGGGCACCAAAGTGGCCCAAAGCGTGGCCAATGTGGTTTTGGAAAACGACGATTTGATCCTGCTTGTGGGGGTTCTGGAGGAAGGCCGAACCATTCACGATAATATCAAAAAGTCGGTGCACTTCTTTTTGTCCAGCAATATGAGCGAAATTGCGGTGATGACCGCGGCGCTCGTTCTGGGGCTTCCAACCCCTCTCAACGCCATGCAGCTGCTCTGGATCAACTTGATTTCCGACATCTTTCCCGGCATCGCCCTGTCCATGGAACCTCCGGAAAAGGACGTGCTCTCTCGGCCACCTCGAAAAGCCCATGCGCCTCTGTTCAGCCGCAGCGAATTTCTCAAAATGTTTCGCGAAACAGGGGTTTTAGCCGGAGGGGCGCTTCTTGGTAGTTTTTATGGCCTCATGCGGGGCGGCATGGCCCAGGCGAGCACCATGGCTTTTCATACCCTGTCCCTTTCCCAGCTGCTCCACGCTCTGGTGTGCCGGCATGCCGAAGGGGCTTCATCTAAGCAACCCCTTCGCGCCAATCCTTTTCTGCTGACCGCGGTTGCCGGATCCTGCGCGGCCCAGGTGCTGGCTGGTGTGCTGCCCGGGTTGCGAAGTTTTCTGGGGCTTTCGCCCATGGGCGTGGTGGATTGGCTTGTGACGGGTGTTTGTGCGACGGCGGCCACGATGATCAACGACAAGGCCAACACGGCGGAAAAAAGGCCTTCACGCGTGCCTGCGGCCCGTTCCGTGGCCATGGCCGCTCCGGGTCTCGAGCCTGAAGAAAAAACGGAGGACCATCCCGATCGGGTTCTGTGGGGGGATGGATGGAATCATGCGACGGAATGGGCCTAGGGGCGACCCTCAGATAAAAATCGTCAACATAGACAGGGGGGTGTTTTTCAAAGCCACGTCCAAAGCCACGTTGAGCAGCGCCTTCGCCATGAAACGGCCCGCCTTGGCTCCAAAATCGTCAAACGTTCGTTCGCTGGAGCCGACTTGGGTGGCGTTGAGATGACCCTGATCCTTCAGAGCTTGCACGAGGCTTTCGGGGTCGATGGCATTGTGATCATAGTAAACAACAACGCTGCCCGTGACATCGTTGCACAGCACTTTTCCCACTCCCGGAAGACTTTCCAAAAGATTGCGAATCATGGTCGCTCCACCGGGGCTGTAACGAATCGTGGGGACCTTGATGCGCACACGACCTGGAATGTGATGGACCAGATAGTTCATGATTCTTGACACCTCTCCTGTTCCAGTTTTTCCTGTTCCGTATTTTTCGAAAGATATCCGCGGCATTCGGGATATTTGGAACACCGATATGCCGTGCCTTCCTCGGTTCGATGGTGGACGTGCATCACCGCACCGCACAGCGGGCAGTCGGGCTTCTCACGTTCCATTCTCTTGGAGGGGTTCTGAACGAATTGATAGAAGCACTGCACGCACCGGTAGCGTTGTTCGCCCTTTTTTGAAAAGCCGTATTTGTAAACAGCTTCGGACTGGCAGCGAGGGCATTGCATCGTCCGTTCACCCTTCCCTTGAGATTGCAAAGTCTTCTTAGTGGCCTTGTGTGAAGGCAGCGTTGCGGCAAAATGACAATTCGGTGACAAGAGCTCTTGTGGCTTCGGAAGGGGCTTGGCGACGCACGGGAGGATTGAGTCGGTGGGGGTTTTTCGTGGATAACTCCCAGGAGCCTGTGCGAGAATACATGTTGGAGGAACGCTTCAGCCGCGACCTCGTACCAAACCTTCAACCATTTTTTAGGGAGGACCTTCTCAAGGCATTTTGGGGCAAGCTCCTAGGGTTTAGGGCCATGACACGTCCTTTTTTCCATGGATCTCAGGAAGGAGAAGCATGAGCGGTGGGAAACAGAGTCTGGGAAGTCAAGTTTTTTTGTATCCCATGCCGGTGGTTTTGGTCGGAACCCACGTGGAGGGCAAACCCAATTTCATGACGGTGGGCTGGGTGAGCCGAGTGAATTTCAAGCCACCGTTGTTGGCCATCGCCGTCAGCCATGGTCATCACACGGCCAAAGGGATTCGAGAGACGGGGACGTTCAGCGTCAATATTCCCGGCGCGGACATGGTGGAAGTGACCGACTATTGCGGGCTGGTCTCCGGTCGAAACACCGATAAGTCGGCGCTCTTCGATCTGTTCTACGGCGTCACCGGAACCGCACCGATGATCATCCAATGCCCTTTGAACATCGAATGCCGTCTCAGCCAGACCATAGATCTTCCCAGCAATGCCCTTTTCATCGGCGAAATCGTCGACGCTTACGCCGAAGCTCGATTCCTCAAGGACGGCAAACCCGATATCAAAGCCATGAATCCCTTCGTGCTGACCATGCCCGACAACGGTTACTGGGCTGTCGGCGAACACCTGGCCCAAGCCTGGTCTGTGGGAAAGCGGCTCAAGCGCGCGTGAATCGGCCCCAAGGACGATGTGGTCAGGCTCCCTGTTCGACGAAAACCCGGCCCATTCGGCGCCGGGTCTCGGCGGAGCTTGGAATGGGCTCTATAAAAAGTGAAACGGCCGCAGCGCCCCCTTCTGGTCAGGTCGGTGGCCGCGACGGGTTTTCGGAGGCTTTAAGGCCGTACTTTTTGAGTTTGTACCGGAGCATCCTTTCGCTTAGACCCAGCAGGCTCGCGGCCTTGCTCTGGTTGGATCGAGCCTCGGCCATGGCCTCTTCGATGAGCTCCCGCTCCAAGGCCTCCAGCCGAGCCTTGAGGCCCATGTGGCTGGGAGCCTTCGTTCCTTTGGGTTTTTCTCTGGATTGAAGACCAAAGGGAAGATCCTCGGTCTGGATGATTGTTCCTCGAGTGATCACCACGGCCCGCTCGATGATGTTTTCCAGTTCCCTTACGTTCCCGGGGTAATCGTAGCGAAGCAGAAGATCCATGGCCTCGCGGCTGATGCCCTCGATGGGTTTACCATTTTCAGCGGCATAGACGCTCATGAAGTGCTCCACCAGGGGCCGAATGTCCTCCCGCCTTTCCCGGAGCGGGGGCAGAAGGATGGTCACCACATTGAGCCTGTAAAAGAGATCCTCCCTGAAGCTTCCGTCTTGCATTCGAGCCTTTAGGTCCCTATGAGTGGCACTGATGAGGCGCACGTCCGAACGGAGCACCGCAGATCCCCCCACTCTTTGAAACTCACCTTCCTGAAGGAACCGCAAGAGCTTGACCTGCACCGTGGGAGTTAAATCCCCGACCTCATCGAGGAAAAGCGTCCCGCCGTCGGCCTGTTCGAAAAAACCCACGCGCCTCTGAGTGGCTCCCGTGAACGCCCCTTTCTCGTGGCCGAAAAGTTCACTTTCCAGAAGAGACTCGGGAAGCGCTGCGCAATTGACTGTCACAAGGGGTTTGGAGGAGCGGGGACTGAGGGAGTGAATCAGCCTGGCCAAAAGTTCTTTCCCTGTTCCACTTTCGCCGAGGAGCAGCACGGACGCCTTGCTCGAGGCCACCCTTCCTGCTAAATTCACCACCTCGGCCATCTTGGGGCTTTTGCAGATGAGCTGGCTTTCACCGATCCCTTTTTCCTGCAAACGCTCCTTGAGAATTTCATTTTCTCGAATCAAGGTGCGCCGTTCGGCGATTCGGGCCAGCGCCAGAAGGAGCTCCTCCAAATCGATGGGTTTGGTCACGTAGTCAAAAGCGCCCTTTTTCATGGCCTCCACGGCGCTTTCCACGCTTCCAAAGGCCGTCACCATGAGAGCGTCCACATCGGGCTGAATTTTCTTGGCCTCTTCCAGCACCTGAAGGCCGCTCATGCCCGGCATCTTTTGGTCCAGGATCATGACGTCGAAGGAATTCTTCCGCAGGTGATCCAAAGCCGTTGGGCCGTCTTCAGCCTCCACCACACGAAAGCCCTCTTTCCTCAAAAACCCGCAAAGCATCTCTCTTTGGGATCGCTCGTCTTCCACCACGAGCACGTCCAATGCCTTCACGCGCTCCCTCCCTCCGGCTGAGCCATCGTTCGGCCACAGGGCAGCCATAGGGAAAAGATCGACCCTTCCCCTTCACGACTGCGCACGGTCATATCCCCTCCATGGAGGCGCACGATTTCGCGGGCGATGTGAAGCCCGAGCCCCAGGCCGCCTTCTTTTGTGCTAAATCCGGGGTCGAACACCTTTTGGATGTCCGCCTCGCCCAGGCCCTTGCCTGTATCGGCGATTTCCAGGACAACCCATCCTTTGCCCTCGCACCGATAGCCGAGCGTTAAAGCCCCGCCGTCGGGCATGGCTTCCAGGGCGTTTTTGGCCAAGTTGACCAAGGCCTGCATGATTCTGTCCCGATCCACCAGAACCCGCGGCTCCCGCACGTCTTTTGACACCGTGACCCGAACGCCGCCGAAGGCGGCCTGCCCCTNAAGAAGCACTCGAAGGCGTTCCAAAAGCTCCCCAACGGGGACCTCCTCAACCTGAAGAGCGCCTGTTCGAGTCAGACCGAGGAATTCCTGAATAATGCGGTCGATTCTTCGAATTTCTTCGCGAAGGACGCGGGTGAGTTGCACGAACTCTTCGCCGTTGTCCGGCGGGCGGTACTCCCTGGCCAACCTTTGCACAGCCAGGCTGATGGCATTGAGAGGGTTTCTCACCTCGTGAGCCACAGCCGCTGAAAGTCTGCCCAGTGAGGAAAGTCTTTCCGCCTGGTGAAGCCTTTCCCTCATTTCCGTCAGTCTGGCGTGATGGCGGCTCTGGGACCTGGAAAGAAAACCTCCGGCCAAAAGAGCCAAAAGAATCATCATGCCCGTGGCGATATATATCTGTCGGCGATTGCTCGCCATGAGCCGATCCGTTTCGCCGGGATCCAGACCCATGTGCACTTCTCCCAAAAATTGCTCCCCGCTCGTCATGGGCAGCACGACCTCCAGAACATTTGCTGGCGAAACCCCATGTCGGCGGACCACGCGAACGTCGGCATGGCCCGGAAAAACTCGGGCTTCGGCCGATGGGACATTCGGCTTGGGTACGTCGCCCGCCTGAGCCAAAACGTTCCCGTCGCGATCCGTCACAGCAAAATAGACGACGCCTTTTCGCCATCCCGCCACTTCGATGGCCNNCTGCAGCGCGGCCCGCGTCTTCCAAACCGCCAGCTCCTCTTCGCCCAAAACCACAACGACGGCCCCTGATCCGGTGCTTCGTCGCAGCACCAGGTGCGGCATGGTTTCTGACAAGGTTTGTCCGGTCGCAAGGGCCAGCAGCACCCCTTCGCCCCTCTCCATCACCCCCACGGCCTCCTGAAGAATCTCTTCGGGCACAGGGGCGCTCTCGTGAACAACGCGCCCTTGGGAGTCCACAAAGGCAATGGCTCGCACATGGGCCTTTTCCGCGATCTCGGCCAAGTGCGAGGACTCAAGGGTTCCTTGTTCCTCCGCGAAGTCCAGATCCCTGACCATGTCGATGAGGGCCGTGGCCAGGGCTTCCTCTACCGCCATGTCTGTTTCGGTCAAAAGCAAAGGTTTTGAAAAGGCCTCAGCGGGCTCGTACGTCCTGTTCAAATACACCACGAACTCTTCAAATTTCTTTTGGACTCCTTCTACAATGGAAAGGGCCTTGTTCACCTGCACCTGGACCAAGGTCGCCTCCAGCCTTCTGGCATTGAAGATGGCAAAAGCGACGAACAAAACGACAAAGACCGCCCCAAAGAGGCCCAAAACCATGAGCTCGTACCCCCCCGGGTCCTTGCTTCCTTTAGCGGGGTCGTTTCTCCGTTCTCCTTCGCTCGTCCCGTGCATGGCCGCCTCAACTTACATGGAACTTTGTGACATGGGCATCGCGCCACTGGCGCGGTATTCTAGACAACAGACATACCACAGTCCTTGGGTGCCGTCATGGGCCTTTGCCTCCACGGGCACCGTCGTAAGGCTTCGACATATTCGACATTCCTGTCGAACTCGACGAACTTCGGCTTTTGAACATTTGGCTTAAATAACAATGCATTAACTAAAAAAGTCATAACGGATTCGACAAGTTTTGCCGCTCGCGGTCGCCCTTTGCCAAAGACGCTGCGGGGGAACGGGTCCGAAAAGGCTCAGAGAAGCCCAAAAAGGATGACACAAAGCCTTTCCCAAAACTCAGTCTCCCATGGCACGTTCCGTGCCTCACACAATGCCCAGTCGTAAGGGTGGATTGGGTGCCCCGGAACGTTGAGGGTGCCGTGGGCGTTGGCAACCTCAGGGAAGCCAGAAGCGGGACGGCTCAGGCACCAGCTGGGTTCGGGATTGTGTGGGAGTTTTTGAGGCGCGATCTTTTATGAACGGCCCTTGGTGCGTAAAATTCGACAGGCCGGGCGCGGGCTTCGTCGCAGGCGTCCAAAAGGGCCGTGGAGAGATTTTTCAAGGACGATTTCGGGTGGGGAGAGGGCTCCAATGAAAAAACAGCTATGCTATGCGGTTGGATTGGCCGTGATCCTGACGGTGCTCACGACGCGTTCGGGAGCGTGGGGTGCCGATTCAGGCATGGAAGGCTTCGGGTCGGGTGGGTCGGCGCGAATGGAGCGGTTCCTGACCCAGGAGCTGGGGCTCAGCCCGGAACAGCTCTCGGAGCTTCAGGCCATGCGCCAGAAGCACTTTTCGGAGACGGCCCCGTTGCGGCAAAAGCTTTTCAGCAGAAGACAAGAACTCAGGCTGCTTTGGGCCGACCCGCATCCTGATGAGGCCAAGATCACAGCCAAACAAAAAGAGATCGCCGAAATTCAGGAACAGATCCAGGAAGCCATGACCAAGCATCGCCTTGAAGCCCTGAAGGTGCTCACTCCCGAGCAGAAACAAAAGCTTTCCAGCTTCATGCAAAAGCGCGGCTTTGAAGCGTCGTGGGGCAGACGGCCAAGGCCGTGGCGCTGAATGGCTCCCGAATTGCCTCGACCATAGCCCGGCTCTCTTGGCATCTTCGGCCGAAGACCTTCCCTGTGAGACTTCTTCGCCTTCACCTTTTATCCTCGAGACCCCGAACAGGCCTACCCAAAAGAGGCGTGCACCGTGCGCCGGCTGGGCCATCGGCTGTCTTTGCCGCTCTTTTTGAAAGACGGCCGAGCCGGCCCGTGTTTTCGTCATCGCCGTTATGTTCGTTGCGACAAATTTGTCGATACCGACCGAAANGTTTCTCANCGTCTCNAAAGTCAAGAAGTCGTTGCGTTTCGAGGCGCCTCGTGAGGGTAGGGGATCGACGTTTTTTTCCGAAGCGGCGGGNGACCAAGCCGCCCCTTTGATCCTTAAGCCATTGAACGGAATCATGAAATCCGACATGGCACACCTCATGCTCTGATGTCCAAGCGATAGGTCGTTTGGTAGCCGTGGAACGGCAAAAGGAAGAANGAGGCTCGGAACAGGGCAAAGGAGGCAAGCACATGAAGACGAAAAAATGGATCAGTTTGGCGGTTGGCATGGTCATGGTGGGCTGGGCTGCGGCGGCATTGGCTGGTCCCGGCTGGGGCATGGGACCCGGCAGAGGAGGGATGCTTAGCGCTTCCATGGCGTCCCAACTGGGGCTCACCGCAGAACAGAGCGCGCAACTCCAGGCCATGAGGGAAAAACATGCCAAGGAAATCGCGCCGTTGCGGGAACAGCTCATGACCAAAAGGCAGGAGCTTCAAGCGCTTTGGGCTGAGCCAAATCCGGACGCTTCCAAAATCACGGCCAAACAGAGGGAGATTGCGGAGCTTCGGAGCAAGATGCAGGAGATGTCCACCAGGCATCGACTGGAGGCCCGGAGCATTTTGACCCCGGAACAGCAAAAGAAGTTCGCCGAGATGGTCGGCTCCGGCCAAGGCTTTGCCCGGGGAAAGGGGCGCATGGCCCAAGGCTGGTAGCTTCGGGGCAGGAACCCAGGGAATTTCTTTGTCCGTTGTGCGGCAAAGGTGGCCTTGAGGCGCGTCGGCTTGACGAAGGGGGGAGCTTCAGCATAGTTTTCGAGAATTAAGGGATCGAGCACGTGTTGAAGTTCCCCCCCCCAATTTTGAAAGGAGCGAGGTGTGATCAGGACCACATTGGCGGTGATGGGATGCGCGGCGGTTTTGGGCTTGGCCCTGGCTTTGGCCTCGGCGGGAGCCCAGGGGCCCCCGGAGGGGCAGTCTTTGGTGCAGAACCGGTGCACGGTCTGCCACAATCTCACGCGGGTGAGGGATCACATTGGCAAGAACGACCGAAAAGCGTGGCATGATTATGTCTCGCGCATGCAAAAAAACGGAGCCCGCGTAACCGATGCCGAAAAACAAGTCATTGTCGACTACCTAGCTTCCCTTAAATCGGGAAAAGACCTTTAACCGATCCTGCAGGTTCCATTCTCGGACAATTTCCCAGGAGCTTGTCCGAAAATGCCTTCGGGAGGTCCTCCGCAAAAAATGGGTGAAGGCCTGGTGCACGGTCGCGGCTCAAGCCGGTTCCACAAATGCGGTGCCCTTTCGGCAGCGTTGTGACGGCTTGGGTGTGGAGAGTGGCGGAAAGATTCCCGGAGGGTGCCTCTTGTGCCGCGCCGGGCTCTCAGCGGCGCGGCACAAAAAAGGAAAGTTCTGCGCTCTCTGCGCCTCTGTGGTGAATTTTTCGAACGAAACGCCGTGAAGGTGGTGGTGATCTTCTCGGACACGTTCCTAGGCCGACGAGCTGGCGATGCATAGGCGTGCCCTGCCACTCCTGCTCTTTCTTTCGGCCTTGGGGCCCGCGGTTTTGACGGCGGCGTGGGCCGCGCGGGTCCTTCCCGCAGTGAAGGGCTTCGGCGTTTCGAGCGCAGCCGCGGCCGTCAGCTCCCTTTTGGCTCAGAACGCTTTGGTCTTCTTGGGGATCCTGGTTGTGCTCGGGAGTCGGGCCCGGCCTGTGGAGCGATTCCTGGGACTGGACCGCATGAGTCGGGCGCACAGGCCTTTGGCGGTTGTCACCCTCTGCCTTCTGCTGGGCCATGTGGGGCTGCAGGCGATCCGGTTTTACAGCTTGGGCGGCACCCCCATGGTGGCCGCTGCCCTCCTTTCGGCGGATCTTTGGGAGATGACCGCGGGCCGCCTGGCTCTGCTGTTGCTTCTTCTGGCGGCTGGTTCAGCCGTTACGGGAAGGTCCTTTCGCGTCCCATTCCGCATCTGGAAGCCCGTGCATTCCCTGACTTACGCGGCCGTCCCCCTGGCTTTGGCCCATGCCCTGTTTCGGGGGACCACCATGGCCGAGATGCCGCACGTGTTTGTTTGGGGGATCATCGCCGGGGTGTTCGCGGGGTCTTTCTCGATGCGCCTCGCTTCGGTGCTTCGAGGGTGGGAGCGGGTCGTGTGCCGGGTGGAGCGGGTCATTCCCGAGACCCGCGATACGGTTTCGGTTTTCCTGAAGCCGCTGAGGGGGCCGGGGCGATTGGCGAAGCGACGGCCGGGACAATTCGCGCTCCTGCGCCTTCCAGCAGGTCGAGGTTTTGGCGAACCGCACCCCTTCACCTTTTCGGGCGTTCCCCAAGAAGAGGCCCTCCGATTCACCATCAAGAGGATTGGCAGGTTCACCTCGAAGATTCACGGCCTTTGCCCCGGAGACCGGATCCTGTGCGAAGGGCCTTACGGCGTTTTCTGCGCCGACGCTCTCACGCGATCCTCTCTAGCCTTGATTGCGGGAGGCGTGGGGATCACGCCGTTTTTGAGCCTGCTCAGGCACCTGCGGGCCACGGGGCGGGCTGTCCCCGCCGTGTTGCTCTATGCCAACAAGACCTTCGGAGACATCATCGGCCGGGAAGAGCTGGCGGCCATGACCCGCCTCATGCCCCTTCGAGTGGTCCACGTTTTAAGCCGGGAAGAGGGCGTCGACCACCATCCTGAAGACGGCCCCGGGGTCATCTTTGAGCGGGGCCATATCACGGCCGAGACGCTTCGCCGACATCTTCGTTCGGACCAGGCTTTCTACCTGTGCGGTCCCCCGGCCATGCAGACCGCCATCCTGAAAGAGATCCGGGCCGTTTTCGGCCTNAAGGCGGGGCGGGTCTCGAGNGAATGTTTTTTCTGGTAAGATCAAAGCATGTTCCATCGATTGGGCGCAAGCCAAAGGGGGCTGCGGTTCTTTGGACCGCAGCCCCCTTGCTTTTCCTGGTGCGCCCGGCAGGATTCGAACCTGCGACCTACGGATTCGTAGTCCGGCACTCTATCCAGCTGAGCTACGGGCGCATGGACGATGAAACGTCGGCTTCATACCACTTTGGGCCGCGAGGGGCAAGGGAAAAATCCCGGCCTCATCTGCGGGATCCCGCCACGTGAAGCCGNCCGGTCGGGCTTTCCAGACCCCAGCGCTTGAGTTCCGCCAGCAGACCGTAGTGGGTGAGGTCGTGCTGGATGGGGGTGATGGAAATGTAGCCGTCGGCCAGGGCCCGCACATCGGCGTCCGGCCTGTNTTCTGTCGGGATCACGGAGCCTGTGAGCCAGTAGTAGACGCGGTTTCGCGGATCCACGCGGCGCTCGTAGTTTTCTTCATAGGTCAGGTTCCCCTGGCACGTGACCCGCATGCCCCGAATGTCTTCCCGGCCGAGGTTGGGCACATTGACGTTAAGGCACACGCCTCGAGGCAGGCCCCGCTTTTCGATGATCTGCAGCAGTTCCAGAACGGCTTCCGTCGCCACGCTAAAATCCTGGGGCTGAAAGGAATCGATGGAGACGGCCAGAGCCGGGAAACCCAGGATCGCCCCTTCGGTGGCGGCGGACACTGTGCCGGAATAGAGCACGTTGATGCCCACGTTGGCCCCCAAGTTGATCCCCGAGACCACCACGTCGGGAAGAGGGCGCATGAGTTCGGCAATGCCCAGCTTGACGCAGTCAGCCGGCGTGCCTGTGCAGGCGTAGCCGAAAAAGGCGCCGTTTCGCTTGATGGGTTTAACCATCAAAGGATCCAAAAAAGTGATGGCGTGGCCCACGGCGCTGCGTTCCGTTTCCGGCGCGATGACGTACACGTCGTGGTGTTCACTCAGGGCTTCGTAGAGCGCTTCGATCCCTTTGGCGAAAATACCGTCGTCGTTTGTGAGGAGAATCCGCATAGGTTTTCTAGGTTCCTTTCGTGTAATTTTTGGCCGCGGTGATGCCCGCTTCCAGAGCTTTCTTGTTCAGCTCCTCGGTTCCCGAAGGCACCCGCGCCAGTACCGCCGCTTCCAGCGCACTCAGCGAGACCGCCCGGGTCAGAAGGGCCAACGCCCCCAGGGCGACGATATTGGCGGCCATTTCCTTTTTAAGTTCCGTGCGGGCGATCTGGGTGAAAGGGATGGCCACGGCCCGCGTCGTGGGCACCTGCTTGACGAAGGTGCTGTCTACAATGAGCATCCCGTCTGGCTTGAGGTCGAAAAAATACGCATCGCACGATTTTTGGTTCATGGCCAAAAGGACGTCGGGTTTGATGGCCTTGGGGTAGTCGATTTCCTCATCGCTGATCACCACTTCGGATTTGCTGGCTCCCCCGCGCGCCTCCGGGCCGTAGCTCTGGGTCTGGCACACGAACTTGCCGTCGTAAATCCCGGCGGCTCCGCCAGAATGATGCCGGCCATGATGAGCCCCTGTCCACCAGAGCCGCTCAACCGCACCTCGTATCGATAACCCATACCTGATCGCTCCCTCGAAGAGCCTTTGCGGCCCCTCGCCTTATTTGCCCGCCCCGAGTCGAGCTCGAGCGGCTTCGCGAATCTTTCGGTATTCTTCCGTATAGATGGGGAGATCCCGATCCACCAGCACGCCGATGGTGAATTTGCCCGCCATTTCTTCGGGGCTCATTTCGGCGGCCTTTTCCACGCGGACGGCGTTTTCCTTTTGCCAGCGCAGCATATCCACGGCACCGCCCATCTTGTTCCGGCGCCCGTATTGGGTGTGGCAATGGCTGATCACTTCCACCACGGAAAAGCCCCTTTTGCGGATGGCCTGTTCGATCAGCCGGTCCAGCATGGTGGCGTGATAAACCGTGCCGCGGGCCACCATGCTTGCCCCCGCTGTGACGGCCAGTTCGGCGATGGAAAAAGCATGTTCGATGTTCTTGTAAATGGCCGTGGTGGCCAGGGCGCCGTAAGGCGTGGTCGGCGAATACTGGCCGCCCGTCATGCCGTAAATGTTGTTGTTCACGATAATGGCCGTCAGATTCAGATTGCGCCGCGCCGCATGAATGAAGTGGTTTCCGCCGATGGCTGTGGCGTCTCCGTCCCCCATGATGACGATGACCTGAAGGCGCGGGTTGGCCAGCTTGATGCCTGTGGCGAATGTGAGAGCCCGACCGTGGGTGGTGTGCAACGTGTTGAAATCCACATAGACGGGCAGTCGGCCGGCGCACCCGATGCCGGAAACCAGGACGATGTCGTCCTTTTCGTATCCCGTGCGGTCGATGGCTCGAATGAGGGCGCCCAGAAGGATGCCGTTGCCGCAGCCCGGACACCACACGTGGGGAAACTTTTTGTCGTGGCGCAGATATTTATGGATCAGCTTGGTGACTTCGGCCATGGATTGCCTCGCGCTTTCGTTCTGGCTCGATTTTTCTCCGCCGGCTTACATCTTAAGCAGCCGCACCAGGATCTCGTCCGGGGTGATGAGGTTGCCGTCGATGCGGTTCAAGGTTTCCACACGGGTCATGCCCTGGTTGATCCGTTTCACCTCCCGGGAGATTTGCCCCATGTTGAGTTCCGGGACGAGCACGGCCCGGGCCCGTTTGAGGTAGGGTTCCAGGATCTGGCGGGGAAAGGGCCACAGGGTGATCAACTGGATCAGTCCCGCGCNAACACCGCGGCGCCGCGCTTCCCGCACGGCACGGCGTGCCGATCGGGCCACGGACCCGTAGGCAATGACCAAAACGTCGGCGTCGTCAGCTTCTTCCGTATCCACCATGAGAATATCGAAAAAATTTTGGGAAATTTTTCGGTGAATGCGCGTCAGAAACGGGACGATTTCATCGGCCCTTTGGGTGGGAAAGCCGCGGATGTCATGAATGAGCCCCGTGACATGGTAGCGGTACCCATCGCCGAAAATGCCCATGGGCGGCACGCCTCGGCTGTTGTCTTCGTAGGGGATGTACCATTCTGGAGGCATGTTGGGCCGAATTCGGTCCACCACTTCCACTTCTTCCGGATGGGGAATGCGCACCTTCTCCCGCGTGTGCGCCACCACCTCGTCGGAAAGAATGATGACGGGCGTTCGGTATTTTTCCGCCAAATTAAACGCCTTGACGGTAATGTCGAAACAATCCTTGGTGGTGGAAACGGCCAAAACGATGATGGGGTGATCGCCGTGGGTGCCCCAGCGCGCCTGCATGACGTCTCCCTGGGCCACGTTGGTAGGAAGCCCTGTGCTGGGGCCGCCGCGCATGACGTTCACCACCACGCACGGCACTTCCGCCACACAGGCGAACCCCAGGTTTTCCTGCATGAGGGAAAATCCCGGGCCGCTTGTGGCCGTCATGGACTTGGCCCCGGCTAGGGACGCCCCGATGATGGCTCCCATGCTGGCGATTTCATCTTCCATCTGGATAAAGGTCCCCCCCACGGCCGGAAGCTTCACGGACATTGCTTCACTGATTTCCGTGGCCGGAGTAATGGGGTANCCGGCAAAAAACGTGCAACCCGCTGCCAGGGCGCCTTCCACCATGGCCTCATTGCCCTGCAGCAGCACCTGCTTTCCCGAAATGCTCGGACCGCTCACAATCGCTTTNCCTTTCGTGTTTTTTCGAAAAGCGCTTCGGGACCGTTCTTTCCGGGGATTCCGGACGGGGGCGCCCCAAAAGAGCCGGGACAACGCCCGTGAGCCTGGCGAAAAGAACCCGCTTTCCCGGACGGCCTTCTGAGAGCTTGTCTCAAAAGGGAACCTGTGGAATCGGCCTCAGCCANGACATCGCGTTGCGCCTGAACCCGCTTCCTCTCCATGACCTCCCGAAGACATTGTCAGATAAGCTCCTAGTCTTCGTCGCCCACGGCTTTCTTGCGCACCCGAACGCTGATGGCGAAATCGGGGCAGTGGATTTCACAAAACCCGCATCCGGTGCACCGATCCGCATTGGCCACCACGGGTTGGCCGTCTTCGCCCATTTCGATGCATTGCCGCGGACAAAACGCGGCGCAAATCCCGCATCCTTTGCACCAGCCNGTGAAAATGGCGATATCGTAAGCCTTCTTGGGCTTTTCTTCCGCTTCGCNNAGAGGTTCCGCAACATCCCGGCTTTCTTCTTCCTGCCTTCCGGTTGAGTCCGGTTCCGGCACAGGAAGCGTCGGCTTCGTTTTCCTTTTCTTGGGGGAGCTCTTCGGTTCCGCCATCGCTTTTTCCCTCAAAAGAGATACCGCCTTGGGGTGCTCACGATCCTGCCCTTCACATAGTCCATCGGGTGCGGATTTTCAACCGCCGCCTCACGAATCGGGCGTGATCCATGGTTTGATATCCAAAATGGGCGTGCCGTCGATCATGTCGATGCCTTTGACGCGAAGAACGCACCCCTGCACGTCGA
>JGI24188J35168_1000897_pt1 | contig 17703 bp, 14 predicted proteins | sample YNPBryantNP2012_FD_35168 | JGI IMG/M metagenome (IMG submission 35168) | reverse complement strand
CAACCGGACTCATGCGATGCCGACAGCAGCGCTGATATCTGCTGAGCCGGTCAGATTGCCACCACCCGCATGACCTCCTCGATGGAGGTGATGCCCATCTTGACCTTGATGAAGCCGTCGTCCTTCATGGTCAGCAGGCCTTCNTTCTTGGCCTGCTCCATAATGGTGGTGGCGGAGGCCTCCTGGACAGTGAGGCGCTGGATCTCATCGCTCATGGGCATGACCTCGTACAGCCCCACCCGGCCCTTGTAGCCGGTGTTGCTGCAACGGGAACAGCCCGAATCGCTGGGCTTGTAGAGGATGAGGTCCTCCCCGTCGTCCAGCGGGAACCCGATCCTCTCCAGCAGCTCCATATCGGGCTCATAGGGCACCTTGCAGTTGGGGCAGAGCTTNCGGATGAGGCGCTGGGCCATCACGCAGTTGATGGCCGAGGATACCAGAAAGGGCTCCACCCCCATCTCGATGAGTCGGGGCAAGGCGCTGGGCGCGTCGTTGGTGTGCAGGGTGGACAGGACCAGGTGNCCGGTGAGGGCCGCCTCTATGGCAATCTTGGCGGTTTCCCGGTCNCGGATCTCGCCGACCATGAGGATATCCGGCGAGGTCCGCAANATGTTGCGCAGGGCGGTGGCGAANGTCAGGCCNGCCTTGGGGTTGACCTGGACCTGGTTGATCCCGGGAAGTCGGTATTCCACCGGGTCCTCCACCGTGGTGATGTTCTTCTCCTCAGTGTTGAGCACGTTGAGGGTGGCGTANAGGGAGGTGGACTTGCCGCTGCCNGTGGGGCCGGTGACCAGCAAGGCCCCGTGAGGCTTGCGGAAGGCCTCGGTGTACTTGGCCAAGGGGCCCTCCAGGAAGCCCAGGTCCTCCAGGCGCAGGAGGATGCTGGACTTGTCCAGGATACGCATGACGATCTTCTCCCCGTAAACGGTGGGGAGCACGGCCACGCGGAAGTCGATGGCNTTGCCCTGGTAGACCATGCCGAAATGGCCGTCCTGGGGCACCCTCCTCTCGGCGATGTTNAGGTCAGACATGATCTTCACGCGGGAGACTATTCCGGTGTGGATGTTCTTGGGGCTGCGGCGGATCTCCTGGCAGACCCCATCGATACGGTAACGGATGAGGATATGGTCCTCCCGCGGGTCGATGTGGATGTCCGAGGCTCCCCGGTTGATGGCCTCGGTGACCAGCAGGTTGGTGAAACGGACGATGGGGGCGTCGTCGACCATGTCCTTGAGGCCCTCGAGGTCCTCCTCATCCTCTCCCCGGGCGCTGAGAGCCTCTTCCACCACGTCGGTATCCAGGTGGTAGTAGCGCTGGATGGCGGAGAGGATGTCGTCCCTGGCGCTGACCACCGGCTTGACCTCGTACCCGGTGGACAGGCGGATGTCGTCGAGGGCGTAGATATTGGTGGGATCGGCCATGGCCACCACCAGCTTGCCATCCTCAAAATCGATGGGGATGCACGCGTACCTGCGGGCCACTTGTTCGTCCACCAAGGTGGTGGCGTGGATGTTTATCTTGTACTCGAGCAGATCGACATACTCATGGCCCAGCTCCCGGGCGATTAGCTCAGCCAGNTGATTCTCCTTCACTATGCCCATCTCCAGGAGCACGCGACCCAGGGATTTCCCGGTCTCCTGCTGGCGGGCNTAGGCTTGGTCGAGCTGCTCCTGGGTGACCACTCCATGCTTGAGGAGCATCTGCGANAGTCGGTCCATGTGGGTGGCCATCCGCTTGCACCTTCCTCGTTGAGATTCTCCTTTTCCCACCGGGGCGCTCCTAAACCCCCCGGCTTTCCAAACCATTTTACGCCTTTTATCGGCGGGTTGGCCAAGGATGATTAGGGAACGATCGGGGAGATGGGGACTCTCGAGGCAGTTCGCCTTGAACATTGCGACGGTATGTCGGGTCTTATGNTCGGCGATGCNGGTGGATTGGATAAAGACGTNGCNCTATGCCCTCGATTTCACCAACTCCTGCGCCTATCCCTCCTTGCGGGGCAGCGACTGGAGAAACTCCCGGTAGACGCAGTCCAGGTTGGTGCACTGGAAACACTCGGTGGATAGGTAGCGGTCGCCCCGGTCGGGGAGGATGACCACNATGCGCCCCCGGTCCATCTCCTCGGCGACCTGTAGGGCGGCGTGAACGGCCGCCCCCGAGGAGATCCCTACGAACAGGCCCTCGATGTTGGCCAGGACCCGGGCGGTGTTGAAGGCGCACCCGTCCTCAACGTTGATCTTGCGGTCCATCATGGCGAAGTCGAAGATAGGGGGCACGAAGTCGTTAAGGTTGCGCAGTCCCTGGATGCGGGAGTTAGGGTAGGGCTCCACCCCTACGACCTGGATGTCCGGGTAGGCCTCGCGCAGCCTCCGGCCCACCCCCATGAGGGTGCCCCCCGTCCCTATTCCCGCCACCAGCACGTCGATATCGGTGACCTGCCGTAGTATCTCGGCGCCCGTGCCCTCGTAGTGGGCCCTCACGTTGTCGGGATTGGCGAACTGGTTGGTGTGATAGTAGGCCGGGTCCTTGGCCAGCTCCAGGACCCTGGCGATGGCNCCGTTCATCCCCTCTTCCGCCGGCGTCAGCAGGATCTGGGCNCCGAAGGCCTGCATGACCCTGCGCCTCTCCACGCTCATGGACTCGGGCATGACGATGAGCAGGCGGTACCCTTTGTAGGCGGCCACCATGGAGAGGCCGATGCCGGTGTTCCCGCTGGAGGCCTCGATGATGGTCTTCTCTCGGGTAAGCTCACCTCTCCCCTCGGCTCCTTCGATCATGTACAGGGCGATGCGGTCCTTGGTGGAGCTGCAGGGATTGCAGCCCTCCAGCTTGGCGAAGATCTCCACCCGGGGTTTAGAAGGGGTCACCTTGGTCAGCTTCACCATGGGGGTGTCCCCGATCAATCCGAGCGAGTCAGACGCCGTCTTCAGTCTGTCGGACAAAGGGGTCCATCTCCTTTCCGGCCGTATCCTATGATTTTCGGCGGCTGTTCCGAGCCATCATTATAACCGACCCGGCTTCCGTCGCCCCATCTCAGTTGCTGACATCCCGCACAAAGGCGAAGTTGATGCCTTCGGCGCGCAGCGTCCTGACCATCTCACTCACGATCCGGGCGGTATTGGGCCGTTGCCAGTGACAGATGCCGATGGCCGTTCCGTTGCGCCGGGCCAGCTCGGCCAGCTTGCGCATGGCTCCGCGGATGTATTCCGGGTCGTTGTCATGGTCTATGAAGACCTGGTTGCGGCGCCGGCGCATCCCCAGTGATTCCATGGCTGCGGTGACCTGGGAGCGGGCGGAGCTGTTGCTGTCCACCACGTAGAGCCCCCGTTCGCTAGCCCACTCGCACATGAAGCGCATCAGCGCGTAGTCATCGCAGCCCGCGCCGCCCTGGTGGTTGTTCACCCCTTCGGCATGCGGCACCTGGGCCAGGTCGGCATCCAGGACGGAGAAGACGGTGCTCCGGTCCATGCCCAGCTCCAGCTGCCCCTTCCCCGAGTAGGAGTTGGGCTTGGCGTTCACCGTGGGCACGTGGAGCATCACTTGGAATCCCGCCTGGTAAAGCTGCTCTGCTTCCATGGGTCCGAGCTCGTAGAAGGGCAGGACCGAAAAGGTGAGGGGGGCCTCGATGGACATCCACTCCTGCAGGTGGGCGTCGCCGTTGCCCACATCGTCCACCACGATGGCCACGCAAGGGGGATCGGTGACCGAATTCTTGCGCGGGGGTCCGTCGGGTTTTCGCGCCTCGCCTCCTGGGGCTTCGGACGGACCGCCTTCCCCCACTTCCTCGGTGTTTTTCCCGCAGTTACCGGCCTTTCGCAAGCCGGAGCTGAAGAGGAGGTGGCCCCAGGGCCCGATGGGGGAGAATAGCAGCAGGACCAACAAGAACGAAACTATGCCGGCAGCTACCGACCAGGACAAGACCCTTTTGCGCCTTTTAAGCCGCTGCCGCCGCTCTCGGACTTCCCGCATGTCCGGGAGAATCTCGGCTCCGGTGCTTTCGGTCATGCCCTAATTAAAGGGGCTTGGGGGACACATATCAACCGGTTTTATCATCATCCGTCCATCTTGCATCCTCGTTCCGATGCATGGCGAGAGCTTTACCAGAAAGCGAGGGTGCGGCGGAGTGCGCGTTGCGCCCGGAAAGAAAAGAGCGAAGGGGCCGCGCTGGGGCGGCCCCGTGGTCCTGGTGGAGACGATGGGATTTGAACCCACGACCTCTGCCGTGCGAAGGCAGCGCTCTCCCGCTGAGCTACGTCCCCAGGCGGGATTAAATGATAACAGATGGATGGAGCGGGTGTCACCGGGCGCCAAGGCCGGTTCTCGGGTAGGCCAATCACTGCGAGGACACCCTGGGTTCTCCCCCACAACGCGCGCAGCTGCACTCCTTCTGACGTTACGATGTTTTCGGGTGGTATCTCCCAACGGGTGCGGTCCATGTCCCGTTAAGCCACTCTTGCTTTCTACCAAGATGACTCATAGCAGGGAGACCGGGTCCACGTCCACCGCCAGCCCCAGTTCCTCCCTCCTCATGGAATATTTCTTCAACAGAGGGATCTTAGCCTGTTCGAAGGCGGCAAGGGAGTCGCGCAGGCGGTCCGACACCGCCTCCATCTCGGCGGACTTCAGCAGTAGGTGGTATCGGAATCTCCCCTTGAGCCGGGAGATGGGGGCGGCTGCTGGCCCCAGCATCTCCACCCTCTCCCCGGGAAGACGGGACTCCAGGACCTCCCTTAAAAGCTCCGAGGCCTCCCGGCAGAGCGGCTCCTGCGGCGAGGAGATTACCAGGTTGATCAGCCGGCAGAAGGGGGGGTAACCTGCCTCTCTCCTCCAGGCCAGTTCCTGGCGGTAGAAAGATTCCTCGTCCCCGCGCAGGCATGCCTGGATGGCGTAGTTCTCCGGCATGAAGGTCTGGATGATGACCCTTCCCGGCCTCTCACCCCTGCCTGCGCGGCCGCTTACCTGGGTGAGCAGCTGGTAAGTGCGCTCGGCGGCGCGGAAATCAGGAAGGGCCAGCGAGGTATCCGCGTTGACCACTCCCACTAGGGTCACCGAGGGGATATCCAGCCCCTTCGCTATCATCTGCGTGCCCAGGAGCACGGAGGCCCGGCGGGATCTGAAATCCTCCAGTATCCTCCAGTGCGAGTGTTTGCGACGGGTGGTGTCGGCGTCCATGCGCAGGCAGGAGAGTTCGGGGAGGAGGCGCCGCAACTCCATCTCCACCCTCTCAGTTCCCACGCCCCTGAAGACGTGCTCTTCCTTGCCGCAGTCGGGACATTTGAAAGGGGGATGCCTCAGGGATCCGCAGTGGTGGCAGGTCAGGCAGTCCTTCTCCAAGTGATAGCACATGCTCACCGAGCAGTGCTCGCAGCGGAAGATATGGCCGCAGGAATGGCACTGCAGGTAGGGGGCGAAACCTCTGCGGTTCAGGAAGAGGATGGCCTGCTCCCCGGATTCCTGCACCGCCAAGAGGGCATTGACCAGCTTGTTGCTGAGGATGGTGCGCATTCCCGGCTGGGTGCATTCGCGCATGTCCACCACTTCCACGCGGGGCAGGGGGCGGTCGTCGATGCGCCTGGAGAGCCGCAGGTGGATGAATTCACCCCTGCGGGCTTGGAAAGAGGACTCCAGCTGGGGGGTGGCGCTCCCCAGGACCAGCACCGCCTGATGGAGTACGGCGCGGCGCAGGGCCACTTCACGGGCGTGATAGCGCGGCGGCGTGTTCTCCTTGTAAGTGGTCTCGTGTTCCTCGTCGATGACGATGAGGCCGATGTCGCTCAGGGGAGCGAAGAGAGCGGAGCGGGCTCCGATGACCACGCGGCAGCCCCCGGCCTTGATGGCTTGCCACTGGTCGTAACGTTCGCCCACCGAGAGGCCGGAATGGAGCACGGCCACCGTGCTGCCCAGAGCGCCCCGGAACCGCTGGACCATCTGAGGGGTGAGCGCAATCTCCGGGACGAGGACGATAGAAGACCTTCCCATACGGAGGGCCTGGCGGATCGATCTCAGGTAGACCTCGGTCTTTCCGCTGCCGGTGATGCCGTGGAGCAGGAAGGTTCGATGCCGGTGTTCTCTTAGGCACTCAGCGATGGAGGAAAGGGATGCTTCCTGTTCATCGGTCAGTCGCACCTCCGGCATGGGTTCATGGCGCATCCATGAAAAGGGATCCCGCTCCCGGGGGAGCTCCCGCAGGGAGAGAAGCCCCTTACGGCACAGGGCTGACAGGCTCCCGTAGCTGATGCCCGATTCACGGACCAGTTGAGCTCGCGGCATCTGCCCTCCGCATTCCGCCAGAAGGCGCAGGGCTTCCCGCTGTAGCGGGGAGGGGGCCTTTTGGGGAGGACTGGCGGCACTCCCTTCCTCGAGGAGCTTGCTGCCCGCCTCCTCCAGTTTCACCATAGTGCTGCTTACATTGTCCGACTGGGGGCGGGAGAGCTTCGGCACCCTCTCGATGAGTCCCTTCTCCTCGAGAGCGCGTAGGGCGGCATGGAGGTTTTGCCGGCTTATCATGGCCCGGATGGAGCTCAAATGGGCGGACCCGCCCTCCCGTTCCAGGAACATGATGACCTCCCGCTGGGCCTGGGAGCGGGGGTGGACGCGGGCGAGGGCGTCCTCCGCAGGCACCCGGAGACGCACCTCTTCGAGGAGTGAGCGTCCGCGCCCGGGGGGTATGATCAAGCGCAATACCTGCGCCAGGGGAGTGAGGTAATAGTCGGACATCCAGCGGCATAATTCCACCGAGTCCCTGCCGAAGAGCGGCGGCTCCTCTACTAATCTCTCTATGTCCTTAACCTTGCTGAGGGAAGTGCTGCCGGATAGCTGGAGCACATAGCCGATGAGGCGCCCTCTTAGGAAGGGGACCACCACGATGCTGCCCACCTCCACCTTGTCGCGCAGGGGTGGGGGTACCCTGTAGGTGAAAGGGCGGTCAAGCTGCCGGGAGGGGTGGTCCAGCAGCACCTCCGCGTAGAGTGGACTCTCTTGGCCTTCCATGACGCTGATTATATCCGCCTCTGAAGACGGTTCCTCCCACAGTATGGAGCCGCATGGCTGATTGATGATGNACTGAGTGCTTTCGCGGTAAACCCCGGCCCGAGGGTTCTTACTTCCCTGGAGATTGATGATGCCCGTTCAGGCTGTCNCTTCGCGCCCCGCCGCCCTCGGGCGGGAACGCGAACGGGCAGCATCGCGTGACATAGACTCCTGCCATTCAGAATCTATGTTTGTTTCCACAAGGAAGAGATGATGGCCCGGCGATCCCTGAGAACCTGCATGCTGCCTGGTGTGGGTGTGGACAACAAGCCGGATCGGACATACACGGATGGCCACACCNACCTCGCAGGCCTGTTACTGTGGTGATCAGGGCGAGAAAATCAACTTTCCTCCGTGCGGGGCCATTGGTCGAACTCGAGGGAGAGCCCCGCTGCGTCCGCCAGGATCACGGTCCTGGAACGCGGGGAGCCGTCCTCCGCTTCCCACCGCTGATGCCTTATCTTTCCCGCCACAACCAAGCGGCTGCCGGCGCGGCAGCTGCAACAGAGGTTCTCCGCCAGCTTCCCGTAGGCCTCTATGTCCACGAAATCGGTCTCACTCTCGGTTTCTCCGTTACGTGGAGGGCGGTTGCAGGCGAAGCGGAAGCGCGTGAAAGGATTGCCCTTACCCGTACGCGAGAGTTCAGGCGTCCTCACCACGTTGCCCGTCAGCACGATCTGGTTGATGCGCATCTGATACCTCCTAAAACGCTCTCCATAAGATCATCGCCAGTGCCGAGGCGGCCAGAAGGGTGGTGAAGGGGATGCTGTCGCGCGACCCGAACCCGCGAAAGGCGGAGGTCTCTGCGCTTCCCCACGGACTTCTGCCCGTTCCCCTATCTGCCCGGTGGCGGGCGTGAGGCGGCAGGAGGAGGAGAACCCCGAAGACTCCTCCTACCGCCAACGCGCCCATGAAAGCTGCCCACAGACTGGAGGCCCCGATGAGGGCCCCCAGGGCACCCAGAGATTTAACGTCCCCTCCTCCCATCATGCGCAAGGCGAAAGGCAAGAGGCCCAATCCCAGGCCAAAGGCCATCCCCTTAAGGGAGGGGAGTAGGAAGGAGGCGCCCCGCATTGAAGAGATGAGCAGGGCTAACAGGGTGGTGCCGAGGGTGAGAGCGTTGGGGATGCGCCTGCGGAAGAGGTCCCAGGCGCCGGCAGCCAGGAGGAAGCATATGGCCAGACCGTCTAGGATCGATTCCATGCGAGAGCACCTCCCTCCCCATTCCGTCAACCCAATCCGTTCATGAGCTGCGCGAAGACCTTGTTGAAAAAGTTCTTGATCACGCTGGTGCCGCCGGCCCAGGCGATGAGGGCACCCGCTACGGCTGCCGCCCCCAGGATCACCAGGGCATATTCGGCCGTGGTCTGGCCGCTCTCGTCATTCCACAAGCGCCGCCCTGTCTCCAACAGCTCCTGCATTCTCTCACCNCCCTTCTTTTTCTCGATGTACCCATGTCTATATTCAGAANATGCGTCCTCCAAGCAGCATCCCTCCCACGGTGAGTAGAAGGAAGGAAGGCAGGATCATGAAGACCAGCGGAAAGAGTATCTTCACCGGGGCCTTGTGGGCCCTCTCCTGAAGGCGTGCTCTCCGGTCGCGGCGCATCTCCACAGCCAGTGATCCAACCACGTCGGCCAGGGGGGCGCCGAAACGCTCCGCTCGGAGAACGGAACGGATGAATCGCCTCATCTCGTCGGCCGGGATGCGTTCCTCCAGTGCCGCGAGAGCCTGCTGGCGGGGAACGCCCATCTCCACGGCCCGGAAAACCCGGTCGAGCTCGTAGCGGAGAGGGTCGCCGCAGGCCTTGGACGCTTTCCGCAAGGCCGGTTGCAGTCCCTGGCCGGAAAGGAGCAGTAGGGAGAGGAGGTCTAGCAGCGTGGGCAGTGATTCCACGACGGCGGCTTGGTTTCGGCGGATTCTCTTCTTCAGGGATATCACCGGAAGGATCCAGGCCAGCGTGGCGGAAGGCAAGAGGACTAGCAGGAGGGTCAGGGGCCCCGTCATCATGGCCAAGAGGAGAAGTTCGCCAGTCAGGGCCAGCAGGCGCAGCGACTGGAACTCGACGGGGGAGAGGTCGCTTCCCGCTTGGTGAATCAACACAGCATCCACGGGGAAAGGTAAGCGGGAGGAGAGGGGGGCGAGTGCCCTGAGGATCTTGCGGGCCGTGGTGGCCGCAGCGCCTTTTTCCTTCCGGATAGGGGATGGGCGGCTCGGGCGATTTGCGGCCCCGGAGTCGAGGACAGCGAGGCTCCCAATTCTGCTGGTGAGGGCCTTGCGCGCCTCCCGCTGCTCCCAGACCCAGAGGGCCAGTAGGAAAAAAGAAGCGAACCAAAAGAGCACTGGCAGGATTACCATCTCAAACCTCCAGTTTTGACATCTGCCTGATGCAGAGAAAGCCCGCTGCCTCCAGCGCTAGACCTGTACCCAGCAACACCAGTCCCGTCGTCGTCTGCAGCAGGGGTCGGATGAATGCGGGGGAAAGCAGCGACTCCAGAACCAGGAAAGCGGCCGGCAGGAAGCTGACGATGTAGCCGGATAAGCGCCCTTGGGCGGTATAGACCTTGATCTCCCGGCGCAGGTCCTCTCGCTGCCTCATCATCTCTCTCAACCTGCGCAATATCTCAGGAAGGTTCCCGCCGCTCTGTTTGAGAAGGAGCAAGACCTCCAGCAGCACCGTGAGTTCGGGGTCATCCATCCTTTTTCCCAGATCGTCCAGAGCCGTTCCCAGATCCCTGCCCAGGGACAGGTCAGCCAGGGTCCTCTCCAACTCGGCTCGTAGCGGCGGGCGGAGGTCCTCGGCTGCGAATTCCAGCGCCTGCAGCACGGAATACCCTCCTTCCAAGGAGTGGGTCAGCGATTCGACGAGTTCTCTCACCCCCTCCTTCACCTGCCTCCTGCGCCTTCTCGCCTGGATCGAATTGATGAGGTGCGGCAGCAGCATCGAGGAGGGCAGGGCCAGGAGGAAACCCCACGGAGATCCGCTCAACGGCACCAACACCGCGGAGGTTGCCGCGAATGCCAGGATCAGGCGCATTCGTCCGTCGGAAAGGAGTCGCGCCAGCGATCCGCTTGGGCGGCTCCCTTGGAGGCGTTTCGGGACAGCGGTGCCCCTCAGTCCCTGCAGGCGCTCCGCCAATACCTCCCTGCGCCTGGTCGAAGTATAGAGGAACACCATGACCCCGACCGTTAATACGGTGAGCAGCCAGCCAGCCAGCGCCCTTGCCAGCATCATCATTACTCCTCAACCAAGCTGATCCTACCGAGGGAGCGGCGCTCCAGGACTTCTTCCAAGCGGCCCTCATCCACCAAGGGGCGGATCTGTGTCGGTTTTCCACCCACCGCGNGCTCCAGGCGGAAAAGGGTCTCCAGCGCGTATCGGCCGACGGNAAAGTGTCTGCCGCCAGGTGGGTGGCTTCCGCCGAGACAGGACACCTCGACGATGCGCCTGACGCCGTCGGCGCCCCTGGCGAGATGGACCACCAGGTCCAAGGAAAGCGCTATCTGGGCGGCGATGGAGGAATGAGGCAGGCCGGCGTTGGCCATGGTGACCATGGTTTCCAGCCTGAGGAGGCCCTCTTGGGGAGAATTGGCGTGGATGGTCGAGAGAGACCCCTCGTGTCCGGTGTTCATCGCCTGGAGCATGTCCAGGGCTTCCCCACCCCTGACCTCGCCGACGATTATCCTATCCGGACGCATGCGCAGGGCGTTGCGCAACAGGTCCCTCACGGTGACCTCACCCTTCCCCTCCAGGTTGGGCGGCCTGGCTTCCAGGGGGATGACGTGAGGCTGCTGCAGCCTCAGTTCGGCTGCGTCCTCTATGGTGATGATGCGCTCTCCCCTGGGTATGTGGCGGGATAGGGCATTGAGAAGAGTAGTCTTGCCGCTTCCGGTACCTCCGGAGATGAGTATGTTCAACCTGTGCTCGATCCCCCGGGAAAGGAAATCTGCCAGCCCGGCGCTGAGATTCCCCGCCTCCACCATCTTCTCCAGGGTGAGGGGTGAACTTGAGAACTTGCGGATGGTAATCACCGGTCCCTTGAGGGAGAGTGGGGGGATTATCACGTTGACGCGGGATCCATCCGTCAGGCGAGCGTCAACGAATGGGGAAGATTCATCCACCCGCAGACCCAGGGGAGCCACTATCCTGTCAATGAGGTGGAAGACCTGGTCCTCGCTGCGGAAGCCGAGCTCGATCTCCCTTATCCTCCCATCGATCTCCACGAAAGCCTGCCCAGGCCCGTTGATCATGATCTCGGTTATCCTCTCTTCCCGCAGCAGCGGCTCCAGCGGACCAAGCCCCAACATCTCCTCGACCAGGATGCTCACCGTCTCCTGGAGCTCCCTCCCGGTGCACACGATCCCCTCCTCACACATCACTTCGATGACTTTCCGGCGAAGGAGTTCCTCTCTCTCTTTCCGCGAGGGCGGCGCGTTCTTAAGGAGATCAGCATCGCCCTGTATCCTCCTCTTGACCCGTTCGAGTTGCCGCCTTCGCGGGGGGACGAGATCGCTCACCTGGCGCATGACAGCCCTCTTTTCGGTGCCCCTTGGGTGGCGTTCTCCAGGCGGGGGCGGTAAGCACTCACTCCGGACAGAAGGGCGCGGAGGCAGCGCGTCGGCCTCTTCCTCTCCTGATGCGAGGGGATGGTCTCGATAAGGCCGAGGGCAGCGGCAAGGCGCCGGATGGAGGCGCCGAGGGGGGAGTCGCCGTGAAAGTTAGGGAAGAAAGAGGCGAAATCCTCGCCGGCGACCTGGTCGTATGGGAGCGCGGTCAAGAGAGGCATCCGCAGTGCCGACGCGATCCTCTCGGGGTGGAGGAGGGGTGAGGGGCGAGAACAGTTCGAGACCAGCGCCACGGGCGGTTCTTCCCCGCCTCCCTGGATGTCCATCTCCTCTAAGAGTTGGAGAATGCAGCGAGCCGAGACCAGATCCGGACGCATGACCAACAGGTTGAGAGAGGATGTCGTGGCCAGCTTTAGNAGGTTCGCCATGCGGCTGGAAGATATGTCCAAGACGATGACCTCGTACCGAAGCGACAGCTCGGCAACCACCGGATCGATGTCAAAACGGGAGAGGAACGCCCACTCCTCGCGACCCCGGGGGCCTGTCAACAGGTCGAATCCGCAAGGATGACGTCTGGTGAAGCTCTCGTGCTCGATGGAAACGACTCCCTCCCGCACCATGATCAGATTAGCAAGGCCCGGGCAGTCGGGATCTTCGAGGAAATTGCGGTGCACGGAATGCGGGTCGAGGTCGATGAGGAGAGTATGTCGGGATGTCGCCAGCATGGAGGAAAGATAGAGGGAAAGCAAGCTCGCACCCTGGCCGCCCTTTCCGCTGATGCATGTAAGAACCAAAGCAGGATCGCCCTTCTTGACGGAAAGACCGCGGTCAGGCCTTTCTTCCGTCATATCTGCCTTCATCTCCATCACGCTCCTTATTTAGTCATATAAGTTAATATATATAAAATATATAACATTGATAATATATAAATAAGAGAATAAGTTGTCAAGGGGCTTTGAGCAGATTCGACAGACAGGGGGAATAACATCCTCTGCGACACGGATGAAAGAGAGTAACTGCCTGTACAGGGAGCGTTACTTGGAGCAGTTGCTGGCATCATCATTGCGGATCCTTTATCCCGCAAGAGAGGCGATTTGACGAACCGGAGGGTTATATGATTTCGATGAACAAAGGAGGGTGGGAAGATCATATGTGAATGTGGACGACGCTCATGAAGAAATTACAGAGGAGCAAGGCCTAGAGAATCACAAAGTAGAATAAGTAAAGTGATGAAAACCGATATATCCCTTGCATAAAAGGGTGAGTAGTCTGGCTTGTTGGAGATACTCATCGATAGAGGAAGCATGATAATATATATATGAATGGAACAGGCATAGCTTTAACTCAAGTTGAACAGTTGGACCCCGATTTTGGCCCCTCGCCAGTATAAAACCGCAGGTAGATGAGTTGCAGCTTCCGAAACGCTCTGAAATGTAGTGTCACGTTATGCGAAACTAGTAGGGCTATAAGTCTTGCTATTAAGCACATAAGCATGCTATAAAAGTAGTGCTATGTTTATCCGATCCAAGACCGTCCAGGGAAGAACCTACCTCCAGGTGGTGGAAAGCTACCGGGAGGGGGGCAAGGTACGCCAGAGAGTGGTCGCCACCCTGGGCAGGCTGGACAAACTCACCGAATCGGGGCAGATAGACGGAATCGCCACCTCCATCGCCCGTTTCTCCGATAAAGTCAAGGTCACCGAGGATTACCAGAGCGGAAAGCTCGAGGCGAAGAAGGTGACCAAGATAGGCCCGGACCTGGTGATGGGCCGGCTCTGGAGCGAGCTGGGGATAGGCAGCGCCATCTCCAGCCTGCTCGAGGGGCGCAAGTTCGAGTTTTCCGTGGAGCGGGCGGTCTGGCTGGCCACGCTTTCCCGCCTCTTCTTCCCCGGGTCGGACCGCGCAACCGCGAGGAGATCGCGTGACTGGCGCGCAAGCGGAGCCGAAGAGATCGGCCTGCACCACCTCTGGCGGGCCATGTCCTGGCTGGGGGAGGCCCGTGAGGCCATCGAGGACCGGCTCTTTGCCCGCAACCGCAACCTGTTCACCTCGCTTTCCGTGGTCTTCTTCGACACCACCAGCCTCTACTTCGAGGGGCAGGGGGGAGAGCTGGGGGCCCGGGGCTATTCCAAGGACAGAAGGCCGGACGAGCACCAGATGGTCCTGGGCATGGTGCTGGACGATAGCGGCCGTCCCATCTCGGCCCCCGCCTGGCCCGGCAACACCACCGACGCCAAGACCATCCTGCCGGTGGCCGAGTCCCTGCGCCACCGCTTCGGGGTGGAGCGGGTCACCCTGGTGGCCGACCGGGGCATGGTGAGCAAAAAGAACATCGAGGAGATCGAGCGCCTGGGCTTCTCCTACATCCTGGGAGTCAAGATGCGCCTGGAACGTAAGACTGCGGCCGAGGTGCTGGCCCGGGCCGGAAGGTACAAGGAGGTCTCCGCCAACCTCAAGGTCAAGGAGGTGGTCCACGCCGGCANNAGATACATCGTCTGCTCAGAACCCGGCAGAGGCCGAGCATGACAGGGCCGCGAGAGAAGCCATGGTAGCTGACCTGGAGCGCAAGATCGCGGACAGTCCCTCGTCCCTGGTGGGCGACTCCGGCTACCGGCGCTTCTTAAAGCGCGGATCCCGCCCCGAGATAGACTGGGCCAAGGTGAAAGATGAAGAGAGATACGACGGCCGCTGGATCCTCACCACCAACACCGACCTTCCCGCAAGTGAGGTGGCCCTGCGCTACAAGGACCTCTGGCGGGTGGAGCGGACCTTCCGGGAAGCCAAGAACACACTTTCAACCCGGCCTATCTATCATCAGTCGGACTCCTACATCCTGGGGCACGTCTTCGTCTCCTTCCTGGCGCTTCTGCTCATGCACGAGCTCAAGCGCCGGACGGCGGGTGAATTCGAGTGGGACCAGATGGTGCGTGACCTCGAAGCCCTCTACGAAGTCGAAGTGGACCAGGACGGCAAGCTCTGGTACCTGCGCTCCCCCCTGCAGGGCGTCGCCGGCCAGGTGTTCAAGGCCGTTGGCGTTGCCGTTCCACAATCGGCACGAGAGGCAAAATGTAGTGCCAAGGCCCTTTTCTGAGGGAGAAATATGCCCTTTGAACTGGGTTTCTGAAAAATCAACTGTTCAACTTGAGTTTAAGGGCGTCAAAGTGCCTGAACATAGAAGATGGGAAATCCAGGTTGAAGGTTTAATGTGTCAAAAATAGAATAATAGACCAGCGCGAGTCGGTGATAAGGGGATCTATGGCTTGAGTGCGAGGCCGTCGAAGAGGAAAGGAGAAGGTGGATGAAGTCAATGACCAAGGGGAGATGCGCCCTGGCAGCGGTTNCCTGCTTAATGGTGGTGATGTCGCTGCTTGCGGCGGGATGCGGAAGCAAAGAGGGGGAAGGTTCCTCGGAAATCGCGGAACTGCTGAAGAGCTCCGAGGCCGCGGCTGGCAGCATAACCTCGTTGAGCCAGCAGATCGACATCAAGTACCAGCTCGCCGACGGAGCCGAGGGAGTCATACAATCACGGCTCATCGAGGTATCGGGCAATAACGTCCACGTCAAGGAGACCTTCCTCACCCAGACTCTGGCGGAAAGGGTGCTGGTGAATGGAGAGCAGTATTCATGGAGTTTCCAGACCCAGAAATGGCAGAAGGACCCCCAGGCGACCCTTTCAGCGGGGACTGCCAGCACAACCAGCGGGACATCCCAATACGTCAACCTGGTGAGCAATTCACAAAAGCAGGAGAACCTGGGAGAGGAGAGCGTCAATGGTTACAATTGCATCCATCTCCGGTTCACCCTGAGCCCTGACAATGTCCGCAGCATGGCCAGCCAGGTACCAGCGGACCAGCTCGCCACCAATACGGGGGGGACCATCGACCTGTGGATCGCGAAAGACACCAAATGGCTGATAAAGTCGGTGGGGGTATTCAATAACGTTAACTCCCCGGTGGGAACGGTCAAGCTCACCGTGATCATCGATCGCAAATCCATCAATCAGCCCATCACCATCCAGAAGCCCCAGGTATGAGAGGCACGCGATAGAAGGGAAGGGGGCCGCTCCCCAAGAGGGGGCGGCCCCCCAGCTTTCCCCATATGTTTATAGATCGACCTGTGATTGGCATCTCTGGCTTCTCAGGACCTATATTCACATATTTATTTGATGAGCATTATTGAACTTTTCAAAGGACAAGTGGATTAAGCGTTATGTTGTTGAAGCAGAGGTGTTGCCGTTTTAATATAAACCTAAACTATATATTTATAATGCTTGAAAGAAATTGTGTTCAATTCAATTTTTTGATGCCAGATCTGACCGGAGCGGTTCTTGCCAATCAGACGCGGCTCATATTTCTGGTAGAAGAAATGCCCTACTTGGCAAATTTCCTACACCCACTTTATTGGCAAATTAAAGCGGCTATTCCACTGAAGGAGCCCTTAAGGGGATTAGCAGAAGGAGAAGAATAGCGGAAGATTTTACGAAATTGCAAACGCCAAGTTAAAATCCTGTTACTTTCATGCCTAAAGGCATTGAGAAGCGAGGCCGTCGGGCGGGAGCTTAAATATAATTAGTTCGGGAAACTGCGTCAAGGCAGAGGAGCGATGTGAGGTCCAGCTCATCGGCTTGAAGCGGTTTTCAGGATGNTGGCGAGCGCAAGAGAAGGATGCAAATGGATCCTGGCTGGCGAACTCTGAAGGGGAATTCATGGGAACTCGAAGGGCAGGGACCCTGTTTTCGCTTGTTGACGCTGGCTTTCTCGAGCGGATGGCTTGAGAATAACCGGGCTTTCGTTGAGATCATCCTCAGCAGCGCGGGAAAAGAGGGCGGCATCAGCAGCCGCCCTTTTTGCATAGATGAGGGATGACGAGGTGGAGAGATAGGGGGTATTGGAGAGATGATACTAAACAGGAACTTCCAGATGGTGGTGAACATCCTGGTCATCGCCCTACTGCTGGGGTTCATCATCTTAGGGGCCTTATTCGCCCTGCCGGCCCGAAGTCCGTTCGGGCCGCTTCTGGGCAAGCTCATGAACAGCAAGAGCTTGCTCTCGGGCATCGTCGCTAACCTCGACCCCAAGGAGTTGGCCAAGGCCCTCAACAGCAACCCAGAGTTCGCCAGAGAGCTGTTGAAATACCTGGACCCCTCAGCGGTGGCCATGGCCGTGAACGAGAACGAGGAGTTCGTGACCAATCTCCTCAAATATATCCGGCCTGAGGTCGTGGCGAATATCGCCAACAGCGAGGAGACCTATAACTTTGTTAATGAAGTCATCCAGTACCTCGACCCCCAGGTAGTGGCGGACATCGTTAACAACAACCAGACTTTCGTGGATAAGGTCGTCAAGTATCTCTCCACTCTCAACATAGCCAATATTGTGAATAACAACGAGACTTTTGTGACCGAGCTGGTCAGCTATCTCGATCCGACGGTGATCGCCAATGTGATCAACAACAACCCGACTTTTGTGACCGAGCTGACTGGCGAGATCAGCGCGGATGTCCTGGCCCGGGCCATCAATGAAAACCCTCAACTTTTAGTTGATGTTGTTGCCAGGCTTAACCCTCAAGTAGTGGCTTTGGCTATTAACAGGAACGGCAATTTCCTCAACAGGCTAGTGGGTGTGCTCGATCCATATGTGCTTGCCCAGGCGGTTAACGTCAACGGCGATTTCCTGAGCAACCTTCTTTCCTATCTTGACCCTGCCGTGATTGCTAATGCGCTGAACAACAATCCCACCTTCATAAATGAAGTGGCGATGAGGCTGGATCCCCAGTTCATCGCCTCCATAATCAATAATCAGAGATTCACCACTGCCTTGATAGGATACCTCAACCCTGCGTCATTGGCTGGTTCCCTCAACGCGAACGGAGCTTTCGTCAGCGCCATTATGGGATACATCGATCCCTCCATGATCGCAGGTGCGGTAGAGGATAATGTAGCCTGGCTGAACAGCCTGATCGGAAAGCTCGACGGGTCCACGCTCGGCCATATCATGGACAACAACAGCGCCTTCCTCACTGACTTCGTGGGGGCCATGTCCACTCAGACGGTGGCCGACATAGTCAATGGCAACCAGTTATGGGTCACCGACCTGGTCACCAAGCTCGA
>JGI24188J35168_1000884_pt1 | contig 17765 bp, 18 predicted proteins | sample YNPBryantNP2012_FD_35168 | JGI IMG/M metagenome (IMG submission 35168) | reverse complement strand
GCTCGTCCAGCGGAAACGCCAGACACATCGCCGATGCCCATAACCACAAAACGCTCAGCAAGGTCAGCCTCTGCATCGACCTGACCACCTCACGAAACCAGCCCGAGCAAGGCATCCATGTTGCGCCATGCCAGTTCGCGCTGCCGGGCGGCGTAGGCTTTCACACGATCGCGCAAGACGTGCTGCTGCTCCCATATTTCGGCAAGATGTTGCTGCAAAACGTGTTCGTTCACATCGGCTACTTCCAATACATGTTTGGGCTCCACAGGCTCCCAAAAGGCGCGCACCTTTGGGTCGTAACTGATAGCCAGAGCGGGCACGCCCGACGCTGCTGCCAGCATGAGCGCGTGCAGCCTCACCCCAACTACCACCAGACAACACGCCAGCACAGCCTTGACCTCCTGCACCGAAAGCGGTTCGTTCAGCACTATCGCTTCCGGCACACGCAAAGCAATCTCCTTGATGAACTCCCCGTCGCGTGATGCGTGCATCGGCAGAAGCACCACTCGCGCTCCCCATTGTTCAACGGCAAATCGAGCGAGCGATTGAAACAGAGAAGCCACCGCTACCTGTCCACCTGTCCACTGGCGCGGCGCCATGGCTATCAGCGCATCCTTCTGTTCGACGCCAAATCGTTGCAAAACCTTCCACCCATTTTCTGTATCGGCATCGGGCAGCAGGAAAGAGAGGTCTGCCCCCACCTGTACCTGCGATAGCCCCATCGCCTGTAGCAGTTCTGCCGAAGCGGGGTCACGCACCACCACCACATCTGTTTGTCGCGCTGCGCGAGCCGTCCACCGTCGCGCCCAGCCCCGTCGCAGGGGACCGATACCCTGTCCAATCCACGCGATGCGACACCCCGCACGACGCGCCAGCGTATGCATTCCCAGATAATAGACACCGAACGCGCGCTGGTGACATCCTGAATCAGGCTTCCACCGCCCAGCACGAACACACGGCTCCGGCACATCGTTCGCCAGACTGCTCGTAAGTCTGTTCGCGGGATTGCCGGCGTCCCGTGTTCGCTCTGGGTGTATGCCGGATCCGCGCTCATCACGGTAACTGTGTCCGCGTATCCCGCCTGCCTCAAGCCATGCAGCAGTCCTGCCAGAACGGCTTCATCCCCCAGGTTCGCGAAACCGTAGTATCCGCAGGCGAGGATGCCCTGACGGCTCATGCTTGCACCCGCTTTGTCCACCAGCGTATCGCCACGAACGCCAGCGTCCCTATTATAGCACCAAGCAGCCATCCCAGCAAGATTCGCGGCAGGGAAAGCGCCAGCGGAGTGTGGATGTGGCACAGGGTATTGACCACCGATGCCTGTCCGATAACCCCTAACAGTAAGAGCGGAATCCATGCCCTCCGCCCGATGCCTGCCGCCGACATCGCCAGTGCCAGCACCAGCGCAGGATGTCCCACCAGAAACTCTTTCGTGCGCGGGCGTGCCAGCAGGTATCGCTCTAACAGCACGCGCATCTTCATCTCAAGGTCCGAAACGCCCACGCCCGGCTCGTTGCCCGTGCGCACCAGCACCAGCGCCAGCAATCCCAGAGCCAGTAGCACCGCTACCGCCAGTCCCACTGTGACCGGATATCCCATGATTTGTCTCCATCGCTGCCGGATGCGCTCACGTGCGTCCGCAAGGGAAGTGGCATTGACCGTGTCGAGCGCGTACCCCCAGCCAACCGCCAGAACCGGTAGCAAGTGCGCCAGTTTGATGCCGGCGAACTGGTTTGCCTTCACCATGAACGGTAGAGAAGCCAGCAAAGCCACCACGTGCAGCCCGCCCGCCAGACTGAAAAGGGTCAACCACGCAAAGGTAGCAAGAGCGTGCAGGACGGGCAAGCGACCGGGCTTGAACACATCCACCAGCAGAAAGCCCAGCGAAGGAAACGCCACAGCCGCCACAAGGGCACAGGCTTTACGTCCCGTCTCCCCTCCGGCGTAAGCCACTATCACTCCAGCGGCAAAAGCCGCCACAGCCAGCCATGCCGAGTGCTGCTGCGCAAGCAACCTCTCCATCAAGATCACTCCCGCCACGAGAGCAGAGCCACCGGTTATCCACCATATCCACGCAGGCACCGCCGGTTCGGTAAAGGGGTGGGGTTCCCCAATAGGGTAGCCCGCCTCTTGCAGGGAGAGGCGCAACTGCGTGACAAACCTCGCCATCCCCTGTAACGGTTGCTCCTCGATACCGCTCGGCAGTCGCACGTAGCACAGTCGGATGTTGCGTTCCCGCACAGCACGGGTATAGCGCTCCAGCAGGTCCCCCGGGTTGAGAGTAGACATCTCTGCCGCGGTGACGCTGTGCACCCGCACCATGCGGTCCAGCAGTAAACGGGTCAGCTGCTCATCGCCTTTCTGCTTGCCAAACTCCACAGAACCGTATAATAACCCGAGTTGCCGCATGGTTTGTGCCGTCAGTGGCAGCAGTGCACGGAAACCCAGCACCTCGTCCCCACTGAAAATAACCGCCTGTGCGCCTGCGCGTTGCACTTCTGTCAGCGTGCGTTCGACACGCACCGGCGTGCACGCGGGGCTGTTGTTCACCCGCGCTATCACGGACAGTCCTGCCGTTGAGACCTGCTTTGCCAGCATGGGGTCTATCCCCACGCTGATTTGTGAAAATATAGAGGCAGGAACCGGAACAGAAAACCCGACCGCTCCGCCGGTGTCGGTATAGGCGTAGACCAGCACCCCTTTGCTCGCCCGCAGGGTGTCCAGCAGCTTCTTGCGCGAAGGGGTATACACCGTCCGCCACAGGGAGGGCGTCATCTGGATGGCTCCTGCAGAACGTCGGAGGCGTTCCACCACCTCTACCGATGCCGCACGCACGATGGGGGAAGGAAACTTCGGATACAGCTCCCAGCTCAACTGACCGGAGCGGAAAAGGTCTTCTACTGTTTGCTCGTTGAGTGCAACCGCCGTTGCCCCCGCTTTCTTCATCTGTTGCAGAATTTGCGAAAAAGCTATACCGGTATCCGCGCTAACCTGCAACAGCTGTTCGCCATCCAACGCGATCCCTACTCGCTTGTTCAGTGCCTCTGCTCGCCAGCGCGCCGCAAACGCCAGCAACGAGACACCAGTCCCCACTGCAAGCAGCAGCCAGCCAATCCGACGGGACATCCCGTGATACCCTCCTTCTTTGTCATTCTGAGCAGCGCGAAGAATCTATGTGACATCGCCAAGATGCTTCACTGAGGCTCAGCATGACAATAGGCATACTGTTTGGCGCAAGGATTTAAGCGTTGCCCATTTCGGCAAAAGGCGTGCGGATACCTTGTATGAACGACGGCCTTTCAGAAGTCTGGGGGAAGCGAGCGGTAATAGTAGTAACGGGGACGACGCAGCCGTCGCAGGAGCCTGTCTCGTCCCAANGCCATGACAGTGGCTGCCCCTGCCACGAAGCCGCCGGCGTGAGCCATTGTCGCCACNCCGGGCTGGAATTGAAACTGCATCAGGAACCAGAGCCCCAGCAGAATGAAAGCCGGCACGGCTATGACATCGATAATGAAGAAGAAAATCACCAGTACCCGTATGCGCGCGGCGGGGAATAGCACGAAGTAAGCCCCCAGTGCGCCAGCAATCGCGCCGCTGGCTCCCACCGTGGGGATGGGGGATGCCGCGTTAATCACCACATGCGCCAAAGCCGCCGCCACACCCCACACCAGATACCAGAACAGGAACTGAAAATGCCCTAAAGCATCCTCCACATTGTTGCCGAAAATCCAGAGATAGAGCATGTTCCCGCCGAGATGCAGGATACCGGCATGTAAGAACATTGAGGTGAAAATGGTCAGCCAGTGGGGCGTAATCGGTGGTACCTGGTACTCGCACTGTCCGGAAATGGTGCAGGGGATCATCGCGTATTCGATGAGAGCTTCCGGCGCGCCGAAACCGATTAACTTATCGTACAGAAAAACGAGCACGTTCACGACGATGAGCGCGACGGTCACAATCGGAAAGGAACGTGTCGGATTCTCATCACCCAGTGGTATCACGGTACCAAGCCATCCATCTCGCAGTTTGTTNAGTCAAGTATACCCAAATTCNGCAGGTCTGTAAACCGATTACGAAAATGAACCTTTTNCGGTGTTTGTGCGTCTAAACTCTTGAAACGTTTAAGCATTCCTGGTACCGTAATAGCAAGAGGGACCACGAGCAGCATCTCAATGAAAGGATGGGGCGTGCGCGAAGCACGCCCGTTTTTTTTTACACACCCCTCAAGCCTTCGGAGGCNCGACGCACCATCCAGTTCCATACTCCCCATGCNATCACCATGCCGATGCCGCTCCACAAAGCAAATCGCCATGCGGTATGCCAGAAGCCNCTCCGGCGTTCCCTNTGCAGCTGGCGTTCCGCTTGCTGAAGCGCCTGTTTTGCCTGCTCGGCAGACATCTGCTGATTCGTCTGCAGCAAGGCGGAAGGGTCGGAGTTGACGTTTGCCTCTGTTTCTGGGCTGGGTGTCGGCTTGGGCACGGTGACCAGCGGAGGAGGAGGTAGCTCGGGGGCTTCCTGAAGCTGCTTCAGGCGAGTGGCATCGTCGAACTCGCGGCTCAGCCCAGCCGCCTCCTGCGCGCCGCGCTGGTCGAAACCGATACCCAGCGCGGGTACCGCCAGCAGACCTGCGCACACACACGCGATAAGGATTTGCCATGCTTTCATCATCCTGCACCTCCTGAAAGCACTTGCCACAGTTTGGGCACCATCTTCGGAGCACGGGGCAGGTCGATATCGATAAGCGGTCGCGTACCGGGACCTTTATCGCGGATGCGGTTGTCGTAATTCAGGCGCAACGGCAGGCTATACAGTACCATCGCCTCGTCTTTGCAGATGATGGAACCGTTGATAGTGCAGCCGCCGCCACCCGTGGCGATATTACCGCCTCCGACGAAGTTGGTGAACATGATGGCGTCGATCTGGTTGATGTTCTCCGCGATACTCGCGATGTAATCATCGCTGTATAGCGACTGATACCGCTTTCTGCCGTATTCGTCCACTTGCGTGGCATCGAAGGCAGGTATCAGGTTGCCATACTCGTCATAACGTGGTTTGGTGAAGGGTGGTTTCATGAAATACAGCGGGTAGTAGCCGAAGCTTTTGACATTCCCCATGATGACGCTTCCCCGCGCCGCCAGACCCAAGATGTCTTTCTTCTCATTTTGCTGCTCGATGGCGGTGGGGTCGGTGCCGCGAAAGTCCGGCGGGTTCTTGTAGCGCACACTGCCCACGATATGCACGTTGCGTCCGGCGTACAGCGTACCCTGTCCTTCCACGTAGCCTTTAATCACCACGTCGCCGGTGAAGGTGACAGGTCCGTGGATACGAATCGGTTTATCGCTTGTGCCGATGAGCACTCCAGACCCGTTTACCACCCCGTTGGTAGAGAGGCGCACGTACCGGTTCTGACTGGTATCCCACACTTCCACGTACGCTCCCTGCCCGTAGTTCGGGTTCGGCGTGCCGTCGGCGAAGGTCTGCCTCTGGTCAACATAGTTCTGAGATAGCGAGATGTAGCGGCTGATGTCGTCCAGGTCTGGCAGGGGCAGCTCCTTGTTCGGTGTGGGATCGAGCACGGTGCCGCTGTAGGTTTTGGTACCTCGCGCGTCCGAGACCACCGCGCCGGAGATGCGGTTGTTCACGATACTCGCGTTCTGGTCGTAGATGAGGTCGCGCCATTGTTCGTAGGTTGCTGAGCCTTTCGCGCCGTGACGGGTCGGGTCGTATGCCTGGCGCGCCCGTGGGTTGTTCAGGCTGTTATAATAACTGTTGCTCCACTGCGTGGGGGTGATGTTCACGTAGCCCGCCGCCGGGGGAATCAGCTTATTGTTGGCACAGGCGTAAACGCTGCCGTTGATGGTGGGAGTGCCCCCGCTGAAGTCGAAGTTACCGTTGGCGCGCATGTCGCCGTTGACAATCAGGTCGTTCGCACCAAAGCCATACATCCATCCGTAGTTGTTGGCGAAGTAGGCGTAGTCAAACACCTGCGAACGCTCCAGCGTGAACTCGATGGTCTGTTCAATCACGGTGCGGTATTCTTCTGCATCCAGCTGACCATCGTTATCCTGATCCAGCCAGCCGACCGCTCGGAAGGTGAGCTCGCGGCTGTGGTTACTATTGATTCGCTGTCCCACGATGCCGCAGGAGTAGCGCAAGCCATCTCCCAGATCGCCTCCGACCGTTTCCATCGGGTTCGTGGGCGATGCCAGTTCCCAGGGCACGAAGCTGTCGAATTTCTGCTCCACCTTGAACAGTTTCCAGACCTGCATCTTCTTGTATTCCAGCCCCGCCTCTGCGGCGTACAGCGTGCGCAGCGATTGCTCCTCGCGTGCCACATGACGCAGACCGCTGGTGCTCAGGCTCACCAGCGCGGTACCCAGACCAAACGACATGAACAACACCAACAGCGCGGTAATCAGCGCGGTCGCCCGTTGATAGCGTTGACGAGTCCGTTTTCTCATCGCTCACACCCCCTCACTGGTTGCGCAGAACGACCAGCTCCTGCAACCTCTGGTAACGCACGCCTGCCGGCGTTTGACGCTGGACATACAGGCGTATGGTGATGGTGCGTCCGTTGGCTCCCCGCTCGAACAGCGGGTAGGGGTTCCCCGTCTCAGGGTCGGTGTTGCTGACGCCGGTCAGCAGGTCGACGGTATCCGCTGTGCCCTCTGCAGGATGCCATTTCAACGTGTTGTAACTCAACCCAAAAGAGCCGTTGGCGCCGTTCGGAAGGACGTAACTCACATAGGTATTCGAGCCGCTAACGGTAACCGACCTGGCACGGCGCAGCTCGCTGGTAATGCGACGGATTGCAAGGGTGGCATCCATCATGAGCATGGTGTCCTGCGAGTTGCGATGCCACGCCCGCGCCGAGGTGCTCAGCACGGGCATCAGCGCCAACAGCAGTATCAACATCACACCGGTCGCGACGAGCAGTTCCACCAGCGTGATGCCACGACGGTTTTTGATTGACGAGGAGGTAACGATTGCCATCAGGATGTCCTCCTGTTTCCTTCTGCCGTTCGGCGTCATTCTGAGCCGCATAATTGTCATTCTGATCGAAGCGAAGAATCTCCGAGATGCTGTACTCCGTTCAGCATGACAAGGACCTGCTCAGCATGACAAGATGCTTACAGATTAGTCACCAGCGTGCGCAGCTCTACCTGGTTGGTTCTTCCGTTCAGTTCACGCCAGCTGACCCGCACAATCACCCGTTTCACATCCCACGCCACATCCTCCACCACAATCTGCCCCTGTCCATTCGGAAGCATCCGCGCGGGGCTTTCGCGTGTCGCGTCGTCCGTGTTGGTAAACGAGAAGGGAGGCGTGTTTGGACTGGCGTCGATCAGCCCGTACGCCCGCAGTCCGTCGTACGTCAGGTTGCCGTAGCCGATGAACTTGATGGCTTCCATGCGCCGTTCCGCCAGTGCCAGCGCTGCCGCACGCCACTTTGCGCTGCCGCTGAGGCGCTGACCGGTGGGGAACAGCGCACCGAATACCACCGCCACCACGCCCAGCAGGAAGATGGAAAGCACCACCTCCGCCAGGGTAAAGGCACATTGCCGTCTACGCATGGTGTGCCTCCTTACCACAGTTTGTGCCCTGCCGTCGCTTCCAACGAACATTGCGGCGGTGTGCTGACGTCGTTCAGCGTGTAGCTACCGCCGGAAGGGCAGGTGCTGGTGGGGAAGGTGGCGGGGTTGCCTTTGATGTACTTGTCCGGTCCCACGATGTCGTTCCATGTGGGCGTGTCGTTGGGATCGCGGTTGTTATCCATCGCCCACTGCTGTTTGGCGATGTCGATGCGGAGCAACGTGCCCACGCAGGACTTGCGCCGGCTGGTCTCGCGCGCCTGCACGTAGTTCGGCACCGCGATGGCAAGCAGAATGCCGATGATCAGCACCACAATCATGATTTCCACCAGGGTGAACCCTTTGTCGCGAGTGCGCATCGATATCACCTCCGTCGTCTTGAACATGCTGGCGCGAACCATCTTCTCTCTTTCGCTAAAACAAAGCCGATGGGATGGTGCAGGGTGAAACCCCATCGGCTGCACGAACGTTANACAGCGTGGCNATTACAGGCTGTGNGGGGCACCAATGCTGCAGGTGGGGTTCGTGCCCACGTTACCCACTGTGTAGGTACCACCTGATGGGCAGCTCGGCGTGGACTTGATGTAGTTCGGCACAAGGTCGGTCATTGCGCATGCGGCACCATCCGACTTGTTGTTATCCATCGCCCACTGCTCCTTCGCAGCATCGATCTGCTTCAGGTTCGACACGCACGCTTTGGCGCGGCTGCTCTCGCGCGCCCGCACGAAGTTCGGCACCGCGATGGCGAGCAGGATGCCGATAATCAGCACCACGATCATAATCTCCACGAGGGTGAAGCCTCGCTCGGCGCGTGCCTTTCGGANCAGGTTGAACATTCTCGGAAACACCTCCTGAAAGGGATTTCACAGAGGTTTTTCCATGCAGTAGAGGGGGATTTCACATGAAAATTGCGGGTTTTGCCCTGACCCCAAACCCGTCTCCCGACACTGCGGGCGAGGGGAGTTTGATGCCCTCACCCCAGCCCCTCTCCCGACGCTGCGGGAGAGGGGTGTTCGAAGACCTCACCCCTCTCCTAAAAAGGAGAGGGGAGCAGGTCACACTCTTCTCTCGCAGGGAAGGGGGTTAGGGGGTTAGGTCAGCGCAGACAGGCACTCCGGCAGGAACGCTGCCGTCTGCGTGGAAAGGTTAGAAGCGACATCAGAAAGAGAGGGTGGGAATGCGATGAAAGTAGAGGTTATCCCGTACGGTGGATGGCAAAAGTGCCTGCGTTTGACCAACAGCGAGGTGGAGCTCATCGTGACCGCCGAGGTGGGCCCGCGCGTGATTCGCTTCGGCTTCATCGGCGGGGCGAACGAGTTTATGGAATATCCCGAACAGATGGACTTGACCGGCGGCGATGAGTACCGCGCCTACGGCGGGCATCGCTTGTGGATTGCCCCCGAAGTGGTGGAACGCACCAAACATCCCGACAACCTGCCGGTGCAATGGACGCAGGAAGGGGAGGGGTTGCGCGTTACCGCGCCGGTGGAAGCCGGAACGGGCATCCAGAAATCCATGCGCATCTGGTTGAATCCGAAGCGCAATCACGTGCACGTCATCCATCGGATTACCAATCATAACATCTGGGAGGTGACGCTGGCGCCGTGGGCGTTGACGGTGATGGCGCCCGGGGGCAGGGTGATTGTGCCTCAGGAGCCATACCGACCGCACCCGGACTTCCTGCTGCCGGTGCGTCCGCTGGTATTGTGGGGCTATACCGACATGAGCGACCCGCGCTGGCGATGGGGCAAACGGTATGTGCAGCTACGGCAAGACAGCACCGCGCAATACCCGCAGAAGTTCGGTGCGCTGAACACGCTGGGCTGGGCGGCGTACGTGAACGGTGACCGCGTGTTCCTCAAACGCTTCCCCTACGACCCGCAGGCGCACTATCCCGACTTCGGCTGCAACTGCGAGTTCTTCACCAACAACCGGATGCTGGAGGTAGAGAGCCTCGGCGGGCTGGTGACTCTGCGACCGGGTGAATCGGTGACGCACGAGGAGCACTGGTATCTGTGGCGCGGGGTACAGGTGGGCGAAAGTGACGAACAGATAGACGCGGTGCTGCCTGCGCTGCTGGCGCAAACACAACAGGCGTAACATGCGCTTGACAACCGGGTGAGGGCATCAGGTACCATGATGAACGCAGGTTCTTGAAGGTTCAGGAGATGCCATGCACATTCCCGATGCCTATCTCAGCCCCGCGACGCACGCACTGACGGCGGGCGTGATGGTGCCCCTGTGGACGGTGGCGGTGCGGCGCACGGCAAAAGCATTGTCGGCGCGGCAAGTGCCTCTGCTGTCGCTGGGTGCCGCGTTCTGCTTTGCGATACAGATGTTCAACATTCCGGCAGTGGGAGGCACTACCGCACACGCGGTCGGGGCAACTCTGCTGGCGATACTCTTGGGTCCATGGGCGGCACTGCTGGCGGTGACGCTCACCCTGGCGGTACAGGCCCTCTTTTTCGGGGACGGCGGGATACTGGCGCTGGGGGCGAACTCCTTCAACATGGGCTTCGTTGCCGCTTTTGCAGGCTACGGCGTGTACCGCCTGCTGGCAGGGCAGGCAGAGACAGGCAGCCGACGCGCGCTCATCGCGGCGGGTGTGGGCGCATTTGTCGGCGCGGTGCTATCCGCAGCCAGCACAGGGGTGATGCTGGGGCTGCAACCGTTGATTGCCTACGATGCCGCCGGACGTGCGCTGTATTTTCCGTTCGGTATGAACATCTCGGTACCCGCGATGGTGCATATCCACCTGCTCGTTGCCGCTCCGGTGGAGGCGGTGATAACCGTCGTCGCGCTGGCCTACCTGTGGCGTAACTTTCCGGAACTGGTCAGCCGTCGCGCCGTTGTGCGCCCCGATAAGCCTGTTCGCCTGTGGGCGGTATTTCTGGGGCTACTGTTGCTGACGCCGCTGGGGCTGATTGCCACCGGCTCTGCATGGGGCGAGTGGGACGAGGAGACGTTACGCAAACTTATCGGCTATGTGCCTGCCGGCGTTGCCCGCTTCAGCGAGGGAGTACTGCGCCCTCTGATTCCCGATTACGCCCTGCCCGGACGGGAAGGGAGGGGATGGGAGGCCATCGGCTACATCTTCTCTGCGCTTTTCGGGGCGACCCTGACCGCGCTGGCTGCGCGTGCGCTGGTGCGCAAACCTGTTGCTGTGCCTGCGGAGGTTACCACCGGCGGCAAGCCGTTGGATACCCTGCCTGAGTGGCTGAGCCAGCGTGAGCCGGAACCGACCGTCACCACGCACGAGAAGCGGAGCCGGGGGCGGTGGCTGGAGCGCACGCTGCTGGACCTGCGGGAGGCGATTGCCAGCACCATCGCTGCCGAGCAGTGGGCACGCAGCAGGGGCTACCTGCAGAGTTTGCATCCTCTGGCGAAGACCATAGCAGCGCTTGGCACTCTGGTTGCTATCTCGTTGACCGGGCACCCGACGCTGCTTTTATTCGTGCTTGTGGGTAGCACGCTTCTGGCAATGGTATCACACCTGCCTTTGCGCACGTTCATTTTGCGCATNCTGTGGAGTACCATGCTTTTCGGNCTGGTGCTGGCTGTGCCCCTGAGCCTGAACGCAGTCACACCGGGGCGGGTGCTGTGGCAGCCGTTCGGGTGGCGTGCGCTGGCGGTCAGCGATGCGGGGTTACGTGTAGCAACGCTATTGCTGCTGCGGCTGAGCGCGGCAATCACCGTTGCCCTGCTGTGGAGTTTGACCACGCGCTGGCACCTGTTGCTGCACAGCCTGCGCAGTTTGCGTATACCACGGCTGATGGTTACCGCGCTGACGCTAACCTATCGCTACCTGTTCACGCTCATCGACACGCTGGCGGAGATGGTGCTGGCGCGACGCAGCCGACAGGTGGGTTCACCAACGGCGCAGGGTGTGAGAGCTTACGCAGGGCCCGGGGCGGCGGTGTTGTTCGCCAAGAGCGCGACGCTCAATGAAGAGGTATATCTGGCGATGCGTTCGCGAGGCTTCGACGGTGACCTGCGGGTGGCGTACCCGCGCGGGTGGAGCTGGCGTGACACGCTATGGCTACTGCTCGCCGCATTGTGGCTGGCAGGCGGTTACTGGATGGGAGGCTGGTATGCAGGCTAAAGAGCTGCTGTATGAGTGCGATTCGGTGAGCTTNGTCTACCCAGACGGAACGCCTGCNTTGAAGGAGGTGTCCTTCCGCGTGTGGCGGGAAGAGCGCATCGCCATTCTGGGCGTCAACGGTAGCGGCAAGTCCACCCTGCTGCGTCTGCTGGACGGGTTGCTGGAGCCGACCGGCGGTGCAATCCGCTTTCTGGGCACGCCGCTGACCGAGCGCAATCTGCAGGATGCGGTCTTCGGGGGCAAGCTTCGGCAGCGGGTGGGGTTTGTGTTTCAGGACGCCGATGCACAGCTGTTCAACGCGACGGTGTGGGACGAGGTCGCCTTTGCGCCACGGCAGTTGGGCATGAGTGAATCGGAGGTACAGCGGCGCGTGACGGACACGCTGAACCTGCTGGGCATTGCGCATCTGGCGGAGCGTGCGCCGTTCCGTCTCAGCGGCGGGGAGAAGCGCAAGGTAGCGATCGCCTGCGTATTGAGTATGAACCCCGAAGTGCTGCTGATGGACGAACCCGTTGCCGGATTGGACCCGCGCATGCAGAACTGGCTGGTGAACACGCTCAGGCTACTGCACGAGGCGGGCAAGACTCTGCTGATTGCCACCCACAATTTGCACGTGTTGCCGGAGTTCGCGGAGCGTGTGCTTATCCTGTCGGAGAAGCACCAGCTAATTGCAGACCTTTCTGTAAACGACGCGTTAGCGAACGAGTCGCTGTTGATAGAGGCGGGGTTGTTACACGAGCATCCGCACGCGCACGGAGACATCGTGCATACCCATCTGCACGCCCACGAGCACCATCATGAAGAATGATGCATCCTGCCCCGCGCCAGCGAGGAAAACACACCGAGCAAGCTGAGTACGGTGGACACCGCAAACGCCACGCGCATACTGCGAAACAGTTCCCCTCCGTAGCTGGGCGAAAGCGGTAAGCCACGCATCGTCCACGAGAAGATGAGCATGATCATTGCCATGCTCAAACTCTGCCCCAGCATCCGTGCCGTACTCACTACCGAAGAGGCAACCCCATAGTGCGCGCCACTGACCGCGCTCATGATGGCGTTCACGTTGGGCGAGGAGAACAGCGCAAATCCCAGCCCGGACGCTGCCAGCACTGCCACAAGGAACGCGAGGCTCGCCCGGTAGGGCATGAGCGCATACGCCAGCAGGCAGAAGGTGGTGACCAGCATTCCCAGTGATGCCACAATGCGCGGCTCATGGCGGTCTGACAGTGCCCCTGCCAGAGGAGAGAATGCCGCCTGTATCACCGGTTGTATCAGCAAGAGCATGCCCGCCTCCTGAGGTGTGAAGCCTCTGATGGTCTGCAGGTACAGCGACAGTAAGTAGCCGATGCTGAAGGTGGCACCATNGTTCAACAGCGCGGCGAGCGTGGAGAAGGTAAATACCGTGCTGTTGCGAAACAGACCCAAATCCAGCAAGGGATGCTCTTCGCGTCCTTCGCGCGCTACGAAGACAAACAGCAACAACACCGCCACGCCCGCCAGCACCATGCCCGTGTGTCTCCAGCTTGCCGCGCTCAGCAGCAGCGTGAGCGCGAGGCAGTAAAGTACTGCACCTGCCGTGTCAAAACGTTCCCCCTGCGCCGGCGACCATTCGCCGCGGATACGCTGTGCATACAGCCACGTTACACCCGCCAGTACCGCCACTATGACGAAGATAGCGCGCCAGCTGAGCGTCTGCGTGAGAAAACCACCGACCACGGGACCGACCGACAGTCCCACGTACACCGTTGCGGTGTTGATGCCCAGTGCCTTGCCGCGCTCGCCGGGCGGTATTGCCGAGGTAATCAACGAAACCGCTGTACCGAATACCATCGCGCCCGCTATCCCCTGTATCGCGCGGCTGGCGATGAGTATTGTGGTGGATGGGCTGACAGCGCACAACAGGGAGGAAAGCCCGAACAGGGCGACGCCCATCAGGAACACCCTTTTTCTGCCCAGCATGTCCGCCAGCCGCCCGAACGGCAGTAAAAACACCGCCGAGATGAGCAGATACGCCGAGATAACCCAGCTAATTGTAACGGCGGTAGCGTGCATCTGTCTGCCAATCGCGGGGATAGCTACGTTGAGGGCGCTGCCCATAAAAGGTGTGAGGAACGAAGATAAACCGGCGGCAATCAATACAGTACGTTTCTCATTCGGCATGTTCTGCTTCTCCTGCAGGATGTATGCTCATCTATTATGGGGTCGGAGGGCGATTTTCCTGTTGACGGCTCGCCCGGATGCGATACATCTGCTGCTCCAGCCGCTGTTTGGCGAACTGGTAATATTCCGGCACAATCTCAAACCCAATGTAGCGCCTGCCCATCTGTTGTGCGATAACCGCCACCTGTCCCGACCCTAGGAAGGGGTCCATGACCAGGTCTCCCTCCACCGAAGAGTATTGCAGGATTTTCCGCACCAGCTCCGCAGGTAGTTTGGTGGGAGTCTTGATGTCGCCGTTCCAGTACTCGCGTGGGATAACCCATACATCCTCCATGTCGCGATAGCGGGGGTTCCCGTCTTCTGTGCGGGTGGCGGGGAAGCGAGAATCGGGATAGAACCGGCGCAACCGGTCGTTTTTGCACACATAGAGGGTATGGTAGTGCGAGGTCACAAATCGCCGCCTGGTGTATACCCCGAACTGATACTTCCAGATAATATGATTGACGGTGATGAAGCCGGTCTCATGCAGGGCGTTCAGGATGTCGCGCAGGTTGTTCCACCCGGAGAAGACGTACATACTGCCCGAATCCTTCAGCACACGGTATGCCTCCTGCATCCAGCCCAGGGTGAAGGTGTAGTACTCCTCCTGCGGGATCTCATTATAGCCGTCCAGCACACGCTCCTGAGTGCGGTTGTAATTGCTGCGGCGGGCGCGGAAGTCAATGGCAAAAGGCGGGTCGGTGACGATGAGGTCTACACTGCCCCCCGCCATCTGCTTCATTCCCTCACGACAGTCCATCAGGTAGATTCGGTCGCATTCTATCATTGTTACTCGCTCTCATGAAAGGTTTTTGCTTCATCTAGCATTTCGATTCTATCAGAATGCACCCGTAAACGCGCAGGAACCCTCGTATCCTCTCGCGAAACACAAAACACAACCGGCGGAGGGCGACAACATGACAGGGTTCACAGTAGACCGATGGCAATTTCGCTATCCGGGTTTCGTGATTGGTGCGTGGTGGGGACCAGACGCCACCGATGCCGAGCTGCGCCTTTATCACGAGGCGGGCTTCAACGTGGTGATGGCGGGCAGGTATATGCAGCTGGATGACTATGCCGACCCCGAAAAAGGTGTGCGCGAACTCGATCTGGCGCGTAAACACCGCTTGTGGGTGATGTTTGATACCTACACCAAAAACGACCGTCCCTGGGGCGGCAAACGCAGCGAAGAGCCGTATGAGCATCCTCTCCATCATCCTGCCAGTCTGTTAGAGTTGCAGTGGCTCTACGAACGGCTTGGTAAGCATCCCGCCCTGCTGGGTTTCATGATTGGCGATGACCAGGGAGAGGTGACCCCCCGCGCGGCACAGTGCACCCGTTTTCTGTTCGAGCAGCCCAAGCCACATCTTATCCCCTGGTTGTGTGGGTGGATACCGCCTGAGAATCTCGCCCGCCACAACAATCCGATTGCCAACCCGCAGATATATCCCACGCTCTACGAGTGGCAGCTCTCCGCGGAGCACTCGCCCTGCGTTACGTTCGTGCATACGCTTCCTACTGGCGCCAGTGCCATCAGCACGGTGTGGCGTTCTGGCCCATGTTCAATACCACGCATCCTGAGAACGGCAAAACGGGAAAGGATATGTTCGGTTATCTGCCCAGCGACTCGCTGGTGCGCTTCCCCGCCTATCTGGCGCTAGCGTACGGCGCTCAGGGTATTTGGTACTTCACCTACAACGGTGGCGCTATTCAGCATCTCGGTCNGNTTCANAGCCTCCCGGAAGCACGGCAGGCATTGACCTCGTTGTATCCGGTGGTCAAGGAGGCGAATCTGCGAATCGCTGCCTGGGGCGACCGGATTATCGGGCGGACGTGTGCCAACGTGTTTGCCACCGCGTTCCCACAGGAGCAACCGCCCCCGGACAACCCGCCTTTTGTTCGCCCCTCGGAAGAGCAAATCGTGCAGGCGATGGACGAACACCTGCTGGTGGGTATCCTGTCCGGGCACGGCAAACCTCCCCTGGCGATGGTGGTGGACTGCCGCGTGAGCAAGGGCTGGAACGACCTGTCCCCGCGCGAGGTGGAACTGCGCTTCGCCCGTGAGGTGGAGCGCATCGACGTGCACGAGGGCAGGCGGGTACGTTCCATCAAGGGCAATACCGTACNCTTACGCCTGCAGGCAGGTGGCGGGCAACTTCTCGAGATTCACGGGACGNTACGGGTAGCGTAAGGGCGCTATCCATACCGCCCGAACTCGTCGAACGCCTCGTACATCGCCACGATGTTCTCCCAAGGCACCTCGGGACCGATTTCACCGTGCAGGATGAGTCCACCGTTGAACCGCCCGAACAGCTCCACCGTCTCCTTCACATGCTGTCGCACCTGCTCCGGCGTGCCGAAGGGGATGATGTACTGCCGGTCTAAATCGGAACGCACACACACTCTGCCCGCCAGCTTTTCCTCCAGCAGCTGGCGTGGCATCAGCGGGTGCTGGGGGTTCAGCACGTCCACCCCTATCTCGATGAGGTCATCCCAGATGTCCACGGTCCAGCCGTCGGTGTGGAAGAATATCTTCTTGCCCGCGTGCTTAATCGGCTCGAACATGCGGGCATAACGCGGCTTGAAGAAGGAACGCCACTGGCGCGGGCTAATCAGCAACCTGTCCTGCGCACCCCAATCGTCCGCAAAGGTGATGCCGTCTACACCTGCTTTCAGCCACTTGTGGATGTGCTGCAGGTTCCATTCCACGAGGCGGTCTACCAGTTCGTGCAGAGGCTCTGGCTCTTCCGCAAGGTCGAGGAACAGCTGCTCGCTGGTGCGAAGCCACTGCATCTGCTCGAACAGCGTGCCTCCCCCGCCGGTACGGAACCAGTCGCATTCGGGCGATTGCAGGCGTCGAGCAATGTCCTCGAACACGCTGTCGTCGGGCACAGGGGGGAACTGGTAGTCGCGCAGCTGGTCCCAACTTTTGAGGGGAGCCTCTTTCACCTCGCCCGCACTGTAGCCTTTGCGCCGCAGCCATCGGCAGCCCCACTGGTCGACGTATTCTTCGATATCGCCTTCCACCTGCGGCTCTGGCGGTATGGTGAAGTTCCGTGCCCCGAAGTCGTCGGGGCGCGCGTTGAGAAAGTCCACCAGCTTCTGTCCGTGTCGCCAGAACGCGCCCGGAAACACGGCATGTTGAAAGGGTACGCGGTCTGGACCACGAAACTCGATAGCAGCCAACACCCGTTCTCGCGAAGTCATCATCATCTCCTGAAGCGAGGGTCGGGTACGCGATTCGCGACGGGGCGTGCTTTTTCCTGTGGGGCAACCGATGAGAACGGAACTCGCGCATACGCTGGCTATCTACTGTTCGGATGGGCGTTTCGCTCCTGCCTGTGAGCGGTTTATTCAGCAGACCCTGGGCGAGGAGTGGTTTGACCGATTTGTGGTGCCAGGGGCGCGGCGTGGCTTCGTCTGGACGTTTTGACGGTATGGGAGAACCATGTCGCGCGACGCCACATCGGTTTCCTGATAGAGGCGCACGGCGTTCGGCGAGTCATCCTTATCGCGCACCAGCAGTGTGGCTTTTACGAGCAATTACGACTCACCCCGGAACAAACCGTGAACAGGCAGGTGGAAGACCTCCGTACAGCCATACGGTTTCTACAAGAAGAGCATCCGGGCATTGCAGTGGAGGCATATGACCTGCGGGTTGCCGACGGGCAACCGATTTTTGAGCCTGTTCAAGCTTCGCTATTTGGACGCACCGGAGGCTCAGTGGGTAACAACTCTCCTTACAGCGTGTTCGCGCAAGAGCCTGATGTGTGCCCCGACGGCTGAAAGTGCCGGGCAACGCTGGAACCAAACCTGCCTTCCCCGTCCAAACTGCATTGAACCCGGCTCCCACACCTAACGGGCGCTCTGGG
>JGI24188J35168_1000881_pt1 | contig 17832 bp, 23 predicted proteins | sample YNPBryantNP2012_FD_35168 | JGI IMG/M metagenome (IMG submission 35168) | reverse complement strand
GCGCCCCAAGAGGCCGATTTCAATCGGGCAGCATCTTGGGCTGCTCTGAAAATCGGCCGCCTGCAACGCGGACTGCAAGTCAGCCTGTAGGGCCTGTGGCCAGTGGTCGGCCTGCGCCGACCGGTGCGTCGGTGTAGGCCGACGCCCGGCGCGAAGCGCCCCAAGAGGCCGATTTCAATCGGGCAGCATCCGGAGCGTAACGCCAGGAGGGAGGCCGGCTGCCCGGTTATGCCTGGGGCAGGCGGATGATGAACGTCGCCCCCTGGCCCGGTGTGCTCTCCACGGCAATGGTCCCGCCGTGGTCTTCAACCACCTTTTTGGCGATGGCCAGCCCCAATCCGGTGCCGGCCGACTTGCCGTAGGTGACGAACGGTTCAAAGAGGGTATCCCGAATCTGGGGTGGGATGCCGGGGCCGGTGTCGCTCAAGAGGAATTCGACGGTGCCGTCGGTGCAGCGGGTGCGGATGGTCAGGCTGCCGCCCGGTTCCATGGCATCGCGGGCGTTGCTGGCGATGTTATACAGGGCGCGGCGCATCTTGGTTTCATCCATGCGCACCGGTCCGGTGTAGTCCAGTTCCTGGCGCAGGACCAACCCTTTTTCGCTAAAATCCTGTTCAATAAAGACGCACAGGTCGTGGATAAAGCCGCTGACCAGGACCTGGGTGGTCTGGAGTGGACCGCCACCCCGGGCATAGTCCAGGACCTCCTGGGTCATTTCCACAAAGGTATCCACCGAGCGGGTGATGATGCTCGAAAAGCGCTGACGCAGGTCGGGGGCCAGGTTTTCGCGGCCCAGGAGAGCTGCATAGCCTTTGATGGTCGTCATCGGGTTCTTCAGGTCATGGATGATGGAGGCGGCCATCCGCCCTACGACCGATAATCGTTCGGCCTGGATCAGCTCATTTTGGGTTTCCTGCAGTTCGCGCAACGCATCCTGTAACTCCCGGTTGCGGGCCTGGAGATGTTCATACAGGCGTGCCAGTTGGATGGCCACGGCCGCCTGGTTGGCCATGGCCGACAGCAGGGCCAGATCGCTTTCGCCGAACAGCCGGGCGCTGAGGCGCGTATCCAGATAGATGGCTCCGATCAACTCCTCCTTGGCCACGAGGGGGGCAGCCAGCACCGAGCGGATCTGGTAGGCGATGATGCTATGGCTGCTCCGAAAACGGGGGTCTTCCTGGGCGTTGGTCGTGACCACCGGCTCACGGCTGGCCAACACCCGGCGGATCACGCCATGGCTGATCTCGATCTGAGCGTCGTCCACTTCGCCCCGGGCGAACTGCCGGGCCACGGCCACCTCAAAGTCATCCCGTCCCGGCGTGGCAAGCACCAGGAAACCCCGTTCAGCCCCTACCAGGACGATCGCCCGATCGAGGATTGATTCCAGCAGTTGATCGAGGTTGAGGATGGAAACGATCTCCTGTCCCACTTCGTACAGGGAGGCGAGCTCCCTGCGGCGGCGCTCCAGGTCGGAAATCCCTTTGCGCAGTTCCTCGATCATCTGGGGAAGCCGATTAAAGACCTGAAAGTCGCCGCTGCGTAGCTGTTTGACAGCCGCTTCCAGAGCATCTACCTGATCATGCAGTGTGGTCATGACCTGTCCCAAATGGACCTCCCCCCATTGTCCCGGCAATGGTAGAAGTTGCATGCAGCATCCATTATACCACGGAGCGCGGCGGAATTCAAATCGAGGGCCTTCATCCCCCCTGGTTTGCGGCCAGGGGAGAGGGGGGATCAGCCCATACGCATCAAGCGGAGCCAAGTCGCACCTCAGAGCCGGTCTGAAAAGCTTACCACAAAGACACAAAGGCCACAAAGGAACACGAAGGAAATGAATAAAAGCCGCATGGTGCCCTTGGTGTCCTTTGTGTCGCGGAGCGGTTCAGAGAGAGGCTGGAGCAGTGCCGGACAGGGGGCCGATCTTGACAAATTTTCTGGGGTGGGTATATATGAGTAGTTGCTCATCAAAGTGAGTATATGCTCAATAGGAGAGGTGAAAGAGTGTCCCGTGTCCCATACAGTGCCAGGAGAGACAGTCCCGGGATGCCCGATCAGGTCCCTATGGATGAAAAACCGCCCGATCCTGTCCGGGAACAGTTGATCGAGGCCCGGCGGAATCAGCTCCTTGATGCAGCCGCGAACATCTTTGCGGTCAAGGGCTATGATCGGGCGACGACGCGGGAGATCGCCGCTATAGCGGGGTTGTCGGAAGGCACCATCTACAACTATTTTGATACCAAGGCGGACCTGCTCATTGGCCTGATGTCCCGTCTGGCCGAATTAGAGCGGCTGTCGGATGAGCTGACCCAGGCTTTGCAGGGGGATGTGCGCAACTTTTTTGTCACTGCCTTCCACCACCGCCTGGCCCGCATCGAGCAGGGGGAAGAGATGCTTAAGGCGATCCTGCCCCAGGTGTTTGTCAACCCGCCGTTGCGTGAACAGTTCTACCGTCAGTATGTGTTGCGCATTGCAGCCTTGCTGGAGCAGTATGTGCAGGCCCAGATCATGGCCGGGCGCATCCGCCCGGTGGATGTGTCGTTGACGGTGCGCCTGGTGCAGAGCGTGTTCATCGGCCTGCTGGTGCTGCGCATCCTGGGCGATGAACCGCTGCGTGCCGGTTGGGAGAGGGTGCCCGACCTGCTGGCCACCCTGGTTTTTGATGGCCTGAACGCTGGTGGAGGAGGATGAGAGATGCCGGGCCGTGTAGTGGCCATCGTCCGCAAGGAGTTCCTGCACATCGTGCGCGACCCACGCACCCTGGCGGTGATCTTTTTGATCCCGGTGATCCAGCTCCTGTTGCTGGGCTATGCGGCCACAACCGATGTCAAACATCTGGCCACTGCGGTGCTCGATCGGGATCATACGGCCCGCAGCCGGGAGTTGATAGAGGCCTATCGCGCCTCCGGTTATTTTGACATAAAACTGGCAGTGGACGACGAGTCGGAGATGGCCCGGGCCATAGATAGCGGCGAGGTACGGGCAGGGTTGATCATCCCCGCCGGTTATGAACGGGCCCTTAGCCGGGGGGAAAAGGGCAGGGTGGGCTTTGTCATTGACGGTTCAGATCCGGGTGTGGCCACGACGGCGCTGTCGGCTGCGCAGGGGGTGGGGCAGGCCCAGTCGCTGGCGGTGATCCAGCAGGCGTTGGGCAGCCGGCTGGCAGCCGCCCCGGGCATTGAGGTCCATCCCCGCGTGTGGTACAATCCCAGCATGAAAAGTGCCAATTTTATGATTCCCGGCTTGATCGGGGTCATCCTGTCCATGCTGACCATGCTGCTGACGGCCATGTCCATCGTCCGCGAACGGGAGCAGGGGACGATCGAACAACTGATCGTCACCCCGATCCGCCCGCTGGAGCTGATCCTCGGCAAGGTGTTGCCCTATGTGCTCATCGCCTTTTGGGACCTGCTGGAGATCCTGTCTGTCGGCGTCTGGTGGTTTGGTGTGCCGATCCATGGCAACGTGCTCTTGCTGCTGGCTTTGTCGTCCATCTTTTTAGCCACGTCGTTGGGGTTGGGCATTTTGATCTCAACCGTGTCTAAAACCCAACAGGAAGCGATGCTGTTGACCTTCTTTATCCTGTTGCCTTCTATCTTCCTTTCCGGCTATTTTTTCCCGGTTGACGCCATGCCACCCTTCTTGCAGCAGTTAAGCAGGGCCGTGCCGTTGACCTATGTGTTGATTATCGTGCGCTCCATTATCCTGAAAGGGGCCGGCCTGGATGTATTGGCTGATGAAGTGGGGTCGCTGGCGATCTTTGGGGGGGTGGTGTTGGGATTGGCGGCAGCGCGGTTTCGGAAGCGGTTGGAGTGATTCTTCGCATAGTCACATCGGGCCGGGGAGCTATCGGCCTGAAACTGGCTGAGAATGGAAGTAAGGCTATGCGAAAGGAGAGGCATCGTCTGTGAGCAACGAGTGTGAGCCGGTTATCATCACCGAAAAGCTGACGCGGCGCTTCAAAAAGGTCACCGCTGTGGACAACCTGAACCTGACGGTCCACCGTGGCGAGATCTTTGGTCTGGTTGGCCCCGACGGAGCGGGCAAGACGACGACCATCCGCCTGTTGTGCGCCCTGATGAACCCCAGCCAGGGCCGGGCACGGGTGGCCGGCTTTGATACCGTCAAGGAAGCGGAGCAGATCAAGCCTCATATCGGCTACATGGCTCAGCGTTTCAACCTCTACGGCGACCTGTCGGTGACCGAGAATCTGGACTTTTTCGCCGATATCTTCCAGGTGCGGGGCCGCGAGCGGCAGGAACGGAAAGAACGATTGCTGCATTTTGCCCGCCTGACCGGGTTCCGCAAGCGACGGGCAGCCCACCTGTCAGGCGGGATGCAAAAAAAGCTGGCCCTGGCCTGCACCCTGATCCACCAGCCGGAGATCATCTTTCTCGACGAGCCGACTACCGGCGTGGACCCGGTCAGCCGCCGCGAATTCTGGGACATCCTGACCGAATTACACCTGCAAGGCGTCACGATCTTTGTCAGTACCCCCTACATGGACGAGGCAGAACGGTGCTCACGGGTGGGGCTGATCTATCAGGGCCGGCTCATCGTCTGCGACCTGCCGGGACGGATCAGGGAGTTGGTGAGGGGGGAACTGCTGGAGGTGCGGACCCCCGACCTGCGCCGCGCCGGAGAGGCCGTTTCCAGGCTGGAGGGTGTGTTGGAAGTGCAGACCTACGGCGATCTGCTCCACGTCTTTGTAGACAAAGCCGCGCAACGGCAGGCGGCACTTCAGGCCGCATTGACCTCCGCCAGCATCGAGGTCATCGGCCTGCGTCAGACCCAGCCACGCATGGAGGAGGCTTTTATCTCACTGGTCCGACAGCAGCAGAAAACAACGGACTGACGCCATGCCCACCCTGTGCCGGCAGCCGGTCCGTGTTGCAGGTAGCTCCAGGTTGACAGAATGAACAGTCTGTATGAGTCACATGCCGGTCACTATGCCGTTCAGGCCATAGACCTGACCAAAAAGTTCGGGGATTTCACCGCTGTAGATGGGGTGACGTTTCACGTCTGGCGAGGGGAGATCTATGGCTTCCTGGGACCCAACGGCGCGGGCAAGACGACAACCATCCGCATGTTGCTGGGCCTGCTCAAGCCGACATCGGGCAGGGCCACGGTGCTCGGCTTTGATATCGTGAGTCAGACGGCCGAGATCAAGAGACATATCGGCTACATGTCGCAGCGGTTCAGCCTGTACGATGACCTGACAGTGGAGGAGAATCTGAACTTCTATGGGCGGACCTACGGCGTGAAGGGCAGGCAACTCCGGGCACGAAAAGAGTTCGTCCTGCATATGGCCGGCCTGGAAGGACAGGGGCACACCCTAACCCGCAACCTGTCAGGGGGTTGGAAGCAACGCCTGGCCCTGGGGACAGCCATCATCCACGAGCCGGAGATGCTGTTCCTGGACGAGCCGACGGCCGGCGTGGATCCTGTTTCGCGGCGCGCCTTTTGGGACCTGCTCTATAAACTGGCCGAAGNGGGGACAACGATCATGGTTACCACCCATTATATGGACGAGGCCGAGCACTGTCACAATCTGGCCTTTATCCAACATGGCCGCATCGTGGCCCACGGCTCGCCGGCCGAGATCAAAGAGACCAGGATGCGCGGCCAGGTGTTGGAGATTGACTGTGACGATCCGGCCCTGGCTATCCCGGCCCTGCGCGAAATGGAGACTTTTGAGGAAGTGGCCTTGTACGGCACGCTGATCCATGCCGTTGCCCCCGATGTGGAGGCCCTGAAACCGCGCATCAGAGAGGCTCTTCAGAGCAGGGGAATCGGCGTGCGGACGATGGATCGAATTACCCCGTCGCTGGAGGATGTCTTCATCTCCAGCGTGCGGATGTCCAGGCAGTAAAGAAGTTTCAGTGAGGAGTAGAATGAAACGATCTGTGATAGCCCTGATCATCCTGCTTGTGCTCGCCGGGGCGATGGGCGGCGGCTGGTGGTATGTCAACAAGCATCCAGAATGGTGGTTCTGGGCTCAGGAGGAGGTGGGGAAAAGGGCAGCCAGGTTGGGTCTGGGATCTGAGGAGGAGCCGTCCAACCTGGTCGTCTCTGGCTTTATCGAGGCCGACGAGGCAACAGTGGCGGCGGAGTTGGGTGGGCGGATCGTCGCCCTCTATGCCGACGAGGGAGACGAGGTGGTGCAGGGCCAACTGCTGGTCCGCCTGGACGATTCGTTGCTGCTGGCCCAGATCGAGCAGGCCAAAGCCGAGGTGGCTGTAGCCCAGGCCAACCTGGCGCGGGTGAAAGCCGGCGCCCGACAGGAAACGTTGGACCACGCCCTGGCCCTCTTGAAACAGGCCAGGGTTGCAGAAGAGGCAGCCCGCGTCGCCTGGGAGGATGCTCAGGCGATGCGCGATCATCCTCAGGACCTGGAGCTGGCCATCATCGCTGCTCAGACACAACTCCAGGTGTTGGATCTCCAGCAGCAACAGGCCCAGGCCCTGGCCAATGCAGCCCAGACAGGCCGCGATTTTGCCGATGAGATGGTCAGCCTTCTGCAAGAGTTCGAGCCATACGATGAGTGGGTCCTGCTCGGCTCCTTCGACCTGGGCACATTGCCCCCGGAAATCCCCCTGCCCCCTGGCCTGGGGGATGGCGAGTATCTCATCGGCAGATACAAGATCGTGATTGACGACGGTACGATCACCGTCTATGTGAAGGTGCACATCAAGCCCTCCTCGGCTGCGCTGCCCACGGCACGCTACCAACAGGCCATCGCCACCTATCAATCATGGGCCGCCTGGACCGGCCTGGACCAGGCTCAGGCGGCGAGGAACGGTGCCCACAGCTACCTGGCCCAGCTTCAACAGCAGAAGGCCAACCCTCTGGCCCTGCAGGCTCAGGTGAACGCGGCCCGCTCTCAGGTCGAGATCGCCCAGGCCAACGTGGCCCTGGCTCAGGCTCAGGTGGATGGTCTGCGGATGGGGGCCACGCCCCAGCAGATCGCAGCCGTCGAGTCGCAGGTCAAGATGGCCCAGGCGGCGCTGAGCGCCCTGGAGGTACAGGCCAGCCGCTTCAGCCTGACGGCCCCCATCTCCGGCCTGGTGCTGGAACGGCCGGTGCATGTGGGGGAGGTGGCCCGGCCTGGCTCTCCTCTGCTGACCCTGGCCGATCTGGACCATCTGACCCTGACCCTCTATGTGCCGGAGAACCGGTTGGGTCAGGTGTATATCGGCCAGCCGGTGCAGGTGACGGTGGACGCTTATCCCGGCCGCACTTTTACAGGCACCGTCTCTTTCATCTCCGGCCAGGCCGAATTCACGCCCCGGAATGTCCAGACCCGTGAAGAACGGGTAAACATGGTCTTTGCCGTCAGGGTCAGGCTGTCCAATGCAGACCATGCCCTCAAGCCCGGCATGCCGGCCGATGCCGTTTTGGAGATTGGAGAAAGACGATGAAGCGGATCGCTTTGCTCCTGGCAGCAGTTCTGGTCGTGGGAGCGGTGGGTGGCTGGCAATGGGTGCGCCGGTCGCCAGAGCAGGCAACCCGGTTCCTGGTGGACCGTGGGTTGGAAGCCGGCCGGGCCAGGCAGTTCGTCACCTGGTTGAGCGACAGGCCCGAAACCGGAGAAGCGCAGGTGTTGTTGGCCTCGGGCAGCATTGAGGGCGAGGCGGTGTCCATCGTCTCCGAGTCCGGCGGACGGATCGTGGGCCTCTATGTCGGGGAGGGGGACGAGGTGCAGGCCGGGCAGGTGTTGGTCGAATTGGATACGAGCCTGCTCCAGGCGCAGATGGTTCAGGCGCAGGCTGCGGTCGCGGCTGCCGAGGCCAACCTGGAAAATGTCAGGGCCGGCACGCACCCGGCTCAGATTCTGGCCGCCCAGGCTGCGCTCGACCAGGCCCTTGCCGAGCGAGATGCGGCCGAAACCGCCTGGAGGGATGCCCAGGCCATCCTGGACAACCCGCAGGAGATTGACGCCCGGATTGTCCAGGCGCAGGCAGCGGTGGACCTGGCCGCTGTGCAGGTCGAGCAGGCCCAGGCGCAACTGGAGACCGCCAGGGTGGAGCGGGACCAATACCGCGCTCAGGGGACGTTGGAAGAGAAGCGGCTGTATGTCGTCTATGACTACCAGGTGCAGGCTGCTCAGGCCGCGCTCGAGGCGGCCAGGGCCAACCACAAAGGGGCTGAAGAGACGCTGGCCGCCCTGAAAGCCCTGCGCGCCAATCCGCTGGCAGTGGTCAGCCAGGTGCATCTGGCCGAATCGCACTATAAACTGGCGGAGGCCGGGGTTGAGGTGGCCAGGGCCAAACTGATTGAACTGCAGGCCGGGCCCACGGCGGAGGAGATCGGGGTTGCCCAGGCTCAGCTCCAAAAGGCTCAGGCGGCTGTCGCCATCCTGCAAGTCCAGATAGACAGGATGACGCTGCGCTCGCCCATTGCCGGCGTGGTCACCACCTGTCCGGCTCATAAGGGTGAGACGGCCCTCGCCGGCGCAACGCTGCTCACCGTGGCCAACCTGGACGAGGTCAGGCTGACTCTCTACATCCCGGAAGATGAACTGGGGCGGGTCTATCTGGGGCAGGAGGTTGAGGTGCGGGTAGATTCTTTCCCCGACCGGGTCTTTACCGGAACGGTCTCTTACATCTCCCAGGAGGCCGAGTTTACCCCCAAGAATGTGCAGACGGAAAAGGACCGGGTGACGATGGTCTTTGCCGTACGGGTACGCCTGCCCAATCGGGAGCACCTTCTCAAACCGGGGATGCCGGCCGATGCCGTCCTGAGATGAAAGGCCCCGATTCAGTCATCCTCTTCTGCATCCCAGATGGGGAAAAATTCATCTTCGGGGAGCTCGCCATCCAGGTCTTCGTCGAGTTCGTACAGGGGAAAGTCGAACTCACCTTCGAGCAGGGCTTGCTCGGCCAGAGCTTCGTCAATGGCGTCCAGGGTATCCTCATCGCCGGCCTGGTCATAGGCCTCCAGGAGGATCTCTCTGGCCAGTGGGCCGCCGATCTGGCCCAGGGCCCAGATCGCCGCACTGCGGACCTGCGCGTCGGGATCGTCCACCAGGCGGCCCAGGACAGGCACAACCTGGCGCAGGGCCAGTTCGCCACAGGCCCAGGCGGCCTCATAGCGCATGGCCGGCGAGTCGCTTTGCAGTTCGGCCAGGAGGATCTCCTTCCAACGCCGGTCACAACTGCGCCCCATGCCGGTGACGGCGCTGATCCGCATCTGCTCGTCCTCGTCGGAATAGGCCATCTCCAGCGCATCCAGGACCTCAGGGGTGGAGGCATAGGCCACCGACTCGACGGCACGACGGCGCACTTCGGTCTGCTCCTCTGCCAGATGGATGGTGATCAGGAGTTCATTCACGATCCGGGCCTGGATCGGCTGGTCCAGCTTCTCCAGTTCACCGGCCAGCACAAAGTGTCCCAACCCCCTGGCGGCTGCGGCCCGCACCTGGGCGGAGGGATCGGACCGAAGCATGGTCAGGAGGGGGCCGATCAGGGCCGGGTCTTCGTTTTCCCACAACCCGTCAATGGCCATCGCCCGCACCTTCTCGTCCGGATCGTCCAGGCAGTGGCGGAAGATGGGGTCAAAGTAGACCTCAAAACTGGCCTCGGCCAGTTCGACCAGGGCCTGAATCAGGTGCCGGCGCTGGTCGGTCGAAAATGTGCTCCAGGCGGTATCGAATTCGACCCAACGCTGCCCGGCCAGGTCGGAGAGCGGGTAAAGCATCGAGAAGGGGATCGTGCCCTTTCTTTTCTTCAGATCTTCCAGGGTTTGTTTCAGTTCGTCCAGATTGCTCACCATCAAATGTCTGACAGCCTGGCTGTGCCTGTATTGTAGCACAAAATTGTCCGTTTGCCAACCGGAACCTGGACCCTGTTCCATTCCGCTCAGGAACCACATCCGCGATGCGGTGGATCAGGCGGATCGGGGCGCCGGCTCTGCTGCTACCCTGCAGGCTCCAGGTAGAGCATCCCCTCGTCATCGTCGTAGGCCAACAACTCGGCGTACCGCCCCCAGTGGATCGCCGTATCCAAGATGGCGATCACAGCCAGGACCATGCTGAGGGTAGCCGCCAGAAGCAGGGGGTAGTCGCCGCCGGCTGTGGCCTGGGCGATGAGCGCCCCGATCCCCACCGCGTGCAAAGTCTGCCCGCCGAACTCGACATGCTCGGCCACAATGCTGGCGTTCCACGCCCCGCCGCTGGCGGTGATGGCCCCGGTGACAACATAGGGGAACAGGGCCGGCAGGATGAGGGTTCGCCAGCACTCGCGACGGCTCAGTTGCAGCAAGGCGGTGGTGTACTTCAGGTCCTGGGGAATGGCCGAAGCCCCGGCGATGACGTTGAAGAGCAGATACCATTGGGTGCCCATCAGCATCAACAGCACCGACGTCAGGTTAAGGCCGCCCGGCAGGCTGACCAGGAGCAACAAAAAGACGGGAAAAAGGGCTGTGGCCGGTACCGAGGCAATGACCTGCACCACCGGTTGCAGCCAGGCTGCCAGGCGGCGGTTGGTGCCAATGGCCACACCCAGCGGCACGGTCCAGGCCAGGGCAATGGTCAGGGCAGCCAGCACCCGCAGCAGGGTGGCCGCGACCCCCAGGCCAATCTCACCCCATTTGGGCAGGCGGCACACGCAGCAACATCTGCCCGGCACGCAGGGCCCCGTAAGCCAGGCCCAGCCCCCCTGCGGCGATCAACAGATAGACCAGCCAGGGATGGCGGGAACCGGCCACCGTCTCCCCGGCCGACGGGGGGAACCGCCGCAGCAGCCAGGCGTCGGTCCGTTCGCCAAGCGGCGCTATGACCTGGCGGGAGAGCCACTCCTTCAGGCGGGAGCGGCGCAGCAGAGCATAGAACCAGGAGGCGGGCGGCTCTTCGCCCTCAACCGTCTCCAGCTTGAAGCGATCGGCCCAGGCCAGCAGCGGCCGCCCGACTAACTGGTCAAGGGCGACGATGACCAGCACCAGCGTGCCGATGCCCCAGAGGATGGCCGTCAGGTTGCCCTGGTTGGCTGCCTCTTGCAGGTAGGCACCCAGCCCTGGCAGGCGAAAATCCCGCTGGCCCACGACGAAAATCTCGGCGGCCATCAGGAAGAACCACCCTCCGGCCCAGCTCATCATGCTGTTCCACAACAGCGAGAGCGCGGCGAAGGGCAGCTCCAACGCCTTGAAACGCAACCAACCGTTGAAGCGAAAGGTGGCGCTGGCCTCGCGCAGCTCCTTGGGCACAGTGGTCAGCGATTGGTACCAGGCGGCAGTAGCAACAGCAATCTTGTTCGTTTCATTTCACTTCCTCCATTGTCTCGTTCTCTATTCGATGATCACAAACGTCTGTCCTGGATAGAGAACGAGAACCTGGGAGGAGGCGGTGCCGGCTCCAGGCTGACGGACAGGTCATGGAGGCCGGGCAGGGCAACGGTCAGGTTCAGGACTGGGGGGATGGGCGCTTCCGGAGCACCGGGCAGCCCGCTGCAGCAGAACAGGCTACACGCGGGCGCCTGCGCCTGCGTCTCCGAGGGGCTTTCCGGCTGACAGCAGCGCTGGCAGCCGGAGATGGAGCGGGCGGAAAGGCAAAGACTGCCGGCCACCAGGTGCAGGGTCAGGCTGCCCAGGATGGCAAGGACCAACAAACAGGCAAAGAGGGCCGGGATGCCCTGTTTCACGTCAACAGCTCCGCCAGCCGCTGCCCGCCCCCGGCATAGTCCGGTTCGGCCAGGTGGGGGCAGGCGTCCAGACCCAGTTCGCCGAACAGCAGGCGAAAGGCAAAGGCCATGCAGGTCCGCTCGCCGCAGTCACCGCAGTTGAGCCGGGGAAGCAATCGGTACACGTCCAGCGGCCCCAACTGTTGCCGCCGCTCATAACAGGGCTCGATCTCGGCCCGGCGGCGCCAGGTGTCGTTGCACAGCTCCTGGAACCAGCGCAGTTGGGCCTCGGCGTCCTCCTCGCCGTCCACTTTGGCCATCACTGCCACGTGCGGGTAAAAGGTCAGGATGCGCCCGCCCCGCTTGACGGTCACGGTGCCGGCGCCGGGGTTGTACATCAGGTTGGGCACGACGGCGTTCAGGTAGGGGAACACCTCCCCTACCTGATCCCACAGCTCAGCGATGATCCGGTTTTTGGTCGGGTCGGCGATGCAGTCCATCACCTGGATGATGGTAAAGCCGTGCAGCAGTACGCCGTCGTCGCTCATGGTCCCTTTCTACGGGCAGCGGATGATGCCCTGCGCCCACAGGCAATCGGCGCAGGAAGGCACGTTGCCCAGGCAATCCTCGTTGTTCTCGGCATAGTCACAGGCCAGGCCACAGTCCACGCAGTACATGAAGCGAAAATCGCGCACCCTGGCCCGAAAACGCACATATTCTTCCGACTGCCAGATGTCGGCCAGCGCCTGCTCGTTCACGTTGCCCAACAGGTAGCGGCTCACATTTTTGCGCCGGCCATAGATGTAGTAGGGATAACTGTGCATCAGTGGGTAGCAGGGGCTGACCCCGCCATCCCAGCCGATGACCACGGCCCGGTCCTCGACGAAGCGGCACTGCCGCCAGGCCCCCCACTTCATGCGCGGCAGGTCCATCCGCCCCCAGCCGATACCGCCGGCCTCTTTCACCGGCCAGCTCAGGGGCAGGCCCAGCGGCTCATCGCTGTCGTACAGGATCTCATCGCCCATGGCTTCGGTGTGGGGCAACAGATTGCTGACCAGCACTTTGGAAGCTCCCAGCCCGGCGGCGATCTCCCGCAGGCGCGGCAGATGGTCCCGGTTGGAGCGGGTGGCGACGAACTCCAGCCCCAGGTTGAGGGGCAACCCGCCGCGCTGTTCGGCCAAGCGCATCAGGCGGCGGGCATTGTCCAGCACCCGCTCCAGGCCGCCGACGATGCGCGCCCCGTCGTAGGCCTGGGTATGCACCGTGTCCAGGGAGATAACCACCCAATCCACCGCTGCCGCCAGCAGGCAGTCGGCCATCGCTTCGTCCAGCAGCAGGCCGTTGGTCGTCACCGTCAGCGGCACCCCCAGCGTCGAGGCCAGGGCCAGCATCTCCGGCAGGCGGGGGTGGACCAGCGGTTCGCCGTAGCCGCCCAAAACCAGGCGCCGCAGGTCCGGCAGAGCACGCAACCCGGTGATGGTCGCCTCGAACGTCTCCCAGGCCATGTCGCCAGGTGGGTCGCGCCACACCTGGCGGACACACACAGCGCAGTTCAGATTGCAGCGGGTCGTCACTTCCAGGTAGGCCTTGCGGGCGTCGGGGCGGACGCGGTGCAGCCGCAACCCGTCCTCGAACGATTCGACGACGAGCCGGGCCCCTGGCTCCAGCCCCAGACGGGCCACCTGCTCAGCCGGCAGACTCAGCCGCCCATCCGCCTCTATTGTCAATTCAGGCATTTCTCTTTAGACTCCCAACCGCGCCTGCAAGGCGTCGGCGCCGGCCCTGGCCTTGTTCACCGCTTCGATGAACAGGGCTTTCGCCTCGGCCTCGCGCAGGGGCTGGAGCGGGGTCAGGGCCATCAGCGCCGCCGGCGACTGGCCGGTTTCCAGCACCAGCGCCCCACTGCCCCGCACCACGCCGGCCGCCAGCCGCAGCGCCACCTCGCGCTCCAGGCCGCCCTCCACGCCGGCCTGGGCCAGGGCGGCAATCAGCGGAAAGAAATAGGTCGGCGCGGCCGCCGTCAGCCCCACACACAGGTTCATCTGCGCTTCCGGGACCTCCACCCCTTCGCCCCAGCAGGCCAGCAGCCGCTCGGCCAGGGCGCGCGCCTCCGGTGTGACTGCCCGGCCATAGCACACCGGCGTCACCCCCTGGCCGATCAGGGCGGGCGAGTTGGGCAGTGTCCGGACCACCGGCACGCCGTCGCCCGCTGCCCGCTCCATGGCTGCCAGGGGCACGGCTGCCGCCGTCGAAACGACCAGGTGTTCCGGCGTCAGCCGGGGAGCCAGCGCCTCCAGCACGGGGATGACCTGGCCCGGTGGCACGGCCAGGATGATCACGTCCGCTTCGGCGGCGCGCAGGTTGTCGTCGGTGGCCATCACCCCGGCCCACTCGGCGATCTCGGCCCGGCGTTCTGCGTTCGGTTCGCAGGCGATGATCTGCCCCCGGCTGCACTCGCCGCAGGTCAGCAGCCGGTCTACAAGCAGGCCCCCCAACAGGCCTACCCCCACAACGGCCAGTCGGCACTCTCCAAGCCTTTTCATCGGTTCACCTCCTTTTCTCCTCTGGCCGGCCTGCGCCGGCCCTTGCCTGCCGATAGGCTGTGTACTCGCGCAACAGCGCCTCTTTATAGTCCTGCTCCGAGCCACGGGCGACCCAGTTGCGCGTTTGAATCATGGCCAGCAGCTCTTCCGCCGTCTCCGGGCCCGGCTGGCGGTCCAGCAGGTAGAGTTGCTTCAGGACATCATCCAGCCCGACAATGCCTACCGGTACACCGCCGATCTGGATCTGCCGCACCCGGGCATCCAGGTTACAACTACAGGACTGCCTCCACATATCCGGTCCTCGTCCGGGCATTTTCTCACCTCCTCAATCCCGGTTCAGTGTAAGATCCCTTGGCCCCAAGGTGCCCGGCACCTGACGTCGTGCCGATGACCTCGGCCGTCGCCCGGTCGCGCACGGCGATGCGCGATTTCGCCAGGCCGCGCGCCCCCTCGCCGTTGAGCCGGATCGTCTCCCTGACCGAGATGTCCCAATCTGTCCAGCGGCCCTTTCTCATCAATCTGTCTGTTCCAGGCCCAGGGCCCGCGGCCGACCCGTCCCACCGTAGCGCACCTGCACGACTTCAGCCAGGATGGCCAGGGCGATCTCTTCAGGGCTACGCCCGCCCAGGTCCAGCCCGATGGGGGCGCGGACCTGCGCCAGCCGCTCCTCGGGCACGCCATCAGCCCGAAGGTGACCAAAGATGGTCTGCACTTTGCGCCGGCTGCCGATCATGCCCACGTAGGCCGCCGGCGTGTCCAACACCTGGCGTAGCACCTGCTCGTCGGTGAGGTGGGTCTGGGTAAGGATCACCACATAGGTCCAGGGCGTGACCGCCGCCGGGTCGAATTGGGGCACCGTGGCCCGCTCCGGCCGCACGTCTACTACCTGTACCTGAAAACCGACGATATGTGCCATCTCGGCCAGGGGCTGACCCAGGTGTCCGCCGCCGACGATGAGCAAGGTGGGGATGGGATTGTAGACCTCGATGAAAAAGGTCACATCCCCACCGCACAGCGTCCCCAGCGCATCCGGCCCCTCCTCCCGCAGCGTGGAGTGGAACAGCCGGGAACGCCCTTCCCGCAGGGCAGCCACGGCCTCTTCACGCACCCGCTGCTCCAGTTCGCCCCCGCCGACGTTGCCCACGGCCCGGCCGTCACGGTGCACCAGCAGTTTGAAACCCACCTGAGCCGGCGAGGCACCTCGCACCTCTATCACCGTCGCCAGAGCGACCGGCTCGTTGCGCTCCAAAGCCTCGTTCAGGGCCGCGATCACATCCCTCACCAGATTCATCCTCCTGAGCCGCTCCTCTCCAGCCGGCCGATCGGCATGTCGAACTCCAGGCGGAAGCGCCCATAGTCCTCGATGTAAAAAACAAACTCCTGGCTCACGGGCGGCAGGCTTTTCCACATCTCCCAGGGCACGTAAATCGTGCCGTAGCGCCGCCCCCACTCGCCGACCTGGATGGCCAGATAATCCTCGGAGTTGTCAGGCCTGCCCACCCGACCGGATGGGACCTCTGCGGCCAGTCATCAATCCACCACCAGCAATCGCCGGGTGATGGTCAGCTCCCCGCCCTGTTCCTTCAGGTACTGTTTGAGCCAGTTGGATTTGGTCCTGGCCAGAATCATATTGGCTCCTCGCTATCTGTCCAGCCGGGCCAGCATCGTCCGGGGCGGGAAGCGGATGGCCCCCCGCTTACACACCCGGGCGCAGGCGTCGCAGCCCACCAGGCAGTTGAACGGGTCCACGACGATGACCTTGCCGCTGGCCTCATCCTGCTCAAAGACGCCGTTCGGGCAGAAGTCGAGGCAATCGCCGCAGCCGTCGCAGCGCTCAGGGTAGATGCTCGGGTACCACGGCACCTGCTCGCGGGGTTTGCCCTGCCAGGTCCGGGGCGAGAGGCTCCGGGCGCGTGTCTCCGTCCCCTGGCTGCCCTCCTGCTGCTGTTTCCAGTAGCGCCGGTATTCGCGCAGCAGGGCCTCCTCGTACAGCGGCCGGGCGTTGGGAAAGACATAGTTGTCGCGCTCGACCCCCTCCAGCAACAGGGGGGCCAGGTCTGGCGTTGGGGCGCGGCCCTGCGCACACAGTTCGTCGAACAGCTCCTGCAGGCCGAATAACCCCACCCTCTGCTCGCCGATCCAGATCTGCCGGTAGCTCAGGCGTTCCATCCGTTCAGTCTCCCTTCAGTTCGCCAGGAATGTCGCCGGAATGGTGCTATCCCTCCCGCCGGCCGATGGCCGGCATCTCGTCCCCCAGCAGGTCCGCCAGGTGCGCCTGCTGTTCGGCATATTGGAGTTCGTTCAGCAGCGGGCAGTCCAGCAACCTCACCTGGCCGGCCACCAGCTTGTTGGCAAAGACGAAACAGGAAACCTGGCCACAGGCCTTGCAGTTGGTGCGGGGCAGCAGCTTATAGACCTCCATCAACCCCGGCCGGCGGCGCACTTCGTAGCTCGGTTCGATCTCGGCCCGTTGCTCCCAGGTGCGGTTGACCAGCCGGATCAGCCCTTCGACCTCCTGGATGGCTGCGTCCCGGTCAGGAACATTGCTGACGGCGATTTCGTAAGGGTGAAACGCAATGTTGTGCCCGCCTTTCTTCCAGGTCAGAGCAGGGGCAGCCGCATTATAGACCGCGCCGCGTAGGGTCGCGTTCAGGTAAGGCAGCACCTCGCGGATGTCGGTCACCAACCGGGCGACGGCGCTGAACCGCTCCGCCCCCGGATCGCAGGGTGGCGTAAAGACTTCCAGGTCGTACTGTTCAATCAGCATTGGATTCCCTCTCCCCCTATTCCCCCAGGTTCTCACCGGAGTCAGGCGTTGGCTGTTCTTGCCGATAGCGGCGCTTCAGAGCCCGCAGGGCCAGCACCATCGCCGCCAGCGGCCAGAAATGCAAGATCATCGGCGCGCCGCAGTCAGGGCAGGGCAGCATTCCCCCACCCAGCAAGGCCCCGGCGGCCAACCACCACTTGGCCGTGGATGCTGTGAGCCGTTTGCGCATTCGCTCGATCACAGATTCTCCTCCTCACGACGACCCGGCCGCGCAGGCCGCGCCGTCGGTCCCCACCACGATGTGGGCCGGATCGGATTCCTCTACTCCTGCATCCAGGCGGGGTTCCAGGGCTCATCGAGCAGGGTTACTTGGGCCTCCTTCACCCCTGGCACGCTGGCCACCGCCCGCCGGGCCTGCTCGGCGATGAATCCGGCCAGCGGGCAAAAGGGCGCCGTCAGCACCATCTTGACCTCGACGTGGCCTTCGTCGTCCAGTTCGATATGGCGAACCATGCCCATGTCCACCACGCTCATGCCGATTTCCGGGTCTATCACCGGGCGCAGGGCCTCACGGATTTGTGCTTCTGTTACCATATTGCTCTCCTTTATCACTGCCTTGACAATGTTCGATTCGACCTCTCCCCTACCCCCTGGCCCCCTTCTGGTTGAGGCCACTGAAAAAGTCCTGGTTTGCACCGCAGAGACGCAGAGGCTGCCAAGTTTTTGATTCCTCTGCGTTCTCTGCGCCTCTGCGGTGAGAGCAGTGTAAACTGCTGCCTTGGCTGGCCCGGCGGCCGGTCAGTGCAACCACTCTGTGTGATCCACCAGGCGGCCCTCCAGGTAGGCTCGCACCGCCTCGTCAATGACCGGGATGTCGGTGATCACCGGGCGGATGCCGGCCTGGGCCATG
>JGI24188J35168_1000874_pt1 | contig 17931 bp, 24 predicted proteins | sample YNPBryantNP2012_FD_35168 | JGI IMG/M metagenome (IMG submission 35168) | reverse complement strand
GGTCGGCATTGGTGTGGGGACGGTTTTGAATTATTCGGTGAATAATATTTGGACTTTCAGGGCGAGGAACTCTGCAAAGTAGTCTTGGTCTTCCCACAGAAATGAAAAAATGAATGATTTGCACTCAGAAGTGAAAGCACTCAGAGGCATTTTCTGAGACCTTTCATTTCTGAGACCGATTATTTTTAACTTCAATTCTGTGGCATTCCAATTCTGTGGGATAAAAAATTCCTCCCACAGAAATGGAATCGCACAGAAATGAAAAAATGAATGATTTGCACTCAGAAGCATTTTCTGAGACTTTTCATTTCTGAACGCAGATTTTCTTTTATGGATATTCGATTTTTAATATTGGCAGCTTCGAAAGAGGACAAGATAACTTGAAATAAAAAATCCCCAGATTGGGGATTTTGTTTTTTGATGCTGTTTAAAGAGATTGCCTCGTTATGCTCGCAATGACCAGGATTTTTTATGAAGAAATCCTATTTAAAAAGGCATTGATCACTAATTTCGCCAATTTAGACTAATGAATTTTATTAAAATTCAAATCAGCGCAATTGGGATAATTGGCGTAAATGGCGGTTTTGAGAATGACATCATTAATTCGGTTCTAAAACAGTGCTTCCGCCCACTGCAGCGACCAATTCAATAAGGGCGATGGCAGCACGCCCAGGATGATCACAAAGATGGCGGCCAATCCCAATGAAATCCACATCGGGATCAAGCCCTGCTGGCCGACGGGTTCAATTTCCTTTTCGGGCTCCCGCATGTACATGACCACCAAAACATTGATGTAGAAATACAGCGCCACCAGGCTGAAAATCAAGGCGATGACCGCCGTGACGTACATCTGTCCCTCCAACAACTGCAAGAAGATCTGCACTTTTCCCACGAAGCCGACTGCAGGGGGCAGGCCCGCCAGCGAGAACATCGCCACCACCATCATGGCAGCAGCGCCAGGATATTTTCGGGCCACGCCCTTCAAATCTTCCAGCGTCTCGCAGTATTGGTTCTTGTGCGTGAGATAAACCAGCACGCCAAAGGCCAGCATGTTCATAGCGATATAGCCGATGCCATAGAACAACACGGCTTGCACTGCCTCGATTTTATGGCTCATGGGCGCCAATGCCAATCCCATGTAGCCAGCATGAGCAATGGAAGAGTACGCCAGCATGCGTTTGACGTTTTTCTGAACGATAGCAACGGAATTGCCATAAATCACCGTAATGAGAGAAAAGAATCCAAATATGACTTGAAAGACAGAATCAAAATTTCCGAAAGTAGCCGAGCCAGCAAAGATTTTTAAAATAATAGCAAATGCAGCCAATTTTATGGCCACGCTCATGAAAGCCGTGATTGGCGTGGCAGCGCCTTCATAAACATCAGGAGTCCAGGCGTGGAACGGCACCATGGAGACCTTGAACGCCAGTCCGATGAACAGGAAAATCAAGCCCAGACCTGAAAGCAAGGAATCGGTATTAGCTGTGGTGAATGAGAGATTATTGAGCACCTCGGAGACGACCAGGCTGCCCGTGGTGCCATAGAGGAAAGAAATGCCCAGTAGCAGAAACGCCGATGAGAATCCGCCCAGCAGCAGATATTTCATGGCCGATTCGCCCGCACGGGGATTAAATTTTTTCAATCCAACCAGGGCGTAGATGGGAATGGACATCATTTCCAGGCAGAGGAAGATCATCAGAAAATTTTCGGCAGCGATCAGCGTCAATGCGCCCAACAGCGAGAAGCACAGCAATAAATAATAATCGATGGCAGGGATGGCCTGGCTCAAGGTGTATCGGGCCGACATAAGAATGGCCAATAGACCTGCGCCGATCAATGCTAACTTGCCGATATAAATGCCCCCGCCTGCCTTTAAAGATTGGCTCAATAAAATCACCTGTTCACCTGACGTGGCTCGGCCATAAATAAAGTACAATATAGCAACCAGGATCAGACCCAGGCCCGCCAGCCAGCTCGATTGCCTATTTCGATTCTCCAGCTCGATGGTGGGCTGGTGCTCTTTGAACAGGGCAAAGATGGGGCGCTGCAGGGCATCGACCAGGGTTAAGATGACAATCAGGATGACCAGGCTGATTTCTCCAATGAGAAAGCTAAGGTTAAAGGCCGTTTCAATCATAATTATTTCCAGTCTTCATTACCTCGTGATTAAATCGATAGCTGCTAAACTCGGATTTACGTTCATATCTTTAAGCGTATGCTTTCGATGGCATTTCAATATAGCGATCGGGCTGCTCAATGTTTTGATGAATGGCGAAAAAACGGCGTTCGATCTCTTTAAGCACGGCCGCATCATAATAAACCATGCCACAATTCAGGCACACCTCTATAGGAGTGTTAGGAACTAACAAATATTTTCCTTTATAGCTATAAAGATAGTCGATTCTACGCTCTTCGTAATCACTGCTTCCACAAAAATTGCATTTTACTTTTCGCATATTACTTTTCTCGTCTTGTCCAAGGATCAATAAATTTTGGTAGACGGGGGATATAAACAGTAATAAGAGCTACTTTATCCCCTCGCCATCCACAGACAATATGGATGGGCAAATCACCTGCAAAGCCAACAATAAGGCAACTTTCTCCACGTCCTGTATCAGGATATTGTTCCAATATCTCTCCATTCAGCAAGGCCTCTTCTATTTCACTAAATTTTAGCTCGTCAACTCTTCGTTCAATCTCTGCATGATGCGTGTAAACATACTGATTCGTTTTAATTTTAGCCTTGATTTCTTCAATATCCATGTTATGTTCAGCAAATCCGCTTATTCGTGCTGTATATGTTCGATGTCGGGATTCTCTAATGATCTTTCATCCTGGTGAGGAACTTTAACCAGTTCTTTTTTCAGAACCTCTGGCTGATATTGCTCCACATAATGCGCCACCGAAGCGTGCATTTTGTTCAAATAGGTCTTCGGATAGACGCCGATCCAGAACACGAAAATAATGAACGGCAACAGCACGATCATTTCTCTAAGGCTAAGGTCTTTTAGATTTTTGTTCTTCTCGTTTTTCAAAGGCCCAAAGAAAACCCGCTGCACCATCCAGAGCATGTAGTATGCGCCAAGGATCACGCCTGAGGTGGCAAACACCATCAGCACCAATCGAAATGCCCCCTGGTTGGCCACAAAATGCGCCCAGGCACTCTTGAAACTACCGAGGAGAATCAAAAATTCACCAACAAATCCGTTCGTGCCTGGCAACGCCACCGAAGAAAGCGTGATGATCATAAAAGCCACGGCGAACAACGGCAGTTGATAAGCCAGACCACCGAATTCGGCAATTTCACGGGTGTGACGACGTTCATAAATAATTCCCACCAGAATAAAGAGTGCGCCAGTGGACACGCCATGGTTGACCATTTGCAGGATCGAGCCCTCGATCGCTTCTGGCGTGAGGGCGAACAGACCCAACATGACATAGCCCAGATGGCTAATCGAGGAATAGGCGACTAATTTCTTCAAATCGGACTGAGCTAAGGCCAGGCAAGCGCCATAGACAATACCGATTACCGCCAGGGTTTGCATCAGCGGAGCGGCTTTAATGGCCGCTTCGCCGAACAAGGGAATTCCCAATCGCACAAAGCCGTAGCCGCCCATTTTTAGCAAGACGCCCGCTAGGATCACTGAGCCAGCCGTGGGCGCTTCCACGTGGGCATCGGGCAGCCAGGTATGGAACGGGAACATAGGAACTTTTATGGCGAAAGCCAGTGCAAAGGCGGCAAATAACCAGAGCTGAGTTTGGACGGGAATATTTAATTGCAATAATTGTTCGAATTCAAATGTAAATGACCCAAAGTTTTGCTTGGCAAGAATCGCTAAATAGATGATTCCCGCCAGCATCATCAATGAGCCGACGACGGTGAACAGCACGAATTTGATGGTGGCATAGATTCGCCGTGGCCCGCCCCAAATGCCGATCAAAAAGAACATCGGGATTAACATCAATTCCCAGAAAATATAAAAGATGAACAGATTGAGCGCCACAAAAGCGCCGAGCATGGAGAACTCCAGCAGCAGCAGCCAGATGTAATATTCTTTTTTCCGCTTCTCGATGTATTTATAGGAGCTCAAAACCGTGAACGGCATCATGATGGTGGTCAGCATAAACAGCAGGATGGAAATGCCATCGATGCCGACGTGATAGTTCAAACCAAATTGGGGGATCCACTCGGCTTCTTCGATAAATTGATAGCCGATAAGCGAATTATCGAATCCCGCCACGATGAAGAACGAGACGATCATGGCGAGGGAAGAAACGACGAGAGCGAACCAGCCGAATTTGGAGGCGCCGCTTTTTTCGTCCGCTTTGCTGCTCGGAATGAACATCATCAGAATTGCGCCGAGCAGGGGAATGAAGAGTGTCCAGGAGATTAAACCCATTTATGACTCCGAAAGTTGATCATCACAATTGTTGTAAAATACGTTGCACCGATTCTAAAACACCCTCAGCAATAGCGATAGCCTAGTTACAAATTTTTTGATCAGGTTGATAATATGGCAGCACGCTGGCTATTGGATATTTCGAGGGCAGATAAATTGAATCCAAAAAATCACAGTCGTCTTCAGAAATTTCGATATGGATTTTTTTATCATGTAAAATTTTTTTTAGCTGAGCAATGCTGTGTATCTTTTTCAGCTTGATCGAATTTTCGATTATCAACGCCTTTAATGCTTTCTAAACACACTGCTGAACGTTTTGCAGACAGGGGGTTAAATAGCCCACTGGCTGACAAAATCTTTGCTGATTGAAAATTCTCCTTCGCATAATCCAATCAGATTTTTGTTTCATCTTTCATAGATCAATTCTCCAGCCTCGATTTCAGAAAGAAAGGAAGTATGTGGAGCATTTGATCGGATCGGGATAATGTCTAATGGAATTTTTTGAGCGATCATACGTGTCAATTTTCGATATTTCTTTGCTAGCGAAAGATAGGGTTCATCGCTATCCTGAAAGACAGCAACATCGATGTCATTCGGATATGTAGAAGTCAAAAAAGAACCGAAAAGAATTATCCTCTGGACTTCCTTTTCTGGACTGAGACAGGCTTTTAATTCATTTTTTAGTCTGTCTCGTATCTCTTTGGACAATTTCATCAGTCTCCTCTTTCTCAGCAACTCTGATACTGATGCAATCGCTCGGAGCAATGGCATTAATATGTGTAAAGTTTTTTAACAGTTAATGATCAGCTACTTTTAGCACAGGTTCCTCTTCGTGTTCCATCCAGGCAGGTGTTAGACCATGATAGAGAACATCGGGATCGAGATCCGCACCATTGTCCCAGACAATCGTACCCATGCGAGGATCCACTCTTACTGATCGAAACATCAGCGGATTATTCTTTATCTGCTGAAAAATCGGGCCATGTAAAAATGGTTCCAGGTCAATTTCCTTTTGAGTGCCATCGGTGAACTCTAATCGAACCCAAAAATCTTTCAATACAACCACAGATTTGATACGAATTAATTTATCAAATTTTACCATTTTTTATCCCTATTCAAGTGGTTCTATCTCGGTCAAGGGTAATCCTCTACGAGCTCTCTGCCAATTTTCCGCTAATTCGTAACGATGCAGATCAGCCCACTCGATGACGAGGTTATGAGCTCGGCGTGGAAGTGTTCCTGCATAAATGCGCAGCGTCTCAATTTCGTATAAAGCTTCATTGCCACCATATTCGGCATGAAAATGAGGCGGTTTGTGGTCGTTAAAATGCATATAAATGGCGATTCCAAAAAATTGGCTGACGCAAGGCATTTAACCTTCCTATATAATTTTCATACTAGCATCATTCAATCTAGTTTTAGCCTCTGCTAACTTGTTTCGGGTAAATCTGCATAAAGACTACACTAAAATTCAAATTAAAAAATATACGTCGCAAGGATCACCGCCACCGCAATTCCCACAATCATATAAAACCCATACGCCTGTGCATTCCCCGTTTGCAGCTTGGCAAACAAGCTGGAGACTTTGCGCCAGCCCGAAGCTGAGCCATCGGCAGCGCCGTCGATAATTTTTTTGTCAGAAATGTTCAAAAAGATATTGGTCGATAAGTATTTCAACGGTCGAACGACCAGGGCATCGTAGATCTCGTCCACCCAGTATTTGTTCCACAGCAGTTTTGGCACGCCAGTATAGGTGCTGGGATCGGGCAGTTCTCGTTTGAGGTCACGAAAGATGGCCTGTGCCAGGTACCAGCCAACGATAGCGATCAAAACCGAGAGCCCCATCAGCGAAAATTCCGTGGCATGGCTGTAATGGCCGACTTCGACATGGCCGTATTTGGTGACGGCGGGTTCCAAAAAGTCATGGAAGAAATTGGGAATGGCGCCGCCAGTTAATAATTTGGGAATGCCGATCCAGCCGCCGACCAGGGACAGAGCGCCCAAAATCATCAGCGGAACAGTCATGGTTTTCGGCGATTCGTGGAGATGGTGCTCCTGCTCGTGCGTGCCCCTGAATTTGCCAAAGAAAGTGAGATAGACCAATCGGAACATGTAGAACGCCGTGCACAGCGCTGCGATGGCTCCGATGATCCAGACCAGTTTATTGCCATGATGCGAGGCAAAGACATTCCAGAGAATTTCGTCTTTGGAAAAAAAGCCTGCAAACGGCGGAAAACCTGCGATTGCCAGCGTTGCCAGCAAAAAGGTCGTATAGGTCACGGGCATGTGCTTTTTCAAGCCGCCCATGAAGCGAATATCCTGCTGACCCCCCATGGCGTGAATGACGCTGCCCGAACCTAAAAAGAGACAGGCTTTAAAAAATGCGTGCGTCATCAAATGAAAAATGGCGATCACAAAGGCGCCTGCGCCAGCGGCCATGAACATGAATCCCAACTGGCTGACCGTGGAATAGGCCAGCACTTTTTTGATATCGTTCTGATAAAGGGCGATCGTTGCCGAAAAAATTGCCGTAAGTCCGCCCACCCATAACACCACGTTCATGGCAATGGGAGCAGCGAGATACAATCCATGAAAACGACAGACCATGTACACGCCCGCCGTGACCATGGTGGCAGCGTGAATCAGCGCCGAGACTGGAGTGGGACCTGCCATGGCATCGGGCAGCCAGACATAGAGCGGCAGTTGCGCCGATTTGCCCGTGGCGCCGATGAATAGGCAGATGGCCGCTACATTGGTCCAGAAAAAGTTGAGTGAATTGTGATGATGAAAAAATTCATTCACATCGGCAATGGTTAAGGAACCGACATTGGCAAAAATCAAAAACATTCCCAATAAAAACCCAAAATCACCGATACGATTAACGATGAACGCTTTCTTGCCCGCAATGGCTTTTTCTTCATCTTTGTACCAGAAGCCGATCAACAGATAGCTGCACAGGCCGACGCCTTCCCAGCCGACGAACATCACGGGCATGGAGTTGCCCAGAATCAATACCAGCATGGCGAACACGAACAGGTTCAAATAGGAGAAATAGCGCACGCTGGACTCATCGCCATGCATGTAGCCGATGGAATAAAAATGGATGACCGCACTCACGCCCGTAACCACCAGCAGCATGACGGCGGAGAGATGGTCGATCAGAAAGGTCAGGCTAATTTTCAATCCACCCGAGACGACCCATTGGTACGGTGTGCAACTGATCGCTTCGGCACCAGCCATTTTCACGAATACAGCATAGAGCGAAAGGACGAATGAAGTGGCCACGGTAGAAAAGGCCAGATAGCCAGCGAATTTTTCGCCCCAAATTTGTTTTTTTCTATACGCATTGGTCGCTGCCACGATGCCATTCAAGGCAGCGCCGATAAGCGGCAATATTACGATCACAAGAATCAGGCTGTTGTCCATAAAATATTAGCCCCTTTCTGAAGTATATGCGTCAACACTGATCGTGCCTGTTCGCTTGAACAGGTGCACGATGATGGCGATGCCCAGCGCTACTTCGCAGGCCGCCACCACAAAGATCATCAACGAGAAAATCTGGCCGTCATGATTTTGATGGACTCGGGAAAAATAGATCAGGCTCAAATTGACGGCGTTCAGCATCAGTTCCACGGCCATCAGCATGTGCAGCAGGGTGCGTCGAAAAATAAACGTGATGCTGCCNATGGCAAACAGTAAAATNACAATCGAGAGGGTAAAAAATCCTCCAGCTCCGAATATAAAATCAGTCAGCGGATTACTCATTCTTGCGGCCTTTCCAATCCAGTTGAACAATGGAAATCACTGCGACGATGGCAGCGAACAATAATGTCGAGACATATTCAAAGGCGAACAGAAATTTGGTCATCAAATTTTTCGAAAAGATCTTGATGCCGCCGAAATCCTGGGCTGATTGCTCGGGCACCAGGCTGGGATTCAAATTGGCGAAGGCATTGTGCTCGCCGCCAAGGGCAGTGTATAATTTATAAATGAAAAAGATGGCCAGCAGAGCGAGCAACGGAGCGCCGATCCAGAACAGCCTGGAAAACGGGCGCAAATAATCTTCGCTTTTGATATCCAGCAGCATGATGAAATAGATGATCAAGACCATAATGGCGCCAGCATAGATGATCAGTTGAAAGATGGCGATGCTGTGCGCCTGGAGGATGGCGTACATGCCCGCCAGCGCCACCATGGTCGCCAATAGCCCCATAGCCCCACGGATGGGATGTTTGGCGAACAGCAGCACCAGCCCGCCTGCGATGGCAACAATTCCGAAAGCATAGTACATGAGTATGTTGAAATCCATTTAGAGTTCCTTTGAATTATTCTTCGCCCTCAAGAAAAGGTATCTTTGCCTTAACTCAGCCAATCTGAATTAATTTTGAATCGAATGGCATTTTTTATTTTCGAATTCTTAGCTTACCATCTTTAAAGACACAAAATTTATTTAGTATTATATCGGAGTATTCTGATAGAATCCATTTCAGAACATTGACTTTTTCATCCGAAGTTGCATCATCTAACCTTAGCAGCAGAACGCCTGCATGTGCCTGTCCCGAATTGTATACCAATTCCCCAAAATCTTTATCCATGGTAATCACCATTCATTTCTCTGTTGCAGCAATTTTTAATATCTCCTCATCTGGCAGCCGAGGATCAATCGCTCTGACACCTTTGGTATTATAACCTTCATTTTGAAGCCAGTCTTCAACTATCTTGCTCACTCCAACATCAACCAGGAATTTCAATTGTTCTTTTTGCATCATCAAAATTCTTCGGCCATTCTAAAAACCTGTTCTTCACTGACCAGTTCTGCTGCATAAAGCAACGCCGCTTGAATATCTTCTGGTTCGAGTTCGGGATAATCCTCGATAAGCTGCTGCGGAGTAATTCCCGCTGCTAATGCTTTTAAAATTTGATCCACGCTAATCCTTAATCCTCTGATCGTGGGTTTGCCCACCAGAACATGAGGATTTATTGTGATCCGTTGTAATAACGTTTGAGTGGTCATTTTTTGATACCATGTGTTTTGTAAAAGAAATTAAAACTATTTGGGATTATACCCATGCACCACATCATCACTCACCACGGGATGCCAATTCAATAACGTATCTCGATCATAAATCATTTTGAACCGATTGTAACCGACCAGCTTCTCCGTCGTCGGCAACATGCGGATCGCATCCACGGGACAGGCTTCCACGCAGAAGCCACAAAAGATACAGCGGCTGACATCGATATTGAAAATCCTGGGCCGCTTTTGAATGATCGGATCATCGCTNTCCTCCGCCTCGATGGTGATGCAGGAGGCGGGACAGATGGTGGCGCACATCTGGCAGGCGACGCAGCGGGGCGAGCCATTGGTACGTTGCACCAGAACGTGCCGTCCCCGATTGTTCGGCGATAAATCGGGCCGCTGTTCCTCGGGGTAATAGACGACCACGCCGCCTTTGCGGAATGTGAACCACTTGAACAAATTGCGAAATAGATGCTTCGATGTGATCCAGACGCCTCGACCAATCTCCTTCACATAAAGCTGATCCAGCAGCGTACGTTTCTTGCGATCGTAATATTTCATATCGGGCAAGTCTGGCAATTGATAACTCATATTAAAAATCTCCTTGTATCGGTAATTAGGCGATTGGGTAATTGGGTAATAGGGGGAATTCATCGTTACATGCTAAAAACCGCCTAATGCCACAACGATGATTGTCACAATCAAATTTAAAATGGACAGCGGCAATAAAATTTTCCACCCCAAATTCATCAATTGATCATAGCGAAAACGGGGCAAGCTCCAGCGCATCTGCTGCAACAGCCAGCAGAAGAAAAAGACCTTCAACGTGAACGAGAGCAATTCCAGAATCACCACGGTCGCATGGGACAGCGGCGTGAATCCGCCCCAGGGCCAGTGGAAGCCATCGGCCATGAGATAGGGAACGGAATAGCCACCGAAAAATAGTGTCGTAACAATTACTGCCACAAAGGCGATAGTAATGAACTCGGCGAACATGAAGAGCAACATTTTGAAGCCAGAGTATTCGGTGAAATAACCCGAGATAATTTCGGATTCGGCCTCTGGCAAATCGAATGGAATCCGTTTATTCTCGGCAATAGCGGCAAACAAAAACAGGAAAAAGGCGATGGGCTGCAAGAAGATGCCCCATTTGGGCAGCCAGCCCCAGGCCAATTGCCGCTGCGCCTGAACCAGTTCCCAGATATCGACTTGCTGGTAAATGAAAATCAAGCCCAATAATGACAGCCCCATGCTGATTTCATACGAGATCATCTGCGAGGCGCCCCGCATGCCACCCATCATGGAAAATTTATTATTCGATGACCAACCAGCCAGGATGGCGCCGAAGATGTTCAAGCCGCTGATGGCAAAAATGTAAAGCAAGCCCACGTTCAAATCCGCCACCTGCACCCGAAAGCTGAAATCGGGCAGATGGTTAGCGAAATATTCTGGTAGCCAGGGGATCCATTTCAGATACCAGGCTTGAAAAAACTCGGCTGGCCTTAGCTCGCCCGCAAATGGAACCACCGCCGCCGTAATCGTAGCGGGAACGAAGGCGAAAAAGATGGCCAGATTGTACATCAGCAAATCATAAGCACGAGGCTTGAAATCTTCTTTCACCAACGTCTTGATGGCATCCGCCAGGTTGTTGATGAATCCCCACAGCGCCAGCTTTTTGCCGCCAGGCAGCGGGATTGCCGCCCGATTCGCCCCGATCCGATCCTGCAACACAGCCGATTGCTTCCGCTCCGACCAGCTCATCAAAGCGCCCATGGTGAACATGAACAGAAATACGGCGGTAGCTAATAATAAGCTGGTGATAAAATTGACGGTATTGATTCCTAAGAAAGTGGATTCCATTTAATCTACCTTTTTAAATTTTAAATGATGCCTTCTTCTTTCAAAATTTGCAAAATTTCTTCTTTTCGCACATCTCCGATTTTTGCTTTGGCATAAATTGTTAAAAGCCGTACCACCTGATCTTCATTTTTCACATAGCTAATGACTCGATAACCGCTGCGTTTCCCTTTCTGAATATCAGAGCATCTTAGCCGAATTTTATAAATATCACTTCCTAACGAAATTCCTGCCCGTTCATTTTCGTTCAATATTCGATTTAATTCTTTTAGGTCCGACCAAATATGGGGATAACTTTTGCTCAACTCAAGCACATCTTTCTTAAAGCGTCTAGTTGGAATGATTCGAAAACTCATTAATGAATTCCTCTAAAGTCACTTGTGCCTGAGTTCCAGCTTNTTGTTCTTTTATGTCACGGCAGGCCTCACGGATATTCTCTAATATTCGCTGTTTTTCTTTGGCCGATAAAAAGTCTTCGTCGGTTAGCCGTTGTTCAATAAGATAATTTAAGAAATCGTAGATCACAATTAGCTTATTGTCGGGCAACTCATCAATCAAATCATGGATCTTGTTCTTAATGGCAACTGTGGTGGACATGATTTATATTCTCCACACAAGATTTCATCTATACTTTTATGTCGAATGAATATGATTTTGGTTATTGCAAAAATTAGTTTTTTCCCATGTATCTCCAATGCTTTTCGAATCAAATCCTTCAATTCACTTAAGATCTTCAGGCAGTCCACGCCATTAATAGCTTAAGCTACTCGACTCGCCAGGCNGCATAAGTGAGTGCNTCATAGATATCTTCCTTTTCCAGATAGGGATAAGCCTTGAGAATATCAAGTATTGAATATCCAGAAGCAATGAGTCCGACGATCATCCCAACGGTAACACGCATACCACGTATGCAGGGCTTGCCACCCATCACATTCGGATCAAAAGTTATTCGTGTTAGATTCCTCATTTTTATAGCACACCTCAGAATATCTCCAACGGATTTTAAAATGAGTTTCATCAGTTGGGTTGTTTCTATCCGTTGGAAAAAAAATATTATTTTTTATCTGACTAATTTTCGCACTTCCTCAATCGTCCGCCCAATCGGCTGAACCCCAAGTTCCTTCAGCACATCCACAAAGAACGTGACTTCATCAAAATTATCTTCGCCCTTGATCGCTCGCCGAAATGATTGCACATAGCCATCGACATTGGTGAACGAGCCGTGCTTTTCGGTGGAAATTCGGCCTGCGATGGCCCATCTGGCTTTTTCATGAATTTGATCTTTGATGGCGGAAAGCGAAATGAGCTGCAAGCCTGCCAGTTTTTCCATCGGAGCATTTTGTCCCCAGACAAAGGCATATTGATAATCGCTGAGCACCAGCTTTGAAATATCCTGGGCCTGGGGAAATGTCTTTTTTACGCCAGCCATATTGGGTGTTTTATCTTCGGTCACCAGAATGTCATCGCTTTTTACTTCGCAGGTCTTTTCATCCCAGACCCGATCGGCTTTGAAGAAAACGCCCTTGATCCCCATGGCGTCGACCAACTGTTTGGCCAGCGCCAGTTCCTCATTGGTCGCATACGAGGAAGCGACAAATGCCATCTGCTGGCCATGATCTTTGAATAGTCCAGCGATCTCCTTGACAAATTTTTTGTAATCGACCGCTTTGTGATTGATCCGCACACCCGCTGCTCGATTCTTGATCGGGTTCGTATAATAGATCCTGGCGAAATCGCACATCCAGGATTTGTTGACATTGGGATTTTCTCGAGGCCGCACCCGATAGATCTTGTTGTTTTTAGTTTCGATGATGATGTTGCAGCCCCTGGAGCAGCCCGCACAGATGGAATCGGTTTTGTGCAAATTCCAGACTCGTTCTTTGAATCGGAACTGCCTGCTGGTCAAAGCACCAACAGGGCAGATATCAGTGACGCAATAGCTGTATGGATCGTCAAAGGTATCGCCTGGCGCCAAAGACACATAGGTTTTATCGCCCCGTTCCACCAGTCCTAATTTGTTGGTTCTGGACACTTCTCTGGTGAACCGAACGCAGCGACCGCAGGTGATGCAGCGTTCGGCATCATAAATGATGCGATCGCTGAAAATATAGAGCTTTTCTTTGGCCACCTTTTCTTCATTGAAACGAGATTTATCCCCTGAGAACATCATATACTGATCCTGCAGCATGCACTCGCCCGCTTTATCGCAGATGGGGCAGTCCAGCGGATGGTTGATCAGGATGAACTCCAGCATGGCCTTGCGCATCTGGGCGATCTCGGGTGTGTTGGTGTAGACGATCATCCCGTCGGCCACAGGCGTCATGCACGAGGGCTGGGGTTTGGGATTGCGCTCGATCTTCACCAGGCACATGCGACAGTTGCCGCTTTTGGTGAGGTGTTTATGATAACAAAAGCGGGGGATGTAAATCCCGTTTTGCTCGCAAGCATCGATGATCAGAGTTCCCTCGGGAACGGTCAGCTTTTTTCCATCAACAGTTAGCGTCACTTCTTTCATAAGGTCTATTTTCTTCAGGTTCAGTTTCTAATTTATCCAGTTAAGTCGTTAAGTGGGTTAAGTCGTTGAGTGAGTTAACTCGTTACCGAATTACCCAATTGCCTAATTACCTCATCAACCAATTACCTTCTGGAGTCGTTCAAATTTCCCTCCGTAGGGACATGTGCCTTTTTTCACATGTTCTTCAAATTCTTCTCGGAACCGTTTAACAAAACTATCCACTGGCCCNCAAGCGGCATCGCCCAGAGGACATATTGTATGAAAAGCGATGTGCTTGGTGATGCTGGTCAATAGGTCGATATCATCCATTTTGCCCTGACCCGCCTCAATTCGTTTTACGATTTTATAGAGCCAGCCAGTTCCTTCCCGACAGGGGGTGCATTGGCCGCAGGATTCNTGGTAATAAAAATGAGTGAGCACCTCCAGNAGCTTCACCATGCAGGTGCCTTCNGCGATGACAATGACAGCACCTGAGCCNAGGCTCGATCCCGCTGCTGCAATGGATTCATAGTCAATGGTCATCGTTTCACAATTTTCGGGTCGCAGCACGGGCGTGGAAGAGCCACCAGGAATAACCGCTTTGAGTTTTCTGCCGCCAAGAACGCCACCGCATTCTTTATTGAGAAACTCCATGAACGGATAGCCCATGACCACTTCATAAACACCAGGTTTTCGCACATGCCCGCTCACCGAAAGCAGCTTGGTGCCCGAAGACTTNTCGGTGCCAATGGATTTGTAATGATCACCGCCATGCTCGACAATATACGGGATGGAGGCCAGGGTTTCGACGTTATTGATAATGGTCGGACAGCCATAAAGCCCTTCGATGGCTGGGAATGGCGGCTTGTTTCGGGTCTGCCCCTTTTTGCCTTCGATGGAATTCATCAAGCCTGTTTCATCGCCGACAACGTAGGCGCCAGCGCCCTTGTGAACCGTTATTTCGCAGATGTATTCCGTCCCTGGNATTTTCTTNCCGAGATAGCCAGCCGCATAAGCCTCACGCACTGCTTCCTGCACTCGGCGGAGCGCAAAGCCATATTCGCCACGGATGTAAATATAGGCGTGTTTGGCCTGAATGGCGTAGGCACTGATGATAATTCCCTCGATGAGCTGATGCGGATTCTCTTCGAGGATCACCCGATCTTTGAACGTACCAGGCTCGCCTTCATCGCCGTTGCAGATCAAATAGATGGGCTTATCCGTTCCCTTGGGCAGGAACGACCATTTGATACCCGCAGGAAAGCCAGCGCCGCCACGACCCCGAATGCCGCTTTTTTTGACTTCGTCAACGACCTGTTCGGGTTTGTATTGCCCCAATTTTTGGGTGACGGTCTGGTAGCCGCCTCGCTTGAGATAGCTGTCTAAGGTATGGCTTTTGCCGTTTCGTTCGTAATTCAGTAAAATTTTTAGTTCCGACATATCGGTCTCTTTATTCTACCTGTAATCGTTATAGATAGCCTCTTTAAAAAATTTCTACTCGGTCTTCAGATGGAGAAATTAAAAGTGAATGGGGAAGGATTAATCCCATTCCCAAAAGTGCATTTTCTCCTGTTGTCGCTAAAACACCAACTTTAATATTTCTATTAAACCAATTTAGATTTGCAAAATAAAAAGTGGTATTAATGACATCGCCGCTTGCTGTTTTGTAGGATTCATCACCGACGCTTTTCAAGTTTAACTNTTCTATTGCAGATAGTGGCAGCATCAACTCGCCATTGAAACCTGTATCGACCAAAACATCTATTGGTTGGTTTTCTAAAGCGACAGTAATGATTGGATAATCATTTTTATTAACGAAGCCTTTATACACATTCTGCCCCGACAAAATGNGCCGCTTCTGCACCAATTCTGACAAAGACAAATTTGTGATCTGGGAATTTTTTAATNGCTAATTGATAGGCTTCCCATTCGGTGTTGCCAATAAAATAATCACCACTTTGAATCTCAACAGCGGCAAACTTGCCTTTATTTTTTTTGATAAAACTTACAGGCAAACTGTTTATGATATTGTTTGCTTTTTCAATTCGGTTATTGATGTCCATTTTACTAATACCCAGCTAAACATNTAACATGAATTCTTACCAGGCATAATTTATGCGACGGACGCAGCTCAAAAGCTTTTGTCACGAAAAAGATACTAACATATAATATATCGGTTTCCAGTAAACCTGATATCTTCGCTCGCCAGTCTTTTCCGTTGAGGACTGGCGTGAGAGAAGGCAACCGAACCAGTAGCAACCCAGACATACTCACGAGTTAATGACAGCAACTCGGGTGCAGCATCTGCCTGCCCAGGATTTTAGCCAGCGAAGTTTTGCTATTACAACATTGACTTCACCTGTCGAAGAAGCTGGATGCACCTCAATCCAGATTGTCCAATCAGTGGTTTGGTCATTTTTGATGCCCACTGCATAATCCCAGCGTGGCTCGTTAGGATAAATTTCGTATAGCGCCGAATCCACATCTACACTGCCCGCAAGAGTCCCAGGCTTAGTGCAGGTGATATGCTTGGCATCGGCACGTTTCAATGCTTGCAATCCAGGGCGATAGGCATTAACCAGCGCAGGTGTATTCTGGACAGCTTGTGTAAATTTCATTTGGCTGCTCCCTGAGCCACTGCCTGAGACACGACATCGGCGATTCGGCCGCTAAATTCGCTAATTCCGCCCCAACCTGATTCAAGTTCATTGCTTGAGCCAGGATCGAGCTGGGAGATGTCATGCGCAGAACCTTCACGGTCGAAGAAATATACCTGCATCGCTTTTTTGAGGGTCTCCTCTGCCACTGCTTGCATTTGCTGAGATGGTTTCGCTTTAAAAATCTCCAATACCAAACGAAAATCTGCCTGATGTTTCTTGATCGATTGCAGCGCCCACACCACATCTAAAACATGCGGGGAATGAGTGGACAGGCACACTCGATAACCCCGCCAGAGTAATTCCAACACCATCAGCATCGTAACTGAAATGGCCTGGGGATGCAGCCCCATTTCCAGTTCCTCGATAACTACCCATTCGATCTTTTCCCGTCGTGGCACTTTCGAGGGCGGCATTAGCCAATAAAAACCCAATAGCAGTGGTACAAATTCACGCTGTCCAGCCGACCACACCATAAAAGGCAAATTTTCCTCAGAATTTCCTGCTTGAAGCACCAACCGACGTTGCGAGCGATAGCGAGCAATCTGCAAATCATGCCCAGGGAAAAAAGCCTGTGCCAATAAATCTCGCAGCTCTCTTTTAAGTCTCCGTTCCTGAGGAAAAAGTCCTTCCGTTGCGGTGAATTCCTGCTCCAGTAAAATGCGGAGTTTTTCACTGAATTCTCGAACTGCATAAGGATCACCTGGAGAATAGTCAGTAAACGGACGTGGCCAGCCCTCACGCAACGTCAGTACTCGTTGAGCAGGAATATAAAACATATTTTCAAGTTTGGATTTTGGGACTCGCCTGACTAAATTCACCAGGTCTTTTTTTTCGTTTTGCCAGGTAATGGCACTCTCGCCTTCTCGCCAAATTCGGCGCATCCCTTCACCCAGATAAATATCGAGAAATTCGTCCAGCTTTCTTGACCAATCCAAACCGTATTTTTTTAGTTCGGTAAACACATGACCTGTATCAATTATCAATTTTAACAATTGCAGAGCAATGCTCTTACCTGTGGCTTGGGGACCGACTAATACCGTCAGATCACCAAACGAAATATTGGCTTCATTAATCTGACCAATCTTTTCAAGTTTCAAGCCAAATTTGGTGGCATCGCTCATCCAAAAACCTCAAAGAATATACAAGCTCTTTTTCGACCGCTAATTGCGCTATTTATTCTAATTTCGCCAATGGCAATCCTGAAATATTACCGATCAATTAGCGCAATTAGCGTCTCATTCGCATAATTAGCGGTCCAAAGTTACTGGTACTCAGGAAACTTCTGTGGCTGCTGCTCGTGTTCTTTCCCGTTTCTTAGATCATCTAAAATTTTATCAATTTTTTCCTCGGTCAATAACTCATAATAATTTTCCCCTACTTGCATCATCGGCCCAGTGCCGCAAGAGCCCAGGCACTCGACCGTTTTGAGGGTGAACATGCCATCAGCCGTTGTCTCGCCGACCTTGATGCCCAGTTTTTGGCAGAGATAATCAATGATCG
>JGI24188J35168_1000838_pt1 | contig 18293 bp, 15 predicted proteins | sample YNPBryantNP2012_FD_35168 | JGI IMG/M metagenome (IMG submission 35168) | reverse complement strand
TATCTGCCGCTGGTGCTGCGGTCGCGGCCGTAGAAGGCCAATGGTAATAAAAAAATCGTGCGCCGGGCGCTTTCGAAAGCGTCCGGCGCACGAACGTCCGTGGCGCCGACTCCGCCGGATCACCCCTGCCGCGCCGCCAGGCTATCGGCCGTTTGCAGCGGCCGCCACCGAAACAGGCTCGAACCGAGCAGGCACAACACGCCCCCCGCGACCAGCACCGGCGCGTAGCCCACCCATCCGGTCAACGCCACCCCCACCAGCGGCATCACAAACGCGCCCAGGTTCATGATCGTCGTATAGATCCCGATATAGAGCGGCCGGCTCTCGGCCGGGCAGATCTTGAGCAGCAGCGGAAAATGCCCCAGATTGATCCCCGGCGCAATCAGCCCCTGGAGCGCCGTCCACAACAGGATGATCGTCAGGTTCGGCGTCAGGCCCACCAGCACCGGATAGAGGCCGATCAGGCTGATGGTGAGTCGCAACACCCACTTCTCTCCCCGCTGCGCGATCACGCGCTGCCAGAAGTAGTAGCCGATGATCGGCGTCAGATTGGCCACCATCGCGTTCGTGCCGATCCACCCATCCGATGCGCCGAGCTGGCGCACGTAGTAGAGCACATAGACCGGGCCGACCATCCACAGGCCGATGCCGTGCGCCAGGGTATTGATCACGATGCGGGTGAAATCGGGCTGCTGGCGGAATGCCTCGCGGCCGCCCAGCCAGAGCGCGCGCGGAGAGAGCGATGCCGTCGAGACGGCCGTCACCGGCGAATCGGGCACGCGCATCTGCATGATGTAGATCGTGCTGAGCACCGACCCGAAAAAGCCGACCAGATAGACCACCTGGTAGTTCAGGGGAAAGCGCGCCATGCCCAGCCAGCGGCCGGCGATGAAGGTGCCCGCGGTGACGACGAACGCCAGCACGATGTTGCGCACCGCGAAGAGCCGCGCGCGCTTCGCCTCGGGCACCACGTCGGCAAGCATGGAGTTCCAGCCGACGCCGAAAAACGCGGCCGGCGCAGAGAGGCCGATCAGCGTCCACACCACCAGGGTGCCCGCATCGGGCCGATTCAGGAACGGGATCAGCGCCACCATCAGATAGCCGAGGCGCGCCAGCGCCAGGCTCCAGATCACCCACGGCATGCGTCGGGCGCGGCGGTTCAGGAACTGGCCGGCCGGGATCGTGATCACCAGCGTGATCAGCGCCGGGATCGAGCTGAGCAGGCCGATCTGCGCGTTCGTCGCGCCCAGGCGCAGCGCGTAGGCCGAGTTGAACGCGGCCGCGGCCGACAAGAACGCGGCCCAGAAGACCTCGATCTCCAAGAGCCGCGCGTTCAGCTCGGTATCGTTGAGGCCGGTCGGCGCGATATAGCCGCGCAGATGGCCGATCCAGCCGGTTACCCGACCCGACCACGACCGCACGAGCGCCGGTCGGCCGGACNTGGCCGATAAGCGGAGAAGACGCATAGTTGCTCTACACTCCTGGTAAGTCCTGCGTTGCATTATACCGCACAAGTTCCGAATTGCATCCAAGGCGAGCTTGCGCTATGATGCAGGTATCAGGGATAGCCTGTTCGGGAGATCTGCCGATGGAAGAATGGGTAGTGGGCATTGACCTGGGCGCCACCAAGATCGCCCTGGGCCTGATCGATCCGCAGAACCGCATCGTCGCGCGCACGCGCACGCCGACCCTGCCGCAAGAGGGGCCGGCCGCGGCCGTCGAGCGCATCGCNGCGGCCGTGGCCGATCTGGAATGCGAGCTGCCTGCCGATGTGCGCCTTGCGGGCGTGGGCGTCTGCTCGCCGGGGCCGCTCGACCACATCAGCGGCGTCTTGCTCGATCCGCCCAACCTGACCGGCTGGGTGAACGTCCCCCTGCGCCAGATGTTGGCCGACCGCCTGCGTCTGCCGGTGGTGCTCGAGCACGATGCCAAGGCCGCCGCTTTGGGCGAATACCACTACGGCGCGGGCCGCGGCCACGCCGACATGGTCTACATCGTCGTGGGCACCGGCATCGGCAGCGCGATCATCCTGGACGGCCGACTCCACCGCGGCCAACACAACTTCGCCGGCGAGGTGGGCCACATCACCATCCGCTCCGGCGGCGATCCGTGCTCATGCGGCAATACCGGCTGCGTCGAATCGTTCGCGGCCGGCCCGGCCATCGCGCGCGCCTATCGCCGACGGCTGGCCGCCCGCGGGGCCGACGATCCGGCCATCACCGCGGCCGACGTGGTAGCGCGGGCGCGGCAGGGGGACGCCGACGCGCTGGCCGTGCTCGCCGATGCCGGCGAGGCGCTCGGCACGGCCGTGGCCACCCTGGCCATGATCCTGGACATCGAGCTGTACGTCATCGGCTCCAGCGTGGCGAAGGCCGGCGACCTGCTGCTCGCGCCGGCCCGCGCTGCGGTGATCCATCACGCGCATTGCTCGGTGGCCGAACGCGTGCGCATCGTCCGCTCGGCGCTGGAAGACGATAGCCCGCTCCTGGGCTGCGCGTGGCTGGCGCGGCAGAACGCCGCCATCTGAGGGCAAGATGTTCGATCCGATCTCCGCCTTTCCGCCCGAAACCTGGGCGACCACCCGGCCCGATCCCCGCGCCGCGGCCATCAAGGCGCGCCTGCGCCAGACCCCGCGCTGGGTGGACGTAGAGCGCGCCCGCTACACCACGGCCAGCTATCGGCGCACCGAGGGCCAACCGATGCCCATCCGCCGGGCGCAGATGCTCCTCGACCTGGCGCGGCAGATGCGCATCGCCATCTACGACGATGAGCTGATCGTCGGCAATCGCTCGCTGTTGCCGCGCATGGGGATCATCGCGCCCGAGGGCGCGGTGGAATGGGTGGATCGCGAGCTGGATACCCTGCCGACCCGGCCGCAGGATCCCTTCAACATCAGCCCGGAGGCCATCCGCGAGCTGCGCACGGAGATCTTCCCCTATTGGCGCGGCAAGACCCTTGAAGATGCGGTGGCCGGCCGGCTTCCGGCGGATGTGCGGCGGGCGGTGCAGGGCCGCGCGTTCACCCTCAACCAGACCGACCACGCCCAGGGCCACATCTTGCCCGACGTGGAGGGCTGGTTGCGGCTGGGCGTGAACGGCCTGCGGGCGCAGGTGGAGGCGGCCGCCGGCCGCGCGACCGACGCCGAACAGCGCGTCTTCTACGACGCGGCGCGCATCGCGCTCCAGGCCGCGGGCGAATTCATGGCGCGCTACGCCGACCTGGCCGACCGGATGGCCGCGGCGACCGCCGACGCGCGGCGTCGCGGCGAGCTGCTCGACATCGCCGAACGCTGCCGCTGGCTCGCCGAACGGCCGGCGCGCACCTTCCCCGAGGCGTTGCAAGCGATCTGGTTTCTGTTCGTCCTGCTCCAGATCGAGTCGAACGCCAGCAGCTTTTCACCGGGCCGGCTCGATCAATACCTGTGGCCCTACCTGAAGGCCGATCTGGCGGCCGGCCGGCTGACGTTGGCCGAAGCGCAGTCGTGGCTGGAGCTGCTCTGGCTCAAGTTCAACGAGATCGTCCTGTTGCGCTCCAGCGCCAGCGCGCGCTACTTCGCCGGCTTTCCCATCGGCTTCAACGTGATCGTGGGCGGCCAGATCCCCGGGTCCGACGCGGCCGACGATGCCGCTTCCCTCGAACAGCTCCGGCCGGCCGACGCGACCAACCTGCTCAGCTACATGTGTCTGCGCGCCCAGGCCGACCTGGGGTTGACGCAACCCAACCTCTCGATCCGCATCCATCGCCATAGCCCGCAAGAGTTCCTGCGCGCGGCCAGCTTCGTCATCGGCAAGGGGAGCGGGATGCCCCAGGTGTTCAACGACGAGGTGATCATCCCCGGCCAGCTCCGCCGCGGCATCGCGCCGGCCGACGCGCTGAACTACGCGGTGGTCGGCTGCGTGGAGCTTTCGACCCCCGGCAAGGCGCTCGGCTGGAGCGATTCGGCCATGGTCAACATGGCCCGCATCCTGGAGCTGACCCTTTTCGGCGGTCGGGATCCGCAGACCGGCGAGCAGATCGGCCTGGAGACGCCGCCGCTCGACCGGTTGGCCTCGTTTGCAGAGCTGGAGGCCGCCTACGACGCGCAGCTCGCGCACTTCGTGGAGCTGATGGTCAAGGGGTGCGATATCGTGGAGCGCGCCCATGCGGAGCTGTTGCCTTCGCCGTTCCTCTCGCTGGTGATCCACGATTGCGTCGAGCGCGGGGTGGATGTGACGGCCGGCGGCGCGCACTATAACTTCTCCGGGCCGCAAGGGGTGCAGATCGCCAACGTGGCCGATAGCCTGGCGGCCGTGCGGCAGGCGGTGTTCGAGGAGCATTGGGTGACGGCAGGCGAGCTGCTGGAGGCGCTTCGCAACGACTTCGCGGGCGCGGAAGCGTTGCGCCAGCGGTTGATCCATCGCGCGCCCAAGTACGGCAACGACGACCCGCGGGTCGACGCGCTGGCGCAACGGTGGGGCGATCGCTATTGCGAGCTGGTTGGCCGGCACCCGACCGTGCGCGGGGGCGTCTATCAGCCCGGCTTCTACACCGTGTCGGCGCACGTGCCGATGGGCGCGGCGGTCGGCGCGCTGCCCGATGGCCGGCGCGCGGGCGAGCCGCTCGCCGACGGCGGACTATCGCCCATGGCGGGCCGCGATCGCCGGGGGCCGACGGCCGTGCTGCGCTCGGTGAGCCGGCTCAACCTGGAGCTGGCCTCGAACGGCACGCTCCTCAACATGAAGTTCCTGCCGTCTTTCTTCCAGACGGGAGAGGCGCTGGACAAGTTCGTGCAGTTCCTGCGCGGGTTCTGCGCGCTGAAGATCCCGCACGTCCAGTTCAACGTGGTCTCGGCCGAGACGTTGCGCCAGGCGCAACAGCGGCCCGAGGAATATCGCAACCTGGTGGTGCGGGTGGCGGGCTATAGCGCGTACTTCACCGAGCTGGACCGCACCCTCCAGGACGAGATCATCCGGCGGACGGCATTCCACGACGCCAGTTGACCTGCATTCACCCGTGGCACAAGCCTCCGGCTGGTAGCCCCGCCGCCGCGCGGACGCAAGCCGGAGGCTTGGGTTACAGATCTACGCCAGGATGGCGTCGATCGCGGCCAGCTCCTCGGCCGAGAAGGCGGCGTTGTCGAGCGCTGCCACGATCTCCTCGATCTGCTCCACCCGGCTGGCGCCGAAGAGCGCCGAGGTCATCTGCCGATGGCGCAAGACCCACGCGATGGCCATCTGCGCCATCGTCTGGCCGCGAGCCTGGGCCAGCGCGTTGAGCTGGCGCACCTTCGCCAGCTTCTCATCGGTGATGTGTTGCGGCCGCAGGAAGCCGGTGGGCCGGCCGGCCCGCGAGTCGGCCGGGATGCCGTCGAGATAGCGGTTGGTGAGCAGCCCCTGCGCCAGCGGCGAGAACGCAATGCAACCGATCCCCTCCTCTTCCAGCACACCGAGCAGCTCCGGCTCGATCCAGCGGTTGAACATGTTGTAGCTTGGCTGGTGGATCAGACACGGCGTGCCGAGCTGGCGCAGGATGGCCGCGGCGCGGCGGGTGAAATCGGCGTTGTACGACGAGATGCCCACGTAGAGCGCCCGGCCGCTGCGCACGGCGAAATCGAGCGCCATCATCGTCTCTTCCAGCGGCGTCTCCGGGTCGGGGCGATGGCTGTAGAAGATATCNACGTAGTCGAGGCCCATCCGGCGCAGGCTCTGATCCAGGCTCGCGATGAGATACTTGCGCGAACCCCATTCGCCGTAGGGGCCGGGCCACATCCGATAGCCGGCCTTGGTCGAGATGATCAGCTCATCGCGATAGGGCGCCAAGTCCTGTTTGAGAATGCGACCAAACGTCTCCTCGGCCGAGCCGGGCGGCGGGCCGTAGTTGTTGGCCAGGTCGAAATGGGTGATGCCCAGGTCGAAGGCCCGACGCACCATGGCGCGCGCGTTCTCCAGCGCATCTACCCCGCCGAAATTGTGCCACAGGCCGAGCGAAACGGCCGGCAGCTTCAGTCCGCTGCGGCCACAGCGGTTGTAGCGCATGCGCTCGTAGCGGTTCTCCTGTGCGATCCAGGTCATGATTTCCTCCTTGTACGGATCATAAGGTAAGATTAGCACACCCCCGAGAAAGGGGCAAATCGCAACAAGGGAAGGACACATGAACATGACGGAATTCTGGCGGAACGTCGGGCCGGTGGCGGTCTCGATCCTGATCATCATCGCGGTGGCGATCGTGCGGGCCCACTCGCGCACGGCCGCGGCCGTGTTGGCCACCATGCCGATCAACGTGCCGCTGGCGTTGTGGGTCGTCTATGCGGGCGCGGGCGGCGATCGCACGGTCATGGCGCAGTTCACGCAGTCCATGCTGGTCGCCATCGGGCCGACGGTGCTCTTCATCCTGGTCGTGTGGTTGGCCGCCCGCGCCGGCTGGCGCCTGGCGCCGATGTTGGCCGCGGGCTACGCGGCCTGGGCCGCGGCCCTGAGCCTGACGCTGCTCGGCCGGCACTTCCTGGCCCGCTGAGGATTGCGCGGCCGATGTGATTTGCGAGACAAGGCGTCCCGTGCTAAAATATGTAAATCGTACGGCGAAATTCATTTCGCCTACCTGCATGGCGTATCCTCTCAACAACCCTGGGGCGACGCCGGTCACAGACCGGCTGCAAGCTCGCTCAAAGGGGGTCTGCGACCCCCGTCGCCCCCTTTTTGAGAAGATACTGCACGGCGAAATTCATTTCGCCCACCCGTACAGCGAGATCCATTTCGCCGCATTCGGAGAGCACACACCTATGCCCGACAACGAATCCCTGGGATCGGTAGATTTCATTCGAGCCGCGATCATGGAAGACCTGCGGACGGGACGCTTCGATCACGTCCACACCCGTTTCCCGCCGGAACCGAACGGCTATCTCCACATCGGCCACGCCAAGGCCATCGCTATTGACTTCGGCATCGCGCAGGAGTTCGGCGGCAAGTGCAACCTGCGCTTCGACGACACCAACCCGGTGAAGGAAGATGTGGAGTACGTCGAGGCCATCAAGGAAGACATCCGCTGGCTTGGCTTCGATTGGGAAGACCGCGAATACTACGCGTCCGATTACTTCGAGCAGCTCTACCAGATGGCCGTGGACCTGATCAAGAAGGGGAAGGCATATGTCTGCGACCTGAGCCCGGAGGAGATGCGGGAATATCGCGGCACGCCCACCGTGCCCGGCCGGGAAAGCCCCTGGCGCAATCGCTCGGTCGAAGAGAACCTCGACCTGTTCGAGCGGATGCGCAAGGGCGAGTTCCCCGACGGCTCGCGCACGTTGCGGGCCAAGATAGACATGGCCCATCCCAACTTCAACATGCGCGACCCGGTGATGTATCGCATCATGCACGCGACGCATCACCGCACGGGCGACAAGTGGTGCATCTATCCGATGTACGACTTCGCCCACGGCCAGTGCGATTCCATCGAGGGGATCACCCATTCGCTCTGCTCGTTGGAATACGAAGACCATCGGCCCCTCTACGAGTGGTTCCTGGAAGCGCTCGGCATCTATGCGCCCCGGCAGATCGAGTTCGCGCGGCTCAACCTGACCTACACGATGATGAGCAAGCGCAAGCTCAATCAATTGATCCGCGAGGGCATCGTGAGCGGGTGGGACGATCCCCGGCTGCACACCCTGCGCGGCCTGCGGCGGCGCGGCTACACGCCCGAGGCGATCCTCGACTTCATCCGTCGCGTCGGAGTGGGCAAGACGAACAGCGTCATAGACCTGGCGCTCCTGGAGCATTGCGTGCGCGAAGACCTGAACAAGCGGGCCCCGCGCGTGATGGCCGTCCTCCGGCCGCTGCGGGTGGTGGTCGAAAACTATCCCGAGGGCCAGGTGGAGTACGTCGAGGCGATCAACAACCCCGAAGACGAAAGCATGGGCACGCGGCTCTTGCCGTTCAGCCGCGAGCTCTACGTCGAACGGGACGACTTTCGCGAGGACCCGCCGAAGGGCTGGTTCCGCCTGGCGCCCGGCTACGAGGTGCGGCTCAAACACGCNTATTACATCCGCGTGAAAGAGGTGATCAAGGACGAACGCGGAGAGGTGATCGAGCTGCGTTGCACCTACGACCCTGAATCGCGCAGCGGCGTGACGCCCGATGGCCGCAAGGTGCAGGGCACGCTGCATTGGGTCTCGGCGCCACACGCGGTGGATGCCGAGGTGCGGCTCTACGACACCCTCTTCACGGTGCCCAACCCCGACGACGTGCCGGACGGCGAAGACTGGCATGCGTACATCAACCCGCGCTCGCTGGAGGTTTTGACCGGCTGTAAGGTAGAACCTTCCCTGGCCAACGCCGCGATCGGCAGCCGCTATCAGTTCTTGCGCCAGGGCTATTTCTGCGTGGATCCCGATTCCGCCAACGGCACGCTGGTCTTCAACCGGACGGTGTCGTTGAAGGATACGTGGGCAAAGCTGGAAGGCAAACAAAGGAGGCAACCATGAAGGGCAACGACAAGGTCATCGAAACGCTGAACATGCTGCTCGCGGACGAGCTCACGGCCATCAACCAGTACATGGTGCACTCGGAGATGTGCAAGAACTGGGGCTACGGAGAGCTGCACGAGGCCATCGAGAAGCGCGCCATCACCGAGATGAAGCACGCCGAGATGCACATCGGCCGCATCATCTTCCTGGAGGGCCGGCCGATCGTCAGCAAGCTGAACCCGCTCCACATCGGCGATACCGTCCTGGAACAGCTCAAGAGCGACCTGGGCGCCGAGCAGGCCGCGGTGAAGATGTACAACGATGCCGTCAAGCTGGCCGTCGAGGTCGGCGATAACGGCACGCGGGCCATGCTCGAAAGCATCCTGAAAGACGAGGAGGACCACCTCGACTGGCTGGAGACGCAACTCGACCAGATCGAGCAGATGGGCATCCAGAACTACCTGGCGCAACAGGTAGATTGAACACCGGGCTGGCCACTCGCGCTGCGACGCAAGTGGCCAGCTTTCCCCTGGAGACCCCCGCGAGTGATCCTCCGCAATCACGACGCATTGTTGCAACACGGCAACATCGCCGGCCGGCAGGTCGTGTTGGACGTGCTGGAGACGGCGCTCGCCGCGCCCGATCCCTATGAGAACGTCAAGAAGATCGTGCGCATCGAGGCCGGCAAGCTGATCATCGGCCACCCCGACTTCTCGCAGCCGCCCGGCCGGCCGCCGATCGAGCTCGACCTGGCGTCCATCGGCCACATTTACGTGGTGGGGGGCGGCAAGGTGGCGCAACGCCAGGCCGAGGCGCTGGAGGAGATCCTGGGCGACCTCATCACCGACGGGCAGATCAACGCGAAGAAGGGCGACACGATCCGGCTGAAGCGCATCCCCGTCACCCTGGCCGGCCACCCGATCCCCGACGAGGATAGCGTGCGGGGCGCGCAGCGCATCGTAGAGATCGAGCGCCGCGCCCGCCGCGGCGATGTGGTCTTCCTGTGCCATTCGGGCGGCGCGACCGCGTTGACGGCCCTCCCCGCGCCGGGCATCTCGCTGGCCGACCTGCAGACCGTCTACCGCCTGCTCTACTTCGAGTGCGGCGCGGCCATGCCGGTGGCGAACGCGGTGCGCAATCAGCTCGTTGTGTTGCACAGCCGCCATCCGCGCTATTGGGGCGAAGCGACCGCGGTGGCGCTGGAAACGCTGGAGACGCCGCCGGGCTTGCGCGTCCACGCCTACGAAGCGCCCGACTACGGCGACGGCGGCTATCGCGCGGCCATCGAGGTGTTGAAGGCGTATCGCCTGTGGGAGCGCGTGCCCCAATCGGTGCGCGATTTTCTGCTCGCGGCCGACCCGCGCTACGGCCACCTGCGCCCCGAGGAGACGGCCGGCAAGCCGTACTACGTCTTCCGCACCATGGGGCCCGAGGTGATGCTGGCGGCCGCCAAACGCCGCGCGGAAGCGTTGGGATTGCGCGCGGTGATCATCGCTTCGAGCCTGAACGACGTACAGGCGCGCGATATCGGCGAGGCGCTGGGCTACATCGCCACCGAGATCGAGCAGTTGGGGCAACCGGTGGAGCCGCCGTGCATGTTGATCCTGGGCGGCGAGCTGGTGGTGGCGGTGGGCGATGCCACCGGCTGCGGCGGCCGCAACCAGGAGTTCGTCCTGGCGGCCGCCGGCCGCATCTCGGGCCGGCCGAACATCGTCATCGCCTCGATCGACTCGGAGGGCACCGACGGCCCGACCGAATCGGCCGGCGGGATCGTGGACGGCCAGACGCTGGCGCGCGCCCGCGCGGCCGGCTTCGACCTGATGGCCGAGCTGGCGAACCACAACTCGAACGCGGTGTTGGCCGCCCTGGGCGACCTGCTGATCACCGGCGTGCGCGGGACGAACGTGCGCGACCTGCGATTGATCTACGTGTCCGGCCGGGCCTGATGCGGATCTTCTGGTGCAAGCGGAGAGGGTGCGCCATGCGCAGCGCACACAGGCCGGCGGATCGGGTTACGCTTGCGACCGCGCGCGGAGGATCTCCTGGCTTCGCTCCCAATCTCGAGGCGTGTTGACGTTGAAGAACGAAAGCAGGTCGGGGTCGAAGCGGCGGAGCTCGTCGGGCGGGACCGCGCGCACGCGCACTTCATCGAAGAAGCAGATCACCTGGCGGTCGCCCGCGGCCAGATGCGCCTCGATGGCGGGGAGACATGTCCGGCGATAGAGCGCATGGAGCGGCTCCCATTGCAGGAGATCGGCCTCGTCGGCGGGCGTCTGGGGCACCACGGCGTCGAATCCCGCGGCCAGGCCGATCAGGCGGCGGAGCAGACGAGGGTTGACGAACGGCAGATCGGCGGCCAGCGCCAGGAGCAGGTCGTGGCGCGCGGCGCTCAGGCCGGCGTGCAGGCCCGCCAGCGGTCCACTCCCCGGGAAGCGATCTGCTACGACCCGCGCCGGTAGCGGCAACTGTGCGGCCAACGCCTCGAAACGTTCGCCGGCGTTCGCGCTGAAAAGGATCTCCCCCGCGAGCGGCAAGACGCGGCGCACCAGGCGCTCGATCAGCGGGACCCCTTCCAGCTCCATCCAGATCTTGTCCTGGCCCATGCGCCGGCTCCGGCCGCCGGCCAGAATCAGCACCGAGACCGGCGCGAGGGGCAGCTCGTCCATCGTGTCCACGCGACCTCAACTCCGCTCCCGCGGGCGTCGGGAATCAGGATGACAAAACCCCCGGCCCTAAATGTTGGGCCGGGGGTTCTTGCTCCGCAAGCGGGTAAGGGGATTCGAACCCCTGACATTCAGCTTGGGAAGCTGACGTTCTACCGCTGAACTATACCCGCAACGCTGTTTATTATAGCGAACTTCGCCGGCTTGTCAAAACAGAACAGCAAGCCATTGAATCCATAGGCTACTGCGCACATTGAATTCAACAGGCATCTATGCCCCCGACCGCCGGTCACAGACCGGCTGGGAGCACGAGATCAAAGCTTGAAGCTACAGGCTGCTGCGCGCATCCCCCCGCTCACGCGGTCTTCTGTTGCCACGGCAGGCGCAGCCGGNGGCCGCGACCGTTGGCACCATTGCCTCCCTCCGATCGGCGCCGGCGGGCGCCAGTTTCGTCGGTGTAGTAGTAATAGTAGTAGTAATAGTAGTAACCGCGGCTCCGGCTGTCCAGGCGATTCAGGGCCACGCCCAGGATGTTGGCGCCGGTCTTGCGCAATTCCTCCACCGCATGCGCCAGGGCGGGCTCGCGCGTGCCGCCGGCGTCGGCGATCAACAGGACGCCGTCCGTCTGGCGGCTCAAGACGGCCGCATCGGTCACCACCAGCACGGGCGGNGTATCGAAGATCACGATGTCGGCCGCCTGCGCCAGCCGGTCNATGACGTTCTTCATGCGCTGCGAGCCCAACAGCTCCGAGGGATTGGGNGGGATCGGCCCGCTGGTGANGATCATCAGNTTGTCGATCTCGGTCGGCTGAAGATAGGATTGCAGATCCACATCGTCGCCGGCCAGCAGCGCCGTAGTGATGCCGACGTTATTGGGTACGCCGAAGGTCTTGTGCAACACCGACCGGCGCAGGTCGGCATCCACCAGGACGACCTTCTGGCCGGTCTGGGCCATGACGATGGCCAGGTTCGCGGCGGTCGTGCTCTTGCCTTCGCTGGGGCCGGAGCTCGTCACCACCAGCGTGCGGATCGGTTTGTCCACGCTGGAGAACTGGATGTTCGTGCGCAGCGTGCGATACGCCTCCGATTCGGGCGCCTTCGAGCTCATCCAGGCGATCAACTGGCGCTGGGCGCCGGCATCCTTCAGCCGGGCGATGGCGCCCAGGGTCGAAAGGCCGCTCACGCGTGCCACATCGTCCGGCGACTTGATCGTGTCGTCCAGGTATTCGATCAGGAACGCCGCGCCGGCCGCGATCATCGCGCCCACCACGGCCGCCAGCAGCACGTTGGTCGTCGTGCGCGGCCGGATCGGCGTCTGCGGCGGCACGGCCGGCTTGACCACCACCACGTTGTTGGTGGCCTGCACTTCGGCCAGCCGGATCTGCTGATAACTGTTGACCAGGCCGGAAAGGGTGCTGCGATATTGCGCCAGGCTCGCCTCGTAGCGCTGGCGCTGCACGTCATCGGTCGCGTTCGCCAGGTTGGCCTGGGTGCGCGCGATGTCTTCCTGCACGTTGGCGATCTCGGTCTCCAGGCTGGTCTTCAGGCCCGTCACCCGGCCGAGCTGCAACTGCTGGTTCTGGGCGATGAAGACCTCGGGGAGCGTGTTCGCGACCAGAGCGATCAACTGGGGATCGGGACCTTCGACCTTCACCTCCAGAAGCTGCGTATCCCGGATCGGCGTGACCGAGATGCTGTTCTGCAAGGCGGTCAACGACTTCTGATCGGTAGGCAGGCCTAGGCGCTGCGCCGTGGCTTCGACAACCGGCCGGTCGGCGAGCAGGTTGGCATAGGTGCGCGCCAGTTGCTGGCTCATGAGGATGTCCTGATACGCCAGGTTGGCCTGATTGGAAGATGACTGGTTGACCAATAATTTGGTCGAGGCCTGATAGATAGGCGTACTGTTCTTGCTGACCACATAGGCGGCGGCTGCGGCGGCCACCGTACACAGGATGATCAGCCACAGCCACTTGCGCACCAACAGAGCATATTCGCGAAGCTCCATATTCACTCCTGGGTGTTCCGACGGGTCACGGACGGCTCGGCGGAAAAACACGCGATTTGATCAAACTCTATGATAACACAGTTTTGAGTCACAAGCAAAACTTGCCACTTGAACACAACGACCTGCGTTTCAGTTGCTCATGCGCCGGTCGGCGCACAACGCGCGATGAAAACGAGCGACGCCTACGTGCCAGGCATCTTGCAGAGTGCCCGGCACGTGACGGCGATTTTCAGGTTAGCGTGAACACTGAGCGCGAAAGTACGCCTCGAAGATGGCCGCCAGGCGCTGCGTCAACGGCCCCACCCGGCCATCGCCCACCGGCCGGCCGTCCACCGCGGTGATGGGCATCACATGGCGGCTGGTAGAGGTGATGAAGCATTCCTCCCAGCGCGACAGGTCGGCCAGAGCAAGGGGCGTCTCGCGAATGCGCAAGCCGTGCCGGCCGGCCAGCTCCATCAGCAGATCGCGCGTCACGCCGGCCAACACCTGATCGGCCGGCGGCGTCCGAACCTCGCCGTCCACAACGGCAAACAGGTTGCTGTTCGATCCTTCGGTCAGATAGCCGTCATGATGGAGAAGCGCCTCGTGTGCGCCGGCCGCCTGGGCTTGCCGCCGCGCCAGATAGGTGACCAGAGTATTGAGCGACTTCGCCTGGGGCAGATAGCGCTCGCCGGCAAAGGTAATGGCGGTCGCGCCTTCGGTGTAGAACCGCTCGGGGAAGCGGGTCGGCGGCTGCGGCCAGATGAAGAGGACGCACTCGGCATCGTCGTCGCCGCCCACCGCGAAGAGCCGCAAAGTGGCATCCGTCGCGGCGTTGGCGCGCAACACATCCGCGATCCAACGATCGAGGGTGGCGAAATCGGCCGGCAGGCGCAAGCCGAGCAGCCCGGCCGAACGCGCCAGCCGTTGCAGGTGCAGCGCCTGGGCAAACACCACGCCGTTGGCCACCTGCATGGATTCATACACGCCAAAGGCGCCATAGATCGCCGGGTTGAACACAGAGATCGTGGCCTGCGCAGGCAACACCAGCGCGCCGTTGCGCAGCACATAGGTCGGCAATTGCATCACATGCTCCGGACTGAGAAGATGGGGAACACGATGGGGAACAGGGCGCTACCTGGGTTGGGTACGCATCAGTCTCATGATCTCGGCCAGGGTCGGCGGAGGTTCGTCGCCGCTCTCGCGACAACAGTAGAGGCCGGCCGCCGCGCACGCGAACTTGACCTTCTGTTCCAGGGGCCAATCGGGCTGAAGCCAGCCGTAGATCACACCGGCCTTGAACAGATTGCCGGCGCCGGCCGTATCCACCACCTGCGGCATCCGATAGGTCTCGACGCCGAACGGCGAACCGTCGGCGCGCACCACCAGCACCGGCCGCGGCCCATCGGTGACGATCACCACGCCGGCGCCCGCGGCCTGCAGATCGAGCGCGTGGTCGTAGTCGAACGCATCGGGATAGTTGACCAGCAGCCACGCGCCCGAGATGACGATCACATCGCTCAGGCTTACGAGCGGCGAACGCGGGTCAATGGCGTCGGCCGAGATCACGGGCCGATGGAGGCGGCGGGCCACCTCGGCCGCCCGGGCGCGCTCGGCGCCCCCATAGGCGTCCACGCTCAACACGCGCGCCTGGCGCATCATCTCCGCGCTCAACTCCACCTGGGGCGTCTCGGCGTACCAGTAGTTGATCCGGCTCCGTTCGCCGTCCGGCGTCACCAGGATGCGGGAAAAAGGCGTCACCACGTCGTCGCGCTGCTGGATGTAGCGGGTATCAATCGTCGGATAGCGGGCCAGGATCTCTTTAATGAAGCGGCCCTTCCAATCCGTACCGATCGCGTTCCCCACCACCAGCACGCGCAAACCCCACGCGGCCAGGGCGATCGCGACCTGAAGCGCCTCGCCGCCGACTTCGTTATACTCTGCACGCGCTGTAGCATCGCGCTTGGGATTGGGCAGATGATCCAGGCGCGTGATGTTCTCCATGCTGATCGTGCCGTAGCACAATACATCATAAGGCGCATCACTGTCCGACATGCTCGCTGCTCCTCCAACGGTGCATTCTACCACAAATCTCGCCGTCGGCCACATGCGGACATGCGCCCCGCGCGCCGCGGTTCAACGATAATCCACCCGTTCCTGCGGCACGTACAGAAGGCCGGACCAGCGCGCCCGGCCCGCCACATCGCCGATCAGCAGGAACGCTTCATCCTTGCCCCCGACACCCCAGCCCACGCTATAGACGACATGCACCACCGACGCCGGCAAGGCCACCCGGCCGGCGAGCAGCTTGCGCGCGTCCACGCTGAAATCCGCGGTCGGCGCGGCCGGCCCCACATCCACCTGGCGCAGTTGCGCCAGCGCCTGCGTCGGCGTCAAGACCGTCGTGGCTCCCCGGTACAGTATCCACGAGAAGGAATCGGCCATCAGATCGGCCAACCCAACGTAATCGCGGGCGCTCAACGCATCGGCAAGCCGCGTCAAGAGCGGATCGAGGCCCAGGCCCTGGACGATCACCGGCACCGAGCTGAGGTGCTCGATGGCGCCGTCGCGCGGGCTGATGCTCCACACCTGGATGCGACCCGGCTGGGTATCGGCCGGCACGGTGAACGTCACCGACGTGGTGAACGCGCCCTGCCGGCCGTACTCGCCCACGATCGAGCCGTACGCCCGGCCGATCTCGCCCGCGCTGCCATCCAGGACGGCCACGACGATGCTCTGCTCGAAGCCCGCGGCCAAACCCGTCACCGTCACCGGATTCGTGATCGTCACATCGCGCGTCGGGCTGAAGATCACGATCTCCTCGCAGCGGCAGGGGGTCGGCGTGGGAACCGGGCCGCCCGGCACCGGAATGAGGAGCCGTTGGCCCACGTAGATCAGATCGGGATTGCGGAGGCGGTTGGCCTGGACGATGGCGCGCGAGCTGACGCCGTACCGCCAGGCCAGATTGCCGACCGTATCGCCCCGCCGCACGATATGGATGATCCCTTCCTGGGCCGATGCCGTTGCGGCCAGGAGCAGGCCGGCCGCCAGCAAGAACGCCACCATCAGGCAAAGCACAAGACGCTGCCGCATGATCACCCCTCCCCTCCTGTCGCCGCCATGTGCGGCGAGAGCGATCTCGCCTTCCAGCTTCTACATCCGATACATCTCCGGCCGCCGATCGGCGAAGAGATCGTTGCGCGTGCCGACCCGCTTGCTGTCGGCCTGGGTCGGATCAATGGCGCAGGTCGCCACGGCTTCGGCCGCCACAGGCGCCTGGAGCAGGCGCTGTCCGCGCGGATCGAGGACCTGCGAGGCGCCGGTAAAGGTCAGGCGCTGCTCGCCCAGCGTTTCCGTGCCGAAGCGATTGGTCGTGATCGAGAACACCGCGTTCTCCAGGCTGCGCGTCACCATGGCGGTCTGACACCAGGGCAACACCAGGTTGGCCGGGTGCGCGATGATCTGCGCGCCCATCAGCGCCAACGTGCGGGCCGATTCGGGAAAGAACCAGTCGAAGCAGATCATCATGCCGATGCGCACCCCGCGATGAGTGAAGACCCGAAATCCCGTATCGCCGGGCCGGAAGAGATCCTGCTCATCTTGAAAGAGATGCGTCTTGCGATAGACCTGNATCACCCCCGATGCGTCCACCGCGGCGGCCGAATTGTACAANCCGTCGGCCGCGCGCTCGGCAAAGCCCGCCACCACCACGCCGGCGATCCGGCCGGCCACGCGGCGCAGCGCCGACAGGAACGGCCCCGACCCGTCCCCCTCCTCCGCGTACGGCCGCAATTCCGCCGGGCTGGCGAACAGATAGCCGGAATTGGCCAGCTCGGGCAAGACCAGCAGGTCGGCATGGATGCCGGCCGTCAATCGCTCGATCGCGGCGATGTTGGCCGCCACATCGTAGCGGACCGGACAGAACTGGAGAAACCCCACCTGGTACATCGCGCCTCCCCTCACACCCGGCGCCACTCCACGCGCCGCGTCGCATCATCGTACAGCGCATAGCACGCGCCGTTGCCGTCGTGGGGCATGCCCACGCTCCCAACCCCTACCAGACACCGATCCAACGCGCTTTCGATGGCGAAGGTCGGTCCCGTCAGCCGCGCGGGCGCCGCGCCGGGCCGCCACAACCACGCCTCCTGGACATGGGTATGGCCGTGGAAAAAGACGGCCGCGGCGCCGGCGTCCAGTTCGGCCAGGGCGGCCCAACGCGCCTCCTCGGAATGTTGTAACGAAGGGAAAAGCATCGGCCAGCGCAACTCTTGCCGGCGCATGTAATCCACCACGCCGGCGATCTCCAATCCCTGCGGCCAGACGGGGCTGGCGTGCGCGGCCCAAAGCTCGGGTATGCGCAGTTGAGCCGGCCAGCGCGCCACCCACTGCCGATAGGGACTGGCCATCCCGCGCAAGCCCGAAGCCTCCCAGTTGCCGAAGACGCACAGCGCGCCGACGTCGGCCAATATATCGAGCGCGACCATGCTGCCCACGTCGCCGAGGGAGAGATAGCGCGTGGCGCCCTGCCGCTGCGCATCGCGCAACACACGGTCCAGCCGGTCGGGGCGGCCGTGGATGTCGGAAAAGATGGCCCATAGCATGATGCAGGTTCCGGTTTCGGGTTTCGAGATACTGAAGTATAAGGGTACTCGTTCCGGGCCAACCTGTCAAACTTCGCTTTCGGCGGCTCGGCGGCCCAAGTCGCGGCCGCCGACAACCGGCCCGCCGCCAGCCCGCTTCAGCGGGCGCCGTTCGAGTAGCACGGGCACTTCATGCCCGTGCGGAACGCAGCCGCCGATAGTCGCCGGGCGATCTCACGCCGGGAAGGCAAGCGGCGGTTGATAGGGGGGACGTTTGCCGGCCAGGGTGATATAGGCGGCCGCGCGGTCGGCGCGCGCGCCGAGCTTGCGCAGATCGCCCAGATCGCGCAACGCGGCCTGGCGACGAGCGCGCACGATCGCCTGCGCCGACGNCGGGCCGATGCCCGGCACGCGCAGCAAGACGGCCAGCGGCGCCGAGTTGACCTCGACCGGAAAGAACTCCGGGTGCGCCTGCGCCCAGGCGGCCTTCGGATCAACCTCCTGGCTCAACCGGCCGGCGGCGTCGAACGGCAGCTCTTCGACGCTGAAGTGATAGTAGCGGAGCAACCAATCGGCCTGATAGAGGCGAAACTCGCGGGTGGGATGGGTGGGCGCAACGTGCTCCAGCGGCG
>JGI24188J35168_1000837_pt1 | contig 18299 bp, 13 predicted proteins | sample YNPBryantNP2012_FD_35168 | JGI IMG/M metagenome (IMG submission 35168) | reverse complement strand
CACAGAAACCCGGATCGCCAACCGGCCGTGGAGCGATCCGATCCACGCGGATTTCGATTGCGACGGTGATGTGGACCTGAATGACTTCGCGCAGTTTCAGGTGTGTTTCAACGGCCCCGGCCAAGCACCGGGACCCGACTGCAACGCCGATGCCGACTTCGACGACGACGGTGACGTCGACGTGAACGACTTCGCCGCGCTTCAGATCTGCTTCAACGGGTCGAACCGTCCGCCGGCCTGCCCGTATTGAGCCGCTTCGGACCGCCAGTCAAGCAAGCGAGGTGACCCATGTACAGGAACCCCGGGAGCCGAACCGGCATCATGAGGCACACGACTCCGGCCCCGATCGGACTCGTGACGTTGCTCATTACGTCAGCGGCCACTCTTGCTGCGCCGCCGGTGCAGGCCACGGAACGGGTCCTGACGCCCCGCGAGCCGTCACGCAGAGTGTGGCACCAGCTCCAGGAACTTTCACAAGCGGAGAAAGCAAACGCCAGGATCCAACTGGAGATCGCGGCGGGGACCGAACCCCTCGTCTGTCCCGATACCGCCGACATCGAACAAGCCTGGAACCGCGGAGAGCATGATCGGGCGATTGATCAACTGCGCCGGCTGGAAGAGGCCGGCTTCGAGGCAGCCGTCGCCGTCGACTGGATCGCGCCCGAGAGCGTGGCGGAAGCGGACTGGGGACCGGACGCCCGAATCGGCACGCGGATCGACCTGTCGAGTCTTGAGTTCGACTTTCATGAGGAAACGGGGCGCCTCTTCGTGGTCACCGAGTACGCCACATGCGACTCCGAGCAGACCTCCTGGGCCGTGTGGATGTCCACGGACGGCGGACGAAACTGGGCGCGAACCTTTACCTGTTACGCCGACCTCTGCACGCGTGGCGTGGCCGCTGCTGTGGCAGGAGACTACCTGTACGTGGCCTACCTCTGGGTATTATGCGAGCTGGAGGTCCGCCGGTTCTTTGCCGCCACTGGATCAGCGGACCACGGCTACGGGGTCAAAGTAGCGTTCGCCAGAGGTTGTGACCGCGAGCCCACCAGTTGGGCGATGACGTCCAATGCGGACTCGTACGACACGAACGTCTACCTCGTGGCCGCGGCGTGCGACGGTTCTTTGCGCTACGCCTACGCCACCGCACCCCTGGGAGTATGGAACGAGCGATCCACCGGAGTCCGGGGAGCCCTCTACGGCCTGGACGCCTCCTTCTGCTACGCGGGCGACTACTACCTGTACGCGTCGTACGTCGGGGAAAACCCGTCCGGTCCGCCGAGCAATCCCTTGCGGGTGGCGAGATACGACGGCTCCGCCTGGGACGTCGCGGACGTCGAGAGCAACCCGCGCCTCGGCTCGGCGACACGCATCGCCGCCTATCGGAACTGGGTGATGACCGTCNATGAGTACGATCTCTTCCCCTACGGCGTGGGGGTCCGGTACCGCGTGTCGTATGACGGGGGAGACACCTGGAAGGTGGGAACCGTCGCCCAGCCGGATGAGGACCACTACTATCAACGGCCCGACGTAACCGCCCGCCGAGGCATGGGGTTCGCGGTGAGCTACCTCCAGGGCCGCTTGGGTCCATGGCAGGGATGCTGGTTCCGCCGCCGGGCCTACGGATCGGACGCCCCGGGCAGCGCCCCCTGGTCGGATCCGGAGCAAGTGAGCAGTTACCTGCCCGTGACGGCGCAGCCTACCCGCGTGGAGTACCTTCCACCGCCGGCCAACTGCGACGGCTCGTACGGCACGCTCTTCGTCGCTAACCCCGTGGCGCAAGGAGTCTACTTCAATCGAACCGACATCGGCTGCCGCAGCCCCACCGTGCCGGCCGACTTCGATAAGGACGGCGATGTGGACGTCAACGACTATGCCTACTTCCAAGCCTGTTTCAACGGCCCCGGACGACCTCCGGCGCCCAACTGCGGCGCCGACGCCGACTTCGACGACGACGGGGACGTCGACGTGAACGACTTCGCCGTATTCCAGGCCTGTTTCAACGGCTCCGGTCGCCCCCCCGCATGCCAGTAACGGGCGTCCGGCATGAGTCCAGTCAGCGCCGTCATCGCCGGGCCGATCCGCCGGAGCACAACGCCGCACCAACACCGGAGTTGCGCAGGTCCGTTTCGCCAAAACAAATTCCTCCGGGGGGCCGTTTTTTTTGTCTTGAAGGCGGATGACGNTGAGCGTACACTGATGCGTGCGCTGGTGCTTGTGCGCAAGGCNAGGCGGATTGCGACCAATGCCAGCCTCCGGGGCCCGGGGCGTAGACCCATCTCCCCATCTGCGCGANGCCGGGTCGCCATTTCGCTCGATCTGATCCGAACCGCGTGTGTTCGGTCGCACTTCGAGCCCGTCTCTTAACCGATGAGGAGGATCCGCGATGTCGCGCGGCGCTGGTTCCATTCTGCTTGCCGTCGTTCTCACTGCGACCGCGGCCGGCCCGGCCCTGGCCGCCTGCCACACCATTACGTTTGAAGAGCTACCCGTCGGCACGGCCGTCACCACCCAGTACTGGGGGGTTACGTTCTCGTTCCAGGTCAGCGGTTGTCCGGCCGGCCAAGTCCGGATCGTGAATCCGGCCGGCGGGGCATCGTCCGGGACTCGCGCCTTGCAGACCGACGACGGCCCGGCGCCGTGCGAGTTCAACCCGGGCTGGATCCGGATGGTGTTCACGCATCTGCAACGCGAGGTCACCTTCACGCTCGGACCGAGCTGCGCCACCTACAACGTCCGCGCGTACAACGCCGCCGGCGCGCTGCTCCAAAGCCAGAGCGTCACGATCCCGGACTGCACAACGTGGCACGGGACGCACCGGCTCGTCCGCGTCTCGAGGGACGCCGCCGAGATACGCCGCATCGAAGTCGAACACACGAACAGCCTGAACGAAGCCATCGACGATCTGTCGTTCGACGTCGACCCGACGCCGCCCGTCGCGGAGATCACCTCGCCGGCACAGTTGGCATGCATCTGCAACAACACGACCATTTTCGGCTCGGCGTACGACCCCGACGGCCCCATCTCCAACTGGAAGCTCGAACGCAAGGCCCTCGGGGCGGTCAGCTGGACCCTGATCGCGAACCGCACCGAAGAGGTGATCAACGGGGCGCTGGCCACGTGGAGCACGGCAGCCGGGGACGGCTATTACACCCTGCGGCTGACCGTGACCAACTCCTGCNACCTGGANACCGTCTGGACCACGGACGTCTGGCTGGACAGGGCGTTCAACAGCCTTCTGCTCCGCAGTCCGANCGAGGGGGGCATATACGGTGGCACGCTCTGTGCCGACGGTACGGCCTGGGATCACTGCGCCGGCCAGATCGTGCTGGAGTACCGCGCGCACCCGGCCGGTGCCTGGCAGCCCTTTGACTCGGTCAGCACCCCCTGGGTCATCACGGACATGCTGGGTTCATGGGACACGCGGACGGCGCCGGATGGGCAATACGACATTCGGCTCCGCGGGATGGATGACTGTTCCAATCTCGCGTCCGCGCAGGTCGCGATCTCCGTGGACAATACGATCCCGACCGTCGTCATCACCTCGCCACGGCCATGCGCCCACGTTGAAGGTCTGGTGGATGTCGTCGGAACCGTAAGCGACGCCCACCTGGCCGGCTGGGCACTCGAATACAGCGGCGGCGACGCGCATGGGTGGGTGCCCATCAGCGCGGGCGCCGCGCCCGTCATCAACGGTCTGCTGGGCACGTGGAACACCAAGGGACTTCGGCCGTGTGCCTATCTCCTGCGGCTGCGCGCCAGGGACCTGGCCGTGGTCGATTGCAGCAGCGACCGCCACAACGAGGCGGAGTACCTCGTATCGCTAAACCTGGGCGGACTGGGCAACTGCTTCGATACGGACGCCGACGGGGATGTGGACGTGAACGACTTCGCGATGTTCCAGCGCTGCTTCAACGGCCCCGGCCGCCCGCCGGCCTGCGATTGACCCGGTAGCCTGCACGGACACGCCTCGTCGGGGCCAACGTACCGCGGCGCCCAGGCCGGCGGCACAGGCCACTTCGAAGCGCGGTGGCGGGCTCGCCCCACGCCTGCCGGGCGAACCGCTCAGGCATCGAAGTACGCCGGGTACACGCGGGGGTGCTTCTTGCGTTTCTGGTAGGCCCGCGCCAGGTCCAGAAAGATCTCGAGGTCGCGTTCGAGGTTCGTGGCCACGCCGTCGAAGTAGCAGATGCGCATCGGCAGGTCGTCGCACGCGGCGCTGACCGCGGGATAGACTGCCTCGCAGATAATCCCGTTCATGCAGGTGAACGGGCTGATGTCTACGATCCCGTCCACGCCCTTGCGCCAGAGATAGACCGCCTTGCCCGTGCTCAGGACCATCTCGCCCAGGCAGCCCTCGGGGGGCAGGTAGGGGCGGGCGGCCTCCAGTACCTCGCGGACGTCGTGAGGCTCTTCATACCCCCGGATGTCCTCGAGCACCGGTTCGAGCAGGGCATGTTCGTACCGGCGCTGAACGCTTGTTTTGAGCTTCAGCTTCAGGAACGACGCATTGAACCGCCCCCTCTGGCGGATCAGGTTGAATTCCTGGCTCCAGTTGGTGTACCAGACCCACTCGGCGATGTCAGCGATCCAGCACTCGCCGCCAAGCCGCTCGATCCGCCGGGCCGTGTCCGCGTTTGAGAAGTCGTGCATCCGGCAGAAGATTTCGCCGACGAGCCCGATGAGCGGCCGCCCCTTCTCGTAGCGCGCCGGGATCGCNCGGAACCGGTCCCGCATCCGGACGACGCCCTCCACGAGCCGGCCCAGGCGCCGGCGGGGCGTCAGACCGGGCGTTTCCAGAATGCGGCAGAATGCCTCGACCGCCTCCCGGAACGCGGCGTCGGAATCGCCCGCAGTCGTCTCATACGGCCGCGTCTTGAGCAGGAATTTCAGCGCCAGATCGCCGCACACCAGACCCATCCACGCGGTCCGCATCAGCTCGGAAGCGTGCTCGCCGACGCCCTCGTAGCCGTTTTCACTGGAGGGCGAGACGACGGCCACCTCCCCGTAGCCCATCTCGGCCATCTCCTTCTTGAGATACGGCGCATACTGTCCGAACCGGCACGGCCCGTGCGCGGTGGGCATGAAGAAGGCCGTCCTCTTGGGATCGAACCCGGGCTGACGGCAGATCTTCAGGAAGTCGCCCAGCGTGACCTTGTGCGGCAGGCACTCCTCGCCGCTGGCGTGCAGCCCGCCCAGCTCGAGCGTCTCGGCATCCGAGTCGGGCGCGACCGTCGCGTCGATCCCGACCGACCGGAACGCCGCCGCCATCATCCGGGCACCGGCATACGCCATCTGGGGGATGTAGAGGGTGCGCCCGGCGAGCGTTCCGCGGCCGGGGCCGCCTGTTTTCGCCACCATCGCAGGATTCCCTTGCTATCGAGGTACGCCTCGCACCGCGTCATCACACCCGCGTCGTTCGAGTGACCGTCGAACTGAAGCGTAAGGAACGGCTTGCCCGACGCCGGCCGGATGTACCCTTTGATGAACGAATCCGGCCCGCACTTGAAGTTCGTGATGTAGATGATGTGCAGATTGGGATGCCGGCCCACGATCCGCGCCGCCGCCAGGATCCGCCGCCCGTACTCCCAGTACATGTTGTCGTTGATGTCGCGGATGTCGATATCGGCCGTGGGCAGGGCGTCCACCGGGATCACGTTCACGCCGTACAGGTCCCGCAGCTTCCGGGCCGTCGCGAGATTCACGCCCGGATCGTGGACGTTGTAGGGCCGCCCGACGAGCACCATCCCCGTCTCCCCGGTCCGCTCGAGAATCTCCAGGGCGTCGCGCCCCGCCCGCTGATACGCCTCCCGGAACCGCCGCAGGGCGGCCATGCCGTCCTCAAAGGCCCGGGCGGCCCGTTCCGGTCGCACGCCCAGCTCGGCGGCCGTGCGGACCAGCACTTCCCGCACGTGCTCGCGCCCGTCCCGGAAGCGGAGCGACGGGCAGAGGATGCGCCCGCGCCAGTTCCGGAAGGCGGGCGCCTGGCGGATGACGAACGGCAGCGTCTGGCCCCAGGGGCAGACGTAGCTCTCGTTATCCATGAACCGCGTCTCGGCCGCGACGATGTTCGGCAGCCAGAGGTAGTCCACACCCCGTTCGATCAGGTCCGCCACGTGCCCGTGAGCTACGATGATCGGATAACACGGTTCGGCCACGACGCAGTCGTAGCCGTGCTGGACGACCTTGCGGTTCGTCTCCGTGCTGATGACGACGCCCAGCCCGCAGCCCCGGAAGAAGGCCCGCCAGAGCGGCAGCAGGTCGAACGTGTACATGGCCAGCGGCACGCCCACGCGGACGGCGGCCTCGGGCGGATCGCCGTGGTCCTCGGCGTGGAGCAACTCGTGCCGCAGCGCGACCAGGTCGGGGATGACCGGTTTGCGATCCGACTTGGCCCGCTTGCGATACCGGTCCGAGCACTTGTCGCCCCAGAAGGTGCGCTCGTCCTCGACCTTGAACTCCTGCACCGAGCAGGTGTTTCCGCAGCCCTTGCACGTGAACTCGCGAACGCTGTAGTTCACACGGCTCATGTCAAACCCGCGGAACCGCGTCGGCGCCTTCGTGACGGCGATTTTCTCCCGGGCCAGCAGGGCCGCTCCGATGGCCCCGAGGATCGCGTTGTGCGGCGGAACGATGATCTCCTTGCCGCAGACGATGGAAAACGCCGCCGCCACCGCATCGTTGTATGCCGTCCCGCCCTGGAAGAAGATGCAGTCGCCGATCGGCCGGCCCCGGACCACCCGGTTGATGTAGTTGTGGACGACCGAGTAGGCCAGACCGGCGATGATGTCNTCGCGGCGGGCGCCCCGCTGCATGTACGTGTTCACGTCCCGCTCCATGAACACGGTGCAGCGCTCGCCGAGCTTGACCGGGGCCTTGGCCGAGAGCGCCAGACGCGCGAACTCCTCCTTGATCGAGACGCCCAGTTCCTCAGCTCGCTCCTCCAGGAAACTGCCCGTGCCGGCCGCGCAGGCCTCGTTCATCGTGAAGTCCACGACGATCGTCTCGCCCGACCCGCCCCCCTCGGCCTGGAGGCGGATGTACTTGCTGTCCTGTCCTCCGATCTCGAAGATCGTGTCAGGCCGCCGGCCCAGCAGCCGGTCCCCCACGAACGTCGCCCCGGTCTTGTGGCACGTGATCTCGTCGATGATGCTGTCCGCGCCGACCAGCTCGCCGATCAGCTCGCGGCCGCTGCCCGTCGATCCCACCCCGCGGATCCGCACCCGCGATCCGACCGCCTCGTCCAGCTCGCGAAGACAGCGCGAGACCACCTCGATCGGCCGGCCCTCCGTCCGGGTGAAGATGTGGGCCACCACGCCGCCGTCCTCGTCGATGATGACGAGCTTCGTCCCCACCGANCCGATGTCCAGCCCCAGATACGCGTCGATGANCGAACCGTCNNCCGGCAGTTCGTACGGCCGGACCCGGTCTCGCAGCAGCACAACACGNTCGAGCGTCAGCGGGGGCGACGTCGGGAAATCATACGTCCGCCCGTGGCCGCCNGCCGCCAGGCTTGCAAGACGCTCCTGAAGCCGCCCGATCCGGCACGGACCGTCGCCCCGGCTCCCGCCGGCCTCGCGCGAGGCCTCCGCGCCGCATCGGGCGATCACCGCCGCTCCGACGGCGACCAGCGACTCGGCCGCCGGCGGTACGAACAGGTCCTCTTCCTTCAGTTCGAACACTTCGCGAATCGCCGCTACGACGGCAGAGTTGGCGGCCACCCCGCCGACCAGGGCGATCGGTGCCACGGGCGTCCGACCCTTGACCACCGCACACTTGAAGTTTGTCGCGACGGCGTTGCACAGACCCCGCAGGACCTCCGGGGGTGTGAAGCCCTTCTGCTGGGCGTGAATCATGTCGCTCTTGGCGAAGACGCTGCACCGNCCGGCGATCTGGGCCGCTCGCGGAGCCGTCGCCACAATCGCTCCGATCTGCTCGACCGGATAGTTCAGCCGCCCCGCCTGCTGATCGAGAAAGGCCCCCGTGCCGGCGGCGCAATCCCCGTTGGTGCCGTAATCGAGAATGCCCAGCGATCCGCTGGCAGGGTCCGGCTCCAGTCGGATGAACTTGCTGGTCTCGCCGCCCATCTCGAAGACAGTGCGAACGGCCGGGTGCAGCCAGTCCATCGCCCGGGCCAGCGCCTGAAACTCATTGCACCGCGAGACCCCCAGCGCCTCGGCGACAAGCTGGCCCCCCGAACCGGTCACGACGGCCGCGTCCACCGCCCGCCCGCCCAGCCGCTCCAGCAACTCCCGCACCAGAGCGCCGGCCGCCTCCAGCGGACGCCCCTTCGTCCGGCGGTACGGCGCCAGCACGACCGCATATCCGTCTCGCCCGGACAGCAACCGCAAGCCGGGCGCGGTGCCGTCGGTACGGACGATCGACTCCGCCACCTCGCTCGGAACCAGCAGGGCAGCCTTCGCCCCGACCGCACCCACATCCACGCCCAGGAATACGCTCATCGACTCATCATCCTGCATCGCCGCCGCGCCGCAGCGAACGACCGCGCCCGAATCCACGTCAAGCCCGAACGCAAGAATGAAGAGAAGATGTATGTAAACACTAACAACTGCTGTGTCAAGCCGGCTTCGCCGGCCCCATCGCGCGACGGGCCGCCGAGCCTGCCGCACGCCGCGGCCCATTCGGACGCCCGTGGTCGCCCGGCTCGGTACCCGCCGGCACGGACGGCAGGGGACTTCGGGCCGGGCTCGTGTAGATATAATGGGACATCATGGCCACCGCCGCGCGATTCACATGCGCCGTGTTGCTGCTCCTCGCCCCCGTGTCCCTGGCCCATGTGCCGCGCTTCCCGGACGGAGCGGGCGACTCCATGGACAACCCCGTGCTCATCGACGACATCGACCTGTCACAGGTGGTCTACTTCGCGGCGACGGCCCAATCGCCTCGGCTGTGGCTGGCGTTCGACGCTCAGGCGGGCCAGGAGGTGTATTTCCAGATCGGCGTNCCCGTCATCGCGGGGCTCGANGCGTTCCGGCCCGCCGTCGCACTGGCCGGACCGGGTCTGCCGCGTGACGACCTGCCCGTAGACCTGCCCGAGGGGCTGGGCGCTACGCCTTATCCGACCTCCGACAGCCAGCCGCGGTTTTTCCATGAACCTTTCAGCGGAACCGATTCGTGGATCCTCCGCAGCCAGACCGTCTCGGTCCCGCAGAAGGGGCGCTACTACCTCTTGGGCTACGTGCCCTCGGGGCAGCCCGGAAAGTTCTGGGTGGCCGTCGGCAGGCGGGAGCAGTTCGGCCTCAACGACATCCTCTCGCTGCCGGGCGATCTGGCGCGGGTCCGGGAGTTCCACGAGGTGCCGGCGGGCACATCCGCCCCCTGTCTCCTGCTCCCGCTGGCTGTGCTTCTCGTGCTTCTCCTGGTGATCCTGACGCTCCGGATCGCGGGAGGCGACATGCCCGGTATCGCACACGTCCCGGCCGTTCATCGCCGGCACGGCCCTGGATGCGGTGCGCAGCCGCTCCGTGGACGGCGTTAGGCCGTACGGCCCCGCTGGGGATTCCCCATCGCCCGGCCGCCACATATAATCGTCGCGGTGCCGTCACAATGATTCAGGTGATCGTCAACGGCAATCCCGACCAGCTCGACGACGGCGCCACGGTCGCCGCCCTCGTCGCGAAGTACAACCTCGCACCGCCCCGCGTGGCCGTCGAGGTCAACCGCGAGCTGGTGCCCCGCCGGGACTACGGCGCCACCGTCCTGAAGGACGGTGACCGGATCGAAATCGTAACCTTCGTCGGAGGCGGATGATGACGGACGCCGTCCTTCGCATCGGGCCCTTCGAGTTCACCTCGCGGCTCTTCGTGGGCACCGGCAAGTACGCGACATTCGAGCTGATGCGCGACGCGCTGGAGGCCAGCGGCTGCCAGGTCGTGACCGTCGCCGTCCGCCGCGACGTCATCTCGCCCGACGGCGGGCGCAGACCTCAGAGCCTTCTCGACTTCATCGACCCGAACCGCTACACGATCCTTCCGAACACGGCCGGGTGTTTTTCGGCGGAGGACGCCGTCCGGGCGGCAAGGCTCGGACGTGAGCTGCTCGAAGGACTCGGCAACCGCGGGGCGGGCTGGGTCAAACTCGAGGTGCTCGCCGACCGCAAAACCCTGCTGCCCGATCCGATCGGGACGCTCGAAGCCACCCGGCGGCTTGTCCGCGACGGCTTTGTCGTGCTGGTCTATACGAACGACGACCCGATCCTGGCCCGACGCCTCAAGGATGCCGGGGCCACCAGCGTGATGCCCGCCGGCTCGCCCATCGGCAGCGGTCAGGGCATTCTCAACCCCAACAACATCCGCATCTGCCTGGAGTATCTCAAGGAAGGCGATCCGGACTATCCCGTCATCGTCGACGCCGGGGTCGGCACGGCCTCCGACGTAACGATCGCGATGGAACTCGGCTCGGACGGCGTGCTGCTCAACACAGGTGTGGCCTCCGCACGCGACCCCGTCAACATGGCCCGCGCGATGCGGCACGCCATCGAGGCCGGGCGACTTGCCTACCTGTCGGGACGCATCCCCAAGAAGCTGTACGCCACGGCCTCGTCCCCCTGGACGGGCCTGATCGAGCCTTCCGCGCCCGGGCCCGCATAGACGCGTGGCCGCGGCACCGTCGCGCAAGTCGCGGCCCCCCGGCAGGGCGCGGCGAGCGGCCCCAGGCCCACCGAAGCTCCGTCCTATCGCCTCGCAAACAGACGCCTAGCGAACTCGAGGTTCCGCCGTGTGTCGGCCACCACATCTCTTGCCGGGCTGGACGTCTCCAAGACGATCCAGCCTTTGTATCCGATCTCGCGCAATGTCGCGGCCACGCCCGGCCAATCGACCTTGCCACCGCCCAGGTAGTCGGGGCCCTCCTTGAAATGGACCTGGCAGATCCGCGACGGCCCCAGAAGCCTCAGCTCCGCCCGCACGTCATGCCCCTTGGTCACGCCTGAGTTGTAGACGTCGTAATACACCTGCACCCGTGGGCTCTTGACCGCCTCGAGGATCTTCAGGTGCGCTTCGGCGGTCAGGTAGCTCTCGATCCCGAGGGTCACGCCCGCCCTTTCCGCACGCGGCGCCAGCTCGGCCAGGACCTCCGTGACTCGCCGCATGTCGGCCTCATTGTCCGCCTTCAGTTCGCCCCGGCCGAAAAACGCCAGAAGGATGCAGCCGGCCCCCAGGTTCCGCGCCACGTCGATCGCGTCGGCCACCCACAGCGCGGCCCGCGGCTCGCTCATCAGGGGCACGTCATTGAGCACGCCCATCGCCACGGAGGGGATCGCCATCCCGTGCCGGCGGGCCGCGTCGGCGATCTCCTTCTGAACAGCCGGCTGCCGCAGGCGCAGCCCGTCCTTCGGATAGCCGATGCTGACCTCGATCCCATCGAGGCCGATCTGCCTGCCCAGCTCGAACGCGGANGNATCNGTCACCCGTCCAATCGACCAGTCGCACATTCCGAAGCGCGGGTCGGCTCCCGCACCCCCGCCGCCGGCCCCCGGCAGTCGCCTGCCCAGCGCAAGGCCTGCGGCCGCGGCCGCCCCGCCGAGCCACTGACGTCTCGTGATCACCGGACACCTCCCGCAGTCTGCAAAATCCGGCCCCCGGCTCGTTCGGACCGGATTGTCCCGGCCGCCCCCAACCGTGGGCAAGCAGGATTGAGAACGCCATGACGACATCCTGGAAACGGTCGCCGCAGCCGCCTGGGGTGCTACGGCCCTGTGCGCGACCCTTGTGCCTGGCCGGGCGCCCGGCCGCCACCCCACAAAGCCCGATCAACGCTGCGCCGACCGCGACGCCGCCTCGCCGCACGTGTGGCCACGTGGTCGAATCGAATCGGCACGGACCCGCCTCCGATCATCACCTTCCGGTCACCCGACCCGGCCTCCGCGGGAATCATAGGTGCCACGCGGCGGCACGACCGTCCCGCCCGTGAGCCGCGGCCTACAACCCCGCGACGGACCGCGCTGGGACAGACCCTATCACGGCGACTCGCCGCGGGACGATCCGCGACGGGCTGCCGTCCCCGAGCCCCCGAGGAGTCTGGCGGCCACAGCGGCGAGCTTGCGCACCATCGGGTGGCCGCCCATGAGCATCACGTTGAGCAGTCCCACCATCTGGGCAAGGAAACGCTGCATGTTGTCCAGCCGTTCGATGTACACCCGCGCGGCCTCCATCTCCGTGGGCTTGAGCCGCGCCAGGTCCCGGCCGACCATTTCGCGGCATCGGCGGATCGTCTCGACGATGGGTTCCACCTCCCGGCGTTTGCGTTCGCGGGCGATGGTCTCGAACATCTCCCACACATCGGTCTCGGAGACGAAGTACTCCTTGCGGTCGCCCTTCTTATGGACGCGATGGATCAGCCCCCAGTCCACGAGCTGGCGGAGGTTCATGCTGGCGTTGCCCCGGGAAATCTGGAGCCGTTCCATGATGTCGTCGGTGCAGAGAGGCTCGGGCGAGATGTACAACAGGGCATGCAGCTCGGCCATTGTGCGGTTGATGCCCCAGTAGCCGCCCATCTCGCCCCAGCGACGGATGAACAGCGCCTGCGATCGCTCGAGGGACTCGGACATGGTGGCATCCTGTTTCAGAAGAGTCTGAAACAACTATAGCCACGTCCGACGGCGACGCAATCTCCGCCCGCATCCCTCCCGGCTCGCGCGCCCGCCGCCCCCGATTCGAGGCCGCGGACGCCTTGGCCGATGGCCCGACAGTTGGCCGCTCCTCGCTCCCGTTACGCCTACTCCCTTCAGTCCGTACGTCCTCGCATCACATTGTGACTTCTGTCACACCCGCGGCGCGCTCGTCACCTTGTCCCGCCGGCCCGTCTTTCCGGCAGGGGCACGTCACCCGGCGCAAGCGCAAGTTCGCCAAGCGCCAACTGACGCGATCTGCGGATTCCCGACTGTGCGGGAACGACAAGGGGCGGCCGACGGCGCGAGGGCCGCAGACTGCCGCCTTGGCGGGGATGACGGGCCGTGACCCGAACGCAGGACTCGAGTCGTCCCCGATCTGGATTCCCGGCCGTAAAGCAGTGACGGGGGGCGCTGCGCGCTTGCCTGTCTCCGGGCACCTGCGCGTCGCGCGTGCGCCCACCCGTCACCCTCTGCGTCCGGTTCGTCGCTCCCGCCGCCCTGCCTTCCTCATCACCGGCGTGCACCCCTCGCCCATGCCCCACCAATGCGCCTCCGTCGCAGCGCGGAGGCAGGGCCTCGAGGGGCTACGCCACGGACGCCGCGGGTCAAACCATCCCACGCGGAGCGTTCAACGACGACGCCGGCTCAGCAGAACGCCCGCCACGAGCAGCAATGCCGTGCCTGGTTCCGGGACCGGTGCGAAAACCATGTCCTCCAGATAACCGTCACCGGCGACGGTAACCACCTTCTGAGCAAAGAGCTGATTCTGTGCCCCGAAGTACACATGCCACACTTCTCCGCCATTCGGTGTTTCGCGCGCCACGAACAGATCACCCGGCTGAAGGCCGGGAATGGCCGTCAGGTTCGTGAGCTGCCAGATGGTGGAGGCCGGCCCGTTGTACAGCGACAGATAAAGCGCTACATTTCCGCCCGAAAACGGATAAATGCGAAAGGACTCGGCCGTTCCGCCCATGACCTGTCCCAATGCCGGGCTCATGTACGACCATGCGCCCGTCGCCGGGTCGATCATATAGTTGTGCATCACAACATCGTTTTCGCCCACCAGTACGTGATTCTGGAACGGGCCCCAGCGCGGGTTGCTCCCGAGCACGATCATTGCTTCCGGACGGGCGATTGCCCCGTCGGGACGTCGCAACATCGTCGTCCACACCGCGTTTCCGCCGGCATTAACCCGGACCACGTGGCCCGTACCCTCATTGGCGTAAAACAGGTCGTTACTGGCAACCCCGAAGTCGTCGCGCCGTACCGTACTGTAATTCGTCCAACCGGTACCACCGCCGGGCAGACCGGTAGCAAAGGTCGTCACGGGCGCGCCGCTTGGGTCGATGGCGTAGATCTCCCCACCTCCGCCACGCGGTACGAAGGTCGTGCCCTGCGGGTAGCTGGCCCAGCCGAAGGCAGCACAGTCAGGAGCGTCTCGTAATGGTATCCGGCAGTCGTCGCTAACGGCGCGATGGCCTTCGTCATCAGATCTATCGTCGCGTAATGCGGCGGTGCCTGACCGTACAGATACTGAATTACGAAACGGTCACGTACCCAGTCGTAATCCATCTTCATGCCGGTGTTGCTGACTACCCACTGCTGAGCCTGGACGCCGAAAAATGGCGTCACAGCCGCGTGAACCGCCCGTGCCCCGGCAAACACGGCCACGAGCGCGCAGCAAAGAGTACGCGCCGCCGGATGGCCGGCCTTCGCCCGGCGCGTCAATCCGGAAAATGCTCCCGTGCTGCTGGAATTGACAACAGTTCGACCCAACACTTTTCTCCTCCTTTCTGTTGAACAGGTAGATACGGCTGGATCGGCCACGGCCCGAACGACGTGATGCCCGACCAGCGCGCGATTGTAGTTCGGCTGGTCCCGATTTCCACTCAGGCGCCTTGCCCCCCGAGCACAGACGGCGCTCCGCCTGCACCGCCGACCGGCCGGCAGCCCCAGCGTACGAGTAGCCGGGCCCTGCGACGCCCAGGGATCCCGGCCCGGCGAGATAGCGATGCACGGCACCCGTACGCCTCGCGCAAGGTTCGCCATCATGATGCCGTCCATAAGTCGCATACGAAAAAGGACATGCGCTATGGTGCCGCTGTTCTCGGACGCAGGACGCCGGACAATCACCAACCTGTTGGGCATCGCCGGCCCATTGGCCCCCGGCCATCCCTCCGGCTCTCAGCGCGTGTCCCCGAAGCGCTCCTGGTCGACTCGGGGGCCGGCCGGCGGCCCGGCCACCTGCTGGACCGCCGGGCAGACCCATTCGGCCGACGCACTGCCGATCTGCCCCGGGCCTGATCCGAGTTCCGCAGCGCCTGTAACATCGAGTCGTGGGGACGGTTCGGTATGGCGGCATCGTACCGGCTCTCCAAGGGCGGAGCCTCCCGGCAGGTGACAACCAGACCCGGTCCGCTATGATGATGCCCCGGCACCCGACTCGCACTCATGACGCGATCCCGAAACGACCGGATCCGGCATCTCTGCATGGCGGCCGTCACCTTGGTGGCCCTGTTGCTCCTGCTCGGACCGCGCATCGTGGAACCCGTCCACCCCCGGCTCGGCGTGCCCTACACCCAACTGCCGACCGACCACGCGGACCGCCTGCCCCCCGGATCGCCGCAGCGCGCGCTGGCCGTCTTCTGTCTGTGCTTGGGACTCTGGGTAACGGACGTGATCCCGCTGCCCGCGACGAGCCTGCTGGCCCTGGGCCTGCTGCCGCTGCTCAACGTGATGCCTCACGCGAAGGCCTTCGCGTATTTCGGCAACTCGGCCGTGTTCTTCATCCTGGGCGTATTCATCCTGGCGGCCGCGATGATCGAAACGGGGCTGTCCAAGCGACTGACGCTCCGCTTTCTGCACTGGTTCGATCACTCGCCCCGGCGGCTTGTGCTGGGCGTGCTGGTGTGCGGCGCGTTCTTTTCTCTCTGGATGCCGGAGCACGCCGTCGCCGCCATGATGTATCCGCTGGTCCTCGAAATCGCCGAGGCCCTGGGGCTGAAGCGCCCCGGCAGCGCCTACGCCCGGTCGCTGTTCCTGGCCCTGGCCTGGGGCACGGTGGCCGGGGGCGTCGGGACCTACCTCGGCGGCGCCCGGGCGATGCTGGCGGTCGAGTTGTACCAGAAATTCCACCCCGGAGCCGCCGCACCGAGCTTTCTCCACTATGCGATCGTCGCCATGCCCACCGTGGTGCTCATGGTGGTGATCACCTATGGAACGATCTCCATCGCTTCGGGACACGAGATCGATTCGATCGCGCAGGCCACGCGGATGCTCGCCGATCGCGTCCGGGAGCTCGGACCGCTCAGCCCGCGCGAACGCCGGCTGGCCCTTCTCAGCGCGGGCACGATCCTCGCCTGGATCCTCGTGCCCTCGCTGTCGGGGCGCCTGCTCGGCTACCGCATCGACCTGGGCGTGATCGCCCTGCTGGCCGCGGTGATGGTCTTCGCGCTGCACATTGTGGAGTGGAAGCGGATACAGGGCTTCGTGAACTGGGGGGTGGTGGTCATGTACGGTGGCGCGGTCGCGCTCGGGGCCGCGGTCGCGGACACGCACGCCATGGACTGGATCGCCGACCGCATGGTGCCCCACCTCCAGTCGAGCCGGTTCGTTATGGTGGCCGTCCTGGCGATCGTATCGATCATCATGACCGAGGCCATGAGCAATGCCGCCGTNGTCAGCCTCCTGCTCCCCGTGGCCTTCGGGCTCAGCCGGCAGCTCGGCGTCGAGCCGCTGGCGATGCTCTTCATCGTGACGATCCCGGCNGGATTGGGCTTCTGCCTGCCTATGGGCAGCCCGCCGGTGGCGATCTCCTTCTCCGCGGGATACTACAGCGTGGGGGCGGTCGTCTGGCGGGGCATGATCCTGAACATCGCCTCCGTCATCGTGTTCCTGGCAGTCGCCTACCTGTACTGGCCGCTGATCGGCATCCGCCTGTAGTGGAGGCGCCGCCTACGCCCCGGAGCCGATGATCACAGTACCGCCAGAGTAAGAATGGCCAGGGCCTGCTGAATCTCCGGGACCTCGATGCATTCGTGTTCCGTGCCGGCCCGCTCCAGCCGGCCCGGTCCGAAGAACACCATCGGTCGTCCGCCGTCCGCCACACCCGCGGCTGCCGAGGGCCCGGCCCAGGCGGATGGAGCCGTCCACGGCACGCCCGCGGTTTCGAAGGCGGCCCGGAAAACATCGGCCAGCGCCCCGCTCGGCGCGTGCATCGGCTCCTGCTGCGGCGCGGGGAACTCGACCCGGACGGCATCTCGCGGAACCGTCCGCCCGCTGATCTGCTGGTACTGCGCCAGGCCGCTGTGCGCCGCAGCCGTCAGTCGGCGGCGGATGGATGCCGCATCATGGGGCGGACCGAACCACTGGACCGCCTCAAGATCAATCGGCCCGGCTCGGCCCTCGATCAGCACGGCCTCCGCCCGGACGTTCGGGAAATTGCGGGCCACCCGCAACAGGGCGGCAAAGATGAAGGCCGCCTTGGCGATCGCGCTGTCGGCCTCCCCGACGCACGCTCCGTAGGCCCGGCGACCGAACACGTCGATGCGGTAGTACAGGGCGTCGCGGGCGGGCTCGAAGCTCAGGGCATAGTGCCGCCGAAGCTTCGGCTCCCCCGTCATCGGATCGATCTGGCCGACCAGATCGCTCCGCCGCCGGGTATACTCGGGCAGCGTCGCGTCGAGCACCTCGCTCATCCGCATCGCAATCCGTTCCGGGTTCGCGCCGGCCTGGATCCTCACCCGCACCGAAACACGCTCGCACGCCAGGGCCGGGTGCGAGCCGAAGGGCCCCAGTCGCCCGAAGTTCAACTGCGTCAGCGCATCCCAGGCCAGGTCCGGCGGGCCGCCGCGGGCCTGAGACTCCGTCTGAAACCGGCTGGACTCCACCTCCATCGCCTGCGCAACAAAAGGATACAGCTCGAGGGCCCGCTCGCCCGAGAAGGACACTCGGACCCCCACGCATCCGGCTTCGGCCCGATGGACCGCACCCCCGCTCGGAACCAGAATGACCGCCGGACCTGCCGGAACGTCCGCCGGCGGTCCGCCAGCGGCGAAGACGACGGCCACCGGTGCCGGGGGTTCGTGGATGCGGGTCCGCAGCTCGCCAAGCAGCTTCAGCACCGCCAAGGCCAGAACGGCCTGCGCAGCGCCCCCCGCCGCCCCACGTCCGAACACGCGATCCCCGGTGCTTCGCGGAACAAAGTGCGGTCCGGGCGCCGGCACGTCCACGACGAGCACCCGATGCGGATCGCCCTCGCCGGCCCGCACGATCAGCCCGGCCCCGGTGGACCCGATCCGGGCCAGGCCGCCCGCGACCTCCCGCACCTCGTGCTGGATCAGCCGCAGCAGCGCATCGCAGCCGCTGGCGGCGTCGATCTCCAGGAGCTCCACCAGCCGGTTCCGGCAGTACGCGCCATACAGATCGCTGCGCGCCCGCTCTAGCACGAACGAAGCAAGGGGTGCCCAGGACATCATGAGGCAGGTCCCTTCGGAAGCACAGCCGCCCCCGCCGGCCCGCGCCAACGGTTCAGACGTCGGTCGAACGGCATCGGACGGATGGCGTATCCGACGGCCGAGTTTAGCGCCTCGCGGCGACGCGGCGAGGCCAGATCCAGCAGAACGGACAACAGGCCCGGGGGCCGTGTCCGCCGGCGGGCCTCCCACCAGGC
>JGI24188J35168_1000832_pt1 | contig 18343 bp, 14 predicted proteins | sample YNPBryantNP2012_FD_35168 | JGI IMG/M metagenome (IMG submission 35168) | reverse complement strand
GGGGGGGACAGCGGCGCTGCTGCTCCCCTCGGAGGCGCCCGGCCTGCATGTCGCTCACCGCTACCTTTTCAGCGGCTGGGAAGGGCTTCCCAACCATGCCTTGGTGCTGCAGGATTGCGTGGTTCCGGAGGGTCGGCTGCTGCGGGAAAGGCTGGGGCGCGGGGAACTGCTCGAGCTGCTGGATGGCGCCTGGCTGCTGGCCGCGGCCCTGGCGGCGGGCATGGGTCGGGCCTGCTTGGAGGAGGCCTCGGCCTACGCCCGCGAGCGGAGACAGGGAGGGAGGCGGTTGGCGGAGCACCAGTCCGTCGCCTTCCGCCTGGCGGACATGGCCACGGGGCTGGAGGTCCTGCGGACCTCCCTTTATCCAGCGGCCCACCGCCTCCAGCGGGGCGAGGATATCCACGCCGAGATATGCATGTTGAAGCTTTACGCCGCGGGCTGGGCGGAGGAAGCGGCCTCCTCCGCCGTGGAGATCTGCGGGGGCTTCGGCTACACCCTGGACAGCCGCGTCTCCGCCCTGTGGCGCGCCTCTAAGGGGCTGAAGCTGCTGTGGGGTACGCGGGAGCTGGCCCGCCTGGAGCTGGCCCGCTGCCTGGGACTTTCTCAATAGAAGAGGATCGTTTGATGCTCCTCTTACGAGAAAAATTATGATCGCACGCGAGAGGCAAGATCAAACCGACATGCACGGACCCGTAGGCTCCGGGCCATTTCCCATCTCCAGCAATGACGGCTCTTTAAAAGCATCCCGCCCGCCCGCCCGCGAGGTCTATGAGCATGGGTGATCACTTCAAAAAATGGTCCCGCCTGGAAAACCAACTCGATGATGCCGATTAAAGAACGCGGCTGCTGTTTTGATTCTCTTATGAAGCTTCCGGGTTGGGATGAGCTTTCTTGTGACCTAATACCCCAAAGCTTCCACCGGTCCACAAAGCAATGAAGCTCATTGCGTGCCTTTCCTATGCTCTATCAACTCATCGATTATGCCGTATTCCTTTGCTTCCTGGGCATTCATGTAAAAGTTTGCCTGCACATCGCTGCTTATCTTTTCCGGGCTCTGCCCCGTGAATTCCGCAAGCATCTCCACCATGCGCTTCTGGTCGGCTATTAGCTTTCTCGATTCCACCTCGATATCGCTGGTTCTCCCTCGGAATCCCGTGAATATCTGGTGGATCATGATCTCGCTGTTAGGGGTGGCGAATCTCGACCCCTTTTCACCTGCTGCGAGAATCCATGCGGCCATGGAAGCCGCCTCTCCCACGCAAATTGTGCTCACCGGAGACCTGATCATCCTCATAACATCGATTATCGCAAGCCCGTCGCAAACACTGCCTCCCGGACTGTTGATATACATGTCTATTCTTTCCCCCGGGCTTTCCGCATCGAGAAGAAGCACCTGGGCCACCAGCGTATTGGCTATCTCGCTGTTGATCTCCTCGCCTAAAAAAATTATGCGGTGGCGCAATAGTAACGTGAAGAGTTCCCTATTGCTCATGACATCCCTTCCATTCTTTTCCCATATTCAGTTCCAGACCATCGGCCGGCATCAGCCATGCCCCGTCAAAATGGGAAAAGCGCTTCATTGCTTCTCCGACTGGAGCCCGAGCATCTCAGCCTCGACATCATCTTTTTTTCTTCCATACCTTTTTCTGCTTAATTTCTTGACTTCAATACCCCTGCTCTCATCGATATCGCCCTCAGGCAAAGCGGTCATGAAATCAAAGGGCCTGACGATCTGCCCCCTGACGGTCATCTTAATGCACGCATTCCAGTTCGGGAGCATGGTGAGGTCTTGACTGTCGTAATACGGCAGGAAGTGGGGCTGCAGCATGGCTGCATCCTCCGCTCCCACCCTGAAAACTATCAGGTTGCCGACGTTGCCGAATATCGCTTCCTGGATTCGCATGTCCTTGATCTGCTTGATGAACTGGTTGGCCAAGATGAGGTTGACGCCGAATTTCCTTGATTCTGACAGCAGCACAACGAAGTTCTCGGTCGCTATGGACTGGAACTCGTCGGCATAGAGGTAGAACGGCCTTCTCTGATCTGCGGCCATGTTCACTCTCTTCATGGCAGCGGCCTGGATCTTTGCCATGATCAGCATGCCGAGGAACCTTGAGTTCGCTTCGGATATCATCCCTTTGGCCAGGTTAACCAGCAATATCTTCCCCTCGTTCATCACACTCTCAAAATCAATCGTTGACCGCCTCTGGCCAAAAATCAGGCATAGGCGCGGGTCAAAGACAAAATCCTCGAACTTGGAAGAGATGTATTCGCCTATTGTAATATGCTGTTTATCTGTTCTGCTCATCGGAGACCAGCCCTTGCCGAGGACTTCCTTCGCAAAACGCTCCAGCTTGGGGTCTTGCTCCACGTACGGCTCCCATCTTTTCCAGTAATCCCCATCCTGGAACACTTGGTAAAAATCGAGCAGCGTTCCCGGTTCATCTGGGTTGGACATGACCAGAAGCATCACGTTTTGCATCAGCTGGTAGAAAAAAGGCCCGGTGTACTCGGCTGCTGCATACGAGTACTGATCGTATAACAATCTTTCTATTATCGAGCGCATCTCTCGGACTATGAAGTGCCTCTCCTCGGCTGTTTTGTATTCAAGGACATTCATGCCCACCGGCCATTCCATGTCGGCGGGGTTGATGATGATGACATCCTTTATCCTCTCCTCCGGTATCCTGCAGACTATCTCCTCGAAGAGGTCGCCGTGGGGGTCTATCACGGCTAAGCCCTTGCCCTTCTCGATATCAGAGATTATCATCCGCTTCATTAAAGTGGTTTTTCCAGTGCCCGTCTGCCCTATGATATACACGTGTTGACCGCGGTCCTTTTCATGGATAAACACTTCTTGGACAAATCCGAGATATCGACTTCTACCCAGAGCCGTAAGTTTATCAGGGTCCTCCTTCCTGCAGAGTTCAACTGCTTCTTTGGGCACCGGGAGTTTTCTTGATATCCTGACATCAAATCCCAATATCCCGTCCCTTGACACCTGAGGCAGCCGGAATGCTGCACAGGCTTCCCATGCATCAAAGAGATAGCGGAGGCGCCAAGCAGTTTCAGGGGCTAAATGTTCTCCCCATTTCTTGAAAGACAGACTGCTCATCCCCTCGACTGCACAGATCATATCCTCTTCGGTTTGCGGAAACCTTACATCATAACCGCCCATGAAGGAACCGACCCCTGAACCGCTCTCGCCCCCTACCGGAAGGGTGAACTCCACTCCTATGGCCTCGAGCAGGCCTCTCTTTATGGGCTTGGTGCTGGCAACGGATACTTGCATGAGAAAAGGCGCGTCTTGCAGTCGCAACAGTTGATCGTTCAAGAAGTCGCACAACATTCTTGCCCTGCGTTGATGCACATTCTTTGCTTTTCCGATGACTCCGCTTCCGGGACTTCCCGACAGATACGCCTCGCATTTGTCCACTTCCTCAGCAAGAAGGGTTTCCTCCTCATCCCTGAGCTTTGTTGGCGAGATCAACACCTGCAACAAGAGAGGTTCTGGATAGATCAGCATCACCCGGAGCAATCTCGACAGATCAGATTCTCTGGGAAGAAAGCGGTGAGCTACGTATATCTCCTTTTCCGCTATTTCCTCTTTTCCGCATATATCATCAGGCAAGAGTGTGGGCCGGCTGAGCAGGGTTCCCAAGCTGAAGAACTGCTCTCGTCGGCAGATCTCGGCAACGCACAGATTCTCGTCCCCGAAAGGTTTGAAGACTTGCAGGAATTGCTGCTCATCACATATTGAATGCCAATCGTACTCATATAGAAAACCCCCGAGCAGGCCGATAAGCTCATCGTGGCCCTCCCTGGCCAGGCGCTTGGCTTCATCCCTGGTCCGGGCGATCGTTTTCATGATCATGGCCAGCTCTACCTTCCCTCCCACCAAAGATTTAGCATCGGGACGCGAGATGAAGCGGAGGGAGAAGAGTCTGCTATCGCTGGGTTCGTATAGTGAGTTAAGAAAATCGATTTGATCGGATAGGCGGCTGCGGCGAGCTCTGTCCGAGGGCTTGCTCTCAGAGTCTGTCCCCGGGCAGGCAACAAGCCTCATCGAGCTGTAAGCAAACCACTCACCATCGCCCTCGTCGGTCGCTTCTTCCAAGTGGATATATGGTTCGCTGCTCATAGACCTTTGTTCGCTTGATTTTCTGTTTTGTTTGATTATAGCATCGTTGATCCGCTGCGCGAAGGACCCAGAGCGACCTGAGGGGCTGCATGATCTCGGAAAAAAATCTCTATAGGGCACAGCAGAGCATGTGCCGTCTCGCCTAACGGAGCTCCTAATCAATATGTCGAAAGAGGGCCTAGGCAAATATGCTGTGTTTTTCATGCGACCGTGTCGGATAATTGACAGTTGTTATGACTTGTGGTAATCAACAGTTCTAAGGGCGGTTTGAAAAGGAGGTCGGGTATGAAATTCGAGAACGCTGCGCAGGAGAATGCCTATCAAAAAGTAGGGCAATGGCTGAGGGAAATTTTCGGCGAAGAAGGCATTATCGCGGTGGATGAAAGGCCCTTATACCTTATACCGCATGGCTCAGCTTTGATCGAATGTCATATTCTGCCTTTCAAGGAAAAGGAATGCATTATCTGTAATCGTTCTTATGTCGTCTACGGGCCACGCTTCGACGAATCCCTTTATAAGTTCCTGCTCAACGAGAATGCAAAGCTGACCTTCGGGGCTTTCGGGGTCGACAGCGATGGGGATATCGTCTATGATCACGCCATCTATGGAAACACCTGCGATAAGGAGGACCTACGGGCTTCGGCGATTGCCGTAACGGTGATGGCCGATAAATATGATGATGAGATCAAAGCGCGTTGGGGAGGCAAGACCACCGCGGATAGGGTTAATGAGGGCCGTTAATAGCACCTATAGGGGCTTCATTCCTGACGTTAACCAATTCTTAATGGGACAGGAGATGTGATCCGCTTTAAATATGCGAAAAGGTATCAATGTGGTCCTATATGAAAAAGAGGCATATTACCGTTTTAACCAGCAATGAGGATACTGGCAAAGTGAACTTTTCGGAAGAGCGCAGGGTGGTGTTGAGGCGATCATGATGGAGGATAGAGTCTTTCCGGGCGTCAAGAAGTTGATCGATGAGGCAAGAAAAGCCGCGGGGCCGGAAGCCTCATCTGAACCGGGCTTGAACATCTGGCTTTCCGTTGCCCTGCAAAGGCACTTTGAGATGGTGAAGTCCATATCGCCAGGGGTTGACTGGGAAGATCAGCGCAGGCGCCTTGCGGAGATGTTGAGCGAGGGGAACAGGGGAGAATCACTGGGACCTGATGAGTTGCTGGCGAAGGCTGGAAAGGCAGCTCAACGCAGAGGCGCGGAGAAGATCGCGGAAAGGGACGTGGTCACGATCATCCTTGCTGAAGCGGGATTTGCCATCGACGCAATTTGTGATTCTGAAGCCCCAATGACATCAGCTGAGAAAAAGACCGAGCAGGGCTGTGCTCTCGGCATAAGAACGACGAGCTTAATGCCCACTCCGACCCTTAATGAGTTCGGCAGGGACCTCACCGAGCTGGCCCGCAAAGGCATGCTGATGCCCNTTATCGGCAGAGAGAAAGAGCTGGAGGAGGTCATCGTAACCCTGTGCCGTGAGACCAAGAGGAATCCCGTGCTCCTGGGACCAGCAGGAGTAGGCAAGACGGCTGTTGTCGAGGCCCTCGCCCAGCGTATCGCCTCTGATGACATATGCGATATCCTGAAAGGGAAACGCATCATTGAGATCCAGCCGATAGCCATAATGTCAGGCGCTGGCATAGTGGGAGAAGCAGAGAAGCGCTTCAAAAAGATCATAGAGGAGGCCTCGCAGGAGGGGATACTGCTGTTCATCGACGAGGTCCACACGATTCTCAACGAAATGGTTTCCCGCGCTGGAGGGTTCGCTGACCTCCTCAAGCCGGCCCTGGCAAGGGGCAGCCTCGCCTGTATAGCAGCGACCACCGACGATGAATATCGGCGCCATTTCGAGAAAGACCGCGCACTGGAAAGAAGGTTCTCCCCCATACGCATAGAGGAGATGAACAGGGAGCAGGCGCTCGAGGTACTCCGATCAAAACGGGACCGTCTGGAGGAAACAAGAGGGGTCAAGGTTCCCGAGGAATCGCTGAGCTTCATCCTGGAGATGTCCGATCGGTATTTGAAGAACCGTTTTCTTCCCGATAAGGCCATAGACCTCCTGGAGCAATGCGTTGCGCATGCGGTGGCCGCCGGATCAGAAGAACTCAACGAAAGGGAATCCGCTGAAGTGATCCAGAAGATGGTGGGGATACCCCTGGATATCGAGAGCCAACTTGCCGGTCTGCGCGAGGAGCTGGGAAAGTCCGGCCTTCTGGACAACGCCGATATCGATAGGCTCATAGAACGGCTGAGAGTCACCATGGCCGGCCTGGACCTAAGGTCCGAGAGGCCCAATGCGATAATTCTGATTGCTGGGAGAGCAGCCCGTGCTGCGGATGCGCTGGCCTCGATCATCGCCGGGCGTCTCTTCGGCGGCCCGGAAAGGATCGTGCAGATCGACCTGGGCATCTATAAAGACAATCACGACCTGACGGGTCTGATCGGCTCTCATCCCGGCTACGTCGGCTACGAGGATTCACTGCCGCTGCACAGGATGATCAATATGCCTTGGGCGGTCCTTCTGCTGAAGAACCTGCATCAATGTCATTATTCTGTATACAACTTAGTATTGAACGCTCTCAAGGAGGGGAGCTTTAACATGGCCGACGGTAAAAAGATCCACATCTGCGATTCCGTGGTCATAATCACCTCAGAAGGCGATGTGAAGAAGGGCGGCTCAACCAGCATCGGCTTTAGAGCTCCCCTGGAGGAAAAGGAGCAGAAGGGTAAGTCAACCCCTTCGCTTGTAGGGACCAGCGATGATCTTACCGCACTTTGCGACCTCATCATCTCCAGGGAGGGTCTCAACCGCCAGGAGATAGCAAAGATCATCGAAACCCTCATCCTCAAGAAGTTGAAGGAGCATTATGCAAGCCGAGGGATGGCCATCAGCTGGGATGATGATTTGCCCCGATTCTTAGCAGAGGAGGCCGGGGATAAGAACGGCCTCGACGAGCTGGAGAGGCTGGTTGATGAGAGGATCGCGCCGGCCCTGGCTCGGTTAGGATATATGGGCGAGAAAAGGGCGGTGAGGCTGACGGTCAACAATGGAAAAGTTGATATTGTCGGCATTTCCGCGGATGAAGAGGTGCAGTGATATCTTTCCGAACATTCTGCAGCACATCCGCACGCTTCAACGAGAAGCGCGCCGGCATCCCCTATCGATAAAACCGCCTATATTACAGCACAGCGAATAAGGGCGTGCGATTCGCCTGCTTGATCCCGCCTTTTCAAATGACCGATTCCGCTGGTTTGGGAATGCCAGCCGCAATAAGACCTCCCTATTCTTCAGACAAGGCACTCGCTTCGCCTCTTCCCTCTTCGCTTCAAGGAGAGGGCGCGCAAAACCAACGGCCCAGAGTCTCTTGGGCTGAAGAATCCCGGGCTAAGGCCGGATATCAGTGATCAACTAACCTCCTGCCTCCCCAGCGTGCCACGATCTCGTCGTCGAACTTGTCCGCAGTCGCCACAACAGCCGAAACCGTTGCTTTGAGTTCTTCCTTATCGCAGGTGGGACCCACGATGCTGTGAAGGAACCAGATGTCACCGTCGCCATCCACTGCGAACCCGCCGAAACGAAAATCTATGTTCTCTTTGAGCAGATACAGAAGGAGGTCCGGGGCCAATTCGGTTCCGCGGGTCACCAGGCCTCTGGCTTCGATAACGGATGAGTCATCCCTCCATGGGTAAATGGAGATGAAAACGAGCGTGGACGTGCCGGGATAATCGAGGATTATCACCGGGCTCTCATCGGGAAACCGCAGGTTCGCTTCCCCAAACAGCTCCTTCGCGAACTTGACGACGGTGTCATAGGTATTTCTCTGAGCCTCGGTTTTGAACTCCATTGGCCTGCCTCCTTTTTCATCATGGATTTGTTGCATCCAAATCGCCCATCCCGTCTCTTGCTATCTGCCATCTATCACCCCCTTTATCGAGCGAATGATATCATATCATGGAAATCGCTTCTACTGCTTCAGGCTCGGTTCGCCTCAAGGCCCCTCGTCAGCGACGCGGAAATCAGCTTGAGCGCGGCAAAAAGACCTGGAGGCCCTTATAAAAAATAACCATTGTGACCATGATGACCCGCTAGAGTATGTAGTATTGGCCTGATCACCTCGTAAAGGCAGCAGCGGAAACGCTCAGCGTCTTGCATATCGCCCAGGGCCTTACCGGCCGGATTGACATGGACGCTTCGAGGGGAACTATCCAGGCCTACAACCGGTCCATACACCATGCACCCACCACGTAAAAGACCGCCGTATCCCTAAGACCGATGTCGCGACTGGTCATGCGAGCTGGAGGAATATTATTTGATAAAGAAACCGAATAGATGTTTCCGAAATACCCATTAGAATCATAGGGGAACTGGGTTGTCAGGACATTGATGCAGAGGATCCTATTGATGTATGCCGCTGGATTCCTCGCTACTTTTTTATAGAGCATCAGCATCCTCGAGTCGAACGGCTTTTTTACTTCTCGCAAGAATTTTTCGGCCATGCGAAAACTTTTTACATACTCGCCGTTTTCGACCTCATGCCGAAAGTTCTGCAATTCTCCCTCGGAAGGGACCCTGCCTTTCAGCAGACCAGCGCAGATCTCGACAGCCATGTTGAAACTGAGCCCGCGCAGCACAGTTTCATTGACAAGGCTGTCTGCTCCGATCTCATCAGGATCGGGCCTTTGAGGGATTCCCAGTGCGTTCAGCAGCCCTTCATAGTCATCGATCAGCGGCCTTCCATCCTCATCCGACCATTGCGGAGCTTGGGTCCAGAAGAACCTCTCCAGCTGGTAGACGGTCAGCGGGAGGAGGCTCATGAATCTCCCCACGCCTATTCCCATAGCGACGGATCCGCTGCCATCAATGATAAGGCTCGGCATCTCAGCCACCCCTCCTCAGCAGTAGGGCATAAACCCTCTCATCGAGGCAGAAGAGGCCTCCCCCAGGAAAACATTCCTCGCATAGACGAACCTCCACCCTGTCTTTAAGCAGGCGCAACAGCCCCACGCTCACTCCCTCGCCGAAAGCTGCGAAATCCTCGTCTCCTACGCGGACGACGGGATCCGCACATACGCTCCACAACACGGCCTCGCGCTCGATCTTGAATATGACGGCTTTGGCCCCTTGGCAGTCATTACGGATCTCATTGAAAACGATGCCGCCTGCTGCGAAAACGGCACCTTGGTCGCTGATAGCACCGCAGTGGAACAGCCTTTGGTCATTGTGGACATTTTTACAGTGATAGCATCGGGGTCTCTCATGTTTCTTAAAGATCGCCCTGATAGAATCTTTGAAGTGGTCTGACCCTTCTTTCAATTTAACCCATTTAATCAGAGGCGCGGCCTCGCCTGAAATGCTCGCTCTCTGGCTCCCAACAAGTATTTCCACCTTTTCGGAAAGCGATTGGGCTTTGAGTTCTACGTCCGCGCATATCAAGGGGCCTTCGCTGACGAGCCTGACTCCATCCTCACAGAGATCGAAACGGAAACCATCGGGCTTTCCCCAGATGACCCCGTTGATGCATCTCAGAACGCAGGTGACATTGTCAGGTTCAAGGAGGTCTTCTCTCAGTCTTTCCTCAATAGTNTTAGGGGGTTGCCCGTTGAACTCGTCGGTTCTGTATTCATGAATGTTTCGGAATCGCCCGCGAAGGTCCTCTTGCCAGTCTGCATAGTCATGTGGACGGCGCTCAAAGAACAGGACGAGATCTTGACTTCCGCTGGTCAGCTCTCGGAATGGGCCCTCCACCAGAGGGGTGATGAAGGCTCCCCTGAGGTCGATCCGGTTTTCGCGAACGTAATCATTTAGCGTTCCTGCTTCAGGCAAACCGTCGAGGACTTCAGTCCAGCCCAGCAGCACCGTTCTCAGGTCGAATCTCAGATCCTCTGCCGACCTTCGAAGGTAATCAGCGACATGCCTGAAGGCAGGGCTTCTGCTTGCAGCAGCATCTAGGCACAGGAAGATACCCGGCCTCCTTATGCTGACATGCCTACCGGTTGACTCGATTATCAAGTTCCGCTTTCCCTCCCCAGCAGAATTCCGAATTCCCTCTCCAGCCTCTCGGCGATCTCAGATATCAACTCTTCCTGCAGGTTTCCGATGAANGATATCCTGCCAGCATCAACCTCTATCTCCATCTGGCGCGCCCCTTCCCGGGATCCGCGGAGGCTCTGGGCATATCTATCCGTCAGGAGGATTATCCTCTGGTTGGAACTGCCCCTCCACAAGTAGGGGCCGGAAAGCTCCCGCCGGAACCTGCCGTCCACGAGGATATCCAGACAACGGAGCAACCCGCGCACGCTTTCATCCTCCATGGCGAGGAGTTCCTCCAGAGTGTATCCCGTGTAGGACATCACGCTCAGGCCTCTTTCCCTGGCAAGGATTGCGAGCCGGAACAGCCCTTCCGCTTGCTCGAAGGGTTCTCCGCCGGTGAAAGTCAACCCCTCGATGTCCCCCGCAGCAGCATCCACCGCCTTCACGATCTCTTCCGGCTCCATCAGGGACCGGGGCTCGTGGGGAAGCATGTCCGCGTTGATGCAGCCGGGGCACCTCAGAGAGCACCCTTGAACCCAAACCACCAGGCGGGCTCCGGGGCCGTTTACCAGGCTCCTCGGCGCTATCCTGGCGACGTTAACCCTGCCTTTCCACATTGAAGCGCAAGTCCCCACTCTCGACCCTTATACTGATACGGGCGCTTCCCATGCCCTCGAACTCCGCCTGCAGGACGCTCAGGGCCAAACGGTCTCTTATCTTCTGGTTGATGATGTTCTCCACATACCTGCCCCCAAAGCGCTGTATCTCCTCGATGTTCTCCCTAAGAAGCAGATCCACGACTTCGTCCATGCTTATCTCGACGGCCAGAGACGGCACGGCCCTGCTGTAGCTCTCGTTGAACCTGCTCTGGGTCTCGTTCAGGTAGTGGATGAACATCTGCCGGATAACCTCCTCCTGGTTGATGTAATTAAAGACGATTATGTTCTCGAGGCCTATGCGGTTCAGGAGTTCGGGACGGGATATCTCGCTCATGAAGAAACGCTGGACGGAGTCCAGGAAATGCTTCCTGACGCCCTCGCTGTCGTTCTCTCGAAGCAGCCGCTCCAGCTCCGCTTTTTCGCCGATGGGGGCATTATTGATATCGCGGGAGCGGGTGCCCAGGTTGCTGGTGAAGATTATCACCGACTCCGAGAAGTAAACGGTGTCTCCCCGGGAATCGGTGAGGCGCCCATCCTCCAGGATCTGAAGGAAGACGTCGAAAACGCTGGAGTGGGCCTTCTCGATCTCATCGAAGAGGATGACCGAGAAGGGCCTGCCTTTCACGGCATTGGTGAGGGTGCCCCCCTGCTCGAAACCCACATAACCGGGAGGCGCGCCAAAAAGCCTGTTTACCTGGAACTCCTGAGCATACTCGGACATGTCGAAGCGCAGCATGGCGTCCTTGGACCCGAAGAGGAACTCCGCCAGCTTCTTCACTGCCAGCGTCTTTCCCACTCCCGTGGGGCCGGCAAAGAACAGCTTCCCTCGGGGAGAGTGAGGATTCCCACCGGTCTTCCTGATGATGTCGGCCCGGGAACGGATGATGATATCTATCATCTTGCTGACGGCATCATCCTGACCTTTCAGCTCACGGGTTATCTCTCTGAAAGCGCCGTTGATCTTCTCCAGGCTTATCTCCTTCCAGGGGTTTCGCTCTTCGCCGAATTTATAGCGGCGTACGCGTCTTTCGAATTCACCCAACTCGAACCTGTCGCCTTCCAGAGAGGACGCTATCTGCTGAACCTCCAGCATCCTCAGTCCGTCCGCGACGTTCCTGGCTTCGCCCGCGGCGTTCTCATCGAGGCCGTAGACCGACTGGAAAAGGGTCATGAGCTCATCTCGTTCCGGCGGGGTTATCTCGATAAGCCCTACTGCCGGTTGGCTTTCCCTCAACTCCCTGGGAATCTGTTCGCGGAACCTGAACACGAGCACCAGCCGGTTGGCAGGCCTCATCTCCCTGACCGTCTTCTCCAGAAGAACGGCCTTGCGCATCTCTTCCTCTGTCTGGGGGCTCTCCGGGATCAGCTTGTCCGCGTAATCGACCAGGTAGCATAACCCATCTTCATCGCGCAAGCGCCTGTAGATCTCCTCGAGGTCCCTTGTCACGCTGCTCTGGCTGCCCTGGGACGACCTCTCTGCCTTGCTCGGCGTGCCCAATGCCAGGTCCTCGTCCTGCCCGGCTCCAGACTGTCGACCCACACCGGCTGTGGTTCCTGAGGAAAGAACGCCCCCGTCGTCTCGGGCAGCACGGCCGCTTTGACCTGCTTCCGGGGGATGCGCTTCTACTCCCTTGCTGATCATGTCGTACATGATCAGGCGTGAGGACCTTCTTTCGAGGACCCTCACCAGGCATTCTCGCAGTCCCAACAGCTCCCAGCTCTCCCTGGCACTATCGACCACCGGGGGTCTCGCCCATAGGTACACGTCCCTGACGTTGCCGCACAGTATCACGGCGCTCTTCAACTCCAGGGCCTCAGCAAGCTCACCTTGCCACCTGGGTAAAGCCACGCCCCACCACCTCCCTCCAGTCAAGGAACTCTTTGACCGTGTCGAAGTTGTTGAACAGCAGGTTCGCTGCATTCGCTCCGAGTTTCCCCAAGTCGCCCCGATACAGGACGGTGATGGAGCGAGCGCCGCCGCTGGGCGGACTGTACTGGTGCACATAGGTTATGAATTTATACAGCAGGTCAACATCAGCAGTGCGGCAGTCCACTAAAAGAAAAGAAACGTCGGCCTTGAAGGGTGCATTTTCGCAATCGTGGTTGCGGAATACGAACATGCGACCCCCTCTCTGCGGGGGAAAATCGCCGTAAACGAAGGCCACCACCCCGACTTCTCGCGTCCGCTCCACCTCACTATTGCAGTTCTCGCAGTAACGAGTACCCTGATCATAACGGCATTTGAGCGGGTGCGTGTAAAGATAGCAGGTGCCGCAGATTATCTTGCTATGTCTTGTGATTATCAAGTACCGCCTGTAGAGAGGCCCGAACGATTTGGCAACGGCCAGGGAGATGATGTAACAGGCTGCTGCCAGAAATGCATAGGAAAAGAAGCCGATTATCGCCCCAGCTACACCACCGCCTACGGCAACTCCCACCCGGCTATCAGTGGGGTCATATTCATAATGAGCCGCCAGATACCTTTCTGAGGCCCCTATGGCTGTGCCGATAACCGCTCCGATGGAAGCTCCCAATGTTCCCAGACACACAAGAGCCTTGTTGTCCGGCTCTCCGATATTACGCCATTCCGCTATCACATAAGAAGCGATCAGTCCGGCCAATCCTCCCAAAACAAGGGAGATGGCGGCATAGGCGGGCTTCACAGAGATAAAGCCCATGATCAGGCACGGTGCCCCCACAGCCAGGGAAGCATATAAAGCCCGTTTCCCTACGTCTTTTTCTGGGAAAGCAAACTGCTCCAGGACCCAGAAAACAGTGAAGCCGTAGAGGGAACCGAGCAGGGCGCAAGCGTAGAACGTGCCTGTCTCCACCAGCCCAATATAGTTCATGCAGGCCCAAAAAATAAGGAAAGTCAATGAGCAGAAGGCGGCTCCCCACGATCCCTTGGCTCCGCATTCGTGTTTTTTTGTGTCCTTCCCGCAGACATCGTACAAGGGCCCCTCGGCACCCCGCAGGAGCCCCGCAGCTATCAGCTCGCCCAACACCAGCAGCGTGTAGAAAACGGCGATCGCCATCAGATCAGCCCTTCCCGCCCGACCCTTTGCGTGTTTCCCTGCGCCGCGGCAAAGGCATCCTCTCGGCGTCCATGATCTCGGGGAGCCCGTCATCGCCCACCCTCCTGAACTCGGTGATGACGCCGAACTCCTCCTGTAACAGCTGGGAGATGCGCTCGTGCTCCTCGTCGCAGGCCTCCAGCTGGATCCGGGAGTCGCTCTCGATCCTGCCGTCCAAGTGGATGCGGAAGGTTATGACGCCGCGGTCGAGGGTATCGAACCTCTGCACCACAGCCGTTCCGCGGTCTTCCGGATCTTCATAGGAAGGGTCTTCCAGCTCGTGGAACCCCAGCTCTCCGCAGACCACCCTCAAGGCCCTCAGTACGTACATCCTCCTTCTCTGCTGGTCCTCTTTGCTTTCTGCCTCTGACCTGAGTGAGACGAGCTTGTCTTTGAGTTCCCGGGCATCCCGGGATATGGCCTGCAGTTCACGATCAAATGCCTCGGCGTCCTGGCCCTGCGCCAGGCGGGACCTGGTCTCCTCCAGGCGTCTCTCCAGGTTCTCCTGCTCGTCCCTCAGCTGCTGGTATCCCGCGGGCATCCACTTACCGCAGATGCCCTCCGCGGATGCGATGTGCGCGCCGCTCTCCCGCACCTGCTCCAAAGCCTCTCTTAGGGAGGCATCAGCGCAAGTCAGGCGGTATGCTTCATCGCTCAGCCGCGCCACCCTCTCCTGGAGTCCCGCGATCTCCTGTTGCATCCTTCCGGTCGCACCCTGAGCTGCGGTGATCGCGTTTCGCTCTTTGGGGGTTCCGGTCCTTGAGGGAAGTCTTTCTCCCGTTGTTTTGAGCGAACCCAGCATTTCCGCTAGCTGGAGGAGCCCTCCCTGCAGGGCATCCGATATGCCCCCCAGGCGCATCCTGATATCCTGCTGGCTGCTCTGGATGCTCTCGCTAACCGCCTGTTGGGCGCTTTCGATCATGCCTCGAAGGGCATGGCAGGATTCTTCCATCTTCGCCAGATCGCCTCTCACTTGCATCAACCTTTCCAGCCAGGGGTCTAAGCCCCAATCCGTTCCCTTGATCCCGCTCATCTGCCGTCCCCTTTCCTTAACCTCCTGAACCAACCCCACCCTCCGCCGATGTTCTCAGGGGCCGCTCCGGCATGCCCGATAGACCGCTCGGATGTTGCAGGGCGATGGCTTTTAAGCCGCTCGCTTTCCTGGGGAGGCAAAACTCTCAGCATATGAGAAATCAGCTCCTTGCGATATATCTCTTGTTTTTTAGGGACCTCGCATTCGGTCAAGCACTCTGTGAAAAGAATCGGTCCCCCGTATCGGAGAAGGTATTCGAGATAGTGTTGCATCTCTTCATCACCAAGCAGCGCGAAGGCGCCTTCCATCAAAGTGGTCAGCACGAATCTGCGATAGGGGTGCGGCATTAACGGTATCTGCAACCGCATCAGGTTCTCGTAAAGGGACTCGTTCCCGGTCAGCTCGAAGGCGACCGCCTGCCTGAGGTAGGGGAGGTATCCCCTCTGGGCGCTCGCCGGCGGGCTTGGGAGAGAGAGGATGGCTCCTGCGAGCTCTTGGGCTTGTTGGGGTTGCCAACGGATCGACCCGAGCAGGGGCAGGATCTTNGCGTAAAGGATGTCTTCGAAAGTCTCTTGGTAGTTTCTCGCCAGAAACCGGAGTGTTTGCACGATCAGGTGGGTCTTCGGGGGTTGGGAGGCAGCCCAAGTCGTCAGAAAAGCCTCCCAGATGGAGGGAGTGGCCAGGGCATAGCCCAAAAGGTCTTCAGGCACGGCTGATCGGTTGAGCCATGCGGCCATCAAGGCCTCCGCCCTGCTGTCGCGCAGGCTCAGCAGGTATTCCGCAAAGCCAGATACACTCATAAGGGCATCCAGATCCGTTAAAGTCAGTTGACCCACAAGCAAGGGCAAGGCGCTCCACATCGCGCCTTGACTTAACATCCTCAAGAGATCCCGTGCGTGGGTCTTTGCCAATATATCCCGAGCTGCCTGAGGCAGTTCGTTAAAGCGCTCTTCGAGCCCGGCGGCCAAACCCCTTTCGAGGGAGAGCATGACCGAGAAGAACAGGTCCGCCTCCTCTGCCTGGACGGCGCAGGCCAGCGCGGCGCAGTACCGCGCGAGGGGCGAAGGGTCGATCCGGGCGTTGAAGGTTGCCGTCCCGGAGACCAGGTCTATCTCGACGGCCGGCTTCTTTGCCTGGGGCTGCTGAAAGCCTGGGGGAAGGACGAGGATCTCATAATCATGGCGGATCGAGTACCCATAGGTATCGAAAGAAATGCCCAGTCTCACCTGGAAAGGCAAGAAACAGAAAAGCCACTCGAGGAAATCGAGCGCCTCTTCGCCCTCCCCTCTCAGATACAGCGGCATCTCCGGCCCCTGCCCCCTGAGGCATGCCTCGATCACCACGGCAGCAAGTTCAGGGTCTTGAAGCATCCTCATCCCCGTTTGCTGGGTATCGGAGGGGATTTGCAACAAAAGAGGTCCCAATTCGCTGCTTTCGGGAAGCCGTTCGAGGAAATGGCCCTCCGAGACGAGCTGGCGCAGGAGCTTCACCGGGTTGCGGGAAAACGACTCCAGTGAGGGCTCGTCCGCCACCACATTGTGGAAGAGGAAATTGCCGGCCCTTCCCGCGCAATCCCTGCCGAACGATATGCAGCGCCCGACTGTCAGCCTCTTGCTGCTAAGCCTGTAGAAGACATATTTAACCGGCTTGGGGAGGTTGTCGTCGTAAAGTAGATCCATGGGGAGCTGGTAAACCGAGCGGTCCTCTATCTCCCTGAGCTCCTCGGGGGTCAGCCCGGGGCTGCGGGCCACGGTGGTGAAGCCGCGCATCCCGCTGGTATAGACCTCCTGCTCCAAGGCGATGGCGGCCACCGCAATCGACCCCCTAAAGAAGCCCGTTGAGGCGGAGGGACCAGAAGATGGAGTCGAAGACCCCCATGGGCCGGATGGCCGCCAGGCTGTTGTTCCGGTCCGGCTCTCCCCCCAGGGAGGACACCGCGACGAACCTCACCCGCCGGAAGTTGTTGTGGAGGAGGTTGTAGAACGGCGGGTAGTTTTGCTGCAGGTAGCGGCCCACCAGCTCGCTGTAATTCTCCAGCTCTCCGAGGTAGGCGGGGATGAGCTCCGGGGCAGGTATCTCAACGGGAGGGCGCCCGCTCAGGGGTCCGAACACCGCTTCTCTGCCCCACATCCTGTCCGCCTTGGTGAAACAGACCAAGATGTCGTTTTGCAGCTTTCCTTTTCTGCGCGGCAGTTGCTCCAGCGCTCCGAGGACGTTGTTCACCAGGACTTGGAGCTCGGTGCCCACCGGGCTGCCGCCCTTCTGGGCCTGCTCCAGGAGGGCGGGCAGGTCCACCAAAAAGACCAGGGGGTTGCAGCGGGCGATGACCGGCAGGCAGTTGGCGATGTCCCGGGTGAGGTTGAATGCCTCGCCTCCTATGTCGTAGAAGACCATCACCGCATCCCGCGGCGCGATGCGGGACAAGCCGCGCAGCTGGGGGCTCTTGACGGGGAACCTCTGGAACTGCAGGATGAGGGGCTCTTGCAGGACCGTGTCCGTCCTCGGCGGCAGGTTGCCCTCGGTGAGGGGCTTGATGTACGTGTATTTCAAGCTGGCCAGGGTCTCCCGGGTGAGTCCTATTATGCTGAAGCGTTCCCATGCTCTCGCGTACATATCGGTTTCGTGGAGGCTGTAGAGGAGGCTGGAGAGGTAGCAGGTCTTGCCGTGCATGGCATAGCCCATGAAAAGGTTGAAGAGCACCGGGGTCCCGTTGGCAAAAGCCCTGATGTAGGCGGGGGGGATGGATCTCTGGGCGGAGGAGCAGGTGGCGCCGACCCCGTTGGCCGCCACGGGATGGCCCTGGACTCCGGAGATCTCGTTCAGGCAGTACGGACAGACCGGGTAGCNCNGCATCNCCTCAACCTCCTCCGCTGTTCCNCTTGTCCCTGCGCCCGCGATGTGTTTCTCTCCTCCTCCCCTTTTCCGGCATCGCGCTCCTCCCCTGTGGGTAAACCAACCCCATCACTCCTTCCCTCCTCCGCAAGGACGCCCGGCCGCCTCGGCCAGGTCCTCTTTGTTGGACAGCATGAATCATCCTCTGCTTGAAGCCCCCGGCGGTGGCACCACCCGTGACCCAGCTCACATAGGATGCGCTCCTTACGGTAGAGATGCCCAAGGGCTTAACACTTTAATAATATCAGCACACAACCATATGCCTTCCTATTTTGGCCTGAAGGCGTTGTGTAGATCATTATAGCATACCTTCCAAATGCGTGCCTCCGCTTGTTCTCGGGCAGATGGTTTCAGGCAATTTAGCATCAGCTGTGTCACTCGGCACTTAAAACCGGCCAACTTGACTCAAGTTGAACAGTTGGACCCCGATTTTGGCCCCTCGCCAGTATAAAACCGCAGGTAGATGAGTTGCAGCTTCCGAAACGCTCTGAAATGTAGTGTCAC
>JGI24188J35168_1000825_pt1 | contig 18435 bp, 19 predicted proteins | sample YNPBryantNP2012_FD_35168 | JGI IMG/M metagenome (IMG submission 35168) | reverse complement strand
CTCCTTCTTCTCGTTCATGTCTGGATCCTCGCCGGCGTAAGGAAATCACGTTCCCCAGAGCACGCGCTTTCTTTTGTGGGAAGGAAGAATGCCAAGCATCTCCCGATACTTGGCCACCGTCCGGCGTGCAATGCGAATGTTTTCCTTTTGCAGCAGATCCACCAAGTCTTTATCGCTATACGGGTTGGCCGGATCTTCGTCCCGAATGAGCCGGCGAATGCGTTCCTTGACGCTTTCCGAAGCGACAGCTTCCCCCACGACACTGTTTATGGAACTGTTAAAGAAATATTTCAACTCAAAAATCCCCTGAGGTGTGTGCATGTACTTATTGGTTGTAACCCTACTGATGGTGGATTCGTGCATGCCCACATCCTCCGCCACATCCCTTAGGACCATGGGTTTGAGGTAGGCGATTCCCTTTTCGAAAAACTCCCTCTGAAAGTTGACGATACTCTGCGCCACCTTGTACAAGGTGCGCTGCCTTTGGTGAATACTCTTGATGAGCCACGCCGCCGAACGCAGTTTACCTTGAATATATTCCTTGGCTTCTTCCGGCACCGCCGAATCCCGGCGTAAAGCCTCCTTGTAATAAGGGTTGACCCTAAGTTTGGGCATGCCGTCTTCATTGAGCACGACCACGAACTCATCGTCCACCTTGATCACATAGATATCGGGACTGACGTAATGCACCTCTTCTGCGCTGTAAGCCCGCCCCGGCTTGGGATCTAAGCTCAGAATGATCTCCACCGCCGCCTGGACTTCTTCCTTGGGACGTCGAAGCACCTTCACCAGACCCTGATAGTTCTTGTTTTCCAGATAGGGCAGGTACTGCTCAATGATGGTTTCCACCAGCCCGTTGGGAATGTCCAAGCTGCGGGCCTGAATGAGGAGGCATTCTTGAAGGGTGCGGGCAGCCACCCCGGGCGGATCGAATCCCTGCACCTTCTTGAGCACGTGTTCCACGCGCTCCGCGGGGAAACCCGTGAGCTGGGCGATTTCGTCCACACCGGCCAGCAGATAGCCGTCAGAACTGAGGTTGCCGATAATCTGAACGGCGATGTCCCGCTCCTCTTCCGTAAAGTCCGACAGGCACAGCTGCCACATGAGATGATCTTCCAAGCACGGCTTGGATGTCAAACGCTGCTCGAAGGACGGCTGTTCCTGGTTGGGGTCCCTCTCGTTGGTCACCGGAGCGTAAGTGCTGTAGTCCTCCAAAAAGCTTTCCCAGTCGAAGTCGTCCCGAACCTTTTCCGTAATCTCCACTTCGTCGTAGCGCTCCTCGACCCTCGGCGGCTCGGGTTCGGCCTCGTCCTTGATCCCCACATCTTCCACCGCTTCTGTGGCTTCCTCCAAAACCGGGTTGACCTCCAACTCCTGCTGAATCGTCTCCAGCAGTTCCAGCCGGGAGAGTTGCAGGAGTTTGATGGCTTGCTGCAACTGCGGCGTGATGATCAGTTGCTGCGTCAGTTTCATGTGTTGCTTGAGTTCCAAAGCCATAACGTCTTCCCGTCCCTAAAGGCTGAATTCCTGTCCGAGGTAGGTTCTGCGGGCCAGTTCGCTTTGGGCGATCCCCTGCGGCGATCCCTGCTCCAGGATCCGCCCTTCGTGCATGATGTAGGCACGATCGCAGACTCTGAGCGTCTCTCGGACATTGTGATCGGAAATCAACACGCCGATCCCGCGGTCTCTCAAGGAACGGATCAAACCCTGAATTTCCACAACGGCGATCGGGTCGATGCCCGCAAAAGGCTCATCCAACAGAATAAAGCTGGGCTGCGTCACCAAAGCCCGGCTGATCTCCAAACGACGCCGTTCTCCCCCTGACAGTCGGTCCGCCCGACTGCTTTTCAAATGGTCGATATGGAGGTCGCGCAGCAATTCATGCACCCGCTGTCTTCGCTCTTCCCGGCCGATCTTTAAGGTTTCCATGATGGCCAGAAGGTTTTCTTCCACGGTCAGTTTGCGAAACACGGACGGCTCTTGGGGCAGGTACGTGATCCCTTTGCGCGCCCGAAGGTACATGGGATCCTCGACGATGTTATCCCCGTCCAGGTAAACCGCCCCGGCATCGGGCCGAATGATGCCGATCACACTGTAAAAGGTCGTGGATTTTCCCGCCCCGTTGGGACCGAGAAGCCCCACCACTTCTCCCTGGTGCACCTCCAAGCTCACGTGATCGACAACGACCCGCCCTCCGTACTGCTTGACCAGACCCTCCGTGCGCAGAACGCGTCCTGTAGCCGTCATGGTTTCTGCGGCGCTTCTTTGGGATGGAAAACCGCCTGCACAGGATTGCCGGCCCGCCCTTCCACCACGCTTCTCTGGTCTTCAAGGTAGAGGGTAATCAGGTCGCCTTGCACTCTGTCTTTTCCCTGCACGAGCACCGGAGCGCCCATGAGCACGATCTTCTGTTCTTTGTTATAGAGCACGGCTTTTTGGGCGGTGGCCACGCGGTCCCCTTCGGCAATGACCACATTGCCTTCCACTTCGATGCGGTCGATCTGGTCTCCCGTCACTTCTCCCGTGTCGGTGCCCGCCCCTTTAGCCTTTTCCGTACCGTACACGGTGAGTTTTTGTCCCGTGATGGTCATGGCGCCCTGTTGCACCGTCACGTGGCCTTCGAAAACCACCGTTCGGCTTTTCTGNTCGGCCACCATGCGGTCGCTGGCAATGTTGATGGGTTTTTGCGCATCTTGGCCGGAACGCATGGCAACGGGACTCCGGCTCTGGGCATGAGCTTCCCACGGGGCGGTGCCCAACATNCCCACGAAACACAGGAGCGCCGCAAGGCANAGCGCTCCNTGTCGAGNGACCGCCGCAAAACGCTTCCGGGCCTTTCTTTCGTCACGCCTCATTTTCCATTTCGCCCCAAAAAGAGTCCTCGCACCAAGGCCCGAACCTCTCCTTCCACNAAGACCGTGGACGTNGCCACNTCGTACTGCCATTGGTTGCCTTGGAGATCCACCTGAGGTCCCGTGAGACGCACAGGGGACTGGGAACGGATTTTCTGCGCCTGATGATCGTAATAGACCTTGTCGGTTTCCACCTCGTAGCCTTGCGGCACCCGGGCCGTCACGCGACCCCACAGTTCAATGTCCTTTCGACCCGTATGCAGGAGGCCGTAATCGCTGGCCAGGTGAACTTCCCGGTCGCTTTCCGCAAAAAGCGTCAGATCGACCCCGCTCAGCAGGGTCTTTTGTTCCCCTTCGTAGTATTTCGCTTCATGGGCCTTGATGCGCCACATGGGCTTGCCTTCCTGAACTTCCGTGTAGTCCATGTCGGTGAGGCGAATGTCCGAATCCACGGACGGGGCGGATGGCGCCTCTTCCGCGGCCCTGTCTTTTTTTGTTTTCAGGAAGGCGTGGGAAAAAACCACCGCCACCCCGACGGCCGCCGCCACAAGCAGCCATGGGACCACCTTCCCGATTCCTCTCATGGAGTGTCCGACTCCTCTCGTCTTTCGGTCAAATCCCAAGGGTATTTAACACGCGCTCTTTCGCACTGTAAAGGATCATGCCAGACACCGGAACATTGACAGGCCCGGTTTTTGCCTTTAGGGGACAAGGGCGAAGGTTCGGGATGAGGAGCCCATCTTTCCACGGCATCAAACGAGGGCGAAGGCGATGACGGACTGCATCGTTGTGGGAGCCGGCCCGGCGGGTGCCTGCGCTGCCCGCAGGGCCGCACAGCGTGGACTGAAGACCGTGTGTTTCGAAAAGGAGCGGTTCCCCCGGCACAAGCCCTGCGGTGGAGCCTTGTCCATAAACGGCGTCAAAGCCCTGGACTTCGACCTGCCCGAAACGGTCCAGGAAGGCTGGATCTACGGCATTCGAGCCATCTACGGCGCCCGCAGAATGGAAGCCCGCCGATCCCGGCCCATCGCCGTGCTGGTGCGCCGCGAGGCCTTTGACCATCTGCTCCTGGAAAAGGCCGGGGAATCCGGCGCCGAGCTCCACATGGAACAGAAGGTGCTGCGCCTTGAAGAGGCCGAAACCCATGTCACGGTGGAAACCTCCACCGGCGTGTACCGCAGCCGATACGTGATTCTCGCCCATGGGGCCACCGGTATCCTCAACCGGCGGCACCCGGGCCCGGGAGCCAAAGGGCCCCGTTGGAAAGCCNTCACGCACCGGTTTGACGCCTCGGCCCCCTGGCTTTGCTCCCGAAAAGACGATGACCTGTTGGAATTCTTTTTCGACGCCCACCCCAACGGGTACGGTTGGGTCTTTCCCCTTCGAGGGGCCTTTTCCATCGGGGTGGGGGGACTCCATCGCGGCCGCTCGCAGACCAGCACAGCCTTCGGCGATTTTCTCACGAGGCTTGGAGCTTCCCCAGAAAGTCGCTACAGCGGCAGTCCCATTCCCTGTTGCGGCATTGCCCCCGTGCTTGGCTCTCGGCGAATCCTTTATGCCGGGGATGCCGGCGGTTTTGGGGAAGCCTTTTCCGGCGAGGGCATCTTTTATGCCACGCGCTCGGGGCAACTGGCGGCGGACACCATCGCCGACGCCGTCCACGGAACCCTGCGCCGCCCTCTGCCTCAGGTCTATCGATCCCGATGCCTGCAGGCCTTGGGGGACAACCTGATCTATGCCGCTTTTTTTGCCCGCTGGGTGTATTGGTTTCCCGGGTTTTTCGTCGCCCTTTTCGCCCGAAAACCTCAATGGGCTCGGGATTTTCTCGGCATCCCCATGGGCGAAACCACCTACAAACGATTCTTGCTGGATCGTTTCAGCCGAGGTCTTCGTGGAAGTATCGGGCGGTGACGCCTTCCCAGAGGCCCTGCACTCGGAGGATCAGCTCGCAGATTTCCCGGGCAGCCCCTTTGCCGCCGGGGTTTTTTGTCACATAATGAGCGAAGGGCTTCACATGGTCCACGGCGTCCTGAACACAGACGGCGAAGCCCACGCGGCGCATGACCGGAATGTCGATCAAATCGTCGCCCACATAAGCCATGTGCCGGTCTTCCAGACCAGTGCCGCCTTGATTTTTTCATACGCTTCAACCTTGCGGTGGATGCCTTGATAGACATGCTCGATACCCAGCCCCTTGGCCCGATGTTCCACGGAAGCGCAAAACCGCCCGGAAATCAGGGCGACCTGAAGGCCGCACCGTTGGAGCAGTTTGATCCCGTGGCCGTCTTTCACATCAAAGGTTTTGGATTCGGACCCGTCGTCGTGGATCGTGATGCCTCCATCGGTGAGCACCCCATCCACGTCGAAAATCACCAGCCGCACGGAAAGAATGCGCTCCTTGAGCGCCTCGTCCACGGCACCGACATTGACGGCATCGCTCATGTGACCCCCTCGGCGAAACGTGATCGTTGCTCTGATGCGCCCTTTTTCTTTCAGACGGCGGAACGGGCCTGGAAAAACCCTCACGCCTTGACGACGGGAGAAGGCGGAGCGTCCTGAAGCCGAAAGGGATGCTTTCGTGTGGTTTCATAGAGGTCTTTGAGCGCGCTCAGGACGGCGAAGGCCTCGTGGAGAGGCACGGAATTGGGGCCGTCACACAGCGCTCGGTCCGGATCTTCGTGGACTTCCATGAAAACCCCGTCGGCTCCGGCCGCCACAGCCGCCCGCGCCAGACTCTCCACATACCGCCGCTCCCCTCCCGACGCCGTGCCCTGCCCGCCGGGAATCTGCACGCTGTGGGTCGCATCGAAAACCAGGGGATAGGGGGAACGGCTGAGTAAGCTCACCGAGCGCATGTCCACCACCAAGGTGTTGTACCCGAAGCAGGTGCCCCGTTCCGTGATGAAGATCTTTCGGTTTCCGGCACTCTGCGCTTTTCGCACCACCTGGAACATGTCCCAGGGGGCAAGAAACTGGGCCTTTTTCAGATTGATGGGTTTTCCCGTCTTGGCGGCAGCCACCACCAAATCCGTCTGGCGGGCGAGAAAGGCGGGGATTTGCAGCACGTCCGCCACGCGGGCCACCGGGGCCGTCTCTTCCACCGAATGAACGTCGGTGATTATCGGCACCCCCACCTCGGTACGGACCCGTTCCAGAATTTTCAGCCCTTCGGCCATGCCGGGGCCTCGGTAGGAATCGATGGCCGTGCGGTTGGCCTTATCGTAGGAACTCTTGAAGATGTAGGGAATATCCAGATCCCGGCAGATTCTGGCAAGGGTCGACGCCACCCGCAAGGCCAACCCCTCGCTTTCCAAAACACAGGGGCCCGCCATGACAAAGAAGCGTTCCTTGCCGAAGGGAAGACCGCGAATCCAAATGGGAGAAGCCGTTTCGTTCACGAGGACTCACTCTCTTTCGTGGGCCGCAGAACCCGAATCCGCACCGCAAACGACCTCCTTTGAGTATCTCTTTTCGGAAAACTCCAGGGCCTTCTTCACAAAGGCTTTGAAGAGCGGGTGAGGATCCATGGGTTTGGATTTAAATTCCGGATGAAACTGGCAGCCCAAGAACCACGGATGATTGGGCAGTTCGACAATTTCCACCAGGTTTCGATCCGGCGACAGGCCGGTAAAGCGCATGCCGGCATTGCCCAAAATGTCTCGGTATTCGTTGTTGAATTCGTAGCGGTGGCGGTGTCTTTCGGAAATTTCCACCTTTTGGTAGGCTTGGTAGGCGAAACTGTCCGGTTCCAGCAGGCACGGGTACGCCCCCAGGCGCATGGTGCCGCCCAAATCGGACCCTTCGTCCCGCTGGACCAGACGGTTGTTTTTGTAATCGAACCATTCGCGCATGAGAAAGATCACCGGATGGGGCGTGTGCTTGTCGATTTCCATNCTNTGCGCCCCTTCCAAGCCCGCCACATGCCGGGCGAATTCCACCACCGCCATCTGCATGCCGAGGCAAATGCCGAAAAAGGGGACCTTGTGCTCCCGAGCGTAGCGAATGGCCTTAATCTTTCCCTCGATGCCCCGTGAACCGAACCCACCGGGCACGAGAATGCCGTCGGCCTGGTGGAGCAGCGCCTCCCCGCCGGATCGTTCCACATTTTCCGAATCGATGTAGTCCAGCTTCACCCGGGCGTCGTTGGCCGCGCCGCCGTGGGCCAACGCTTCATTGAGGCTCTTGTAGGACTCCCGAAGGTCGATGTATTTGCCCACCACGGCGATGGTCACTTCACGGGACGGGCTCTTCATGCGCCGGATGAGCTCTCGCCAGTCGTCCANCTGGGGGGCTCGAGTCCAAATATTAAGCTTTTTCAGAATCTTTTCGTCCAGCCCCTCTTCGTGGAAACACAAGGGGACCTCGTAAATGCATTCCACATCCTTGGCCGTGATTACGCAGTCGGGCTCCACGTTGCAGAAATGGCCGATTTTGGCCTTGATTTCCTTGGAAAGGGGAAACTCGGTGCGGCACAGCAGAATATCCGGCTGGATGCCGATGCCGCGTAGTTCCTTGACGCTGTGCTGGGTGGGCTTGGTTTTCACTTCCCCCGCTGCCTTGACGTAAGGCACCAGGGTGACATGAATGTACAGAGCGTTTTCCCGCCCCACGTCGATGCGAAACTGGCGGATGGCTTCCAAAAACGGCAGGCTTTCGATATCGCCGACGGTTCCGCCGATTTCCACGATGACCAGGTCCACGCCGTCGGCCACCTGCCGTATGCACGCCTTGATTTCGTCGGTCACGTGGGGAATGACCTGCACCGTCCCGCCCAAATAGTCCCCTCGGCGCTCCTTGGTNATGACGCTGTAGTAAATNCTTCCCGAGGTGTAGTTGTTGCGCTTGCTCATGCGCGCGTGGGTGAACCGTTCATANTGCCCCAGGTCCANNTCCGTTTCCGCCCCGTCATCCGTGACATAGACTTCNCCGTGCTGAAAGGGATTCATGGTGCCGGGATCCACGTTGATGTAGGGGTCCAGCTTCTGCAGTGTGACCCGAAGCCCTCGGCTTTCCATGAGCGCCCCGATGGAAGCGGCGGCAAGACCTTTGCCCAAGGAAGACAGAACCCCGCCGGTGATGAAAATGTATTTGGGGTCTCTCAAAGCCCTCGTCCTTTCTTCCTGCGTGCACGGCACGAACGTCTCGACTTGCGCATGTTCCATCCCACGGCGCCCAGTATAGCGGAAGGACACCTCAAGTCAACGCGGCCTGTATGACGCTCCAGCGCCCCACTATGTACGATTTTTCTCTTGCAATCCCCGGGCACTTTTCTTAGGCTTTGAGGCGAAGGGAGCCCAGGTTGGGGCAAGCCCGCCGCCGCAACGGAAAACGCACCGATCAGCCACTCTTATCCTTTCGACCGGCAGGTTCCGGCCATGATCGTTCGCGACTGGATGACCACGGATGTGGTGACCACCACCAAGGAAGCGTCCGTCCAGGACGCTTTGAAGCTCATGAAGCGCCATTCCATTCGGCACCTGCCCGTCGTGGAGGCGGACGGCACTTTGGTTGGCTGGGTCACCGACGCGGACCTGCGCAGCGTGCTGATCGCTTCCATGCTGGAAGAGCTTTCCGTCGAGGACGTCATGGTGCGGCGCCCGATTACGGTCAGCCCCGAGGATTCTCTGGAAAGGGCGGCCCAGCGGACCTTGGAAAACCGCATCGGCGGGCTTCCCGTGGTGGAAGGCCAAAAGCTCGTCGGCGTGATCACTGTGGTCGACATTTTGTCCGCCTTTATTTCCATGCTGGGGTTAATGCAAAGTTCCAGCCGGTTGGACGTAAAACTTGCGGGGCCTAGCCAGAGCTTGGACGGCGTCACACGGCTCCTGCAGGACAAGGGCGCCGAAATTATCAGTGTGTGTTACGTGCAGCCCACGGTCGGCCACGAGGCCGTGTATTCCTTTCGAATCAAGAAGTGTCCCATGGACCCCATTATCGGATCCTTGAAGGAGGAAGGCATCGAGGTCGTTTCTGCAGAAGCCTAATGAAGCACGATGCCGGAAAGGCTCGCCGGTAAGGCCCCACGGCACGAGGCACCATCGGGACGTTTTCCACCGCCATTTGAGACGGACCATCTCCCGCGCGCACCTCCCGCTCCTTCTCCTCATTCCCTTCCCCTGCGCTCCCCACGGTACGGGCTTTACCGTGTTTTCGGACGTTTCGATCCGCACGGTGTTCGCCGCTTGGGCTACCCCCGGCGGATGCATTTTTCAGCATTCCCAACAAGGCGATCGGTTCGCAAAAGGAGGTGATGCGCAGCACGGATCCGTTTAAAGGGAGTCCCACACGATGCCGCGCGTCGATACGGCACCGGCATCCATGTCCAACGTGCAGGTCAAGGAGGAAACGAGCATGGCGAAAATACCGGAAAATTATCTCCCTCCAAAAGAAATGTGGCCCGAATACATCGTGCCGGACGAATTCGCCGACACCCCCATGGAACTCAATCTCGCCGACTATTTGCTGGACAGGCATGTGCGGGAAGGGCGGGGAGACAACATTGCCATCAAGTTCATGGATAAGCAGTTCACCTACGCCCAGTTGCAGCAAATGGTCAACAAGTTCGGCAACGCTCTAAAGGCCGCCGGCGTGGAACCCCAAGACCGCATCGGCATCCGCCTGGTCAATTCACCGCAAGCTCTCGTCACCATTTTCGCCATCGAAAAAATCGGGGCCATTCCCATTCCCACCTCGCCTTTGTGGTCCAAAGAAGAAGTGGCCTTTGTCGTCAACAACGCGGAAATGAAGTACTTCGTGGTCAACGCTCCGCTGATGGGCCCTGTGGAGGAAGCGAAGCCGGATTTCGAATACGGCACGAAGGTCATTGTCATCGGCGGCAACCCCGATGAAGTCAAGGCGCAGGGCAACCTGGTTTACGAGGAAATGCTTCAGCAGGGATCCCCCGATCTGAAAGCGACCATGCTCAAGGCCAACGACATCGGCGTCATTCTTTACACCTCGGGAACCACGGGCATGCCCAAAGGTTGCGTGCATTTCGTCCGGCCCGTGATCATCGAATCCCGGCTCGTTAACAAATACGTCTACAATCTGAAACCCGGCGACACTCTCGGCGGCGCCGCCCCGGTGTCCTTCGCAGCGGGTTTTGGCACCTTTACCTTGATTCCGTTTGAAGGCGGCGCGGCCATCTCGCTCCTGCCCAAGTTCGCTCCGGCCGACATGATGGAACTCATCCAAAAGCACAAGATCACCGTGCTTACGGGCCTTCCCACAGCCTATCGGGCCTTGATGAAGTTTCCCGACTTCAAGAAATACGACTTCAGCAGCGTCCGTTTGTGCACCTCCGGCGGCGACGCTCTAGGCGCCGAAACCCTGGAAGGCTGGATCAAACTCACGGGCCAGCCCATCTGGGAAGGCTTGGGCGGCACCGAAATGCTCCACCTGCTCACCTCCAACACCCTCAACCCCGAACCCGTACCCAATTCCATCGGCAAGGCCCTGCCCGGCGTGCTCGTGCGCGTCGTGGACGCCGAATGGAACGACTGTAAGCCCAACGAAGTGGGCAGTATGATTATCAAGGGCCCTTCGGGCACTCTCTACTGGAAGCCTTACGTGGACGGGGAACGGCTTCTGAAGTCCCAGCAAAAGGGCGTCAAGAACGGCTGGAACCAGATGGGCGATGCCGTCTACATGCGCGAAGACGGCAACATCTTCTTCGTGTCCCGCGAAGACGACATGATCAAGAGCTCGGGTTACCGCATCGGGCCTGCCGAAGTGGAAGAAGCCATCCTTAAGCATCCCGCCGTGGCGGATGTGGGCGTGATCGGCGTGCCGGATCCGGAAAAAGGCCAGGTCACCAAAGCTTTCATCGTGCTGAAACCCGGCTATGAGGGCGGAGACGCCTTCTTCGAAGAACTGAAGGAATTCCTCAAACAGCACATTGCCGTCTACAAGCTGCCGCGTCTGGTGGAATACGTGGATTCGCTTCCGAGAACGCCCACCGGAAAGCTGCTGCGGCGTATGCTGAGAAAGTAAGCGTTTCGAGACCGGCACCGAACCGATGAGGCGGCATGGGCTCTATGCCGCCTCATCCATTTCGGTTAGACTCCTTCAAAACGGGACAGGACACGCCGACGGGGACTTTCGCGGAAGAAAGGAGCAGGTCATGAGCTATAAAATCACCGTTTTGTGTGAAAACACCGTGCCGGTGCCGGGGCTCATCGGAGAACACGGCTTTGCCGCTTATGTGGAAACCCCGGATGCGGTGCTTCTTTTCGACACCGGCCAGGGATTCGGCCTCATTCAAAACGCCCTGCGTCTCAAAAAAGACCTGACCAAGGTGGACAAGCTGGTGCTCAGCCATGGCCACTTCGACCACACAGGCGGCATGCTGGCATTCCTCGGCGTCCGTGGCCCCTGCCCGGTGGCGGCCCATCCGGACGTCCTTTTGGAGCGGTTCCGCTACATGCTGGTGGGCCCTGTGGAAAAGCCCGTCTCCATCGGCATGCCCTGGAGGGAAGCCTATTTGGTGACCCGTGGCGCCCAGTTCCAATGGGTGGAAAGTTTTTCGGAAATCGCCCCCAACGTGTTTCTTTCCGGAGAAGTGCCGCGGCGCACGGCCTTTGAAACGGGGGACCCCAAGTTCGTCATTCGATCCAACGGGGACTGGTCCCCGGATCCCTTTCGCGATGACTACTCCTTGGCGGTCAAGACCGCCAAAGGGCTCGTTGTCCTTCTGGGATGCGCCCATGCGGGATTGATCAACATTTTGGAGCACCTCACGAGCCAGTCCGGGGAAAGCCGGGTTTACGCCGTTCTCGGCGGCACCCATCTTGGCTTTTCGCCTGCGGCCCAACTGGAAAAAACCATGGAGGCCCTCAAGAAATTCGATGTGCAGATCCTCGCCGTAAGTCACTGCACCGGGCAGGCGCCCATCGCCCGGCTGTCGGCCGAATTCGGGTCCCGTTTTGCCTTCGCCCCCGTGGGCTATGTGCTCGAGGTGGACGGCTGAAGCCTAAGCGTCCACGAACCATCTTGCCCCTTCCGGCCCCATGGCCTATGGTGGAATCGACATCGCGCCGAGAACGGCCCGAGGACGTGGCCCGAAGGAGAAAGGGAGGAGGGGGACGATGCCTTTCGCACGGCTTTTTCTTCGGTTCGTTTTCACGTGGATCCTTGCGGCGGGGCTCACCCATACGGGATATGCGGCGGCCCCGGTGCGCCTCGGGGCCATCAATCCTTTGACGGGAAAGCTTGCCAATCACGGCCAGGAAATCCTGAGCGGCATCGAACACGCCGTGGACGAAATCAATGAGGGGGGCGGCCTTGCGGGACGCCCCGTCCAGTTGNTTTCGCGGGACGATCAAAGCCAGCCGGAAACGGCCGTCAACCAAGCCCAGGACCTGATCTATCGGGAAAAAGTCACGGCCCTGACAGGCGGGTATGTGGACTCGCTCGTGGGTCCCATCAGCCAACTGGCCTTGAAGGCCAAAATCCCTTACGTGGCCTCGGCCAGCCTGCAAAAAGACCTNACCCTGGAAGGCAATAACCCGTTCTTTTTCCGCATCTCCCACCTGGACGGGGTGACGGAACCCTTATGCCGGTTCCTTCCGGAAGTGATGCCGGGGAAAAAGGTGGCCATTTTGCATGCCGCCACCCCCGGCGCCACGGAATTTTCCCAGGTGCTTTTCCAATGCCTTCGACGCGCCGGGGTTGAACTGCCCCTCGTGGAAAAGTTCCGGCCCGGCACGCCGGACTTCGCCCCATTTCTTCTCAAGATGCGTTCCCTGCGCGCGGACGTTCTGATCAGCGCCGGGTTTTTTCCGGACCATTTGATCCTGGTTCGCCAGATTCGGGAACAAAGCATGCCTCTGACGGCCTATGTGGGCCCGTGGGGCATCGCCTATCCGGAATTCATGCAGCAGATGGGACCTGCGGCGGAAAATCTTCTGGGCATGAGCGCCTGGCATCCGGATTTTCCCTACCCCGGAACGGAGGAAGCGTCGCGGCGTTTTACGGAAACCTTTCGCGCCAAGCGCGGGCGCGATCCCACCTCCACCGTCATGCACGGCTACACCGCCGCCAAGGTGCTCCTCGAGGCCATGCGAACCGTCGCGCAACAGGGCGCTCCTCTGGACGGCCCTCACATTGCCGACGCTTTGCGGGCGACGGATCTGACGCTGCCTCTGGGGCAGGTGCAGTTCGACGCCAAGGGAGATCCCCGTCACTATCGGCAGGTGGTGGTCCAGATCCAAAATGGTCGGTTCGTGCCCATCTATCCCGCGGACCGCGCTCAGGGCACCTGGATTCCNATGAGCGGACCGACGAATTAAGGCGGCGGGCGAACCCATCATGTGGGCCCAATTCCTCATCGGCGTGCTGTCCCTCGGGTTTTTTTATACGCTGACCGCTTTGGGATTTTCCCTCATTTTCGGCGTCACCCACGCTTTCAACCTGGCCCACGGGGAACTCATCGTCCTGAGCGGTTACCTGGCTTACGCCCTTATGAAAACCTACGGCTGGGCCTTTTGGATGACCCTGCCNCTGTGCATGCTGCTTTTGAGCGGCCTCCTTGTGGCCATGCACCAGGTCCTGAAGAAGGTGGCCGAACCTTTTGAATTGAATTCTTTGGTCATGACGTTCGGCATGGCCCTGATCGCCCAAAACGTCATGCTGTATTTCTTCAGCGCCGACTACCGCCTGATTCCGTCCACCGAAGTGGCCGTTTTTTCCCTTTTCAGGGAGGCCTCCGTCACGGAAACCCACCTGTGGACCTTTGGTCTGTCNTCGGCCGCCACGGCCGCCGTCTTTCTCATGCTGCACCGGACCTTCCTGGGCAAGGCTTTGCGGGCAACCATTCAAGAACGCGAGGCGGCCCGTCTGGCAGGCATCCATGTGGACCGCATGAGGGGNGTGGCTTTCGCCATCGGCGGGATGCTGATCGGCCTTGCCGGACCCCTCTTCGGGCGCCTGGCTTATCTTCATCCGGCCGGAGGGCTGGAAGCGACCCTCATCGCCATAGTCATTACGATTTTCGCCGGCGTGGGCCACATTCGCAGCCTTCTTTTGGGAGCCTGCATTCTGGCGGCTTTGGAATCGGGGGCGGCGCTGGTACTGGGGACGAACTGGCGGGAATTGGTCAGCGCCCTGATCCTGATCGTGTTGCTGCTGTGGAAACCACACGGATTGCTGGTGGGGAAAAGGTCGGCCCCGGAACTGTGAAAAGATATTCCATCTCTTCCTCTGCGGTCTTCTGGGCGATGATCCTGGTCCTGGCGGCATGGCCTCTGGCGACGGCCCATCCNCAACTGGTCTGCCGCGTCTTCACCCTGGCCTTTCTGTACGCCGTCGTGGCCATGGCGTGGAATCTCACGGCGTTGAGCGGCCTCATCTCCCTGGGCCATGCGGCCTATTTCGGCCTGGGGGCCTACGGCGCCGCCTTAATGGACCATTACGGATGGGGACATCTCGCCGTGACGCTCACGGCAGGGGCCTTGGCCGCGGGAATCTACGGCGCCCTGTGCGCCGCCGTGTTTCGAAACCTGCGCGGCGCCACCTTCGCCCTGGTGTCGCTCGCGGCCGTGGAAATTCCCAAGGTCATCGCCGACAATTGGGAATCCGTTACCTTTGGTTCTTTGGGCCTTGTGGGAATTCGCCCCTTGCCCATGGTCCGGCTCGGGCCCGTCGCCGTAGACTTGGGAGGAAGCCTGACGGCCCAATACTATGCGCTTTTGCTCGTGTTGCTTGCCGGCACATGGATCCATGCCAAGGCCATCCATTCCCGGTGGGGCTGGGCGCTTCGCGCCGTTCGGGAAGACGAACAGGCGGCAGGCNTCTTGGGCGTNCCGGTGTATCCTTTGCGATGGACCGTCATGACCCTGAGCGCGCTCCTCACCGGGTTGTGCGGGGGCCTTTACGCTCACCTGCACGGTTTCGTGGAACCGCCGGTCGTCTTCAGCGCGCATCTCTCGGCCATGCCCCTGGTGCTGTCCATTCTCGGCGGGCGGTTTCGGTGGTTCGGGCCTGCCTTGGGAGCCCTGGTTCTTTACCCGCTGGACCAGCTGCTGCTCCATCCCGTGCTGCCGGCGGGCCATGCCGCCGTCTACGGCCTGGTCATCGTGGGCTCCGTCCTCTTTTTCCCGAAGGGCTTGGGATCGTGGAAGAAATGAAGCGGGTTCTGGAAATCCATCACCTCACGGTTCGCTTTGGCACCCGGACGATCTTAAAGGACGTGAGCTTTTCGGTCCACGAGGGGGAAATCGTCAGTTTGATCGGGCCCAACGGCGCCGGAAAAACAACCCTTTTCAATGTCATCTCCGGGCTCGTGCGCGCCTTTTCAGGTGATGTGATTTTTCTCGGCCGCCCCATCACAGGCTGGCCCCCTTACAAGGTGTGTCGCGCGGGCATTGCCCGCACCTTTCAGATTGCGCGCCCTTTCCGGACATGACCGCCGAGGAAAACGTACGCATCGGCCTGTGGTTCGGGAAAAACGCCACCGATGGTCCCCGAACGCTTTCCGACGAACGGGAAGCCCTCGACCTGCTGGACCTGGTCGGGCTTCACGAAAAACACCATACGCCGGCAAAAGAACTGACCCTCTCGGAACAACGCCGCCTCGAAGTGGCCCGGGCCTTGGCTACACGCCCTTCCTTGCTCCTTCTCGATGAAATCGCCGCGGGCCTCAGCCCCCATGCGGTCAATCAAGCGGCCCAGCTGGTGCTCTCCCTGCGGGAACGAGGCATGACCATTCTTCTCGTGGATCACTTCCTGAACCTGACGGCCCGCGTCTCCGACCGTCTGGTGGCTCTGGATCAGGGAGAAAAAATCGTGGAAGGTTCTCCGCAGGATGTGCTCCATCACCCGGAAGTCTTGTCGGCCTACCTGGGCGAGCGCGAGACGGCCGAAGAGGCGTGAGATCCATGGAACCAGCGAAAAACGGCCTTCCTTTGCTCGATGTCCAAAACCTCTGGGCGTCCATTGGCCTGACCCCCGTACTTCAGGACGTCTCCTTCACCGTGTGGCCGCAGCAGATCGTCGCCATGGTGGGCCCCAACGGCGCGGGCAAGACCACGATCCTCAAGGCCGTGGCCGGCATCATTCGACCGGTTCGAGGCCGCATTCTCTACAACGGCGTTCGCACCGAAACCTTGGACGTGGCCGACATCGTCAGGTTGGGCATGGTTTACGTTCCCGAAGGGATGAGCGTTTTTCCCGAGATGTCCGTGTTGGAAAACCTGGAGGTGGGGGGCTATCTTCAGCGGCATCGGATTGAAGAACGCCTACGGCTGGTTTTCTGTCTTTTTCCCGAATTGGAAGAAAAGAAGCGTCAGAGGGCCGGCGCCTTGAGCGGCGGCGAAAAGCGCATGGTCACCCTCGGCCGGGGCCTCATGGCCGGAGCCCGACTCCTGCTCCTTGACGATCCCTTTCTGGGACTCAGCCCGAAAGTCATCCGGCGTTTCTGCAGCGCCTTTCAAAAACTTCGGCAGAGCGGCCTGACCCTGCTCATCGCCGGGCAGCATGTGCGCCGAATCCTGCGCGTCGCCGATGTGGCCTTTCTCATCGAGGACGGATCCGTCACCTTGACAGGTCCGGGCCCCGAAATTCTTCGCCACCATCATGTGATCCAGATTCTTTTCGGAAAATCCGACGAAACTAGCCGAAGCGCCCCGTGATGTAATCTTCCGTCAGTTTGTGGCGGGGTCGAGTGAAGATGCGGTCAGTCGGGCCCACTTCGATAAGATCGCCCATGTGAAAAAATGCCGTCCTTTGGGACACTCGGGCCGCCTGCTGCATAGAATGGGTGACAATGACGATGCTGTACTGCTCCCGCAACTCATGGATCAGGTCTTCGATGCGCCCGGTGGCGATGGGGTCCAAGGCGGAACACGGCTCATCCATGAGAATCACTTCGGGGTTGACGGCGATGGCTCGAGCGATGCACAGCCGCTGCTGCTGGCCGCCGGAAAGGCCCGTTCCCGACTCGTGCAGCCGATCTTTCACTTCTTCCCACAACCCGGCTTTCCGCAGGGACGTTTCCACAATTTCGTCCAGTTCGTCCCGGCTTTGAGCGAGGCCGTGTATCTTGGGACCGTAGGCCACGTTTTCGTAAATGGACTTGGGAAACGGATTGGGTTTCTGGAAAACCATTCCCACCTGAGCGCGCAGCAGCACCACGTCCAAGGAAGGATCATAGATATCCTGTCCGTCCAAGGTGATGGTTCCCGTGACGCGGCACCCCTCAATGGTATCGTTCATGCGGTTCAGGCAGCGCAGGAAGGTGGACTTGCCGCATCCGGAAGGGCCGATCATGGCCAGAACCTCGTTACGGCCGATATCGATGGACACATCCCGAATGGCCTGCTTGTCCCCATAGAAGACGTTCACCTGGCGGCACTTCATGCGGGGATCGGCCACATGGACATCGCCGACGGTTTTCCCGGGGAAGTCCTGAGATTCTCCAGCCCTCTTTTTCTCCTGCCCCGCCACGGAACGGTCCCCCTGTGCCGGCTCTTTCAGGCCTCTAAGGCTTTTTGCACTCACGAAGGCATCCATCATGTTACTCAATACCGATTCATTCGCATAGTTTTTATCCGGGCGCCCTCAAAAAGGGCGCCCGTTTCCGTCTGGTTTCGTCGGCACAAAGGCGACTACGGCATGGCGAGCACCTTCAAACCGCGGGCGGCTTCCCGCATGGATGCCCTTTCGGCATCAGGCAGGGGAATAAGGCCTTTGTCGGCCAAATAGCCCTGAGGGCCCCACGCCTTCTCCTCGGTGAATTCCTTGACGAATTCCTGAATGCCCGGAATGCTGCCCACATGGGCCTTTTTCACGTAGAAGAAAAGAGGCCGGGACAACGGGTACTTTTGGGCCGAAATGGTTTCAAAGGTCGGAGCGACCCCNTTCACTTCGGCCCCCTGGATCTTGTCCGTGTTTTGGTCCAGAAAGCTGAACCCGAAAACCCCGACCGCATTGGGATTGGCCAAGAGTTTTTGCACGATGAGATTGTCGTTTTCGCCGGCATCGATCCAAGCGCCGTCTTCCCGAATGCTGTGCGCCACTTTCTTGAAGGCCTTCTCATCGCTCTTCTTGAGCTCCTTCAAAGAAGCGATTTCCAGNGCCCCTTCTTCCATGGCCAGTTCCATAAAAGCATCGCGGGTTCCGGAGGTAGGCGGAGGGCCGAGCACCTCGATCTTCACGTCGGGCAGGGACGGATTAACGTCCTTCCATGTCTTGAAGGGGTTTTTGACCGTTCCCGCGCCGCCTTTGGGATCCGGAATTTGCGCCGCCAAGGCCATGAAAAGATCCTTGCGCGTCAGTTTCAGCACCGGCGCCTTCTTGCTGTTGGCCACGACAATGCCATCGTAGCCGATTTTCACTTCCACGATCTCTTTGACCCCGTTCTTGGCGCAGGTTTCCAGTTCTGATTTCTTGATGGCGCGAGACGCGTTGCTGATGTCGGGATGTTCCACTCCGACCCCGGCGCAGAAGAGCTTGAAGCCGCCGCCCGTTCCTGTGGATTCCACCTTGGGGGTCTTGAAGCCGTAGGCTTTCCCGAATTGTTCGGCTACCGCCGTGGAGAAGGGATACACGGTGGACGAGCCTGCGATGTAGATGTAGTCCCGCGCCA
>JGI24188J35168_1000808_pt1 | contig 18669 bp, 15 predicted proteins | sample YNPBryantNP2012_FD_35168 | JGI IMG/M metagenome (IMG submission 35168) | reverse complement strand
CAAACTAATCCAATAGTCGGTTGGAAAAATCTTGAAACTTTAACTTCTAAAAGCTAGTTGTCATTTATATGAATCAATTACGCATTGCTTTCTTCCGCTCGTTAGGATCTAAATACCTCTTACGGATGCGCAAGTTCTTGGGGGTAACCTCAACTAATTCGTCATCACCAATATACTCAAGACACTGCTCCAAAGTCATCTGCTTGGGTGGGGTTAAAATAATACCTTCATCGGCTGTAGCCGAGCGCACGTTGGTTAGTTTTTTACCCTTGCAGGGATTAATTTCTAGGTCGGTGTCTCGAGAATTTTGGCCAATCACCATACCGGTATAAACTTCTACTCCTGGGCCAATAAACAACACACCACGTTCTTGGGCATTGCTTAAAGCATAACTGTTGCTTACTCCGGTGTCTGTGCTAACCAGACTACCATGATCAGTGCGCAGTTGCACTTCAGCNATAGGCCGATAANCCTCAAAAGTAGTGTGCATAATCACTGTTCCTTTAGTAGCTGTAAGTAGGTAGGATTTCAGCCCCAATAAGGTCCGAGTGGGCATGATGGCTATAAAAGTAAATTCGGTGCCAAGTTCGTTTGGCTGAAGGTTTTGTATGTCAGCGCCACGACGACCTAATTCTTGCATCACTNCTCCTTGGTAGTCTTGAGGTACAGTAATTTCCACAAGTTCAAAAGGTTCTAATTTTTGGCCATTGTCTTCCTTAAAAATCACTTCGGGCCGACTGACTTCTAGTTCAAACCCCTCACGTCTCATGGTTTCAATGAGTACTGACAAATGTAGCTCACCCCTCCCTGAAACAATAAATTTTTCACTAGATTGGGGATGGTCTTCTACCCTGAGAGCTACGTTAGTTTCTAGCTCTTTTAAAAGTCTTTCACGAATCTGTCTGGAAGTAGTGAACTTGCCTTCACGGCCAGCAAAGGGTGAAGTATTTACCCCAAAAGTCATCCGAATAGTTGGCTCGTCTACCTTAATTCTGGGTAAAGCTTGGTTGAATTCGGGAGTGGTAATAGTATCGCCAATGTTAAGATTATCTAACCCAGCCACCATGACAATTTCTCCAGCTTCGGCTCTGTCTACTTCTTGTAGCCCTAAACCATCAAAAATCAAAATCGAAGTCGCTCGGCCTTTGCTTACTCCATGTTCGGTAATGGCTTGGATTGGTTGATTTTTTTCAATAAAGCCACTGCTAATTTTGCCCACACCCATTTTGCCTTTGTACTGATCGTAGTGCAAGTTTAAAACCAAAATCTGCAAGGAATTCTGGATGTTTGCCAAAGTTGGAGTAACAGTCGGAGCTGGAATGGTTTCAATGATTACCTCTAGTAAATCAAACAAGTGGTCTTTAAGCTGATTCGGTTGACGGCCAGCTTGGCCACGAGCACCACTAGTGTAGACTATGGGAAAGTTTAGTTGCTCATCACTGGCTCCTAAATCCAAAAACAAGTCCTCAATTTTAGCCAAAGTTCTACTGGGATTGGCGGCAGGTTTGTCAATTTTGTTAATAGCTACCACCACTTTCAAANCCAAACTTAAAGCTTTTTTCAAAACGAAGCGAGTTTGCGGCATTGGACCCTCTTGAGCGTCAACCAATAACACTACTCCATCAACCATACGCAAACTGCGTTCCACTTCTCCACCAAAATCGGCGTGTCCTGGTGTATCAACCAAGTTGATCTTGTAATCTTTGTAATAAATACTGGCGTTTTTGGCCTTAATGGTAATGCCTCGTTCGCGTTCTTGATCGAGGCTATCCATAATCAACTCCCCCAGTTGTTCTAAATTNCGAATGTGTAAAGTTTGCCTAATCAAAGCGTCTACCAAAGTAGTTTTTCCATGATCTACGTGGGCAATAATAGCGATATTGCGAATTTTCTCAGCTGGATAGATAGACATACAAAAATTGCTTCTAAAACCTGTAGACACAGTCAGAATTTGCAAAGTAACTAGAAAATCTAAACTTTGTCAAAACCTAATAGTGTAACCTTTTTCAAGACACACACTAAACTCAACCATCCGCCAAACCAACAATTGGCATAAACTACTAATGAAAGTAGTAACTGAGCTACCCCCTAAATGCAATTAAACTCATCTTAGATATTCCGCACACCCTTGAGCGAAACTCTTTAATTAATGTTGAATAATTNNAACAAAATCAGTAAATGTCCGTAAACCTCAAGAATTAGCTAGTTTTACCAAATTTAACTAAAATTCTGGCCAGCCGCGATTGCCAACAAACTTTGTCAGCCTATTATTCAAAAACGTCTTTCTTCGGTTTTGTGCTATAAGCTAATCTAACAAGTGTTAGACAATCAACTTTAGACTACCTTGATCGCCCGACTAGTATCTCCGGTAGTTAGATAACTATCTAAAACTTGAATAATTTGTTCAGCAATACGCTCTTGAGCTTCTTCAGTACTACCACCAATATGAGGGGTTAAAATCACGTTAGGCAATTGCTGTAATTCGTGGTAAAAACCAGGCCCATTCACTTCTGGCTCTTCTGGGAAAACGTCAATGCCAGCACCTATGACTTTACCATTTTTAATAAACTCCACCAAAGCTTCGTAATCTAAAGCTGAGCCGCGGCTAAAGTTAAGAATCACAAAATTCTTCTTGGCCGCCTGAAAATGTTCACGAGTAAACACAGGTTTACCCGAGGGAGCAAAAGTATGTAAACTGACCACATCCGCATATTGCAACAATTCTTCAATAGAATCACACTTAGTGGCTTGACCAACTGGTGATTTGTCAAACACATCGTAGTAAAATACCCTAAACCCAAAGGCTTCAGCCAGTTGACCCACTTGCGAACCAATGTTACCATAGCCAATAATTCCCAAATTTTTTCCCTGAGCTTCCCAACAATTACGCCAATCTTTTTGCCAAATACCGTTTTTCAAAGCCACACTGCGATCATACACGCGACGCAACAATAAGACCATTTCTGCCACTACCAGTTCCACTACACTTCGTGTGTTGGCGTTAGGAGCGTTAAACACTGGTATACCCAGCTCATTGGCCGTTTTTACGTCTACGTTGTCAAAGCCCGTGGCAAACAGTAGCACACATTTTAGATGCCTGGCCTGTTGCAACACCTCAGCGTCAATTTTAGTTTTAGATTTTACGCCCAAAATTGTGCAATCAGCCAACTTGGACATTAATTCTGATTTACTTAGAGCTCTGTCTATAAACTCCACTTCGTAGTCTTTTTGTTGGAAAAAGTTAACGGCTGCTTGATGGACGTTTTCTAGTAGTAAAGCCTTGTTTCTGTGAGTAGTTTGCCAATTAGTATTAGTCATAAACCTAAAAAATTTCTTAGACCAGAAAAAATTTTGGTTTCAGTCAACCTTAATTCTCTTTCTCAAAAAGAGGTTGTACTTGCCCAAACTTCTTGAAAACCACCAATAACGTTTCGTTATGCTTAATTAACTTTAGTAACAATTAATCAGTCACAACAACTATCCACTCGCCAGTTACTTCTCAAAAACAATTTTATTATTTATTGCTGCTTCAGTCTTATTTGCTAACAATCAACAAACGACTAAATCAGATTTCCAGCCTGGAATAAACCACCTTAATTAGACATTTGATAAACGGTAAAACCAGTTAAACCATTGGCAAAATTTGATGGTTCAACCAGAATAAGAATAAACCATCCAAATGCTCTGTTATTAACCAGTACAGGCTAAAAATACTCTTCAACCAACTCAAAATCGCCTTCTTAGTAAACTAATCAGGTTAGAACCTACCCTAACCACTAATTCGGCTAATTTTAAAGTTGGTTCTATCAATCATAAGAAATCAGCGTAAATTTGTCTTAATTCCTGATCCGTTAGACAATGTTTGGATATATTTACCCGATTGTTATGCAAATGATAACCTTCGACTTGCAGTTGTAGTCTTTGTTGCACTCCCTTAGCTCCCAATTTTAGTGAAGCAATAAAACCATCTTTAGCTACTACTCGGTACCAAGGCACAATTTCACACTCAGCCACACTTAACCCACTTAAGATCCAACCAACTACCCTTGAGGGTAAACCCACTAATTGGCTAATTTGGCCAAAATACATAACCTTTTGAGGTGGTATACGGCTAATTATAGCCAATATCTTAGCCTTGTTGGAGAGCATAAAGTTGTTGTCTATTCCAACTGGGAATTTTTACCTTTAATTTTAGCTTGGTTACTATCTTTTATCTCAGAATTACTTGAATTTGATTGTTGGGTAAAAATGATTCGAAACTCGTTACGTTTTCTATACAAAAATACCACTAACAAAACCAATAAACCAAAACCCAAAAACACAGACAAACCAGTTACTCCTCCTGTAATTGGCAAAGGTCCCGGCGGAAACGGGTTATTGTTTGGTCGAGGATTGTTACTGGAGTTGTTATTAGAATTGTTATTACCAGAATTATTATTTCCAGGAATATTTTGATTTTGGTTATTACCGGCATTATTGTTGTTATTGTTGTTATTGTTGTTACCACCTCCTCCGCTGTTATTTCCGTTATTATTATTTGAACTTGAACCAGTTACTTGTAAGGTAACTACAGCTTGGCCACAATCAAATTGGGCATTACATATTCTGTAGGTAAAACTATCTTGACCAGCAAAACCAGAATTGGGGGTATAGTCAATAAAAAATCCAACTACTGTTGCCGTACCGTTGCTCGGGGGGTTAACTACTCCAATACTAGTTCTATCTAAAAAAGAATTGATAGCTATATCGTTATTACTCACATCTATTCTGACAGTTTGTCCTTGCGTAGTGGTAGCCTGGTCGTCAGCTGGTTGTACCCCAGCATTGGGGTTACCCTGAAGATTTATAGTTATCTGAGAAGTATCTGTGGTTTGAGCAACTACTACTATTGCTGGCCAAGCAATACCCAAAAACCAACTCGTACAAAAAAACAAATAAACTATAATTTTAAACCACAATCGATTACCAGCAAACCAACCTAACCAAATATACCAAAACCTAGCTAAACTACCAAGTTTGGCTTTGCATAGGCTTTTGGCAACTAATTTTGATAACATAAATAGGCAATTTTGTTGGTTCTCTTTCTAAGTATTTTTGATTTTTGTGTTCTTGGCAAAAAAACCAGTAGCTTACAACTCTTCTACAGAAAACAAACGTACCTGTTTAATTTGTCTTGAAGGTAGCTGAAAAATCAACTCATTCGCCAATAAACAAAAACTTACTTGTCCAAAAAGTTTTAATTTCCAGTTTTGAAAGTCAGTAACAGCAAAATCTGGTAGGCTTAATTCTGGACCCAACTGCCAATAATTGCTAATCAATCGACGGTTATCTGGTTTAACCTTATTGTACAACTCATCACCTACCAACGGCATACCTAAGGTTTCTGCTTGCAATCGAATTTGGTGCATTCTACCAGTAAAAATCTGCACTTCCACCAAAGTTTGGTGTAACTCTGAACACAAGGCTAGAGGTCGAAACTGAGAGTGACTATCTCTGGCTTCTTCGGGATATTTTTGAGCCTCAATCTTAGTCCACAGCCAAACTTGCCGCACTGGCTCGCGCTGACTACGAGCTTGGTAACCCTGAACAATTACTTCTTGTCGTAGCAAACCATGCAAAACAACTAGATATTTTTTAATAACTTTACGTTGGCGAAATTGATCCTGAAAAAAGTTCAAGCTTGTTAAATTTCTAGCTACCAACAACAAACCTTGACCGTCCTTGTCTAACCGATGCACCAAGCCAGCTGAGGGGTTAACCACTTTTTTCTGCAATCGATAGTCACCATAAAAACTTGATTGGTACAACAAATCTTCTTGTTCGGGATAACCCTGCATTAGCCAGTTTAATAAATTATCCTCCCGGTGTCCAGTGCCTGGTTGAACCACTAAGTTAGGAGGTTTGAATAACAATAAATAATCCTCTGNTTCTTCTAAAACTNTAATTCCTGCAAGATTGCCTTTAGGCCTATTTGGCCAGTGTTCAACCGATAACTTTTGCCAAGGATAGACCCACTCTAAACGGTTAAACGTTAATTGCTGATCAACTAAAACTCCGTATTCGGCAATATTTCTTTGTATTTCTGGGTTAGAGTAGTCTAGGTTTGACTGGGCACTCAAGTGTTGCTTCACTGCTTTGTGTAACCTAATTTTGTCTGGATTTGTCATGTACAATACTTAAGTTTACGATTAAATGAGCAGATCGACTTAATTTATAGAACTGGAAAACGTAATTGAACAAACTGACAAAATAATCCAAATTTCTTATTGAATAGGCGGATAGCCTAAACATAAAAGCAGTCAGCCACTAATTGTTGTTACATAGCAGCCAAATAACAACCAACACTTATCTAAAATTAACTAATTGGCAAGTTTTAAACATCTAGCCTAGATTAATCTTCCCTACCAACAAACCAACTATCACTACAGTATAGTTTTAGAACTTATCTATTTGTCAAATTAAGAGCGTATTTTCATCAAAAATAAACACCAAAACTTAAATTGCCACCAATGTTGGTAATTTTTGTTTAATGGTGATTTTACTTCTCTGGATACCAATTTGTCCAACAAAANNACAAAACCTACTTAACTTNTTCGAAAGNTTTGAATTAGGCTAATTGTAGTCATTAAGTAACCAGCTATTTTTGTAAGCGCGTAAATTAACCAAATTTAAACCAAGCCTAAAGGTTTATTTAAACACCAAATGAGACTGGATTGGTCAAAACTATTTGGTTAAAGCTATAACTTGACAAAAATCGGGATTAGTGTGTGGTTACATAACTAGTATGTCTCAAAACGCAACCAGACAACCAACCATGGAAGATTTACTCAATAAAGTAGCCAATACTAGCGATGTCCAAATTGGACAAAAAGTGACTGGTAAAATTATCTTTTTGGCTAAAAATGAGGCTATTTTAGATATCGAAAACGTAGGTTTAGGAATTGTGAGAGGTAAAGAACTCTACAACGAAGAATATCTAGCTAACTTAAAACTCGGAGAAGTAGTAGAGGCTATAGTAATCGATTTAGACAACGAAAGGGGCATGCTCGAGCTTAGTTTTCGAGCAATTGGCAAAGATAAACTCTGGTCAGAAATTAAAGAACTATTTGAGCAACAAAAAACCGTTGAAGCTAAAATCCGAGATGTTAACCGTGGTGGCTTTTTGGTTAGGGTTAAGGGTATAGATGGCTTTTTACCAGCTTCTCTATTAGCTCCAGCTCACGCTATTAAACAGGTTGGTACTACCGAAGATAGTAGTTTATTAAGCCAAATGAAGAGGTATTTAGGCCAAACCTTTCCAGTAAAAATCATTAAAATTGATCCAGATAAAGAAACTTTGATTGTTTCCGAAAAAGCCGTAGCCGACGAAATTGCCCAAACCAAGTTAGACAAATACAAGGTTGGTACAGTAGTTGACGGAGTGGTAGTTGGAGTAGTAGATTTTGGCTTATTTGTTCGTTTTGATGAGCATCTTGAAGGTTTAGTTCATATTTCCGAATTAGCTTGGACAAAAGTGGAAGACCCANCCAAAGAATACAAAGTTGGCGCCAAAGTTAAAGTCAAAATCATAGATATTGAGAATGGTACCAGATTCACCTTGTCAATTAAACAAACTCTGCCTAACCCGTGGGTTGAGTTTGCCAAAACAGTAAAACCAGGGGATAAATTTGTAGGCAAGGTAAATAAGATTACCAATTACGGAGTAATTGTAGTGAATGAACAAGGTATTCAAGGTTTGTGTCATATTTCTCAGATGGGTAAAGAACCTCCAAGTAGTCCTGCAGCCATTCACGATTTATTTAAAATTGGGGAAGAAAGAGAGTTTACTATTTTAGAGGTTAGCGAAGACGAAAAACTATATCTCACCCTAAACGACCAGAACCAAACTTAATAAGCTTTTATCTCAATTTTAATTTGTCAGCTATAAGCACCACCACTTTAATTACAATCATAGTCAAAAAAACAGAAATGCTTATTTTAAACTAATATTTGTACACAGTTTTATGTCAACCAAAGACAAAGAACCAAAAGCTACCTCGAGTATAGAAAAAATTACCCACGTTAAGATAGGAAAGATAAAAAAAAGAGCTCCAACAAGTTTTATTGAATTTGCTTTAAAACACAATAAACCTCATAAAAATGAAGACTTAAGTTTCTCGGTACCCACTAACACCGATTGGGAAGTGCCCAAAATACCCCAAAATGAAACCAGTCAGTCTAAAAATCTAGCGGTTGAAAGTAAAGTGGTCTCAATCAATCAAGAGAAAGACAAAGCCATAGTTTTAGCGAAAGTTCAAGAAAAAATAGGTGACAAACCAGACGAAGGTTCTCAAGTTGTTAGCGAAACTAAAACTTTACCAGAAACAATCGAAGAACCTAAAAAGTCGGAAGAAACTTCTTTTTGGCCAAGATTTTTAAGAAATTTCTATGCTCCTCAAACTGAAACAGATTCCACAAAACCAAACGAAAAAACTCAAGAATTTCCGGTCAAGATTTCTGACAAATTCTCAAATAATCTAGATTCATCCAAAGATAAGCCATCGAAAATCGTTAATCCAAATTCTTTTAGTGCTATTTTTAACAGCGAAAGTGCTCGCATAGCCGGACTACAGAGAGTTTTTCGTAAGTCCATGACTATGTTGTTAGTCACAGGGATTTTGTTTTCTATTTTAACTTTTTTAAGTTTTCGCTTGTTCTCGACTAATTTACTGTTAATCATAACCTTACAAATTCTATTTGTTACTTTTAGTAACATCTTCTACATTATTGTCGCTGACAAAAGCTACGTCTGGTTAAGCCTCGCCTTTCAAGTAATAGTTTTCTTAGCTGCCCATACAATTATTGGTCTAGGAGCTGGTTTTTCCCTACCCACCTTAGTAGTTGCCGGTATAATCACCCTTTTAACTTACTTTAGTTATTTGGATATAGAAAAAAATCAATTAAGTAGTCGTTTATTTTCCATTAACCAAATTACTGCTGATGCCACTCGAACTTTATGCACAGCAGTCAGTTTAATTTTAGCTATTGGTGTATTCAATGGTATTTTAGCCATGGGTAGTGGAAATTTCTTAAGAAGAGAAGTGTTTCAAAACGAGTTTTTAGTACAAAACTTGATTATCGGAGACACCTTCCCTGGCCTAAATCGAATTTTTCTAAAAGGCACTACCAGGTTTGATAACGTTGATCAACTAGTCCAAAGAGGTGTTTGGAAACCTGTTGATCCTGAGTCTAACGTTAGGTTATTCAATTTTATCGTTTTAAATTACGATAGTTTTAGCTCTGAGCCAATTATCAGCCCTGAAGAAGAAGCTGATTTGAAGTTCTTACCAGAAAGCCAAGCCGATAAAAAGCGTCAAGAGATCTATCGCGCCAGAGCTGAAGAAGTTAACCAAACAGTTTTTGCTAACTTGGGTTACACTCTGGATGATGTGCTCACTAGCAACAAATTCAAAAATGTAGTTAGAGAAACTTATGTTTACCGAGTAAATAGATTTGAAAAAGCTAGTAATAGTTTGTTAAATAGTTTGTCTGAATCTATAGGTAACATAAGTTTAAATATTTTGCCTAGACAATACATCTTTCCTGGAATTTTTGCTCTACTGGTTTTATTTGTATCGTTTGCCTTGAACTACGTACTCAAATTTGTTATCAAAATTACCAACGCGATTGCCTGGTTTTTCTTGATTAAAACCGATTTTGCTAGAATTGATGTCGAACAGGTAGAAGCAGAAATTGTTACTATCTAGTGATCTAGTCTTGATAAGTTGGTTTAACCAACTTCGCGTCAGCCATTTTAGTAAACTCAGAAAATTACCAGCCAAGTTTACTAATCTAAAAATTAAAGCTGGGTCAAATTAGAACAAAATCTAGTGAACAACTATTCAAATAGCTAGCTCTACTCCTGCTCAAGGAACCAATTCATTAAAAAACTTTAGTTAAGGTCGAGTTTCTTGTTAAAGATACATTTCCATCAAACACAGATTAGTTTTATCGAAAACAGATTTTTCACAATAACTTTCCAATCACTGCTTCTAAAAATAGCAACCAATTCTTTTCAAATTGCTAAATCATAACCAACAACTAATGTCTAGAACAATCAGTTAGTTAATCTGACTACCGTCAGTAAACCAGTATCAAGTCAAATCGTAAACAGCTTGCTATCTGAAAATATTCAATTGCCTTAATTCAGGCTAGTTTTTGTAACACTCTTAAACCAGCGCTCCGGCTACGACTATTCTGACTAATTTCTGTCTGGTCTGGAGTGATAGCTTTTGATGTAAGTAACTGAAAAAACCGCTTTTTATTGCCAAATTCGTCAATTTCTTTAGGTTGCGCTAAATTTCTCATAAACTTGGTAACCATCTTGTCTTCTAAACTATGAAAGCAGACTATCATTAGCAAGCCCTGAGGTTTAAGTTTAGCTGGAGCTTGACTTAAAAATCTTTCCAATGAGTCAAACTCATCATTTACCCAAATTCTTAGAGCTTGCCAAACACGGCTAAAAATTGCCGGCTTATGCCTGATAAATTTTTTAGGAATAAACTTAACTAGCTCGCCTACCACTTGCCCAACAGTTAAATTAGGATAATTTTTAGCTAGGTTGTATAACGGATCAGCCAAACGAGCACTTAAACTTTCCCCAGAATAGGCATACAAAATTTTTTGCAAATCTCGACTAGAAGGCAGAGATCTAATTTTTTCCCAAGCGCTCAAGCCTGTTTTGGTATTGTAACGTAAATCTAAAATTTCCTCTGAGTTAAAGTAGCTAAAACCTCGTTGACTGTAAGCTAATTGATTGCTAGAAAAACCCAGATCTAACACTATTACATCAAAAAAATTATCTGGAAAAGTAAGTATATAATCGGCAAAATCAACCTGCTCAAAATGGAAACGACCAGACTTGTCGCCAGGTAGATAGTTTTTCACCAAGGGATCTAAATCACAAGCAAAAACTTGCCAACCCAAGTTTAAGAACCTAGAAGTATAGCCACCACCGCCAAAAGTTCCGTCGAATATTACTAAATTAATAGCTGGTCGAAAGCTGATTTGTATAATTTCTATAATTTTATCTAACAAAACTGGAACGTGTGAGTTGGTCAAGTAATGCATTCATTTGTCTTAAACTTGGTTTTAAAAAAGTCTCTAAGTAGCACTTTACTTATAAAATCGAACAAACACTTTGGTAAACTAAAAAAATGGACTTTTAAGGAAGATGTTGATAAAAAAGTAATTTGTTTTGTGGTAGTAACTATTTGGATTAATTGCAACTAAACTTTTTTACAAATCCGTAAACTTAGTGATTTAAAAAATAATCAACGTTTTAAGTCTAAAAAGCTTTAAGTTAACCAATGGTGCAACCGGTTGGATTCGAACCAACGACCTACAGCTTAGAAGGCTGCTGCTCTTCCAACTGAGCTACGGCTGCAAAATACTTTTTAAGAGAAGATGAAACTGCTAATTTTGTCAAATTCTTGAACTCCTTAAATTTAGGAACTTGGTTTGACAAACTCAAAAAACTACTTGACTGAACTTAGTCGGTCCAATGACTATTGCCCAAATCTTTGACAGATTACAAAAACGTTGGTGGCTACCAGTCGCGTGCTCTACAATCTTTTTGTTAGTATGGTTAGCCGTTGCTAAACCTACAACCGAATACCAAATTAACACAACTTTCAATATTACCACACTTAACGATAAGGAAATTGTGCAACAAGCAATTTATCCCTATCCTGACCAGATGCTAACAGAGTTAGATCCTGAACAATGGAAGATGCCTGAGGTTGTTAATCTAACTAGCAGGGAATACGCATATATTAAAATGTTACGCACAATCAGGGGTTACTTTTATAGCCGTTTTGGCTCTATAGAAGTGCAATCACAAATTGCAAAACAAATTGGCTACAACAACCTACAAAAACTTAACCAGAGGCTGCCTTTTTACAAAATATATACCCACGATTTAGGTAGTTTGAGTTTTGAGTTTCGATCAAAAGACAAAACCCAAGTAGAAAAATTTGAATCATCAGTGTTGTCTACCTTTGAACAGCTGATAGCAGAATGGAATCAAGAAAAAGACATCTTTGCTGTAAAACTTAGCTCTAACCCTATTCCCGCTTCCATCGTTACCGTTAGTCCAAGTTGGCAGCAATATGCTTTGCCTTGGTTAGCTGGTTTGGTTTTTGGAAGTACTTTAAGCTTACTTTGGCCCAATAAATCTTTCAGATTATGTTAACTTTTATTCTTATAGTAGTGAATATATTGGTATTCAGCTTACCTTATGTAGTTAATTTTCAAGGACCTTTCGACAGCTTTACCAATTTCTTAATGTTGGGTTGGAAGGATAATGCCGCTATTCGCGAGGGTGAATACTACCGCTTAGTAACTTCAAATTTTCTACACGCTGATATCACCCATCTAATGNTTAACATGCTGTCTTTATACAACGTGGGACCTTACGTGAATAGTATTTTCGGTAACTTAGGGTTTTTACTAATTTTTTTTGCTTCGGGTATAGGTAGTTCGTTCACTTCTTTTTGGTTTAACCAAAATCCAAGTGTTGGTGCTAGTGGTGCTATTTTTGGTCTAGTTGGGTCTCTGTGTGCAGTAGCTATAGCCACCAACAACTTTGCTCTTTTGGCAAACATCGGTATTGTTATCTTGATTAACGCTTCAATTGGCTTTTTAACCCCAAACATCGATAACTGGGGACACTTTGGTGGTTTTGTTATAGGTCTAATTACAGGAGCAATATTGTTGTTAATTAGTGGTTTAAACGGTGGTTGGAACCCTGAGATGTAAAAATTACTTTTTACCAAATAACTCCAACAGTGTAAATCCAACATAGTGAAAAGTCACCTTGACCCATTTAAACTGTCTAATTTTCTTAAAAATTTCTACCACTCACAACTAGAATAATTTAACAACCAATTTCTTCAATAATTAGCTGATTACTATGTTAGTCAAAAATTGCTAATTTGATCAATTGATTTTGACAGTTCTAAACAAGTTAATTACCATCTTTACGAGATTAAATATAAGCTGGCTCATATCAAAAATATGAATAATTTAATTTACACATTACAAAACCTGTGGGAAACCAGANGAAAAACCATGATTGGAATTATTGCTCTGATAGTGTTTATCCTGGTGGGAGGACTATTTGTGTTGTTGGTTCCACAAGACAAAAGACCAATACTCCAATCAGTAGATCCAAATATTCCCCGAGACAAAGTAGAAATTGTTTGGTGGAAACCCAGATTTCCCCAAATCAACTCGGCCACCTACCGAGAAGTTATTAGCCAATTTGAAAAACAAAATCCCAACGTCAAAATCAAAATTATCGATAAAACTTATGGCCGAGACTATTATCGAGAGCTAATTTTGGCAATGGCTAGAGGTGAAGGACCAGATATTTTTTCCATCTACAACAACGATCTCCAGGCTTATTTACCATACATTATTCCTATTGATGCTTTTCAAACTGTCTCACCTACTAGCGGGAAAAGGTATATTGAATTGTACAAACGAGATTTTGTAGATATAGTTGTGCGTGACACGATTGTTCAGGACCAAGTATATGGCGTCACTAGCTATGTGGATAACCTACAACTTTATGTAAACAGAGATTTGCTGAATCAGGCTGGAATTGCTTTGCCAGCTAGAACTTGGGAAGATTTGTTGGTTCAGATACCAGCGTTAACCAAAAGAAACCAGTTTAACGACACTTTTGAGCGTAGCGCTATTTCTTTAGGTACGGGTAGCAACGTTAACAATACTTTATCTAACATAGATAGACATCACGAAATTATCCCGTTGTTAATTTTCCAAAAAGGAAACCCAATTTACGATTTTGTGAACAAAAAATCAGTACTGGGTAGCAATTTTGAAGCAGCCCTAGAAGCTATAAACTTTTACTACAGTTTTGCCGATTTTAGAAGTAATAACTACACTTGGAACAACAAGTCACCTAATAACATCGAAGCCTTTACTTCTGGCAGATTGGCTTATCTCATTCATTATAGCTACCTGGAACCACAAATTCAACAACGTAACCCTAGGTTAAATTATGAAGTTGTGCCAATTCCACAGTTTAACCCGAATAATAAAAAAACTTTTGGATTTTTCTATATGGACGTAGTTAATCGACAGGTTGCCCAAAACCGAGCCAAAAAATACTGGGTAGATCAATTGCTACTGTACCTAAGCCAAACTGAACAGCAAACAAACATTGCTGCTAAAAGTGGGCTTCCAGGTGCTCGAAGGGATGTAATTAACGAACAACTAAAAGGTGATCGAAAAAAGCAAGTTTTTGCCGAAGGCGCTTTAATTGCTGATAGTTATTACCGACCAGACATAGAAAAAACTCAAGAAATTTGGTCACAAATGCTATACGAAGTTCACTTTGAAGGAAAAAGTACCAAAGACGCTTTTAGACAAGCGATCAATAAATATAACGCCATCATCGTTGATGGTCCAAAAATTAGATAAGTTTTAAGCTAAATAGTGGCAAACTTAGCGACCAAACCTAAAAATAACTAAAAACCACCAATATAATTAAATTAAGGGTTTTTATTTGTGACCAGATTTTGGTGGCTAGGCACTTTAGCCTCAAGATCAGAAAAAAATCAGCTTACTTAACTTAGTTTAACAAGTATTTGTGTTATTTATACGATTTTTCAAAAACCCAATCTAACAATACCTTTTTTACCAAAAAAATACCAAAAACTGGGTAAAAATAAGTTTCAATCTAGATAAAACTCGCTCGTTTTATAAGTTTTACCAATGATTGCTCGTGTTAAAAAACAACTGATATTAAAAAACAACTGATAGCTGTAAGTGTCTTTCAAACAAAAAACGATTAACCAAGTATCTTTAGGAAGTGATGATACTCAACAAAAAACCAATGAATAAACCAAGGAAAATTCCACTAACTAACAAGACTAAATGCCATTTAGTCGGAATTGATCTAAANGATCTCCAAAACTGGTTAATCATAATAAAAAATNTTTTTGGTTTTAAGTAGTCAATTGAGTTTGACTAAAATTGGATTTTACTTACACTAGTAACACTAAAAAGTGTAGTTTACAAAACTGACTCTGTCAAAATTTTATGCACACCCTGAAAAACTCAGAAATTGCNAAAAAATATAACGTTTCCAACTCTACTGTTACTCGTTGGATTGCTTTAGCCGAAAGAGGTAAAAATAATCTACAATTATACAAAGTCAAAGGCAAGTTTAGAATTTTAGACAATCCTTANAATCACGCCGAAATTGTTCGCCTGACTCAGGAAGGTAAACGGTATCGCAGTAACATCGCTTGTAAAAGAGTCTCGGTCCAACCGAATTTATATCAATTATTGGAAGAAGAAGATATTATCGATATTATTAGGGATATAGAACAAAACAAAACTATCAACAGTAAATACGCCTTTATCGGAGAAGGAGTAAAATTATGGGAACAAACAGTGAATATTGATTTGTTTCAATCGGATACAGAAATTACCCGTTTGATTCAAGAATTATTGGATTTCATTTTATATATAATGGGTATTCANCCCAACCAAGCTTGTAACATTATCGATTTNGGCCCTGGAAATGGGCTAACTATTAAACCGATAATTAATAAAATCTTGTCACTAGGTAGGCGAATTAATAAGTATATTGTCTTGGATATTAGTAAAGGAATAGCTAGATTAACTCAGCAAAACATTAACAAACACTTCCCTGATTTGGAAATTCTCACTTACCAGCGAGACTTTGAAAAAAGTACTTGTAGTAAAATCATTCTAGAAAATAAAGCTATTGACGAAACTCCTAACCTACTGTTTCACATAGGTAACGTATTGTCTCAATATCGAGACCGTGTGCGAGTTTTGAAAAATATTCAAAGTGGTATGAGTGCCGAAGACTTGCTAGTGATTGATTTTCTTTTGGACCACGAAGACAATTATTTTAATTTAGCTTANTCTAAGTCTGATTTAATTAACAAAGTTCATCTGTGGATTCCGAAACTACTAGGAATCGACGTTAACAAATGCAAACAAGAAATTGAACCAAGCCCAAAATTTCAAGCTAACACTAAGTATTTAGTCCTAGATAAAGATTACGAGATAACTTTTGAGTTGTTCGGCAAAAAGAAAATTCTAGAACTTTATAGTGGAGAAAAACTAATCCTTTGGAAACAAAATTTATTAACCTTACCAGTGTTCTTAGACGAAATTGATAAAGCTGATTTGCAAGTAGTTAACTTATCACTAGACAAACAAGCTCGCCATGCTGTGGCTATTTGTCGAATAAAAAACTAACCCCAAAGTTTAGCTTGACTAAACCTCAGTTTCTAATTTTAGTTAATCATGGTTATGATCCAAGCTACAGCAAACAAAATTACTTACACATACCAGCACTGTTCCGCGAAAGATTTTACTCATCAGGTTAGTTTTTCTGAGGAAAAATTTAATAAGCAAATAGCTCAAATTTTCAACACCCATTTACCTATTGATAGAGTGGAGTTGGAATTCGTCCTACAAGATAAGAACACTGGCCATTTTCTGGTCACTATCAAAGTACAATCACCAAAATTTAATTTTCACCATCAAGAAGAAACCTACAGTAATTATGCTGCTGCTGTGCGTAAAGCAATTAGGAAAGCTGTAGAATTTGTAAGATCTGAAAAAGAAAAATTAGCCCACTAAAACTTAAAACTTTCAAATTGTTTAAGTCAATCAAATCCTAACTAGTTAATAGCTTGGAAATAGTGTTCTTTATTCTAGTCGAAATTGGTTTTTTAGGGTTTTACTAGGTACAGTCAAAAAACTCGTTTAATTTGTCACTTGAAAACCCAATCGGCAGGTCTTAAGAGAGACAGTCCAAAAAGTTAATTCTCGGTTGTATGTATTTTTGTCTAACTTATAAAAGCGGTTATTGCGTTGATTAATCAAATTTTTGAGTTGACAAAGCTGGCCTTAGACACAAACCACCTAAAAATTTTCCAAGAATACTTCAAATTCACTGCTCTCTAGATAGATTTAGTTTAAAGACTTCAAGTTGTATTGTCTATTTGATTGGCAATTTCTAAAAATAGGTAAAGAAACCAGAAATTTTTTATATTTTTTATATTTTTTATATACGAACAACCAAATTAAGCCAACATCCCAAAAATTTCTTGCAACAAAATTTCTCTACCCAGCTTTTGGACAACAGACACTTGAAAAACTTTTTGCTCTGATTCTGTAACTTGACTTAAGGCTTGGGCAAATAGTTCTATTTGTTTTTGCTGTTGAGCTTTTTTAAGCTTGTCTAATTTGGTCAAAACTATAGCCGTAGGTACCTGTTTTAATTTTAACCAGCTTAAAAAATTTAGATCTACCGCCTGTGGCGGAATACTTATGTCTAAAACCAAAAACAACAAACGCAAATTTTCAGAAGTCAACAAAAAGCGTTCAATAGTATCGCCCCAACTGTCTCTCGACGAACGACTTCTTTTGGCAAAACCATAACCAGGAAAGTCGATAAAATAAAAACTTTGGTTAATTAGATAGTGATTTACTAGATTAGTACTACCAGGTTTACTGGATACTTTGGTCAAACTACTGTTTTGACACAAAAAGTTAATTAACGATGACTTACCCACATTAGATCGGCCCAAAAAAGCAAATTCAGGAAGCTTAACTTTGGGAAAATCCGATAGCGAACAACTACTCTTAAGAAACTGACAGCTAGAAATCTTGGGCCACTGGGAACTGCTTGGTAAGCTAATCATAACGGTAAATTACTTGCTTAAACAGAGAAATCTGTATACTAACAAGAGTAACTTGTCTAGTGTATATGCTCATAGATACTTCTAAACTCAAAGTAGATTTTGAATTATGGCTAAAACAAGCCATTGCTGCCCACCCTAAACCACTAGTTTTAGATATTATCCAAATTGGGGATAATTTAGCTTCCAACAAATACGTTCAAATTAAACAAAAAGTTGGCCAAACTTGTGGAATAGTGGTGAACTTACATAAGTTTACCAATTCGGTTAAACCTGAAGAAATAGAAGCAATTATTACTGTCGCCCAAAAACGCAAACATGGTTTAATTGTTCAGTTACCAACTCCCAGTTGGTTGCAATCGCTAGTAGCTAATATACCATACCAGATTGATATCGATTTGTTAGGTTGGCAAGCCAATCAACTCTGGCAACAAGAAATTTTACCACCCACAATTGGAGCTATTGATTTGACTTTAAAGTTTCACTTCCAAAAACAAATTTTCTCTCCTGAAATGCTCAAGCAATCGTTATTATTAAACCGGGAAATTGTAGCCGTGGTAGGTTGTGGTAAGTTGGTAGGAACCCCAGCCATTAGATATTTTTTGGAAAGACAAGCTACGGTAATTGCTATAAACAAACATACACCCAATCCAACCCAACTAACTCGCCTAGCTAACATTATTTTGACGGCCACCGGACAGCCTAAATTAATTACTAAAGATTGGATAAAACCTGGTTGCGTGTTAATAGATGCAGCTACTAGTGAATCAAACGGAGCTTTGGTAGGAGACGTTGACTACACTCTAGATTGGTCCGAAGTTTGGTTATCTCCCAGCCCAGGAGGTATTGGCAGGTTAACAGTTTTATATCTATTTTATAACCTACTCAAGCTGTCCGAGCTTTTTGGCTAGCA
>JGI24188J35168_1000786_pt1 | contig 18983 bp, 14 predicted proteins | sample YNPBryantNP2012_FD_35168 | JGI IMG/M metagenome (IMG submission 35168) | reverse complement strand
CAGCATCAGCACCGACCCGGCCCACCGCGGCGACATCGAGCGGGCCGCGGCCTGGGTCGCCGATCAGATCGCGGCCGCCGGGCCGTTCGACGTGCAGATCATGCCGACCGGCCGGCATCCGGTCGTCTTCGGCCAGTGGCTCTGCGCATCGCCTCGCCGAGCCGGCGCAGCTCGTCCCGGCCGATATAGCCCATCCGATACGCGATCTCCTCGGGGCACGAGATCATCATCCCCTGGCGCTCCTCCATCGCCTGCACGAAGTTGGCCGCCTGCAACAACGACTCGTGCGTGCCGGCGTCGAGCCAGGCGAAGCCCCGGCCCAGCGGCTCGACGCGCAACTGGCCCCGCTCCAGGTACACGCGATTGACATCGGTGATCTCCAGCTCTCCCCGCGCCGAGGGCTTCAGGTTGGCCGCGATCTCGACGACCTGCGCGTCGTAGAAGTAGAGGCCGGGGACGGCATAGTGAGAGCGGGGCTTCTGCGGCTTCTCCTCGATGCTGATCGCGCGGCCCGAGGCGTCGAACTCGATCACGCCGTAGCGCTCCGGGTCTTTGACCGGATACGCGAACACGAGCGCGCCCTCGGTGAGGCGCGCGGCGGCGCGCAGCCGGCCGGGCAGGCCGTGGCCGTAGAAGATGTTGTCGCCCAGGATCAGGCACGACGGTTGATCGCCGACGAACTCGCGGCCCACGATGAACGCGTCGGCCAGGCCGCGCGGGGTCGGCTGCTCGGCATACGAGAACTTCAGCCCCCATTGCCGGCCATCGCGCAGCAACGTGCGAAACTGCGGCAGCGCTTCGGGCGTGCTGATGATCAGGATCTCGGTGATGCCCGCCAGCATGAGCATGGAGAGCGGGTAATAGATCATCGGCTTATCGTAGACCGGCAGCAACTGCTTGCTGATGCTGATGGTGAGCGGATAGAGGCGCGTGCCCGCTCCGCCCGCGAGGATGATCCCTTTCATGTGCGCTCCTGGTGGAGGTATGACTCTCGGCAAACCCGGACCGATTGTAGCACAATCTGCGCGACCGCGCCAACTGTTCGATGACAAGCCAGCAATTCCAAATGTGCCGCGCGCGTTTGCCGGCGCGCTGTGCGTCAATCGGGGCCGCCCGGCTCAGTAAAGCACGATCCATTCATGGTCGTGCGGCCGTCTGTGCGTCAATCGGGGCCGCCCGGCGATCAATCGCCGGGCTACGGGAGCAACGTCCCGTGAACGGGGCTGATCTGCGCCATTTGAAATTGCCGCGGCCCCATCTGGCCACCACAATCTAAAATCGAGTCGGCTTCTTTTTCCCCGCCGATGGCCTGGAGTATAATAAAACTCAAGTCTTTACCGGGAGCTTACATCATGACACAGACACCTTTCGCTTACTTTGCCGCTCATCGCGAGCGCATCCTGGCCGAGCTGATCGAGTTCGCGGCCATTCCCAGCATCAGCACCGACCCGGCCCATCGGGCCGACATCGAGCGGGCTGCGGCCTGGGTCGCCGATCAGATCGCGGCCGCCGGGCCGTTCGACGTGCAGATCATGCCGACCGGCCGGCATCCGGTCGTCTTCGGCCAGTGGCTCGGCGCGGTGGGCAAGCCCACCGTGCTGATCTACGGCCACTACGACGTCCAGCCGCCCGACCCGCTGGACAAATGGATTAGCCCGCCCTTCACGCCGACCATCCGCCAGGATCGGCTCTACGCGCGCGGCATATCCGACGACAAGGCGCCGATCTTTCAGGCCATCAAGGCCGCGCAGGCGTTCTTCGCCACGCGGGGCGCGTTGCCCATCAACGTCAAGTTCATGTTCGAGGGGGAGGAAGAGATCGGCAGCCCCAGCCTGGAGCCGTTCATCCGGGCGCACACCGATCTGCTGGCGGCCGACTTCGTGATCTCGGCCGACGGCGGCATGTGGCGCGTCGAGGAGCCGTCGCTGACGGTGTCCAGCCGCGGGCTTGCCGGGCTGGAGTTCACGCTGACCGGCGCGGCCAAGGACCTGCACTCGGGCCGNCACGGCGGCGCGGTGGCCAATCCCCTGCACGCGCTGGCCGAGCTGATCGCCNGCCTGCACACCCCGGATGGCCGCGTGGCCGTGGCCGGCTTTTACGACGATGTGGTCGAGCTCTCGGCCGAGGAACGGGCCGCCATCGCCGCGCTGCCGTTCGACGAAGCCGCGTATCTGGCCGAGGTGGGCGCGCCGGCCCTCTTCGGCGAGCCGGGCTACAGCACGCTCGAACGCCAGTGGATCCGGCCCACGCTGGAGGTGAACGGCCTGTGGGGCGGCTACCAGGGGCCGGGCGTCAAGACCGTCACGCCCTCCGAAGCGCACGCCAAGATCACCTGCCGCCTGGTGCCCAACCAGGACCCGGCCGACATCATCGCGAAGATCGTGCGCCATCTGGAAGCGCATGTGCCGGCCGGCGTTCGCCTGACCATCAACCCCGAAACCCATGCCGCGCTTCCCTACGCCATCCCGGCCGATCACTTCGGCCTGGTCGTGGCCGGCAAGGCGCTGGAGCAAACCTTCGGCGTCCGGCCGGTCGTGGTGCGCATGGGCGGCACCGTGCCGGTGTGCGAGGTGTTCAAGCGGGTGATGGGCCTGGAGACGGTCTTTTTCTCGTTCTCGACCGCCGACGAAGACTTCCACGCGCCGAACGAATTCTTCCGCATCTCCCGGCTATACCAGGGCCTGGAGGGCTGGGCACGCTACTGGGAACTCCTTGGCGAAGGGAGAAGACAATGAGGACAACCGTTCTTGTTCCATCGGGCATCCGGCTTCCCCTCTTGGGGCTGGGCTGCTGGTCCTTCGGCGGCCAGGAGGGGGATTATTGGGGTCCCCACGACGATCGCGAGGCCGCCGAGATCATCGCGCGGGCGCTGGCCCACGGGGCCAACTACTTCGACACGGCCGAGGGTTACAACGACGGCCGCAGCGAGGAGGCGTTGGGCCGGGCGCTGAAGGGCCGACGCGGAGAGGCCATCATCGGCACGAAGATCAGCCCGCAAAACACCGAGCCGAAGACCCTGCGCCGCCACTGCGAGGCGAGCCTGCGCCGGCTGGGCACCGATGTGATAGACATCTACATGGTGCACTGGCCCATCACCGACTATCCGGTGGCCGACGCCTTCGGCGCGCTGGCCGATCTGCGCGCCGAAGGCAAAATCCGCGCCATCGGCGTGAGCAACTTCGGCGTGCAACAACTGCAAGAAGCGCTGGCCACCGGCGCGGCCATCGAGGTAAATCAGCTCGGCTATAGCCTGTTGCATCGGGCCATCGAGTTCGAGATCTTGCCCCTGTGTCGGCAACGAGGTGTGGCGGTGACCGCGTACATGCCGCTGATGCAGGGGCTGCTCACCGGCCGTTGGCGCAGCGCCGACGAGATCCCGCCCATCCGCCGACGCACCCGGCACTTCAGCAGCGCGCGGCCCGGCACCCGTCACGGCGAGCCCGGCGCCGAAGAGGAGGTGTTCGCCGCCATCAACGGCATTGCCCGCCTTGCCGACGAGCTCGGCATGCCGATGGCCGATCTGGCGCTGGCCTGGGTGGCGGCGCAAGAGGGGGTCGCCACGGTGATCGCGGGCACGCGCACGGTCGCGCAGCTCGAGGACTCGCTGCGCGGAATCGGCCGCCAGCTCTCGGCCGACGTGTTGGCCGAGCTGGACCGCTTGACGCAGCCCGTCAAGGCAAAGCTGGGAGCCAACGCCGATCTGTGGCAATCGGGCGCGGATAGCCGCATCCGCTGAAGGAGGGACCGATGCAGCGCATCCTGATCACGGCCGGCCCGGTCTCATTGCCGGCCGAACTGAACGACAGCCCGACCGCGCAGCAGGTGTGGGATGCGTTGCCCATCGAGGGCCGCGCCAATACCTGGGGCGACGAGATCTACTTCGAGATCCCCGTCGTCGCGCGCCAGGCCGCCGACGCGCGCGNNGACGTGGCCGTGGGCGAGCTGGGCTACTGGCCGCCGGGCCATGCCTTCTGCATCTTCTTCGGCCCGACCCCCGCCAGCAGCGGCCCCGCGCCGCGCGCCTACAGCCCGGTCAACATCCTGGGCCGGGTGCTCGACGACGCGACCGCGTTCCGGGCCGTGCGCGATGGCGATCCGGTGCGCCTGACGCGCGTCGCGGCCGATCGGTAGAGAGGCTTTCGATAAGTTGCGAATAATAACGAAATGCGGTATGCTTATCATTTGTACTGATGTTTTAGTCAAAGGATAAGCAAGTTTGTATGGCTGTTAACCCGTTGAACCCGATGGTCGTGCAGAGCGACCGGACGGTGCTGCTCGAAGTAGATAACCCGCTCTACAGCGAAGCGCGCGACGCGCTGGCGCGCTTCGCTGAGCTGGAAAAAAGCCCCGAACATATCCATACCTATCGGCTGTCGCCGCTTTCCCTCTGGAACGCGGCCGCCAGCGGCCTCACGGCCGACGCCATCCTGGCGAGCCTGGCGCAATACAGCAAATACGATGTGCCCGGCAACATCCAGGCCGACGTGCGCGATTACGTCAGCCGGTTCGGCCGGGTCAAGCTGCACAAAGATCCCACCGGCGCGCTGCTCCTGACGGCCGACGATCCCCTCCTGATGATGGAGGTGAGCCGCCAGCGCAAGGTCCGCCAGTTCATCCTCGAAGAGATAGATCCGCGCACGGTGCGCGTCAACCCCGCCATGCGCGGCCACATCAAGAAGGCGCTGGTAGACATCGGCTATCCGGCCGAAGACCTGGCCGGCTACGTGGAAGGCGCGCCGATCTCGTTTCGGCTCTTGCCGGCCCGGCGCACGACCGGCGAGGTGTTCCGCCTGCGGCACTATCAGCAAGATGCCGTGGACACATTCCACGCCAACGGCGCGCCGCAGGGCGGCTCGGGCGTCATCGTGTTGCCGTGCGGCGCCGGCAAGACGATGGTCGGCATGGGCGCCATGGACCGCCTGCAAACCAACACGCTGATCCTCACCACCAACACCGTCGCGGTGCGCCAGTGGATCGAGGAGCTGCTCGACAAGACATCGCTTACCTCCGACGAAATCGGCGAGTACACCGGCGATGTCAAAGAGATCCGGCCGATCACCGTCACCACCTACCAGATCCTGACCTATCACAAGCGCCGCGGCCGGAACGGCAAGGAAGATGAGCTGGGGTGGGATGAGAACGGCGCGCCGAAGCCGCTCTCCATCGAGGACTTCCCCCATTTCCGGCTGTTCAACGAGCGCAATTGGGGCCTGATCGTCTACGACGAGGTGCACCTGCTGCCGGCGCCGGTGTTCCGCATGACGGCCGAGCTGCAAGGCAAGCGTCGTCTGGGCCTCACGGCCACCCTGGTGCGCGAAGACGGCCGCGAAGAGGACGTGTTCGCGCTCATCGGCCCCAAGAAGTACGACGTGCCGTGGAAAGACCTGGAGCGCCAGGGATGGATCGCCACCGCGCACTGCCACGAAGTGCGCCTGAGCATGTCGCGCGAGCGCCGGATGGAATATGCCCTGGCCGACAGCAAGCTGCAATATGCCATCGCCGCCACCGATCCCGCCAAGCTGCCCGTGGTCGAGCAGTTGATCGCCAAGCACCCCGACGACCAGATCCTGATCATCGGCACCTACCTGGACCAGCTCGAAGAGGCCGCGAAGCGCTTCAACGCGCCGCTCCTCACGGGCAAGACGCCGGTGCGCGAGCGCCAGAAGCTCTACCAGCAGATGCGCGAAGGCACATTGCGGCTGCTGGTCGTCTCGAAGGTCGCCAACTTCGCCATTGACCTGCCCGATGTCAGCGTCGCCATCGAGATCAGCGGCACCTTCGGCTCGCGACAGGAAGAGGCGCAGCGCCTGGGCCGCATCCTGCGGCCGAAGAGCGACGGCCGGCCGGCCCACTTCTACGCCATCGTCATGCGCGATACCAAGGATCAGCTCTACGGCGCGCACCGGCAGATGTTCCTGACCGAGCAGGGCTACAAATACGAGATCCTGTACGAAGACGACCTGGCCGACTTCGATCCGGCACACGACGAGGCGCACTGGTGAACACGACGGAATCGCCCTCCCGAGCCAATGCCCTGCACCAGCTCCGCACCGCATTGCAGGCGATCGTCTTGCAAGACCTGCGCAGCGCCGCGCGCGCGTGGGGATGGTCGCTTCGGGGCACGGCCAAGGCCGATGTCGTCCAGGGGATCATGGAGCATCTGACCAACGCCGCCGAGATGTCGGCGGGGTTCGAGCAGCTTCCATCCCTGCACCGCAAGATCCTGATCTGGCTCGGCCGTCTGAGCAGGAACGACGGCCAGGTCGAAGTCCTGGCGCCGATCCTGGAGATCGCCGAAGAGCTGCGGACGACCAAAGAGGCCGTGACGCAGGCCCTCGGCGATCTTCATCAGAAGCTATTCATCTTGACGGATTCCATTACCGGCGCCTTTCATGTGCCGACGATCTACCTCGACTGGTTGCCGGAGACGGATGCGCCGGGCCTGGTCTATCGTGACCTGGCCGCGGACGTGATGCCGGCGCCGGCACCGGGCTTCCTCGACGATCACATCGCGCGGCTGTTGGCGGCTGTCGAGACCGATCGGCCCGAAGTGAAGCGCACGGCCCTGCTACGCCCGGTCACCGTCGCGCAACCGGGGCGCAATGTATCGGTGGCCTATCAGCGCGCGGAACCGCACGCCGGGATCGTGGCCGACGAGCAGTTGGCCGCCTGGGGCTACAACGCGGCCGAAGAACGGGCCCTGGCACGCACCCTGTTATCTCTGTTGGCGGTCGGCAAGCTGCTGCACGTGCAAGAGACGGGGGGCAAGCCATATCTCCTGACCGACGCGACACAGATAGATGTCTGGCGTGGCCTATCGCCGGCCGCGCGGCGCGCTCAACTACACCACTGGTGGCTGGAAGGCTGGCCGCTCGACATTCCGGCCGCGGTGCGGTCGTTGATGACCTGGGATGAGCTCGATTTCTTCCTGACCACGCAGAACCGATTCAGCCTGCGCCAGAATGCCGGCTGGAGCAATCGCGAGTATCTGGATCGGCAGGTGCAAAGCCAGCGCGTTTGGCTGGCCGGTTTGCTCTCGGCCATCAAGCCCGAAGTGTGGATCAGCACGACGCGCTGGTTGGACCTGATCCATCGCTTGCGTCGCGACCACCTCACTTTTGCCCTTTCTGTTTATGCCGGTTGGGCCTGGTATGACGGCGAGGAGCAGCTCGATCCGCAGCACTTCCAGCGTCGCGTCTGGAACGACCTCTTCGGCGGCCTCTTCGAGGGATGGCTGGGGCCGGCGTACTGGTTGGGCTTCATCCAGATGGCGGTGACCAACGAGCGCGTGATGGCGATCAGCCGGCCGGGCGAACAGGCAACGCCGAGCGGACCGCAGCGGCTTCCGGCCGACATGTTGAGCTTCCTTCCCGACGGCCGGTTGAGCCTGCGCAACACGTGGCAGACCGGCGAGCTGCGCCAGCTCATCTTGAAGATCGCTTCCGAAGTCACGCGCGATCGCCAGGCGATCCTCTATGCACTTGACCCCGCGGCCTTCCGGCAGACGCTGCGCAGCGGGCAATCGGCCGATCAGGTGATCCAGGCGTTCGCCGAGGCCGGTTTTCCGTTGCCCGCCGAAATGCAAAACCGGCTGAAGGAATGGCAGGGGCGCCTGGGGCGCCATCAGCTCTATGACAACCTGGCCGTGATCGAGTTCGGCGATGAGCAAACCATGTCCGAAGTGCAGGCGTCCATCGGCCTGAGCCAGGGCGATTGTTACCCGATCTCCTCGCGGCATCTGGTCGTGTTGCGGCCCGAAACGGTCCCTGTCCTCGTCGAAGAGCTGCGCCGCAAAGGCTATACTCCGCAGGTGCTTTCATGACCCCTCCACCTTTGCGCCAGGCCATTGATGCCTTTCGAGCCAACGATCTGAATACCATTCTGCGCACGGCCGGCGTCCGCGATATCCCGAAGTTCAAGGATGAGAAGGCCGCGCTATGGGCCAAACTGATCGCCGATCCCCAGCGCATCCAGACGGCCTTACGTCAGATCAACAATCGTTGTCGCAAGGCGCTCGAAGTGTTGCAACGGGCCGACGGCGAGCTGCGCACCGAGCGCTATCGCGCGCTGCTCACGCGCGCCGGCATCGTCAAGGAGCCTGCTCCCGGCAAGCGCCGCGCGACATATTCCTCTTATGGGCAACACCCGGAGCACGCCAGCGACCCCATGACGTTCGAGGAGGTATTGGCCGCGCTGCTCAAATACGGGCTGATCTGGACGCACAGCCTGTCCGCAGGCACCATCACCACTGCCAAGCTCGGCTTCGATGGCGGCCGCTTCGTCTACATCCCGCAGGAAGTGGCCGTCCACCTGCCGCCGGTAGCCTCGCTCCCGCGCACCGAGCCGTCGATCGCCCATGTGCTCCCCGGCTCGGCCCGCACCTGCCAGCGCGACCTCTATCTGATGTGGAGCGCCGCGCGCGAGTCGCCGTTGCAGCTCACCAACGCCGGACTGCTCCGGGCGGCCGATGTCAAGCGATTGAGCGGCCAGCTCCTGGTGACCGAAACCTATTCGACCGGCAGCAAGGAGAGCGACTTCCGGCGCATCTTTTTCTTGCGTCGCCTGCTGATGGCGTTGGGCCTCCTCGTCGCCGGCGAAGGAGCCAACGCCAACACGTTGACCGCTGCGCCGGACATGGAGTTCTGGGAGAGCGGCGCCACGCAGCGCGTGCAAACCTGTTACCAGAGCTGGCGCGATGGCGCCTGGTGGCACGAGCTGTGGGCCACTTACGACCCCGGCTCGACGCGGGCCAGCGGCTCCGTGATCGATTTTGCGCCGAATCCGGTGGTAAAGGCGCGGCGCACGGTGCTCGATCTGCTGGCGCGCTTCGCGCGCGACGGCGCGGAGTGGATCTCGCTCGACGCCATCTCCGATTATCTGCACGATCACGACGAGGAGTTCCTGGTCGATCGGGAGACCGCCGAACACCGCCCCAGTTCTTATTACTATTATTCCCGTCCTTCGGTTATCTCGCCTTACCAGCAGAACGCGCTGGGCTGGGTATGGGAGAAGTATGCCCAGGATCTGGAGGCCGGCTGGGATGGCGTGGAAGGGGCCTTCATTCGCGCGGTCTTGACCGAAGGGCTCTACTGGTTGGGGCTGGTGGATCTGGGCTATCTGCGGCCGGTGACGGCCGCGGGGGGCGCCGCGCCCGCGGGTTTGCAGGCGGTGCGCCTGACCGATATGGGGCGCTGGCTGCTCCTGGACGCCGAGCCGCCCGCCATCCCCGCCGAGACCGGCCGGGTCGTCGTCCAGCCGAATTTTCACATCTTCGCCTTCGATCCGATCTCCGATGCGGTGTTGGCCCGGCTCGACAGCTTCGCGACGCGGCTGAATGCCGAGCGGGCCATAGAATACGAGCTGACCGCCGCGTCGGTCTATCGCGCCCAGCAGAACGGCCAGCAGGTGCCCGAGATCATCCGCTGGCTGGAAAACACGACCGGCGCGGCATTGCCGCAAAACGTCCTGCGCAGCCTCTTCGAATGGCAGGCCGCGTTCGAGCGCATCGTCGTCCGGCCGCGCGTCGGCTGGGTGCAGACGGCCACGGCCGAGCTGGCCGAGCATCTGATGGCGGATCCCGTCTTGGACGCGGCGATCATCAAGCGCGTGGATGCCACCTCGCTCATGGTACACGCCGACAAGGTGGATCTGATCGAGCAGCGCCTGTTGGCGGCCGGCGAGCTGCCGGTGCGCGCATCGAGCGCCGAAGAGGCCCCCAAGGCCAGCATCACCCTGACGGCCGATGGCGCCATCCAATTTGCCCACGCGGTGCCGAGCCTGTACGTGTACGGCTACCTGTTCCCGCTGGCCGATCAGACCCCCGACGGCTGGCGCATCACGCCTTCCAGCGTGCGCCGGGCCGTCGCGGCCGGGCTCGATGCCACCAGGATCATCGCCCGGCTGGAATCGCTCGCGTTGGGCGGCGTGCCGGCCGGGCTGCAAATGCGCATCAAGGCATGGAGCAAACACTACGGCGACGCGGTGGTCCAGACGTTCACCCTGGTCCAGTTTCGCGATCAGGCCGTGGTAAACGAGCTGTGCGCCGATCCGGCCCTGGCGCAATACATGCAGCCCTTCATGCCGGCCGCCAACCTGGGCCTGGCGCTCGTCCAACCCGATGATGTGGCCGCGCTGCGCGTTCTGCTGGCCGAGCGCGGGGTCGAACTGACGGAACGGTGAATTTCTCATCTGGCACCCCACAAGGAGTCGAACATGGCCACGTCCAAAGTCTTGAGGCCGATAGACATCCTTCTCGTCGAGGACAACCCCGGAGACGTGCGCCTGACGCAAGAGGCGTTGCGCAACGGCAAGGTGCTCAATCGTCTCTTTGTGGTTTCAGACGGAGTGGAGGCGCTGGAATTTCTGCGCCGCGAGGGGAAATACGCGGATGCTCCCCGGCCCGATCTCATCCTGCTCGATCTGAACATGCCCCGCATGGACGGCCGCGAATGCCTGGCCATCCTCAAGGCCGATCCCGATCTGCGGCGCATCCCGGTAGTCATCCTGACCACCTCGGAGGCCGAGCAGGACATCCTGCGCTCGTATGATCTGCATGCGAACTGCTACATCTCCAAGCCGGTGGACCTGGAGCAGTTCATCAAGGTCGTGAAGCAGATCCGGGAGTTCTGGGTGAGCATCGTGCATCTGCCGGGGGAAGGCGTGTAGGGCGAGATTCATCTCGCCTCTCCAAAGACGCGCGTAGGGCGAGATTCATCTCGCCCCTCCATAGCCTGTAGGGCGAGATAAATCTCGCCCTACAGGTCAGGGCAATAGCCGGAGGCGCGCCTCGGCCTCGCGCTCCACGTCCTCGCGCGCGAAGAGCAGCGGATGATAGTCGCCCATGAACCAGGCCTCGATCTGGTCGTCATAGTGGCGATTGCCCGGCCGGCCCGAATTGCCGGGCGCCAACAGGCCGAACGAGTTGCTCCAGTCGCCGAGGTCTGAGATGTGGCGGAAGGGCGGGCCGATGATCTGATCGAAGTCGAGCGTGTCCATGCGGTTGCCGGTGGCCCAGATGGTGTTGCCGTCGCCGCCCAGCGCGAACGGCCCGCGGTTGAAGAGCGGCGCCAGCGCAGGCATCTGGCCCACGAAATGGATGAAGCGCAAGACGTGCAGCTTGCCCCAGGCCCAATCCTCCGACGTGGGCCCCAAACGCGCCTTCAGAAAGTCCACCGTCTCGCGCAGCGCCAGGCGAATCACATCGTTGCGGCGCTCGCCGTGGCCCAGGTCGAACCAGGGCGAGTCGTCCATGGCCAGGAGCTGTTGTACCCATTCCCATGCCCGCTGGCCGAAGAAGCTCCCCTCGGCCAGGACCGGCAACGGCCCCTTGCCCGCGTAGCGCGCGGCGAGATCCTCCCCCAGCCGGTCGCGCAACAACAGTGCGATGATCCGGCGCATGAACACCTGATAGATCGCGGCCTGGGGGCTGTCCACGGCCAGATTGCCGTCCCACGCCGCCATCATCCGCGCCACGGCCATCAGCTCGGGGTCGTCGCACGTCAGCCGGCCGATGTGGCCCGCCACCACGCGGGCGGTCGGCGAGACCTGGTCGAATTGCATGCGGCGGATGTAGGCCACGTTGATCCTGTCGCGCGCGGCGATCAGCTCGGCGATGCGCTGGGCCCGGTCGCCCATGCAATACTCGCGGGAAATGAAGTAGGGATAGTCGTCGCCGACCACGCGGTTGTTGGCCGTGACGATGTAGCCCTGCGGCGGGTCGTAGAGATGCGGCAGCGCGTCGAACGGCACGTAGCCCACCCACTCGTATTCTCCCGTCCAGCCGGGCACGGGCACGCTGCCATCGCCCCTGGCCCGGATGGGCACCTTGCCCGGAAAGCTGTAGCCGATATGGCCGGCCGTATCGGCATAGACGGTGTTCTGGATCGGCGCGGACCACTCGCGCAGCGCCTCGCGAAATTCCAGGCACGAGCGCGCCCGGTTCATCGCCCGCAGTGCGTGGATCAACGTATCGGGCTCCAGCGCGGTCCAACGCAACGCCAGCGGCGGCTCCTCCTCCTGCGGCAACAGCGCTCGCGTCAGGTCGGGCGCCAGCGCGTTGATGATCGGCCCATGCCGCGTGATGATCACCTCTTCGGTGACCGGCGCCGCGCCTTTGACGCGGATGACTTCGCGCAAGACCTCCGCGTCGTGCCATTCGCCCCGGAACTCGTATTGCACCCGGCCGTCGTCGGTGCGCCGCAGGTGCTCCATGTAGAGATCCTGCACGTCGGGGAAGCCGTTCGTGAAGCCCCAGGCAACGTGCGCGTTGTGGCCGGCGACGACATACGGCGTGCCGGGGAAGGTGACCCCGGTCACCTCCAGCGCGTCGGCCGGATCGGCCCCGGCGTCGGGTTGGCACACCAGGTGGTTCTCGTACCAGATGCACGGAATGCCCATCAGCAGGTGCATGTCGTTGGCCAACAGCGGCTTGCCGCTGAACGTGCGGCTGCCGGCGATGACCCAGTTGTTGCTGCCCAGGCCGGCGTGCGCGGCCGGGCCGACGAAGCGTCGCGCGGCCTCGGCCCGCTCCAGCGCCAGCCGGCCCAGGCGTTCGGCCGATACCTGGCGCAGCTCCTCCGGGATGATCGTCGGCCATTGCGTCGGCCAGGGGGCCTCCAGCTCGGCGGCGCGCTCGGGGCCAAGCCGGCCGATCAGCCGGGCGCGCAGGAGCTCGGTCTCCCAGTTGATCGAAAGGCTCCACGCCATCATCTTGGCCCAGCTCAGAGAATCGGCGAGCGTCCAGGGCTCGGGCCGGTAGCGCAACAGGGTGAACTCGATCGGCAGGGGGCCGCGGCCGATGAAGGCGTTGACGCCTGCGACATAAGCATCCAGCTCCGCGCGCACTTCGGGCCGGAGGAGCGCCAGGCCGGCCTCGGCCGCGCGGCGCAAGCCCAGGATGCGCAGCCAGCGATCGGCCGGCACCGTGGCCGGACCGATCACCTCCGAGAGCCGGCCGGCCACCAGCCGGCGGTTGAACTCCATCTGCCACAGGCGATCCTGCGCATGAACGAATCCCTGCGCGAAGAGCAGGTCGGCCATGTTGGTCGCGTAGATGTGCGGCACGCCCCAGCGATCGCGGATGATCTCCACCGGGGCGCGCAAACCTTTCAGGCGGATCGTTCCCTTGAGCCGCGGCTGGCGGCCGCGGGCCAACCACGAAAGGCCGGTCTGGAGCAGATTGGGCATCGGGAAACCTCCCATCACGTGAACCCGTACTCGTCGAAATCGCCGAGAGGCCGATAGCCGATCTTCTGGTAGATGCGGTTGGAGGTCGGATTGGCCAGGTCGGTGAAGAGCGCGCAGAAACGCCAGCCGGCGTCGAGCATCTGCTGGCTCAGGGCCGCGACGCACGCGCTGGCGTAGCCGCGGCCGCGGAGCGCCGGCGGCGTATACACCGGGCCGATCGCCACGCCGTGCGCGGTGTGGCGACCGCGGCCGGCCAGAGATACCGGCCCACCGTCGTCCCAGAGAAAGATCTCGCGGCGGTCAATGCGTTGCGCGGCCAGCTCGGCCAGCTCTTCGGCCGTGCCTCCCATGCCCACCTCGTGCATGAAGGCATAGAACCATTGCGCCACCAGCGCCTGATCGGCCTCGACCGCAACGCGCAACGCGCCCGGCGTCGGGGGCGGCGGGTTGACCTGGCGCAGCTCGTAGACACGCTCGTGGCGCAAGAGGCGAAAGGAGCCGCCCGCCGCGGCNGTCCACGCCGCGGCGAAGGCCCGCGCCGTCGCGGCCGGGCCGATGACGCCGGGCGGCGCCCAGCCGTTCGCGTGCAGATCATGCGCGATCAGGCGGAGCGGAGCAGGGTCCGTGCTCTCGCTGTGGACGATGACCCGATGGGGCGGCGTCATGACCGCCGCGGCCAACAGCGCATCGCCTTCCTCGACCGTCGCCAGATAGGGAGGCGTTTTGATCCGTTCGGGGTCTTCGTCCAGGCGCGTGGCCACCCCGAGCATCAGGTTGTTGAAGGCTTCCTGACGCTCCAGGGCGGCCCGGGCGCGGNCCAGGAACNCTCCTGCGGTCGCATNACGGGTGAGTTTCATGGGTTGGCTGCTCTCATGCCGCGTCGCGGTCGGTGGAGCAGGGCGCGGGGCCCGGCTCCATCTCGCCGATCTCGTCGGCCGTGCGGTCTAGAAAGCCGGCCGCGAAGCGAATGAACGCGTCCACGTCCCCGCGGTTGGAAGCAAGGCCCACCGACACGCGCACCGCGCTGATGTCGCGGCCGAAGCGCTCGCGCATCTCCCGGCGCAACTCCTGGAACGACGGCGCCACCGGCCGGCCGAAGAACGTCCGCATGATCTCGGCCGTCAGGCCGTGGGCCACTTCGCCCGCGCCCGGGTTGCAGAAGCAACCGGTGCGCACGGAGATCCGCTGGCGGTTGGCGAGCTGCTCGACGCGTTGATCGTCTATCGCCCGGCCCTCCCGGTCGTAGAAGGTCATGGTCACCGTGCCCCCGCGGGCGTTCAGGTCGGTCGGGCCGTGGATCTTGACCAGCGGCCGGCCGTTGCTATGCCGCAGCGCGACGAGCTGCTCGAGGAGCCGGCCGGTCAAGGCCATGACGTGCTCGTGGATGGCCTCCATGCCCACGCCGGCCAGGAAGCGCAGGCCGATCTCCACGGCCGGAATGTTCAGGTAGTTGATCGTGCCGTCCTCGAAGCCGGCTTCGCCCGGCGCCAGGTAGTGGCCATCCCCCTGCACCGACGAAATGGTGATCGTGCCGCCCGCGTACCAGGGCCGGCGCAGCTTCGCCAGCGCCTCCCGCCGCGCCAGCAGACACCCGATGCCGGTCGGATAGCCGAACATCTTGTAAAACGAAAGCGGCACGAAATCGGGCCGCCAGCGGGCCAGGTCGAGCCGGTTGGTCGGCGCGAAGGCCGCGGCGTCCACCAACACGTCCCATCCCCGCTCGTGCGCCCGGCCGATCATCTCCAACGGGTGCTGGACGCCGGTGAAGTTGGATTGCGCCGGAAACGCGAACAGGTTGTGGCGGCCCGGCGCGGCCAACGCCAGATATTCGTCCAGCGTCGCCGGATCCACGCGCAGCTCCGGCCCGCCGATCGGCAGATAGGTGAACTGCGCGCCTTTGGCGCGCGCGAACTCGCGGATGCCGTTGACCGAATTGTGGTTGTCGAAGGTGAGCAGGTAGTGATCGCCGGGGCCGAACGGATACGCCTCGCCGACCAGCTTGAGCGCGCCCGAAGCGTTCGGCGTGAAGATCACCGCGTATTCGCCGGGGGGCGCGTTGAAGAACTCCAGCACATAGGCCCGCGCCTGATCCACCAGGCAGGTCATCGCCTGCGAGGTGGGATTGTGCGAATGCGGGTTGCCGAAGACGTTCTCCCTGAGGAGATCGAGGTGTTGGCGAAGCTGGCTTTCGGCGTAGAGGCCGCCGCCGGTGTAGTCCAGGTAGATCTGGCCGGTCGCATCCAGGCGGCTGAATTCGGTGGCGCGCAGGAGGTCGAAATCGGTCATCTTGGATTTTCTTCGTTAGATGCGCAGGCGCGGGTCGAGCGCATCGCGCAGGCCGTCGCCCAGCAGGTTGAAGCCGAGGACGGCGAGCAAGATCGCCAGGCCCGGGAAAGTGGCCACGTGCGGGGCCAACACCAGGTAGTCGCGGCCGTCGCTGAGCATGGCGCCCCATTCGGGGATGGGCGGCTGCGCGCCCAGGCCCAGGAAGCTCAAACTGGCGGCCGTCAGGATGGCCGTGGCCACACGCATGGTGAGCAGCACGAGCACGGGCGCCAGGATGTTGGGAAAGAGATGGACCCGCATGATGCGCGGGCCGGTCGCGCCGACCGTGCGCGCGGCCATGACGAAATCCTGTTGTTTGACCGAGAGCACCGATCCGCGCACCACCCGCGTGAAGGTCGGCACGGAAAAGATGCCGACCGCGATGATGACGTTCTCCAGGCCCGGCCCGATGACGGCGATGATGGCGATCGCCAGCAGGAGGCCGGGGAACGCCAGCTGGATGTCCACCAGGCGCATGATCAGCATGTCGGCCAGGCCGCCGTAATAGCCGGAGATCAGCCCCAGCACGACGCCGATGGCCCCGCCCAGCAGCGCGCCGAGGAAGCCGATGCGCAGCGAGATGGCCGCGCCGTACAGGATGCGGCTGAAGATGTCCCGGCCGTGCACGTCGGTCCCCAGCCAGTGCGTCGCCGAAGGCGGCATCAGGTTATCGCGCAGGTTCTGCTTGATCGGGTCATATGGCGCGATCCACGGCGCGGTGATGCCGGCGAAGAGCAGCAGGATGACCACGAAGCCGCCGAACATGGCGGCCTTGTTCTTTTTCAGGCGCGTCCAGGCATCGCGCCACAGGCTGCGCGGCCGGCCGGACGCCATCAGGACTGCGGTACCGGCGGTAGTGCTAGGCGTTGCCATAGTGGATCCTCGGGTCGAGCCAGGCGTAGATCAGATCCACGACCAGGTTGATCAGGACGAACTGCGTGGCCAGGATCAGCAGGATGCCCTGGACGACCGGGAAATCGCGAAAGCCGATGGAGTCCACCAGCAGCCGGCCGATCCCCGGATAGGCGAACACGGTCTCGGTGATGACCGCGCCGGCGAGCAGATAGCCGAACTCCAGGCCCACCACCGTGACGACCGGAATGAGCGCGTTCTTCAGCGCGTGGCGATAGATGACCGTGGCCGGCCGCAGGCCTTTGGCCGTGGCCGTGCGGATGTAATCCTGGTTCAGCACCTCGAGCAGACTGGAACGCGTGACCCGTGCGATGATGGCGGCCGCGCCCGCGCCAAGGGTGAAGCCCGGCAACACCAGATGCCGCCAGTCGCCCCGGCCGCTGGTGGGGAACCAGTGGAGCTGGACGGCGAAGATCAGCATGAGCATCAGGCCGAGCCAAAAGGAAGGGGTGCAGATCCCCAGCAGCGCGGCCACCATGCTGCCGTAATCCCACACCGAGTTGCGCCGGGTGGCCGCGACGATGCCGGTGACCATGCCGATCACCACCGCGATGGTGATGCTCACGGCCGTCAACTGCCAGGTGGCCGGCATGCGCAGGCCGATCTCGTAGGTGACGGGGTTGCGCGAGCGGGTGGACTTGCCCATGTTGCCGTGGAGCAGGTTGTTCAACCAGGTCAGGTACTGCTCGGGCAACGATTTGTCCAGGCCGAGATCCTGGCGAATCAGGACGAGGTCGGCCTCGGTGGCGTCCAGGCCGGCCACCATGCGCGCGGGGTCGCCGGGCACCAGGTGCAACAGCAGGAAGACCGCCACCGANACCCCGAACAGGGTCGGGATAAGAGCTACAACGCGCCGAACAAAGTAGCCGAACACCCTGAGATTGCCTCGCTAAGCAAATTCACCGGTGCGTGCCAGGCGCCCTCTCTGGCGCCTGGCACGTAGTCAAAGCTTACTTGTACCGGCCGGTGCGCAGATAGGCGATGCCGTCCGGCTGGATCACCATGCCTTCGCACTTGGTGCTGATGCCGCCCAGCACCTGGTTGACCCACAAGAAGATCCAGGGCGCTTCTTCCATCACGATCTCTTGCGCCTTGGCGTAGGCGGCCTTGCGCTTCTCGGGATCGGCGGTCTGCAACCCGGCCTTGATCTGCGCGTCGAACTCCGGATTGTCCCAGAACGCCAGGTTGAAGGAGGCCGGCGGCCACGACTCCTTGGCGAGCAACGGTCGCAGGCCCCAGTCGGCATCGCCGGTCGAGGGGGACCAGCCGGCGTAGTTCATCATGCTCTTGTTCTCTTCGAACTTCTTGAAGCGCTCGGCGCTCAGCGTAGCGGCCTCCATCGTCACCACCTCGACGTCGAAGCCCACCTCCTTGAGCTGGGCCTGGAGCGCCACGGCCACCTGCTTGGCCTCGGTGCTCTCGGCCGCCCACAGGGTGGTCTTGAAGCCGCTGACGCCGGCCTGGGCGAGNAGCTCCTTGGCCTTCTTCAGGTCATACGGATAGGTCTTGACCGACTTGTAGCCAGCTCCTTGGCCTTCTTCAGGTCATACGGATAGGTCTTGACCGACTTGTAGCCCCAGACGCGCGGCGCCAGCGGCGAATCCACCGGCTTGCCGTAGCCGGCGAGCACCGAGTCAATGATCGCCTGCTTGTCAATGGCATAGTTGAGCGCCTGGCGCACCCGCTTGTCCTTGAACGGTTCCTTCTGCGTGTTCATCGCCACCCAGAAGGTGTAGATCGCCTCGTTCTCGGCGATGGCCACGTTCGGGTTGCCCTTCAGTTGCTTGACCTGGGCATAGGGCACGGTGTTGATGAACTGGGCGTCGCCGGCGAGCAGCATGTTGATGCGGGTGCCGGCCTCGGGCACCGGCTTGATGATGAAGCGATCCACCTTCGCGCCCTGGTCCGGGTTCCAGTAGTCGGCGAACTTCTCGACCGTCAGATGATCGCCCGGCACCCACTCGACGAACTTGTACGGCCCGGTGCCGACCGGCTTCTTGCCGAAGGCCGGCGCTTCCGCGCCCTGCTTGGCCGCGGCCGGGCTCACGATGCCGCCCGCGGGATGCGCGAAGGTCGCGATCATCGCGCCGAACGGCTCGGAGGTCGTGAACTTGACGGTGTACTCGTTCACGACTTCGGTCTTGGCGATGATCTTGTACAGGCCATAGCGCTTGAGCTTGTTGTCGGGATTGGTGACGCGGTCGAAGTTGTACTTGACGGCCTCCGCGTTGAAGGGCGTGCCGTCGTGGAACTTGACGCCCTTGCGCAGGTAGAAGGTGAAGGTGGTGGCGTCGGCCGAGGCTTCCCAGCGTTCGGCGAGCTGAGGCACCATCTCCATCTTCTCGTTGAAGCCGACCAGGCCCTCGAACATCAGCTTCTCGGGGCCATACGAGGCATTGTCGTTGGTGTCCTGGGGGTCAAGGCTCACGACGTCGGCGTATTGAGCGACGACGATCTGCTTGGGCTGCGCGGGCGGCGGGGCCGCGGTGGGCGCGGCCGGCTTGGTGGCCGCGGGCGCCTGGGTGGCCGCGGGCGCCTGGGTGGCAGCCGGCGGCGCGGCC
>JGI24188J35168_1000779_pt1 | contig 19064 bp, 12 predicted proteins | sample YNPBryantNP2012_FD_35168 | JGI IMG/M metagenome (IMG submission 35168) | reverse complement strand
GGGTCGTGATCTCGATGCCGATCTTCTTGCCGGCCGCCGCGACCACCTCGATGGCCGCCTGCCAGTCGGACCAGCCGTTGGGGCAGGTCGCCACATAGCTGAGCTTCTTGCCCTTGTAATCGCGCCAGCCGTCGCCGTCGGTGTCTTTGATGCCGGCCTCATCGAGCAGCTTCTTGGCGCCCTCGATGTCGTTGCCCGTCCACTGCAGGTTCTTGACGGCCGCGCGATCGTACAGGGCCTGCTCGCCCGGAGTCGGGTTCATGAGCGAGCGCGGCACCTGCTCGAAGGTCGCCGACTGGTTGGTCATGGCATTGGCGATGATGGTGGGATAGTCCACCGCGATGGCGATCGCCTTGCGCACCGCCACCTGGTCCAGGCCAGGGGCCTTCAGGTTGTAGAAGGCGGTGGGCAGGCTGGCGCCGATGTGGTAGGGCGGATCGGGCAGATACGTGGAGATCGGCAGGCCGTAGTTGAGCCACAGCAGGTGCACGTTGGAGTTGAACTGCTGGCTGACATCCACCTCGCCCCGGGCCAGGGCGGCCGAACCGGCGGCATTGTCCTTGAAGATCATGTGCGCCAGGTACTTCGGCGCCGGCAGCTTGCCCCACATGCTGGGATCCTTGCCCCAATAGTTGTCATTGCGCACCAGGATGACCTTCGTGTCATCCGTGTAGAACTTGTGATACGGCCCGGAGTACACCACGTCTTCCGCGGGATCGGCCATCAGCTTGGTGGCATCGCCGCCGGTCCGCTGTTCCAGCTTCTGGGTCCAGGCCTTCTGGAGGACGTAGTTGCTGCTCACATACGCGGCGACGATCAGCGGATTGACCGCCTTGCCGCTGGCGTCCACCTTGGCCTTGATCACCACCGTCTGGGGATCCTTGGCCTCGACGGCCGCGATGTACTCTTTGTTCGCCGCACCGGTGGCGGTGTTGTACTTGACATGGGTCGCCCAGGTGTAGGCGACATCTTCCGCGGTCACCGGCGTGCCGTCGCTCCACTTGGCGGCCTTCTTGAGCTTGAAGGTCAGCTCGGTGCGCGTGGCGTTCCACTGGTAATCGCCATCGGCCAACAGGGGATATTGCTTGCCGTCGAGCATGTTGTAGAGGTACGGCGTTTCGAACATGGTGACGCGCGCGTTGTCCCCCTGGGAGATGGCCATCGCGTTGTTGCAGCTAGAGGAATACGGATTCCAACACACGACCGGGCCCCACTGGAAGCCGTTGAAGTACAAGGTTTCCTGGCGGGGCAAGGCGAGGGCTTCCGGCGCCTTGGTCGGCAGCGGTGTGGCGGTCACCACGACCGACTTCTCGACGACCTTCTCGACCGGCTTTTCGACGACCTTCTCGACGACCTGGGTCTGGACGACCGGCTTTTCGACGACCTTTTCGACGACCTGCGGCGTCGGCGCGGCGCACGCGGTCAACAGCATGGCCAATACGACGACCGCACTGACGAGACTGAACAGCTTCCGCGACATGGGTTCCTCTCCTTCCTGATTGGTTAGTGAAGAATCTACTCACCGAAGATGGGGGAAGCGAGCTTCAGCGTCTGTTCGATAGCACCTCCTTTTCTCGCGATGGGATGGCGATCATGCCTCGGTTGAATCGGCCTGGGGAGCGGCCTCGGCGCGGTGAGAAGCCAGGGCGCGCGCGGCCAGGTTGGGCTCGTAGCCGTACTGGCGGATCACCTGCCAGACGCGCTCGCGCACTTCCGGCCGTACGCCGGGGTGATCGTTGATGACGCGCGAGGCGGTGGAACGGGATACCCCCGCCAGTTTGGCAACCTCTTCCAGCGTCAACGCCATGTTCCCCTCCCCAGGGCGAAGCGAGTTTTCCGGCATCTGGGAGCGCTCTCAGAGATAACACTATTGTAGCGATTGAGCGCGCCGCTGGCTTGGAGAAAAGCGTGGTCTTATATGGATTTTTCATGGGATCTCCGGCCGATGCGTGTCGCGGCCGGCGCGGCGATACGCCTCGGGCGAGCGGCCGGTCTCGCGGCGGAAGACGCGGCTGAAATAGCCGCTGTCGGAAAAGCCCACCTCCAACGCGATCTCGGTGATGCTCCTGGCGGTCTCGGTCAGCAGGCGCTTCGCCTGGCTGATGCGATAGCGATTGAGGTAAGCGATCGGCGTCACGCCGAGCTCGTTGCGGAAACAGGCGGTCAGGTAGTCCTCGTCCATGCCCACGTGGCGCGCAATGTCCTGCCGCGAGATCGGATCGGCGTAATGTTCGTGCAGATAGGCGATGGCCTTGCGTACCAGCCGTTGCGCCTCGCCGCTCACCTTGCGCTTGCGCTCCAGGGCGGCCTGGATGTGGGCCACCGTCTCGTCCAGGGTGAAGAGCCCCTTGCGCAATACCGTGGCCACCCCGCGGTTCAGCCGCGCCATGTCGGCCTCGGTGAGCACCTGGCCGGTGAGGACGACGACCGGCACGTTGCGGGTGGATGGCGTTTCCTGCATCTGCTCCAGCACGGCGAAGCCGTCTACGTCGGGCATGAGCAGGTCGAGCAGCACCAGGTCGGGCCGTTCGCGGCGCAGGATGTCCAGCGCGGCGCGGCCGCCGTGCGCCTTGAGCACGCGGCACCCGCGCAGATGCGTTTGGATCAGGCGGGCGTGCATCTCCACCGTGGCGGGATCATCGTCCACGATCAGGATCGTGTGGCCGGCGTTGTCCGCCGCCGACGCGCTGGCCGGTCGTTCGGCCCGTGCGCCAGGAGTCGGAAAGCCCAGATAGCGGTCGAGCGTGCGCGTCAGCTCATCGTAGTTGAGCGGCTTGGTCAGATGGTTCAGCTCCAGGGTCGCCGCGCCGCCTTCCGCCTGCGCATAGAGCACCAGGGGGACCTCTCGCGTGGCCGGGTTGCCGCGCAGCTCGGCCATGATCTCCCAGGCCTGGGCGACGGCAAGGTCGGCATCGGCCACGACGGCGCCGACGCCGAGGGCCGCGGCCTGCGCGGTCCATCCGGCGACCGGCGCCAATGTCTCGACGGAGATCCCGCGGCGACGCAGCCGGTCGGCCAGGGGGGGCTCCTGCTGCGGGGCGGCGGTCAGCAGCAGGATGCCCTTTGGGGCCGGCGGCCGCAGCTCTGTCGGTGGTGCAGGCGCGGGCGGAGGGATGGTGGGCAAGGTGAAATAGAAGGTGGAGCCCTCGCCCTCCTTTCCTGTGGAGCGCACTCCGATTGTGCCGCCGTGCAGGGCCACCAGCCGCCGGCATACCGCCAGCCCCAGGCCGAGGCCGCCGTAGCCGTAGCGGATGCTGCGCTCCGAGCGGCCGAACTCGTTGAAAATCAGGGCCTGGTCCTCGGCCGGGATGCCCAGGCCGGTGTCGTGCACCGCAACCGTTGCGCCTTCCGGGCCGACGGTCAGCTCCAGCCGCACCTCGCCCTGCGCCGTGAACTTGACCGCGTTGTGCACCAGGTTGAGGGCCACCTGGCGCAGGCGAGTGCGGTCGCCCCAGACCCAGGGGCCCGATTCGGGCAGGTTTTCGCGCCACGTCAGGCCCTTTTCGGCGGCCAGCCGCCGGCCCGTCTCGGCCACCATGCGCAGGGCTTCGCTCAGGTTCACGGCTTCCTGCGCCAGGCGGAGCTGGCCGGCCTCGCTGCTGGCCAGGTCGAGCACGTCGTTGATCAGCCGGCCCAGGTGCTGAGCATGGGCCAGGATGCGCTCGATGTCTTCGCGGAAGGGCCCGGGCAACGGCGTTGCGGCCTGATCCTGTTCGCGCAACAGCACTTCGCTCAGGCCGACGATCATGCTCAGCGGGGTGCGCAGCTCGTGGCTCACCATAGAGAGGAAGCGGCTCTTGAGCCGGTTGGCTTCCTCGGCCAGGCGCTGGCCCTCGGTGGCCCGCCGATAGAGCTGCGCCGTGTTGAGCGCGGCCGCCAGTTGCTGGACGATGGCGCCGTAGAGGTCGAGCATGGCCGTATCGAAGACCATGTAGCCGATCTGTCTGTCGGGGCCCTGCAGCGGCACCAGGGCCAGGCTGAACGGTTCGCCTTCCGTCTGGGGATCGCTTGCGTCCGGCAGGAAGCCGGGCGGAGGAAACTGGCGACTGCGGAAACGGATCGGAAACGGCTGTTGCGAGGCGAACGCCTGCCGCGGCGAGGTCAGGGGACGCAGGGCGCTCCAGGCGACCGGATCATCGGCTTCGGCCTCGAGCAGCGCCAGCCCGGCGATGCGGACGCCGATCTCCGGCAGGTGTTGCGCCAGGGCCTCATATGCCTGGGCCTCATCCAGTGCGGTCAGCAGGCGGGTGGTCAACACGTTCACGCGATCCCGCGTCAGGCGTTCGTTGATCAGGTGGAAGCGATGGCGGCGCCACATGGCCGTGCTGATGGCGACGCGCGCGGCATCGAGCCATTCGGCGGCCGGCGCGGCGGCCCGCGGCGGCAGCAGATCCGGCAGGCGTTCGCGCAGCACCGAGATCGCCGCCTGCCAGAGATGAGGGTCCTCGCCGCTGTGCGGCGCAGGTTTCTGGCCGGGAACAGCCTGTTGCAACACGGCCTCTAACGTCTGCCAGAATTCCCGGCGATCCCCTTGTTGGGCGCTGGCCACCAGGGCGGCGACCAGCCGGCGACACTGCTCCTCTGCCGTCGCGGGGCTCAGCTCTTGGGCCTCGGCGAGCACGGCGGCCGCCATCGCTGCGGCGACCTGCTGCTGAACCGCTTCGGCCTCTGTCTCCGGGCGTTTCGCCGCGCCGGCCATCGCATCGGCATCGAAGGCGCTCCGGCCGCAACCGCACGATTCGCGCGGCATGAGGCGGGTGGGGATCAGCACCGGCTCGGACGGCGCGGGATGCCCCTCGATCCGGCGCAGCAACATCTCCACCGCGCGGTAGCCGAGCTCGAACAGGGGGACATGGACGCTGCTCAGCGCGGGCTGTTGCGCCACCGTCTCCGGCCGATCGTCGAACCCGATGATCGCGACATCCTGGGGGATGCGCAAGCCGGCCTCGCGCAACGCCTGCATGGCGCCCATAGCCGATTCGTCGTTGCTGGCCAACACCGCGCTGAAAGATGCGCTGTTGGCCAGGAGCTGTCGGATGGCCGCATAGCCGCCGTCGTAGACATGCCGGCCGAAGACGATGAGCTGCTCGTCGGCCGGCAGGCCGTAGAGGCGCAGCGCGTCCCGATAGGCCTTCAGTCGGATGCCGGTATCCCCCTCCATGTCGTCTTCGCTGCCGGCGATGAAGGCGATGCGCCGATGGCCATGTTGTACCAGATGGTGCATTGCCTGCAGGATGCCGCCGGCGTTATCGGCGACCACGGTGGGCCCGGGTTGGCCCGAAGCGATGAAGACGACCGGATGGCCGGCCGCCATGACCTCTTGCAGATAGCGGCCGCGTTCGGCCGAATGCAGCGGATTGATGACGATCAGGCCGTCGGTATTCCACGGACCGATGGGGACGAAATCGCTGTCGGCCGATGGCGCGGGCCAGGCCGGCCGGAACGGGCTGCCGAAGGCCGCCGAGGGCCCCATGCCGCAGCCCAAGAGCAGGTTACAGCCGAAGTATTGCGCGGCCTCGCGGATCGCCCGGAAGAGCGGGGCGAGATAGCTCAGCGGCATGGCCGTCCAATAATACTGCCAGCCGGCCAGTACGCCCAGGGTAGGCCGACGGCCGTCGAGGCGAGGAACCGCGCGTCTCATCGCATCTTCTCTCGAAATCTTCTCTCGAAATCACGAGGATCGCATTTCGTTTCCAATCATACCATCGGTTCAATGCTCGTGCAAGCCACTTTTTGAATTGCAAATTCGTCGCGCGCAACAGCGAAAAGTGTGTTATAATAGTAACAGCGTGCGCAAGAGGGACGCTGATCCGTGATGATCGCCCGGATCGTTTAACAGAGAACCCGCACACGAAGAAGGAGGCGCCTATGGCAGTCATCACTGTTTCCCGGCAACTGGGCAGCGGGGGTCTGGACATCGCGCTGCGCGTGAGCGATCTGCTCGGCTATCGTTACTTCGACAAGCGGTTGATGGCGGAAGTCATGGCTCAGGAGGGGTTCACCGAACAGAGCTTCGTTGATTACCGCGAGGACGAATATCGGCTGCGCGGGTTCATCGACCGGCTCCTCGGTTACCGCCGGCCCAAGGCGATCGCCGATCTCGGGTTCTGGGACGAGCGGCCGGAGATGATCAAGAAGCCGGCCATCGCCTGGCTGGATGAGTACATGGCCATCTGGTTGATTCAGCGGGCCATCGAGACGGCGTATCAGCAGGGGGACGCGGTGATCGTCGGCCGCGGGGGTCAGGCGATCTTGCGGGACAAGCCTGGGGTGCTCCATGTGCGCATCGAGGCGCCGCTCGAACTGCGCGTTCAGCGCATCGCCGAGCGGAACAAGCTCAGCGCGAAGGAGGCCCGAGAGCATATCTTGGAGCGCGATAAGGCTTCGGCCGAATACCTGGAGCGCTTCTACGGGGTGAACTGGGCCGATCCGCTCCTGTACCACCTGGTGATCAACACAGGCAAGTGGACGACCGAGGCGGCCGCCCAGTGCATCGTCAACGCGTTGGGGTGCCTGGAGAAGCGGTAACCGGGTTGCAAACCCCCTGCGAGCAAGGGGAGCGTAAGTCCTGCAAAAAGAGAGGCGGCGGCCATCATGGCCGTCGCCTCTGCGCGTCTGGCGGGAGTGGATGGGAGTCGAACCCACCGTGGCCGCTCCTCGCGCCCACCACCGGTTTTGAAGACCGGGGCGCCCACCGGGACACAACCACCCCCGCGCACGATCTTACACGAATTCAGGCGGTTTGGCAAACCGACGACCCGCGCGCGCGTTCTTCATCTTTCCCGCCCTTCGTGGTAAAATCAGCTTGAAATCAAGAGGAAGGAGGCGAACATGGCCCACGAAGCGATCTTGTGGGAGCGGCTGGCCGCCGACGACCTGCGCGTGCGTTGCAACCTGTGCGCCCACCGGTGCGTCATTCCGCCGGGCAGGCAAGGCGCCTGTTGCGTGCGCGAAAACCGCGACGGCATCCTGGTGACCCTGGTCTACGAGCGGGCGATCTCGCAACACGTGGACCCTATCGAAAAGAAACCGTTGTTCCACTTCCAGCCCGGCAGCCGATCCTACTCCATCGCGACCGTCGGCTGCAACTTTCGCTGCGCCTTCTGCCAGAACTGGGAGATCTCACAACTCCCGCGCGAGAGCCATCAGGTGCCGGGCGAAACGGCCCGACCCGAAGCCATCGCCCGTGCCGCCCGCGAGTACGGCTGCGCCTCCATCTCGTACACCTACACCGAGCCGACCATCTTCGCCGAATATGCCCTGGACACCGCGCGCGTGGCCGTCGGCCTGGGCCTGAAGAACGTCTTCGTCAGCAACGGCTACATGACGCCGGAGCTGCTCCGCCTGATGGCCGGGTTGATCCACGCCATCAACGTGGACCTGAAGGCCGGCCGCGGCGAGTTCTACCACAAGATCTCGGGCGCCGACCTGAAGCCGGTGCTCGCCAACCTCAAGCTGATCCAACAGCTCGGCATCTGGCTGGAGGTGACCACCCTGGTCATCCCCGGACTGAACGACTCGGACGAAGAGCTGCGCTGGGTGGCGAGCTACCTCTTCAACGAGCTGGGGCCGGATGTCCCCTGGCACGTATCGCGCTTCTTCCCGCACTATCGCATGAGCGACGTGCCGCCCACGCCGGCCGCCACTCTGGCGCGCGCCTGGCACATCGGCCGGGATGTCGGATTGCGCTACGTGTACGTCGGCAACCTGCCGGGACACGAATCGGAAAGCACGTTTTGCCCGCACTGCGGCGCGCTGCTGATCGAACGCTACGGCTACCACGTGCGCTTTCGCGGCCTGGGCGACGGCGTCTGCGCGCACTGCGGGACCGCCGTCCCCGGCGTGGAGATGCGGCCGCTGGACAGATCCGCACGAGGTGCGTTCTTATCGTGATGGCGAGGTGCGCGACCATCAGGGGCCTCTGGCGCTTCCTGCCCTGGCTGATCGCGGCAGCCGGCTTGATTGCCGTGGGAGCCATCTCGGCCGTCGCGGCATGTCGCGCCGGCGTCGAGGTGACGGTGACGGTGGACGGCTACGCGGAGCGCGTGCGCACGACCCGCGGCGCCGTTGGCCAACTCCTGGCCGACCTGAGGGTGCACATCCGGCCCGAAGATCGAGTGTCGCCCGCGCTCGACGCGCCCCTGACGCCGGACATGGCCATCTCGGTGCAGCGGGCCCGGCCCGGCATCGTGGAGGCCGACGGCGCCCGATACACGGTCTACACGCACGCGCAGACCGTGGGCGAGCTGCTGGCCGACGCCGGCATGCGCCTGGCCGATCAGGACGAGATCTGGCTGGACGGCGCGCAGGTTGCGGCGACCACTCCCTTGCCTTCCCCCACCGCGACCGACACGAGCACCGGCGGGTGGCGAGTGCCGCGGCCGCACGCCTGGGTGGGCCGCGAGCCGCCCCCGGTGCGGCTGAACGTGCGTCGGGCCGTCACCCTGATCGTGGACGACGGCACCGTGCCCTTTGCCGTGCACACGACCGCGGCCACGGTCGGCGAGGCGCTCCTGCGCGCTCAGGTGACGATCTACCTGGGNGATACCGTCCAGCCGGCCCTGGGCAGCCGGGTGCAGGACGGCCTGCGCGTGATCATCCAGCGTTCGCGGCCGGTGCTGATCACGGCCGACCGGCGCACCGTCCAGACCCGCACGCGCGGCAAGACGGTCGGCGACGCGCTGGTGGAGCTGGGCATGATCGTCTCGGGGAACGACCGGGTGACGCCCGCGCTCGATACGCCCGTGCGCGATAACACCCTGATCAAGATCGTGCGCGTCCTGGAAACCGTCGAGGTCGAGCGCGAGGCGATCCCCTTCGCGTCGGTGCTGGTGGCCGATCCGGAGATGGAGATAGATAACCAGCGCCTGGTGCAACAGGGCGAGGTCGGCGAACGCCGCAAGCGGTTCAAGGTGACGGTGGTGGACGGCCAGGAGATCTCGCGCGTGATGCTGGACGATTGGGTGGCGGCCGAGCCGATCACCCGCGTGGTGGCCTACGGCACCAAGATCGTCTGGCGCACGCTGGACACGCCCGACGGCCCGATCACCTACTGGCGCAAGATTCGTGCCTATGCTACCTCCTATTCGCCGGCGCGTTCGGGCACACCGCGTTCGGCGCCGTGGTACGGCATCACCCGTAGCGGCCTGCCGGCCGGCAAGGGATTGGTGGGCGTGGACCCCACGGTCATTCCTCTGGGCACGCGGCTCTACGTGCCGGGCTACGGCAGGGCGCTTGCAGCCGACACCGGCAGCGGACTGTTCGGCAAATGGCTCGACCTGGGCTACAGCGACGACGACTTCGAGCTCTGGCACTGGTGGGTGGATGTCTATTTCCTCGATCCGGTGCCGGCCTACGTTCGCTGGGTATTGCCGAACTGGCCGCAATACCCCGATCGGGGCGGCACGCGCACGCCCGCGGGCGGTTGAGCGCGGCCGCGCGAGGCCCCTCGTGCGCTTTGGCAGCCGCAAGCGGCGGTGTTATAATCTGTAGGATTTACGCAGCCGGCTTCTCCGCGGATGGCCATCCGTGTCATCGGCGAAGGCCGGGTTATCCTGTCAACCGGAAACTGGACGCTTGACCACAGCGCGGAACGAAGATCTGCCTCCGGCGGCGCCATCTCCACGGCGTGCGCCGCTGCGCCGCGCCATCGAGATCGCGGTGAGCGTGGCCTTCCTGGCCCTGGCCCTGCGCGGGGTGCGCCTGGAAGACCTCTGGCATGCTTTGCAACAGGCCAGTTACGGATGGCTGGCGCCGGCCGTCGCGGCGACCGTGTTGACCCTGGCGATCAAGGCCTGGCGCTGGCAGCTCCTGTTTCGGCCCGAATATCAGCCCGGGTTCGGCCCGGTGTTCACGGCTCTTTCGGCCGGCTATCTGGCCAGCAACGTGTTGCCGGCGCGGCTGGGCGAGGTGATCAGCGTGGTGCTCCTGGTGGGCGAGGAACCGGTGAGCGCGGCCCGCGGCCTCTCCACCTTGATCGTCTCGCGGCTGCTCGACCTGCTCACGTTGCTGGCGATCCTGGTGGGCCTGTTGCCGTTCGTGCGGTTGCCGGCCGAGATGACGGCCGCCGCGCAGGGCTTGGGCGTGGTCGCGCTTCTCGCCTCCGGGCTGATCGTGTTTCTCTCCTTCCGCCGCGATGCGCTGGTGGGCCTGGCGAAGCGGGCGTTTCGTCCCGTGCGACTGCTGGATCGGCCGGGCGTGTACGCGAGCCTGGGGCATCTGCTGGACGGATTTGCCGCCTTGCGCCGGCGCTCGGGCGTCGTGCTCGTCGGCGTGACGATGATCGCCTGGGCTTCGGTGATCGCCGCGGCCTGGTCTTGCGCCCGGGCGTTCCGTCTCGATGTGCCGCTCACGGCCGTGATCTTCGCCAATATCGTGGTGGCGCTGGGAATGCTGGTGCCCTCTTCGCCCGGCTACATCGGCGTCTTCCATTATCTGGTGACGGTGGCGCTGGCGGCGTTCGGCGTACCCAAGGAGCTGGCGCTGGGCTACGCGATTATCTGGCACGGGATGAACTATCTGACCCTCAGCGTGACTGGGGGCGTGGCGTTGGCCGTTCACGGCACCTCGTTGAGCCAAGTACTGCGCCATTGGCAGGCGCACAGGCCAGATCTCTCGGTGGGGAGGTAGAGCGATGTTGGAAGGCCTTGGCCGCTTGTTGGCCTACGTCGGCGGCGGGCTGTTGCTCCTGGGATTGCTCTTGATCTTGATCGGCAAGCTGCCCGGCCTCGGCCGATTGCCCGGCGATATCCTCATCCAGCGCGGCAATCTGACGGTCTATATTCCGTTGGGCACCATGCTTGCCGTAAGCCTGCTCTTGACGTTGATCCTGAACCTGTTGTCCAGACTCAAGTAAAGCAACCATTCTCGACGAAGAGGACTCATCCATGCGCATTCTCATCACGGGCGGCGCCGGCTTCATCGGCTGCAACCTGGCCGCAGCGAGCATCGAGGCCGGCCATCAGGTTACCTTGTTCGACAACCTCTCGCGCCGCGGCAGCGCGGCCAACCTGGCGTGGCTGCGGGAAAAGTACGGCAGCGAAGCGTTTGCCTTCATCCTGGGCGACATCCGGGACTACCCGGCGGTCTTGCGCGCGGCCGAAGGCCAGGAGGCGATCTATCACCTGGCCGCCCAGACCGCGGTCACCACCTCGGTGACCGACCCGCGCACTGACTTCGAGATCAACGCGCTGGGCACCTTCAACGTGCTGGAGGCGGCGCGCCATGCCGGCCACGATCCGGTCTTCATCTATTCCTCCACCAACAAAGTGTACGGCGGCATGGAGGACGCGCGGGCGATCGAACTGGCGACGCGCTACGAGTTGCCGGACTATCCGCAGGGGGTGGGCGAAGACCGGCCGCTCGACTTCCATAGCCCCTACGGGTGTTCCAAAGGGGCGGCCGACCAATATGTGCGTGACTACTTCCGCATCTACGGCCTCAGATCGGTCGTCTTCAGGCAAAGTTGCATCTATGGCCAGCGGCAAATGGGGGTCGAAGACCAGGGGTGGGTGGCCTGGTTCGTCATCGCGGCCGTCACCGGCAAGCCGATCACCATCTACGGCGACGGCAAGCAGGTGCGCGACCTGTTGCACGTGGACGATCTCGTCCGGGCGTTTCAGATGGCGACCGCCCGGATTGACGTAACGAAGGGTCGGATTTACAATCTGGGCGGCGGGCCGGCCAATGCCCTTTCGATCTGGGCCGAGTTCGGGCCGCTGCTTTCCGAGCTGGTGGGGTATCAGGTGGTGCCGGCCGCGTTCCGCGACTGGCGGCCGGGCGACCAGCCGGTGTTCATCGCCGATGTGCGCAAGGCGGCCGCGGAGTTCGGCTGGGCGCCGCGGATCGGCGCCCGCGAGGGCATCGCGCGCCTCGTCGAGTGGGTACGGGCCAACCGGGGATTGTTCGAGTGAAGATCCTTTTCGTCCTGACGTACTACCGGCCGCACGTGAGCGGCCTGACGATCTATGTGGAGCGGCTGGCGCGCGCGCTGGCCGAGCGCGGCCATCAGGTGACCGTCTTGACCTCTCGTTATTCCCCCGCGCTTCCCGCGGAGGAAACGTTGGATGGCGTGCGGATCGTGCGCGTGCCGGTGGCCTTTCGGCTGAACAAGGGCGTCTTCATGCCCACCTTCATTCCCATCGCGTGGCGCGAGATGCGGGCGCACGAGGTGATCAGCATCCATCTGCCGCAGGTCGAAGCCGCGCTTGCCACGTGGCTGGCGCGGCTTGTCGGCCGGCGGCCGATCCTCACCTACCACTGCGACCTGCAGATGCCTCCCGTCTGGTACGGCAAGATCGTGGACCGGCTGACCTTCTGGGACAATCTGCTGGCGGGCCGGCTGGCCGATACCATCGTGGCCTACACCGAGGACTTCGCGCGGCATTCGCCCTTCCTCTCCCGTTTCCTGGACAGCAAGGTGCGGGTGATCCTGCCGCCGGTGATCATCCCCGATCCGACCCCGGCGGGGATGGCGGCGTTGCGCGCGCGGGCCGGCTTGAACGGCGACGAGCGGGTGATCGGCTTTGCGGCGCGCTTCGCCTACGAAAAGGGCGCGGGCTACCTGATCAACGCCATCCCCCATCTCTTGCGGGAGTTCCCCCGGCTGCGGGTGCTCTTCGCCGGTCCCTACGGCAAGGACGTGATCGGCGAGACGATCTGGGACGACCTGCAGCCGCTCATCACGCAGTACCGGCCCTATCTCACCTTCCTGGGCACGCTCAACCCGGCGCAGATGGCCGACTTCTTTGCCCTCTGCGACGTGATCACGGTCGCCTCGATCAACAACACCGAGTCGTTCGGCCTGGTGCAGGTGGAGGCGTTCATGTGCGGCACGCCGGTGGTGGCGACCAACCTGCCCGGCGTGCGCGTGCCGGTGACCATGACCGGCATGGGCGAGATCGTGCCGGTGGCCGATGCGCAGGGGTTGGCCGAAGGGGTGCTCAAGGTCCTGCGCAATCGGCCGGCCTACGTGAAGCCGCGCGAGGAGATCATGCGCGTGTTCGAGCTGGCGCGCACGGTGGCTGAGTACGAGAAGCTGTTCGAAGAGAAGCGGAGATAACGCATGGGCGCCGATAGATTGCCGTGGGTGTGGGATTACGATCTGGATGCCGAGACATTTCGCGCCTTGTTGGAGGGCCGCCAAACGATCGGTCGCCTGGATCGCGATTGGGCGGCCGTGCGCCTGCTCGAGTATGCGCCGTATGCCGAGATCGTCCGTTGGCTTGGCTTCCCNGCCCTGGTGCGCGATTGGCCGCGNTGGCGGAATCGGATTCGCGCCGAGAGCCGGCGCCGGGGCTTCGATTTTCTCGTAGAGTGGCTGCCGAAACATCATCCGGAGCTGTGCGGTGAAAATACCTAAAGTGCATTTCAGGAGCAGCGAGATTGACGCGGGACTACCTGGTTGAGCAGCTCAGGGACATGGCCCCTCACCGCGCGATCCTGCGCGCGGTGGAGTGCCGGTTCATGGGCCGCGTGCCGTTGACGCCGCCGGTCCTGGACATCGGCTGTGGCGACGGGCACTTCGCGTCCATCGCCTACGAGCAGTTGCCGCTGGACGTGGGAATAGACGTGTTCGCCCGCGACCTGCGCGAGGCTGCGAGCCGGCCGGGGGTCTACCGGGCGGTGATGTTCGCCAGCGCGACCGCGCTCCCCTATGCCGACGCCAGCTTCAACACGGTGGTCAGCAACTGCGTGATCGAGCACATCCCGGACAATGCGGCGGTGCTGCGCGAGATCGCGCGCGTGTTGCGTCCCGGCGGCATCTTTGCGACGACGTTGCCCAGCGAGCACTACCCGGAGTACCTGCTCGGCGCGACCGTGTTTCGGAAGATAGGCCTGATCGGGTTGGCGCGGGCCTACGGTCGCTTCTTCAACCGCATCTCGAACCACTATCACGTGGTCCCGCCGGCCGAATGGCGCCGGCGCCTGGAGGCGGCCGGGTTCNCGGTGGAGGAGCAGACGTACTACTTCTCGCCGGCTGCGCATCGCCGCTTCGACCTGTGTCATTATCTGAGCGTGCCGAACCTGATCACGAAGCGCCTGTTCGGCCGCTGGATGTTGTTCGACTGGCAGCGTCGGCTCTTTGCGCGCTGGCTGCGGCCGTACTACGAGGAGCCGTTACCGGCTGTGGGCGCGTATCAGTTCGTGCGGTGCAGACTTTCCCGATCGTAGTGGCTGGGAGGTAGTCGTTTCAAGTCTGGGAGGGCGACCATGCCGATCGGAGCTGTTGCGTCTCCAGGGGAGAACCTGCCGGTCGAGTCAGATGTGCGTCTTACATCGTCCCATCCACAAGGTCCCCGCCGCAGTTTTCGTTTGGCTCTATTTGACAGAGCCGAGCAAGGGCCCGGTGTGGGGTTGTCTTTGCGCGAGATACTCGTTGATTGGAGTATTCTGGCGGTAGTTGTCTTGACCTTCTGCACTGCTTTTCTTGATTTCAATGATGCGCGCATCTTACCTGGCAACGAAGCAGACGTTATCCAGACATTGGATTGGACGCTGGTTAACAGCTTGACCCGGTTTGGCCAGTTCCCGCTGTGGAACCCGTATCTTCGCACCGGGTTCCCTTATGTGGCGGATCCATTCCTGCACATCTATAATCCCTTGAGCACATTGCCCGTGTTGATATTCGGTGTCTGGGATGGATTCAGGATCGCGTTGTTTCTCTCTTTTGTGGCTGCGGCGCTGGGCATGTGGTGGATGGGTGCTGTATTGGGAGTGGGACGGCCGGCGCGCCTTTGGATGGGTTTAATGTATGCTTTTACCGGCCAGGCAGTGGCGCGTTTCTTCCAGGGCGAATACGATTTTGTGCTTGGCTTTGCATGGATCCCCTGGGTCTTGGCGCTGGCCTTGCTGACCATGCGCACCAGGCAACAGCGTTATGCATTGGCCGCGTCTGTCGCTTTGGCACTTCTCTTTTTCTCCGGCAATGTCTACTATGCCTTCTACATGGTCTTTGTAATCCCCCTTCTCGCCCTTGTCAGCGCGCTGGAAGTGGACTGGCCTGCTCGTCGCGTGCGTTGGCGCAGATCAGCATTTGTTCTGATTGCCGTGATCGTCCTGCTGGCCGCAGGATTGACCGCAATTCAGTGGCTGCCGATGGTGAACTACTGGAACACCTATACCAAGGCATCCGATCCGGAATTGATCGGATCACATAGCCCGTACCAGATCTGGCTTGATTACGTATCGAAGGACCATCATCGGCCGGATGCGAGAAAGACCTTGCCGCCCGAGGAATTCTATGCCTATACTGGCATTTGGCCTTTTTTGTTGTTGATTTTCGTGCCATTGGCGTTTCGGAGTGGCAGACATAGAGAGCAAATATTCCTCGTGCTTCTGTTGGCGGTAAGTATAGCATATATAGCCACCAAATACATGCCGTGGGCACAGCTTTACCGAACTTCTTCCTTATTGAACCAGTTTCGTTACCAAACGCGCATGCTTATTTACGGCGCGGTAGCCTTGATCGGGCTCGCCGGCTGTGGTCTGAATGCTGTGTGGGCCCGGGCCGTTGTGCCAACAAAGCTCACCCTGGTTTCGGTGCCGGCTGTAGTGCGTTGGGCAATCCGGCGTATCGGCACAGGATTGCTTATTATGTTCATCGTTTGGTCGGTAATGGACGTCTATCGCACCAACCAACGACACATGCAGATGTGGGAGCGCCATCAGCCGCACTATGAAGTGATCGAATGGCTTCAACAGTACGACTCTTCGGTCTACTATGTGAGCACCAATCAGGGCGGATGGCATGGTGCGCTTTTTGCAAATGGAATGCGCTATCTGGACGCCTGGTATGGCTTTGAGCCGGTGTTGCCCCTCAAGGGGGCGATAAATGCGCGTTTGGTACGGGCGCGGCCAAAATATATGGCTCTCGGCAACGACCAGGCACCCGATCAGCCGTACGAGTTGGTACGACGGTTCGCACAATACAGCGTGTGGCGCATGCCGCGCAGTCTGCCGTTTGCTTTTGTGGTCCCAAATACTCTCCTGATGGATTCGGCCCGCGGCGCGGAGCTGACGGCGACCGAGGTGCGACCGGTGGAGCCAACGTCGGCTACTGCCAATTGGATTGCGGTACAGACCGAAGGTGTCCAGGGCGAGTCCCTGGTTGTGCTCGCCAGCGCATACCATGGCTGGCAAGTGAAAGTGGACGGGCATCCGGCTGTGTTGAGCAATGTGGGCGGCTATCTGGCCGTTCCGCTCCAAGAAGGCATGCATCGCTATGTCTTTACTTTCAGTCCCGTTTCGTTCTGGGTTGGCCTTGTCCTGAGTGCGACAACTGCCGCGGGATTGACGGCATTGATGATTATGGGCCGCCGATCAAGACGTCGGCGTTTTCGTGTCCAAGCGACCTATGCCACAGGTATGTTGCGGCCGAGTGTGCCGCTCGACTTGCCCGACGAGACGCCGGTTTATGTCGCATTGGAGGTGCAATCGTCCCTCCCAACGCCGGAGGCCCGTCGGCCGGCTCAACGCGATGCTGCGCAGCAACTTCCCCTGACGGCTCCGCCAGGCATCCATCCCTGGCAGCTTCCGACCTGGCAGGCTGTCTTCTTCCTCTTGTTCGTCGCGGCGGTCGGGATCATCTTGTTCCTGCGGCTGTTCAAGCTGGAGTGGCTTCAAAGCGAGATCTACGGCGACATCATGATCGTGCGCAACTACGTGGCGGGCGTATTGGCCGGCCGCTGGCCGACCCGCTTCGACCTGAGCGCCGGCCCCCTCTATCATTACCTGATCGCCCCCATCGTTGCGCTGGTTGGCCTGGATTATGTGGGGTTGAAAGTCGCCTCGGTGATCGTCAGCCTGGCCGCGCTGATGGCTACCTATTTATTATGCCGCGAGCTCGTTGACGACTACTTCGCGCTGTTGGCCACCTTCATCGCCGGCGTGTCCTCCTGGTTGCTGGTGTTCAGCCGCTTGGGCAACTCGCAGATCATCTCGCCCCTGCTGGCGGCCATCGTCCTCTGGCTTGCCGTGCGTTTTGTGAAATTCCATCGCCAACGAGAGCTCATCGCCTGCGCGGTGGTTTCGGCCCTGGGGTTGTACGTATATCCGCAGTTGTTTATCTTGCCCGGCGTGGCCTTCGTGACCCTCTTATTGTTGCGCTGGNCGGGATTTGCGGTCTCCACCAGGGCGCTCGGCATCTTCATCGCGGTCGCTTTGATCTGTGCCATCCCCTTCGTTTTCATCGTGCGCGCCGATCCTGCCAACTTCACCGTCGGCTATGTCGGCAGCAAGATCCGGCCTGAGGGAGGCGACCTCCTCTCTCTGGTGGCTCACAACACCGTCAAGGCGCTGCTCGCGCTCCACGTGCGAGGCGACGAGATCTTTCGCAGCAATCCCCCCGGCCTTCCCCATCTGGATCCGATCAGCGGAGTCCTGTTTTTGGCCGGCACCCTTTATTGGTTGACCGATCGGGAGCGGCGACGATGGACTCCGCTCTGGCTGGCGCCGTTCCTGTTGTTGCAGGTGCCTTCGATCCTGGCGGTGAATCAGCCCCGCGAAGTGCCTTCGGCCTCGCGCACGCTGGCGATCACTCCAATCGTTTATATGCTGGTGGCCTCGGGCCTGTGGTGGCTGATCGGCGAGCTGCGCCGACGGATCCGCCAGATGATCACACCGGCCGTCGTGCTGGCCGTCCTGTTGGTCGCGATCCTGGCCTTGAACGTGGAGCGATACTTCAAAGAGTATCTCGACAATCTTCCCTACGGCGATATCCCTATCGGCCGGCTGATCGCCAATTACGCGGATTCGTTGCCCGCCGATACGCACGTCTACATGGTCGGCTGCTGCTGGATCTATTCCATTCCCGATCGCTTCGTGGACAAAGAGGTGGCGCGGCCGCAAAACTGGCACTACCTGGAGCCAAACCAGCTATCTTGCACGCAACTGCAATACCTGAAGCTGCCGGCGGTCCTGATCTGGAGCTTTCGCGATGCGTTGCCGGCGCCGCAACTGGCATCGTGCCAACACTGGTTGCCCGCTCAGCTCTACACCTATCGCGGCAAGCCGACCTTCAGGGCCGCGCCATTGCGCCCCGACCTGCCGCCGCAACAGGCCGCNNCAGAGGTNGAAGCGACCGCTCGCAAGGGCCTCGAGGCGACTTTGATCGAACTGGACGGCCAGCAAGTAGACCTGGTCTATTCCAGGCTGGACATGGGCTCGCCGGCCGACATGTTCGACGGCAACCGGGCCACGCTGGCCAGGGGGCTGGAAGCCAATCCGTTTGTGCTAGAATTCGTATTCTCCGAGCCGCGGCCGATCGCCGGATTGAGCGCCGATTTCGCCCACATGGATTTCGTGATCACCGCCCGCGTTTACGGCGATAGGGATGCCGAGGGGCGGACCTATACGCTGGAATATCACAATCGCGTGCCGGACGAGCCACACATCGAGATGGTATTTGAGGGTGCTCCGCCGGCCGTGCGCAAGCTGCGCCTCGAGATCTTGCAGTTGAACCCGCCGCTTGACGTGCACATTCACGTGAGAGAGATCAAGCTCAAATGGTTGCCATGAGCGACGAGGCTTCTTCTGTTCCTTCGCCGCCAGGGGCCGCGCGACGCCAGGTCGTCAGAGCCGTCTATGTCGGCGGGGTATTGCGACTCGAAGAGCCGCTTCCTCTCCCGGAAGGCACCGAGCTGAACATCACGGTATTTCCGATCGGCGATCGGCCGGAGCCCGGGCGGCCGGAGACGGAAGAGCCAACGAGCCCTCTGCGCCCGATCGAGGACGGTACGCGCCTGGCGAAAACCACCGCCGCAGAAGGGGAGCGGCTCGCAGCTTTTTGGCCGCCACAAGCCAGAGCCATCGTCGGAACCAGCCCGGACATGGCCTGGATCTTGTTTGGCCTGGGGATGCTCGTCTACGCTCTTACGCGACTGTGGGAGATCACGCGGTTCCCCATCTATTTTTTCACCGATGAAGCGGCCAACCCCCTCTTTGCACGAGATCTGATCGCCAACGGCTTCAAGAACGCCCAGGGGGTCTTTTTCCCCATCTATTTCGAAGTGGCGAGCAACCGATGGGGGCCGCTCTTCTCGGTCTATATCCACGCGCTCAGCATG
>JGI24188J35168_1000764_pt1 | contig 19241 bp, 17 predicted proteins | sample YNPBryantNP2012_FD_35168 | JGI IMG/M metagenome (IMG submission 35168) | reverse complement strand
TTGACTCCTCAGGAGGGTGATTTGCCTGCCGGACGGCCCGGGCGCCCGCGCCGGACGCCGGGCCGCCTCATTCTCCGAACAGGTACTTCAGCACGCCCCGCGCTACCGCCTTCCCAACCAGCGACTGAAACCCGGGCCGCTTCAGCAGCTCCCGCTCGCGCGGGTTCGTGTGGAACAGGATCTCGATCAGGCACGACGGACACCGCGGCGCGTGCAGCATCCGCAGCCGGTGCCAGTGTTCCCGCACGCCGCGGTCCCGGACTTCCGGATAGACGGTCCGGACTTCCTCCAGCACCGCGCCGTGAACGAGCTCCGCCAGGCGCCGCGAATCCGCCAGGGGATACGGCAGCGCGGCAAGCTCCTCCGCCGAGAGGTGCGACTCACCCGTGTAAAACGTCCAAGTCCCGCCGCCCGGGGAGCCGTCCGCGGTGGCGTCGGAATGGAGCGCCACCAGACAGTCGCAGCCCAGGCGGTTGGTCAGGTCGGCCTCGGCGTCCAGCCCGGACGGACTGTCCTGCGACTCGCGGCTGATGAACGCCTCCACCCGCCCGTCCTCCTCGAGGGCCTTCCGGGCCTCCACGGCGAAGTGCCAGAGGTTCTTCCCTTCGTTGTACAGTTCCCGTCCGGAGGCATCCAGCACGCGGTTGCCGTACTGGCAGGACGGGTTCAGCATCACGCGCGGACGGCGCATCGTATCCTTCGCCTGCGGTGTCACAGCGGGTTCACCGGCTGCCCGTTGCGGCGCACCTCCCAGTGCAGGTGAGGGCCGGTGGACCACCCTGTGCTGCCCACCCGTCCCACCACCTGTCCCTGAGACACCTCCTGCCCCACCCGGACGGAGACGGCGGAGCAGTGGCCGTAGAGCGTGGAGACGCCTCCGCCATGGTCGATGACCACTGTGTAGCCGTAGGCGTCCATCCACTCCGCGATGATGACCGTCCCGGCGGCCGCGGCCAGTATGGGAGTGCCGGCCGGGGCAGCGATGTCCACTCCCGTGTGCAGCTTGGTCTTTCTGAGGATGGGATGGTAGCGCATGCCGAACCCGGACGTGATGCGGCCGCTCACCGGACGGATGAAGCCCCCTCTGAAGGCGGTGGCCAGCCTGCGCCTGCCCTCCGGCGTCGCCTGCATCCGCCGGATCAGGGCCGCGATCCGCTGTGACTGGCGGATCAGCTCGTCCAGGTGGCGTTCGTAGGCCTCGCGGTCCCGCCGGATGGCGTCGTACTGCGCCCGATGCATCCAGGCCAGCTCCCGCTCCTGCTGTTCCTGCGACGCCAGCCGGGCCTCCAGTCCGTTGATCTCCATCACCTTCCGGCGCTGCGCCTCCTGACGGCGGCGGATCTCGTCCCGGGACTCCCGGATCTCCTCCAGCAGCCTGAGGTCGCTCTCCACGATCTGCTGGATCATCCTGGTGCGGGTCATCACCCCCCAGGCNTCCTGCGTGGTCACCAGCGCGACCAGGTAAGTGGGCGGCGGACACTTGTACGCATCCTCCAGCCGCTGCGTCAGCGCGCGGCGCTTCTCGTAGAGGCGTGCCTCCATGCGGGCCAGATCTGCGGAGATGCCGCGCAGCTGCCCCCTGGACCGTTGAAGCCTCCGCCGCGTCTCGGCAAGGCTCAGGCGCGTGTCGTTCAGCTGCCTCTGTGTGAGGAAGAACTGGTTGCGCGCCAGCCGCTCGCGCCGGCGCGCTTCCGCCAGCCGGGAACGGACCGACTGGATCCGCTGCTGGACCGATCCCAGCTTCCTGTTGTATTCCGACACGCTCTGCGGGAACGCGACCGTCGAAAGGGCCACAAGCGACGCCGCCGCTCCCGGGACCAGGCGATGCCGCAGCTTCATTGCGCCGCCGCCTCCGCGGTGCCTTCCTTCAGATACCGCCGGACGGAAAGATAGCTGGACAGGGCGCCCAGCCCCAGCCCGGCGCTCATCAGCAGGACGGCGAGCTGCCAGGGAGCCACCCCGCTGTCGAGGAACCGGGTGATGCTCTGCAGGTCCCCGGTCAACGCCTCCAGATACGCGCCGGCCAGCCGGATCAGCAGCAGCGCAAGGACCGCTCCCGCCCCGGCCAGCAGCATCCCCTCCAGCAGGAAGGGGAAGCGGATGAACGATGGCCTTGCTCCCACCAGCCGCATGATGGACACCTCCCGCCGCCGGGCGTAGATCCCGAGGCGGATCGTGTTGCCGATGATGAATGCGCTGCCCAGAAACAGCACCACCGTGGCCACCGCACCGGCGATGCCCACCACGCGCGCAAGCCCCATGAAAAACCGCACTTCACTCTGGCGCCACAGGATGTCGTCCACCTCCGGAAGCTTCCGGATGCGCTGCTGGACTTCCGCGCTCATGCGCGGGTCCGCCATCCTGATCTTGAAGGAGTCCAGTGCGGGGTTGTAGAGCACATCGTCCATGCTGATCTCCTGCCCCAGCGACCGCTTGAACTCCTCCCAACCGCGCTCCTTCGAGATGAACGTCACGCTGGCCACCCCGGGAAGAGCGGCGATCGTCTCCTTCAGCTCGCTGACCTTTCCGGGAGGGGTGCCGCGGCGCACGTAGACGGCCATGTCGAACTCCTGGGGAAGCTTCTCGCAGGCACGGTGCACGGCGATGGCCGTCAGTGCGAACCCCGCGGACACTGCCAGGCTGACTCCGGCGGTCAGGACCGCGGCGAAGGCCATCAGGCGGTTGCGCCGGATGTTGGCCAGCGCTTCCAGGACCAGGAACTCAACGCTGGACGGATTCAGCATGGTAGTACGCTCTCTGCTCGTCGCGCGCGATGCCGGTCAGATCCAGAGCGACCACCCTCCTCCGCATCCGGTTCACCATCTCGCTGTCGTGCGTGGACATCAGGACCGTCGAGCCGCGAAGGTTGATGCGTTCCAGCAGCTGCATGATCTCCCACGACGTATCCGGGTCCAGGTTGCCCGTCGGTTCATCCGCCAGCAGGATGGGCGGGTCCGTCACCAGTGCCCGGGCGATGGCCGTCCGCTGCTGCTCTCCCCCGGATAGCTGGGACGGAAACGAGTCGCAGCGATGGGTCAGCCCCACGAGCTCCAGGAACTCCGGCACCCTCCTGCGGATCTGGCGCGCCGACGCCCCGGTGACCCGCAGGGCGAAGGCGATGTTCTCCCACACCGTCCGGTCCGGCAGCAACCGGAAGTCCTGGAACACCACGCCCACCTTGCGACGCAGCCGCCAGACCTCTCCGGCAGGAATCGCCCCCACGTCCTGCCCGTCCACCAGAACGGTCCCTTCCGTGGGGACCTCCTCCCGGTAGATGAGCTTCAGCAGGCTGGACTTCCCGGTTCCGGTCGGCCCCACGATGAAGACGAATTCCCCCTTCTCCACACGGAGGTTTATCCCGCGCAGTGCCAAAACTCCATTGGGATAGACGAGGGAAACGCCGCGGAACTCGATCATGACAGCCAGGTCAGTATGCCAGATTCCCGGTTGCCCGTCAACGCGCCCNGCCCGCCTGCCCGCGGGTGTGGCGGCCGCGGGCGGGAGGCGCTCCGGATGACCCTGCGGACCCGCCTGATGCTGGGAGCGGCCGGCGGCGCCGCATTCGGAGCGTCGCAGGTCATGGTGGACTACGGCGCGTCCGTCTGGCTCTCCTTCGTGCTGCTGGGAACGGCCGTCTGCGGCGCGCACAGACGGACCGCCGCCGTCTGCTTCCTGACCTGGGCCCTGGCGGGATACGGGGCGGGGCTCTGGTGGGTCACCCTGTTCGGCGCGGTCCCCTGGGTCATTCTGGTGCTGTGGCAGTCGGTGTTCATTGTTCCGGCGGGGCTGAGCGGAGGATGCGCGCAGGGCGGAGTCCGTCCGCTGGCGGCCGCGGCCGGGCCGGCCGCGCTGATCGCCCTGGGGGAATGGCTGGCGGGAAGCGGCGCCGCTGGCATCTCCGTGGCGACAGCAGCGGGCCCTCTGGCCCGGAACCTGGCCGCCGTGCAGTGGGCCTCCGTGGTCGGCGCGGCCGGGCTGACGTTTCTGGCTGCCTTCTGCGGGCTGGCCGCCGGGTTCTCGCTGGCCTCGCGCCGGGCGGGGGGGCTCGCGGCCGCTGTCGCGCTGCCGGCCCTGCTGCTGGCAGGCGGGATGGCGCTTCGGGCGACCGTACCCCCGGCCCGGGGGCACATCACGGTGGCGGCGGCGCAGGGGATGACCGCTCCGGGCTTCGAGGAGCCGCTTCCCCCGGAGGAAACTCTGCGCGTTTACTTCGAGCTGTCCGCCCGGGCGCGGCTCCAGCACGGGGCGCAGCTGGTGCTGTGGCCCGAGACCGCCTGCCCCGGCCTGCCCTTTCAGGACGAGCGGCTGCTGGAAGCGCTGCAGTCGGCCTTCCGGGAGCTGGACATGGCGGCCATCATCGGCGCGCAGAACAGCCCGCAGGAGACGGGCTCGGACCCCTCGCCCCGGAACGTGGCCATCGGCATCAGCAGGAAAGGACGGGTGGACGGAGCCTACGAAAAGCAGCGGCTGGTGCCGTTCGGGGAGTATGTCCCCTCCCCGCTGCTCGGCGGCATCGCCCGGCTGTGGAGAGGAGACGCGCGGGACTACCGTCCCGGAGGCCGCTGGCCCCCTGTGCCGCTCGAGGGGGCCAGAATCGGCGTGCTGATCTGCTCGGAGACGATGTTCTCCCACCTTGCGGCGCTGCGCGTCCGGGAAGGGGCGACGCTCATCGCCGTGCTCAGCAACGACAGCTGGTTCGGCCGGGGAGCGGCCACNGAGCAACTGGCGCGCACCTGCATCCTGCGGGCGGTGGAGTTCCGGCGCGCCGTCGCGAGANGCGCNGAGTCNGGCTANTCCATGATGATCGCTCCGGACGGGCGGGTGCTGGCACAGTCCGCGCTGATGGAGCGGTGCGTCGTTGCGGCCTCGCTGCCGGTGGTGGACGGACGCAGCATCTACTCCTTCCTGCTCCCCGTGCTTCCCCTGGTTCTTGCCATCGTGGCGGCGGGGCGGCCGGGCGTTCCTCGAGGCAGCGGGGCCGGGAACCGGTGAGGCCTTTTCTGCGTCAGGGGGAATGCCGCAGTTGACGGACGGCGGCAGATACGCTAAAAGGATTCACCGGTTCCCCCGTGGACCCGCCGCGAACGCGTGCGTTCCGCGGGCAGGGAAACGGACAGCGCCTCACAGGCGCCTGTGACTGAGGGACTTGCCAGATGCAGATCCGCCTGACAAGCGCCGCCATCAAGAAGATCCAGGACGAGCTTGCCTTTCTGGAGTCGCGCGAGAGGCCCAGGGTGGCCGAACGCATCAAACAGGCGCGCGGCTACGGAGATTTGAGCGAGAACTACGAGTATCACGCGGCAAAGGAGGAGCAGGGCTTTCTGGAGGCCCGCATCCGGGAGCTTCGCGCGGTGCTCAGCCGCGCCCAGGTGGTGGATGCCGATTCGCTCGCCGATGGTGTCGTGGGACTGGGCACCCGCGTCCGGGTCCGCCACCGCGAGTTCGACGAGGAAGAGGAGTACACCATCGTCACCATGGTGGATGCCGACCCGGGGAGGAACCGCATCAGCGAGCAGTCCCCCATCGGCAAGGCCCTGATGGGAGCCCGCGTCGGCGATGTCGTGGAGTACAGCGCTCCCGCCGGAGTGCAGACGCTCGAAGTCCTGAGCGTGGAACCGGCGGACATATGACCGGCCGCCGCGGCCCTTCCCGCGCCGGTCCGGCAGTCCCTGCCTCTCCCGGGCCCTGAAGGCCCCATCTCACGCAGGCAACTTCCAGAAGTCCAGCCCCCTCACTTCGAGCGGTGTCTGACCCGTGCCCGTCGCGCATCCCTCCACCCGCCGGTTCCGGCGGTTCCACCCGTTCCGCGATGCCGGGATGCCGGGGGCGAAAGTGGACGCGGCCAGACCCGCAAACAGCTGTCGGACGGGCCAGCCGCCGGAAAACACAGGGGCCGGCCTTGCGGCCGGCCCCGTGAGCCGAGAGGTGTCTCGTCCCAGGTCGAATGCCGCCACATCGGCGGCAAACGGCAGGATCACTTGTCGCGGCTGCTGCCGCCGTCCTTCTCAAGCGCGGCCTGGGCCGCCGCAAGGCGCGCCACCGGGATGCGCTTCGGCGAGCAGGAGACGTAGTCCAGACCCAGCTTGTAGCAGAACTTCACGCTATCCGGGTCTCCTCCGTGCTCCCCGCAGATCCCCAGCTTGATGCCCGGGTTCACCCTGCGGGCGTCCTCCACGCAGATCTGCATCAGCCGGCCCACGCCCTTCACATCCAGGCTCTCGGTGGGGTCCACCGGGATGATGCGCTTCTCGATGTAGAGCGGCAGGAACTTGCCCGCGTCGTCGCGGGACAGTCCGTAAGCCATCTGAGTCAGGTCGTTGGTCCCGAAGCTGAAGAAGGCCGCCTCCTGCGCGATCTCGTCAGCGGTCAGGGCGGCGCGCGGGATCTCGATCATGGTGCCGAACTTGTAGTCCACCTCCACCCCTTCGGCCGCCATCGTCTCGCGGGCCACCTGCTCGAGCTGCTCCTTGATGTGCGTGAGCTCCGTCACGATTCCCACAAGGGGGATCATGATCTCGGGGTGCACGTCCAGGCCCGCCTTCTTCACGTCGCACGCAGCGCCGATGATCGCGGCCACCTGCATCCGGACGATGCCCGGGAAGTAGATGCTCAGGCGGCACCCGCGCAGACCCAGCATCGGGTTGAACTCGTGCAGCTCCTTCACCTTGTTCAGGAGCTTCATCTTCTCCTCGTATGCCGGGCCGGTCTCTCCTTTCACGCGCATCTCCGTGGTCTCGACCAGCAGCTCCTCCAGGCTCGGCAGGAACTCGTGAAGCGGCGGGTCGATCAGGCGCACCGTGACCGGGTAGCCCTTCATCGCCTTGAAGATGCCCACGAAGTCCTCGCGCTGCAGCGGGAGCAGCCTGGCCAGGGCCTCCTCGCGCGCGGCGTCGTCCTCGGCCAGGATCATCGCCTGAACCAGCGGGACGCGGTCGCCCATGAACATATGCTCGGTGCGGCACAGGCCGATACCGGCCGCCCCCAGCTCCACGGCCTCGGCGGCGTGCTCGGGCGTGTCGGCGTTGGCGCGCACGCCCATGGTCCGGAAGCTGTCCGCCCACTCCATGAAGGTGGCGAACTTGCCGGACACCTCGGGCATCTTCGTGGGAACCTGCCCGATGTAGACAAGCCCGTTGGTCCCGTCAATGGAGATGTAGTCTCCCTCCTTGAGCACCACGCCGTCAGCGCTGATGGTCCGGGAGCCCTCGTCGATGCGCAGGGCGCTGCAGCCGCACACGGTGGGAATGCCGTACTGGCGCGCCACCAGGGCGGCGTGCGAGGTCTTGCCACCCGTGGCGGTCAGCACGCCGCGGGACGCCAGCATCCCGCCCAGATCGTCCGGCGTGGTCTCGCGCCCCACCAGGATGACGTCATCGCCCGCCTCGGCCATCCTCAGCGCGGCGGCCGACCCGATCGCCACCTTGCCCACGGCCCCGCCCGGGCCGGCGTTCAGCCCCTTGGCGAGCAGCGTGGGCTTGTTCTTTTTCACGAACTCCGGATCCAGCGAGGGCAGCAGCATCAGGCCGGGGACCTCCGGCGGAACCCGCAGGACGGCCTCCTCCTTCGTGATGAGCCCCTCATTCACATGGTCCACCGCGATCTCGATATGCGCCTGCGGAGTGCGCTTGCCCGCCCGGCACTGCAGGATGAAGAGCCGCCCCTTCTCGATGGTGAACTCGATGTCCTGCATATCGCGGTAGTGCTGCTCCAGCTTCTTCGCGATCTCCACGAACTGCTGGTAGATCTCCGGATTGTGCTCGGCGAGCTGATCGATGGTCTCAGGCGTGCGCACGCCGGCCACCACGTCCTCGCCCTGGGCGTTCATCAGGAACTCGCCGTAGATCCTGTTCTCGCCCGTGGCGGGATCGCGGGTGAAGGCCACGCCGGTGCCGGAGTCGTCGCCCATGTTCCCGAAGACCATAGTCTGCACGTTGACCGCCGTCCCCAGGTCGTGGGAGATCTTCTCACGGTTGCGGTAGATGACGGCCCGCTCGTTGTTCCAGCTCTTGAAGACCGCCTCGATGGCCAGCTCCAGCTGCTTCATCGGGTCGGACGGGAAGTCCTGGCCCGTCACCTTCCGGAAGTATTCCTTGAACTGCCCCACCAGCTCCTTGAGGCCGGCGGCGTCCACGTCCGTGTCCTGTCTGGCGCCCACCTTCTCCTTCAGGGCGTCGAAGATGTGCTCGAACTTCTCCTTCTTCAGGTCCGGATACTGGCCCGAGAGCACGATGTCCGAGAACATCATCACGAACCGGCGGTAGGCGTCCCACACGAAGCGCTCATTGCCCGTCAGGCGGATGAGGGCCTCGGCCGTCTGGTCGTTCAGACCCAGGTTCAGGACCGTGTCCATCATTCCGGGCATGCTGAACTTCGCGCCGGAGCGCACGGAGACCAAGAGCGGGTTCTCCGGGTCGCCCAGCCTCTTGCCCATGTCCTTCTCCACGGCNGCCAGGGCTGCTTTCACGTCGTCCATCAGCCCGTCCGGGAACTTGCCGTGCTTGGTGTANTAGTTGCAGCACTCCGTGGTGATGGTGAAGCCGGGCGGAACGGGCAGGCCGATGTTGGTCATCTCGGCCAGGTTGGCCCCCTTCCCGCCCAGGAGGTCCCGCATTTTCGCGTTGCCCTCGTGGAACAGATAAACACGCTTGTTGCTCATGATCCCTGTTGTTCTTCCTCCGTACTGGCCGTCTGCCTCCCGGGCAGACAAAACGACGCCGGGCTGCCGAACTGCCCGGCTGCGGATACCCGCACCTACGACCGCTTCACCACCAGCGTCACCGGCTTCGATGCCGGGCGCTCATCTCCCATCACGGTCAGCCAGGCCGTCACCCGGTATTCGCCGGGCGGCACCGGCCTGCCGCTGTTGTCTTTCAGGTCCCACTCCACGCTGTAGGTCTTGCTCTCCCCGGGCAGGATGCTGCCCTGTACGATGGCCGTGGTGAACACCTTGCCGTGCGACCAGCGCCAGACACGTCCGGAAGGGCCATCCACCGCGAAGTCGTACTGCTGCCCCGTGGGGGTCTGGTACGAATAGACCGACCCCGAAGCGTTCCTGACCGTCAGCGTCATCCGCACGCTTCCGCCGGGCGGAGCCCTGTCCGGCNNCACCCTGAGGGTCACGGCCAGGCCTTTCACCCCCGGACGCTCAGGCTCAACGCCCTGTCCCATGCGCTCGAACCGGCCCAGATACCACTGTTCGGACCCCCACTGCCTCCACAGGAAGGCCCGGATCCGGTCGCCCGGCTTCAACTGCCAGGCGCCCTCCCCGGCCTCGGTATGCGGCCGGGACGCATCCTGACCNCGCTCGCCCGGGAACGAGACGGCAACCACCCGCTCACCGCGGACGCCGGGCGATCCGGCCGGACGCACGTCCCGCAGNGTCACCCGCACCACCGGGTGCGACAGGCGCCGCACCGACTCCACGACCGCCTCGACCATCCGGTACCCGTCCGCGCNCGCGGGCACGTGGCCGTACGCGGCGCAGGCCGCCAGCATCGCGACGATGAACAGGGCTGTCCGGGAAGCGCGCACCGGCATCGGTCCTCCATACTTGATGAGCCCGGGCCGTTTCACGCGGCGTGGCATCCGGCGGTCCCGCCGCAGGCCGCACCGCCTGTGACGGGCCAATGGATTATCCCGGTTTGGCGGGAAACCCGCAACCTCCGGGCGCTCTCCGCCTCCGGACGGCAGTCTTGNGGCCCCGCGCCCGGGGCCACANACAACACCCGGACGCGTAGCAGCGGGGCTGGACGGCGTGATATAATGGACTCGGGNCGGCCCCCGCGCACAACTCCCCCGGGCCGGACTGGACACGGAGGCCAGGCATGCGAACCTGCATCCGCTGCANTTGCGGCAAACGTATCGTTGCAAAGGATGTCATGCAAAAGGGCTACTACCTCAGGGTCGACGGACCCAGCTTCGTCTGGTTGAAGTTCCGCTGCTCGCACTGCAAGAGGCTGGGCGAGCAGTTCGTGAAGCAGGAGGAGTGGGACGAAAGGCTTCTNCAGGACGCCCCGAGCGAGGTCTCCGAGAAGGAGAAGGAGCGCTTCGAGGCGATGGGACCCATCGGTATCCACGAGGTCATCGAGGCTCACTTCCGGCTGGACAGTCTGGGTTCGCTGGCCGAGCTTTACAAAACTCCCTCCGAGAGCTGACGCTGCTGGTCCGCTCTCCGTGCGTCTTCCTTCCTCCCCGCGGCCCGGAGGCGCCTGTTGCAGGCAGGCCGCCCGGGACCTGCGCCTGCCGTTTCCCCGTTAGAATGCCAGGGACCGCCTCTTGATCCCTCTCCACGACGACAACCCCACCCGCACCTTCCCCTTCGTCACCTGGCTGCTGGTGGCGGCCAACGTCGCGGTTTACATTCTTCAGGTCCTGAACTCGAGGGGGCCGCATCCCGGGCTGGTGGAGTACGCGATGATCCCTCTGGAGGTGGTCACGGGCCGGCAGGTGCCGCCGTTCGCGCCCGTCCATCCGGCCTGGCTGACCATCTTCACCAGCATGTTCATGCACGGGGGGCTGCTGCACATCGGCAGCAACATGCTCTACCTGGCCATCTTCGGGAACAACGTGGAAGACCGTCTCGGGCACTTCCGCTTTCTGGTGTTCTATCTGGGCAGCGGCTTCCTCGCCGCCGTCGCCCACATCCTGAGCGGGCCGTTCTCCACGTCCCCACGCTGGGCGCCAGCGGAGCCGTGGCCGGCGTGCTGGGCGCGTACTTTTTGCTGTATCCGCACGCCCGCGTGACGTGCCTGGTCTTTCTCTTTTTCTTCATCACAACTGTTGAGCTCCCCGCCGTCATCGTGCTGGGGTTCTGGATCATCGGGCAGATCCTGAGCGCGAGCGCGGGAGCCGGGATGCAGGTGGGGGGCGGCATCGCCTACTGGGCGCACATCGGCGGGTTCTTCGCGGGGATGCTGCTCATCTCCATGATGGGCTCGCGGACCGCGCCGCCCCGCCGCAGGTATTACCGCCCCCGCTGGTGAAATCTTCCGGCGTGAACGAGACCCGCTCGAGAACCGTACGGATTCTGCTGCTGACGGTGGTCCTGCTGTCCGTGGCCGCCTCGCTGCCCTCCCTGCAACGCAGACACCGGGTCGAGAGCGCGAACCGCACCGTGGCCATCGCCGTGGACTGGGACGAGGTCCGCACGCTTGCCGCTTCCTCAGGGGAGGGGGATCCGGGCACCGTTCTGCGGTCTTTGAAGGAGGCCGGCGTCACGGCCGTGGCCGTGACTGAACCGGTGCTGGAAGACCTCCTGCGTGCCGGACGCGCGTCGTTCCGCGGGGTCTCCGGTCCGGCGGCGAAGGTCTACCGCCTCTCCTCTCCGGAGCCGGATGTCGAGCGGGCGATCGCCCGGGCGCTCCAGACGAACGGCCTGAGCGTCCCGCCATCCNTCGAGGAGGGCCGGCCCGGCCTGACCGCGCGGGTGGACCCNTCGATTCTGGCGCGCCTGCCGCTCGGGTTCGGCNTTCTGCGGGAGNATATCTCCNGCCTGCAGACCCGGCACGGTCTGGAGGTCATCGCCCGGGCCTGCAACTTCCCCGCTTACTCGCGGGAGGGGATGGAAGCCGTGGCGGCGGAAGCCCGCCGGCTGGGGATGAGCACGGTCATCTTCGCCGGGGACGAGGTGCTGGGCTGGCGTGGCTCCGTGGAGGACTGCGCGCGGGTGCTGGAAGAGACGAACCTGACCTTCGGGAGCATCGAGTTCGGCAAACAGAAGGGATCCGACCGGCTGGAGAAGGCTCTGGACGGCGGCTTCNTGCGGGTGCACAGCATCTCCGCGACGGAGATGGCTCAGTATCAGCCCGCTGCCGCCGCGGAGAGGTTCGTCCGGGCCGCCCGGGAGCGGGGAATCCGGATCCTGTATGTCCGGCTGCTGACGCTGAACGGCCCGGATGCCGTGCAGGCCAACGCGGACTACATCGCGGACATTGCCGCCGGGCTGAGACGGTCGGGGCTGCAAACGGGAGCGCCGGAGGTGANCGCCGACGTGCGTCCGGGCGCCTGGGAACGGGCGCTGATGGCCNCCGGCGTGGCAGCCGCCGGGACNCTGGCCCTTTGCGAGCTCGTCCGCCTGACCCCCGGCGCGGCCGCGGCGTGGCTTCTGGCGTTGTCGCTCGTCCTTGTTCCGGTCTCTCTGGCCGGGGATCTGGGCCGGAAGGCGGCCGCCCTGGCCGCCGCGCTGGCCTTTCCCGTCTGGGCCGCCGCCCGGGCCGCCCGGCTGGCCTCGGCGTCCGCGCCGGAGCAGACCCCCGACACCGCGCGCATCCCCGCGCATTACCTCAACGCCATCACCCTGGCCGTTCTCGGCGGGCTGCTCATCGCGGCTCTCCTGACGGGGCGGCTTTTCATGCTGCACACCGAAGGGTTCGCCGGGGTCAAGGCGGCCCACCTGCTGCCGGTGCTCGCAGTGGCGCTGTGGGCGGGGGCGGGGCTGCTGGGCTGCGCTCTCCCCTGGCGTGAGACGGTCCTGACGGCCCGCGGGACGTTCCGGCGGATCTGGGCGTCGCCGGTCCTGTTCAGCACGGCCATCGTCGGGTTGATCGGGCTTGCGGCGCTTCTCGCTGTCGTCATCCGCTCCGGGAACGAGGCTGGGATCGGGGTCTCTCCGCTGGAGCTGAGGTTCCGCGCTCTGCTGGACCAGGTGCTGTATGTCCGTCCCCGCACGAAGGAGATCCTGCTGGGATACCCCGCTCTGTGGGCCGGTCTCTGGCTTTTCCGAAAGGGCGAGACGGGGTGGGCGCGTCTGTTCACGGCGGCAGGGGTCATCGGGCTGGTCTCGGCGGTCAACACGTTCTGCCACATCCACACACCCCTGACGGTCTCGCTGGTCCGAACGTTCAACGGGGTCTGGGTGGGAGCCGTGGGAGGGATGATTCTGGCGGCGCTTCTGCGGGCCTGCGGGCTCGGGCGGAGCGTGCGTTCCTGAAGTGCGAAGGTCCCTTCGCATCCTGATCCTGGGATATTACGGGTTCGCCAACGCGGGCGACGAGATCGTTCTGGCGGGTATCCTGCGCGGGATCGAGCGGGAGGGGCGCGGGGAGCCCTGGGAAGTCCGGGCGCTCAGCGCGGACCCGGCCCGGACGCTGACCCTCCACGGCATCCGCGCTTATGCCCGCTTCTCCCCGGCGGACATCCTGTCCGCTCTGCTCTGGTGCGATGTGCTGGTGCTGGGCGGCGGCAGCCTGATTCAGGATGTCACCAGCAGACGCTCCGCCGTCTACTACCTCTGGATCTGCCGGGTGGCGCTGGCCCTGCGGCGCCGGCTGTTCCTGTGGGCGCAGGGCTTCGGACCGCTGGAAGACCCCCGGCTCCGCGAGAGCGCCTCGCGCATTCTTTCCCGCGCAAGCGGCGTGACGCTGCGCGACCCGCGTTCCCTGACGGAGCTGGTGGGGCTGGGGCTTCCGGAAAACCTGCTGACCCTCTCCGCGGACCCGGCGTTCCTTCTGGACGACGCCGGGCAGGAGCCGGACGGCGGGGACCCCGCCGCCCCGGGGGCTCTGGCCGTGGCCCTGCGCCCCTGGGGCTCCGTGGAGCGCGCCTGCCCGGACGTGGCCGCAGCCTGCGACGCCTTTGCGCGGGAGACGGCCGTCCGGTCGCTCTTCGTGCCGTTCCATCTGCCGGGCGACGTGGAGATCTCCCGCAGGGTGCTGGAGCACGCGCAGGAGCCTCACTCCCTGCTGACCGCCGAGCTCGGACCCTCTCAGATGGTGCGCCTGTTTCGCGGATTTCACCTCTCGCTGGGGATGCGCCTGCACAGCATCATCCTGTCCGCGATGGCCGGAGTGCCGTTTGCGGGGCTGTCCTACGATCCTAAGATCGAACGCTTCTGCCACCTCGCCGGGATGCCCTGTCTCACGGCCGACGGGCTGCACGCGGGGGAGCTGCAGGATCTGCTTCTCAGCCTGCACGCAAACCGCGAGCAGGCCAGCAGCCACCTGCGCAGAGTGGCACAGGAGCAGCGGGAGCTTGCCCGGGTGAGCGCGCGGGTCTTCCGGGAGACCTGCGCCGGGGCTCAGGCGCACCCGCGCTAGCCGGCGCCCTGCGGGCTCGCCGGATGCCCGCCCGCCAGAGCGCCGCGCCGCCGGATCCTCACATCCCCAGGAACCTGCGGAGGATGTCCACGCATTCGTCCACTTCGGCCAGCGCCACGCGTTCCCGGGGGGTGTGAGCCAGCGCCACGTCGCCCGGTCCGAAGACCACGGACGGAATCCCGCGGGCGGCGTACTGGGGGGCGTCCGTGGCGTAGGGAGCGCACTTCAACGCCCTGCCGCAAGCCTCCGCCAGACGCCGGACCAGAGGGTGATGCGGCTCCGTGTCGAGCGCCGGACCCTCCATGTAGGGGGACTGCACGGTGGCGCCGGAGCCCGCGCTCCGGCGCACCTCGTCCAGCAGGTCCTCCAGGCGGTCGCCCGGCAGGCAGCGCACGTCCACTTCCGCCCGGCACCGGTCCGGCACCACGTTCGGCGCCTGTCCGCCGGTGATGGTGGTCACCGAGATGGCCCTCGGGCCCAGGTCCGGGTCCCGGACTCCGCTCCANTTGCGAGCGAGGCGCTCCACACCGAGCGCCGCCCGGCACAGCCTGTAGATGGCGTTGTCGCCCTGCTCCGGCGTGGACGAGTGGCAGCTTCTGCCCCTGGCCTCCAGCACGAACCGCAGGACCCCTTTGTGCCGGTGGACGACTGCGAGCGCGGTCGGCTCGCCGGCGATGGCGAAGTCCGCGCGGAGGGCTGCGGCCGCCGCTCTGGACCCCGCGAACCCCACTTCCTCATCGCAGACGGCCGCCAGTATCAGGTCGAACTCCCCGCCGCCCTTCGCGGCCGCCTCCAGGAACACCGACGTGAACGCCGCCAGGCTCGCCTTCGTGTCGCAGCTGCCCCTCCCGGTCACGAAACCGTCCTTCTCCTCCGGCCGGAAAGGGTCGCCGTCCCAGTCCGCGGCGGGGACAGTGTCGGTGTGGGCCGAGAGGACGACCGTCTGCCCTCGTCCCCGCTCCAGACGGGCATACAGGTTGGGACGTCCGGGAAGGACCTCCTCCACGCGGCAATCCGCGCCGGCGGAAGTCAGCAGCCCTTCCAGATACCGGCAGACCATCGCCTCGCCCCCCTCCCGCCCCGGCGGGACGGGCTCCTGCCCGACGCTGGGGATCGCCACCAGGTCCATCAAGATCTGCTTGGTTCCGGGGCTCGGGCGCATGGGTCTGCCTCCTGAGGCGGGGCGGCGCCGGGATTCAGGCGTCCCCCTGCGTTTTATGCGCCAGACCCACGGCATCCGCCACCCCGCCCGCGCCACGGCGGTTCTTCAGCGCCGCCAGCCCCGCCGCCAGCCCGTCCCGGGGGTCCAGCATCAGCCGGTAGAGCACCTGCTCGAACTTGTTGCGGCTCTGCTTGAGCACAGTGCCCACCCGCCCCGCGATGTAGCTGTACACCTGGACCATCCTGGCTCCCTGCACGATATAGTCCAGAGCATCGCGGCCGGAGTAGACCCCGCCGGCCGCCGCCACCGGGCAGTCCGCAAGCCCCCATTCCCGCAGGAACGCCGCCAGACCTCCCGGCCGGAAGGTCCGCGGCTGCCCCGGCGCAGGTGTGCCGAAGTCCAGCGTCAGCCGCGGAGCCGCCCTGAGCGCCCGGGCGGCCTCGTCCCCCCCGGCTCCCTGAAGGCGCTGCGCGTCGGCGACGATGACCCTCAGCGCCCACCGCCCCGCATCCGCCGTCTCCGCCGGCCGCCACGCATCCCCGCCCGCCCGGAGGACCTCCAGACCGTCCGCTCCGGCCCGCAGCGCCAGCTCCCCCGCGTGCGGAAGCTCCGCGCCGGAGCGCTCCGGCGCGGATGCAAGGGATGCCAGCACCGCCATCGTGCCGCCTGCGGCCGAGGCTGCCGCGCGCACCAGCTCAAGATATTCCTGCGGACCGCGGCCGTCCAGCTTCCGGTCCCACACCACGGCCGGACGCTCCCTGCGGACATCGGAAGGAGCGTACACGCTTCGAGCCCCCCGGCCCGCGTCCCGCGACCGCAGGCGCGCTAGCGACGCGCTGCCGTCCTGCGCCCAGGCGGCCGCCGACCTCAGGGTCAGCGCCGCCCAGCCCGCCTCAGCGGCCGCCTCTACGCGCTCGAGCGAGCCGGTCCACTCTCCCGGAGCCACGGCCAGAGGATGCCGCAGGTCCAGGGCCCCGAAGCGCACGGACAGCCGGATGCCCAGCTGCTCTTCCAGGATCTCCGGCAGGTCCGGCGGCAGAGGCTCGCGGGCGTAGCGGCGGTGCAGGCGCTCCAGGCGCTCCCTCTGCCGGATGGTGAGGTCGAAGGGAGACCAGTCAAACATCGCCCGCTCCTCCCCGGACGGGCTGCGAAGCGGGGAGCAGGCGCGCCATGGCCACGGCGAAGCTGAGCAGCAGGATGACCCCGCCGCTCCAGTAAGGCCAGGCGATCCCGAGGCGGCTGAAGGCGAACCCTCCCCAGACCGGACCGGCGATCCGGGCCAGGCTCGCCAGTCCCTGCGACAACCCCAGCACGCCCCCCTGCCGGTCGCGCCCGGCCGACCGGGAGATCAGGCTCGACGTGCAGGGGTTCACCAGTCCCCATCCCGCCGACATGAGCGTGCTCACCAGCATCAGCCCGCCCACCCCGCGGGGCAGCGGCATCAGGAGCAGAGCCGTCCCCGTCATCAGGATGCCCGCCAGAAGCAGACGCGCGTCGCCGAACCTCCTGCTGAGCGGGCGTATCAGAAACCCCTGCACCATCACGGCCACGATCCCGATGTAGGCCAGCAGGAAACCCGTCGTCCGGCCGGCCGACTTTGCGTCCAGCGCCAGCCTCTCCTGCACGAACAGGGTGAAGGTCTGCTCCAGGTTGCTGAAGGCGAAGGTGTTGATGAAAAGCAGGAAGAACAGCAGGCCCAGCGCCGGCGATGTCAGGGTCTCCCGCAGCTTCTGGAGATCCAGGAAGCGGGTCTGCCCCTCCCGCGCAGCGCTCCTGTCGAGGGTCTCCGGGAGCATCGCCGCCGCCCAGGTCAGGTTCCCCAGCGACAGAGCGGCCGCCGCGAAGAACGGAGCGCCCAGGCTGACCTGGGCCAGAGCCGCGCCGAACGCCGGGCCGAAGATGAACCCCAGGCCGAACGCCGCCCCGATGAGCCCCATTCCGCGCGAACGCTCCTCGTCGGACGTGACGTCGGCGATCAGGGCGGGAGCCGCCGCCAGCCCTCCCGCCGTAAACAGTCCCTGAAGGAACCGCGCCGCATACAGCATCCCCAGACTGTCCGCGAACGCCATCAGGAGATAGGCCAGCCCTCCGCCGCCCAGAGACACCAGCAGGACCGGGCGCCGCCCCACGGCATCGGACAGCCGTCCCCACACCGGCGCGAACACGAACTGAGCCAGCGAATAAGCGGAACCCAGCAGGATGATGAGGTATTTGCTGGCGGTCAGGCGCTCGGCCCAGACGGGGAGCAGGGGCAGCACCATTCCGAACCCCAGCAGATCGATGAAGACGGTCAGGAAGATGATCGTCAGGACGGGCCGGTTCTTCACGCAGTCTCCTCCCTCTTCGATACCGCGGGAGCCCGGACTGCCGCTCCCGTCAGCGCGAAGCAGACCGCCAGCAGCGCCGCCGCCGTCCAGAACGGCCATGCCGCGCCGAGCGCGCCGAACGTGACCCCCGCGGCCTGCGGGCCGAGCGTCCGCGATACGCTACCCAGCCCCTGCGTCAGACCCTGGACGGCGCCCTGATGCTCAGGGCCGGCGGCGCGCGAGATGAGGCTGACCAGCGAAGGGCCGATGAGCCCGAAGCCCGCGGCCGCCAGAGCCAGCGGCAGGAGCAGCGCGGCCTGCGACGCCTGCCCGGGGATGGCGGCCAGCCCCGCGGCCGTCAGCCCGAAGCCCGCCGCGAGAAGCGTCTTTTCGCCGAACCGCGCCGTCAGAGGGCCGATCAGCCCTGCCTGCACGATGGCCGCGACGACGCCGATGAACGCGAGCAGCCGGCCCGACAGCACCACCGTCTCCCGCTCGCCGAGGCCGAACCGCGCCTGGAGGAACAGCGTGAACGAACTCTCCATGTTGCTGAAGGCAAACGTGTTGACCGCGAACAGCGCCATCAGCCCCGGCAGCCCCCTCCCGGCGAGCGCCCGCAACGGCCGGGGAACCGATTTCGGGGAGCGCGGCGCTTGCGCAGCGGGCCGGTGCGTCTCCGGCAGCAGAAGCAGCGCCACGGCCAGGTTCACCGCGGAGACCGCAGCCGCCGCAAAGAACGGAAGCGACGTGGAGACCTTCGCAAGCTGCGCGCCCGTCCCGGGGCCCAGCACGAAGCCCAGCGCCAGGGCCGCCCCGATGTAACCCATCCCCCGCGAGCGCCCGTCCGGAGCGGTGACATCCGCCACCAGCGCGGGCGGGATGGCGAACGTCCCGGCGGCGAAGATGCCCTGCGCCACGCGCGCCGCGTAGAGCCAGCCCAGCCCGCCCCCCAGCGCCATCCCGACGAACGAAGCCCCCTCTCCCGCGATGGAGAGCGCCAGCATCCTCCTGCGTCCCACCCGGTCCGACAGGCTCCCCCACACCGGAGCGAACGCGAACTGCGCCATGGCATACACCGAAGAAAGGGAGATGATGGCATACGGACTGGAGGTGAACCGCTGGGCCCACACCGGCAGCAGCGGGATGACCAGCGCGAACGCATACACGTCCAGGAACACCAGCGCGAAGAGTGCCCCCAGCGCCTTCCGGGAAGCGCGGGCGGCGGGAGCGTCTGGGTGACCGGACGGGAAACGCATCCCAATCAGTTTACCGTTCCCTGCGCACAGTTCGCAAAACGGAGGAAAGGAAACAATCCTATCCGCGCACTTCCGCCGGAAGCCGTTCGCGGATGCGGCTCAGGGCGACGGTCCCCAGAATGCAATACACCATCGCCAGCACCATCAGCACCCGGTAGCCCAGGCCGGGATCCTCCGGGCGGTTGAACAGGATGGCCACCGGTCCGGCGATCAGCGGGGCGATGATCTGCGGGACGGTGTCGCTCATCCCCCAGACGCCCAGATACTTTGCGGGCGCGTGCTCCGGCAGCTGATTGCAGCCCAGCGCCCAGTCCACGGACTGGAACGCTCCCATCCCCACCCCGAAGACCGCCACCGCCCAGTATGCCNCCGCCGTNCCGGGNGCCAGCAGGAAGGCCACTCCTGCGGCCACGCAGATGGAATTGGCCACGTAGAGCACGCGCACCTTGCGGACGCGGTCGCTGACCACGCCTCCGACGGCCGC
>JGI24188J35168_1000759_pt1 | contig 19278 bp, 19 predicted proteins | sample YNPBryantNP2012_FD_35168 | JGI IMG/M metagenome (IMG submission 35168) | reverse complement strand
CCCTGTGACCGCCCAACTTGCTGCAACATTGGGCGCGCGATATAATGGTAACAACATCAACCGCTTTGAGGACCTCTTATGACAAAAGTACAACTCTTCCTCACTTGTTTGGGTGAAAATTTTTTCTCGAACACGCTCAAAGATATGGTGCGCGTGTTAGAGCGACTGGGAGTGCACTGCGAGATGCCCGAAGGGCAAACGTGTTGTGGTCAGCCGTTTTACAACAGCGGCTTTCAAAGCGGCGCGCTTGCCCCAGCGCGTCAATTTGTCAAGGTGTTCAGCAAGACCCAGGGGTACATCGTCGCTCCTTCCGGTTCCTGTGTAGATTTCGTGCGTCATCACTATCCTGAACTATTCCCCGAAGGTACACCCGAACATAGCCGCGTGCAAGACCTGGTTGCACGCACGTACGAATTTTCCGAATTTCTCGTGCGCGTGCTCAAGATAACCGATGTCGGCGCGTCTTTTCCCCACAGGGTCACCTATCACGCGTCGTGTCATCTGCTACGTGGCCTGGGCGTGCGCGAAGAACCCAAAATACTTTTGCGCGCGGTCAAAGGACTGGAACTGGTACCGCTGAATGAGGAGGAGACCTGCTGTGGCTTTGGTGGTGTGTTCAGCGTCATCTACCCCGAAGTCTCCAAGGCAATGATGGAAGCCAAAGTGAACAACATTGTCGCCAGCGGCGCCGAGTACATCGTCGCCAGCGATCCTGGTTGCTTGATGAACATTGCCGGCGGGTTACAAAAGATTGGTTCGCCGATTCGCGCGCTGCACTTGATTTCGGTGCTGGCAGCACAGTGAGAGGCAAGATGTGATACGCGAAACGTAACTTGTCACAACACAAAGGCGAGCGGTAAAGCCGCTCGCCTTTGTGTTATCGCAGGTTGATTTTATCGGAAGAAAATGACTGTCACCAGCGTACCAACCGGGCACGCATCGTACAAGTTTACCCTGCGCGGCAAAGAGAGAATCGGCTAGTCCGATTTGACAATGAATCCCTCGCGCATCATCATTTGCGTCAATTCACGCGAGCGCTTGATAATCGCGGCGGCGTTTTTGTATTCTTCCTCTGCCGAAATCTTGAGACGCGCGACGCCTTGCTCCTGCGCTTTCATCGCCACTGCCACCGCCTCGCGCGGGAAGACATCCCATTCATCCATCGTGGGCAAGATGTAGTCGGGATTCAATCCCTTCTGCTCTGCCATCCCCGCCAGTGCTTCCGCTGCCGCGATGCACATCTCATCCGTGATCGTCCTGGCGCGCACATCAAGCGTGCCGCGAAAGATGCCGGGGAAACCGAGCGAATTGTTGACTTGATTCGGAAAATCGGAACGTCCCGTAGCGACCACCGCCGCGCCTGCCTCTTTGGCGTCCCAGGGCCACATCTCTGGAATGGGATTGGCACACAAGAAGACGATCGCGTCCTTCGCCATCGCTTGAACCCATTCCTTCTTGATGGTGTCTGGACCTGGTTGCGAGAGCGCGATGCAGACATCTACCCCCTTGAGGGCTTCGGCGATACCGCCGCGCCGATTCTCCTTGTTCGAGATATTACACAGTTTCCACTTGTCCACAAACTCNGTTTTCCGTTCTTCGATGTCTTTGCGATCTNTGTGGAGCAGCCCTTTGCTATCCACAAAGTAGCAGAGTTCCGGCTTGCCGCCGTATGCGAACACCATACGGCTAATGGCGACATTGGCTGCTCCTGTGCCAATAAACGCGATTTGCACTTCGTTGATTTTCTTGCGGACGATTTTCAGCGCGTTGATCAAACCCGCGAGCGTGACCATCGCGGTACCTTGCTGATCGTCATGCCAGATAGGNATTTCGCAAATCTCGCGCAANGTGTCGAGAATGCGAAAGCACTTGGGTTGCGAGATGTCTTCCAGATTCACCCCACCAAGCGCTGGTTGCAAGAGTTGAACAGTACGGATGATTTCGTCAGGGTCTTTGGTATCAAGAGTCAAAGCCACACCATCTACGCCACCCAGGTACTTGTAGAGGAGTACTTTGCCTTCCATCACTGGCAACCCTGCTTTGGGACCGATGTCGCCCAAGCCCAGGACGCGCGTGCCGTCGCTGATNACTGCCACCGTGTTCCATTTGTTAGTATATTGATATACCATGTCTGGATCGGCTTGAATGGCTTTGCACGGCGCGGCTACGCCCGGCGTGTACCAGATGGCAAAGTCCTGGANATCGCGCACGCGGCATTTGAGTGCGGTTTCCACCTTGCCACGGTAAAACTGATGCAAACGCATTGCGTCCTCGGCAGGCTTTTTGGCTTTTGCCAATAGTTCTTCTTTGGTTAACATTTTTCCTCCTGGAAAAAATACCCCTCCCTGACGGGAGAGGCGATCATCACCTCTGGTTTAAGATATCAAACGGATACCACTTGGTACCAGCGCGCACCTTTGAGCTGGAGTCAGGTCCCTTGATAACCCAGTATTGCCGATAGTTCTGCACATGCTTCTGCCACTAATTTGCCAAGGCGGGGGATTTTCTCTTTGGTCATTCGAGTAACGGGGCCAGAGAGACTAATCGCCGCAATCACTTTGCCGGTATGATCGCGCACAGGACCTGCGACACAGCGTACCCCTTCCTCGGTCTCCTCATCGTCAACGGCATAACCACATCGCCGAATTTCAGCCAGCACGCGTTCCAGTTCTCTGGGTTTGGTAATTGTGTTACGTGTATAAGCCGGTAAACTCTTTTTGCGCAAAATGCGGTTACGCTCAGCAGGTTCGAGGTAGGCAAGCAACACTTTACCGCAGCCCGTACTGTGCCACGGCACACGCCGACCAATCTGGGCGAACATACGTACCAGGCGAGGGGATTCTACCTGATCAATATACACTGCCTCATCATGATCGAGGATACTGAGGTTCGTGGTTTCACCACTCGCTTGCATGAGGCGTTCCAGAAAAGGACGGGCTTCGGCGCGAAGGGTCGAATGATTGTGAATGACACGACCCAGCTGCAATAGACGCGCGCCGAGAGAATAGCGCCCCGTCCGATCGTTTTGACGCACATAGCCGCTCTGGAGAAGCGTCGTCAAAAGGCGATGCACCGTACTCGGGTGAAGCCGAACCCGCTCACTGAGTTCAAGAATGCCAAGTTCACCTTGCTCAGCCGCTAAGGTCTCTAAAATGTCAAAGGCTCGCTCCACGGACTGCACCGTAGCACGATTCTTGCTCGACCTGGCTTTGGCTCTGCGCGTGGGCTTCACATTCTCTTCTCCGAGTCGTTACGCCAAGGGGAATTTCGCAATGCGAAATTATATTCTGCTATACAAAATCGTAACACAAGGCAAGTTTTTTGTCAAATTTTTACCGTTCGGGCGTTTTTTGTCTTTTGCAATTTTGCAGACTGCGTGTTATACTAGAAAGTAAGTGGATTGCTCGGTGAGGTCTAGAACGGTCAGTGTGAGAGTTTAGAAAGTTAACTGATCAAGGAGCATAGATGCATAGCACGGGCTCGTGGCATAAATTCGAGTTCGGGCATTGGTGAGCACGGCGAGCACCTGTCGTTTGGCGCGTCTAGAGGGCGCGTGAGCGGCAGGTGTTTGTGTTTGTTGAGCAGACCGCTATGTCACGTCGCGAAAGACTCTTGTTTCGATTGGCACTCCTGATTGCCGCGTGCGCTCTGGGGGCGTGGTTTTGGTTTCTCATTCCCTTGGCGGCGTGGTATGTCAAAAATATTCCCGATACGAGAAAGAATTTACCCTTTGCCACGTGGTTGCGTACCCAGCAACGCCGCTTTTATGATTGGCTCAGCGGTTTTCTGATGAGCTGGTTCTATTCGACGCTCCTGGCGACTCTGTTGACCTTTTTGGTGTTAGGCGTAGGAGCGGGGTTAATCTTTTCATCGGCGCCGGGCAACTCTGCGCCCATCATTACCATCATTATTATAGGCGTGCTCGCGCATCTGGCGGTGGTTTTTGGCATCCTGATTGGATTTCGTCTTGCAAAATCATCGTGTTGGGATACGTTACTGTGGCGCGCCGAACCTGCCGCGCGCGCCTTGCTCGGTGAGTATGATGATCCAAACAAACCACCCGATCCCGATTTAGTTCGTCATATCGTGGATGCGGAGATTGGTATCAATAAAGCCACGTGGGTAGTCAGTCAGGGGAAAATCAAAATGCATCACCCTGCCGCCTATAAACTTGCCAAGTTTGGGGGACCCGGGGTGTTGATTGTGGAAGAAGGTTATGCTGTCGTCCTGGTCAGGAGCGGTAAACTCTCGCGTGTCGTGGGACGGGGTCTGAATTTTCTTCAATCATTTGAACGTCCTCAGATGGTTGTGCCACTCACAGTGCAACCTGTACGCCTTGAAGTGCCATACGTAATCACGCAGGATGGCGGCTTGCTCAGTCGAATTGAAGGGCTGGTGTTTTGCAAATTAGATGCTGGGCGGCGGAATCGCGATACCGATGGGCGTTATCCTTTCGACGATGAACTCATCCTTGAGAAAGTCTGGAGTCCCAAAGGTGGTGAAGATGCAAAAGAGGCAGTGAGCGCGGTCAAGCCGATCTCCGAATCGGCGTTGCGTCAGGTGGTTGCACGCCATACCTTGCACGAGTTCTTTGACGACTTTGAACAGACACGTCGACGATTGCGTGACGAGTTGATTGCCGAAGCCAATCAAATCACCGATCCGTTATTGGGATTCAGAATCATTGCTGCGGCGATTGACAAGATCGAAATGCCCGAGGAAACAGAGCAAAAACTCTGGCAGCGCTGGGCAGTGGTCAAAGATGAGGGCATCAAGCAGAGAGAAGCGGAAATCGAACGAGAGCGCTTGCGAACAGTCAGTGAGGGCGAAGCCGTCCAGGTACAGCGCACAGAACTGGCGCGCATTCAGGCGGAGTTGGAGCGTGAACGACAAAAGGTGGGGATTGATGCCGACCGATTGCAGCAGATCGAGTTGGAGAAGATTCGCAAGCAGGTGGAGATTGAATTGGATCGCTTGCAGCGAGAAATCCTGGCAGAAGCCCAACGTGTCGAAAAACTGGAGAGCGCGCAAAGTGCCGCGCGCACCGAAGCCTTCTTGCGTTTACTCGGTACGATGCGCGTCAGTGGCTTTGATGAAACGACGATGCGGGTGCTTGCAAGTTTGTTGACGATTGGGCGTTCGGAAGCGGCAATGCGTCGTTTGCTTCGAATGGGTACGTATCGTAGTCTAACGGACCTGGGTGAGCAGGGGCATGACAAATCACAGTGACGGTGGAGGTGACCGATGGCAGCTCAAGCCCACTCAACGCTGGCATTTGAGATGATTGACCAGTGGAATCATTTGATAGGTGAACATGACGAAGACCGCGACCGAATCGGTAAGGTTGTTTACAATGTGCTGGAGGAGGCAGTGGAATGCGCGCGCCAATCGAACGATTGGCTGAGCGCCGAAAAATGTTGCGATTGGGGATTCGCGGTCTGCCAGTACGATCCAACTGATGTCGCCGCAGTCACTGGACTGACAGGGCAGTTGCACGATACAAACTTTCCCAAAGCCACAGTGGAATTCCATCGCGGTGTGTTTTTGTTGGGACAGTCCAATTTAGAATCGGCGATGGAGTACTTTCGAATGAGTGCGCGCGATTTTGCTCATAGTCAGACCGCAACCCCTCAGGGCAATTCGGCATCGGTAGGCGCGTGTCTGGCGATGTGGGCATTGGGTCGGGTTGCCTTTGCCCAAAAGGACTGGGGCAAGGCATTGCGCGCGTATGAGCAGGCGGTGCGTCTGGCGGATCGGCGCGATCCGCGCGCTGCCTTGCTGAATCAGTTGATCGAGCAAGAAATTCAACAGACGCGTCAGGCAATTCATCAACACTTGCACGCTCCGCCGAATACCTCACGCGCCCAGGCGCGTACGACGGCGCGCGCGACAGCCGATCCGTCGTTACGACGCATCCCAATTCTGGCAAGGATTGCCGCTGGTACGCCTTTGCCTACCGGCGCGGGAGAGCCATTTGAACAAATTGACCCTGACCTCGTGTGGGGCGAAATTCTTATAGACCAGGAACACGCGCGGGATGCTACCTTTGGACTTGTAGTCAGAGGGGATAGTATGATTGATGCGGGCATTTGCGATGGCGACTGTGCGCTGATTCGAGCGCAACAAGAAGCGAACAATGGTGATATTGCCGCCGTGATGATTCTTCGTGAAGGCGATGACGATCAAGCCACACTCAAAAGGTATTATCGTGAGCCAGATCACTGGTTGCTGCGGCCGATGAATTCAAGATACCGACCGATTGTGATCGCCGCGCGGAGTGATCGCGAGCGCATTGTTCGCGAGTATGCCAGACGCAATATGGATGTGGACGTGAAAGTAGATGCGACGGTGCGTGTGGTCGGTCGCGTTGTTGCCATCTGGCGCTCGGTGGGATAAGTGACAATGACCTTACTCGCCCTCGAATCCACTGTCATTGCACACGGGTTGCCATACCCGCAAAATCTGGAAACGGCGCGTGAACTCGAAGCGATAGCACGCGCGCATGGTGTTGAACCGCGCACGATTGCCATCATCGGCGGCGAAATCAAAATTGGTTTGAGCGACGCGGAACTTCAACACCTCGCGCAAGCGCGCGATGTGCTCAAACTCGCGCGGCGTGACATTGCGCTCGCGATCGCGCGCCAGCGCGATGGTGCAACCACTGTCAGCGCGACGATGTACCTCGCGCATTGTGCCGGCATTCGCGTCTTTGCGACTGGCGGAATCGGTGGAGTGCATCGAGCNGTAGGCAGTAGGCAGGCGGCAGAAAGCAGAGACGATTCCCTGCCACCTGCTGACCGCCACCTGCCTACTGCCTTGGATGTCTCCGCTGATCTCCCCGAACTCGCGCGCACGCCGGTCGCGGTCGTCTGCGCGGGCGCCAAAGCGATTCTCGATTTGCCCGCAACGCTCGAATGGCTGGAGACGTTCGGCGTGCCCGTGCTGGGGTATCAGACCGACGAATTCCCCGCGTTCTACTCGCGCGCGTCTGGCTTGCGCGTGTCCGCGCGCGTGGACTCGGCGGAAGACGCCGCGCGCGTCATCAAAGCGCACTGGGACCTGGGGCTGACGAGTGGTGTGCTCGTCTGCGTACCGATTCCGCACGCGGACGAAATTCCGCGCGAGATCATCGAGCCGTACATCGAGCGCGCGCTGCGCGAGGCGGAGGAGCAACACATTGTTGGCGGCGCAGTGACGCCCTTCGTTCTGAAACGACTGGCAGAGTTGACCAGCGGTGCAACGGTGCGTGCGAATATCGCGCTGCTGAAGAACAATGTTGCTGTCGCGGCGGAAATCGCCAGGGCATTGTGGGTTTCAGGTTATTCGCATTGAAATACTCAACCTGAAACCTGAAAACGGAGTATCTTGTCTGATTCTCTTGCTCTTCTCATCGCGTTCGTCTATGTTTCGCTCGTGCTGGGCATCAGCGAAGTGTTACGGCGCGGCGCGCGTCTTTCAGTTGACCTGACGCGCAAGTTTGTGCATATCGCAGTTGGAATGATCGCGTTTCCGCTGGTGTTGCTTTTCCAGTCGTGGCAATTTGCTATCATTCCGCCGCTGGTTTTTGTCGTGGTGAACTATGTGTCGTATCGGCGGCAAATTTTCTCGGGGATGGAAACGGGCACGCGCGGGCAACTCGGCACGGTCTATTTTCCGATTTCGTTCGCGCTGCTGATTCCGCTGTTGTGGAGTCAGCCCGCGCTCCTGGTGGCAAGCTTGATGCCAATGGTGTGGGGCGACGCGTTTGCCGCGCTAATTGGTCAGCGCATCGGCACGCACACATTTACAATTTGGGGACAAACGCGTTCACTTGAGGGAACACTGACGATGTTCCTAGTCAGTGGGCTTGCGGTTTTCCTCACCCTCATCTTTTTCGCGCAACCGCTTGCGTCGAGTTTGGTCGCGGCATTGATAGTTGCGTGCATCGCAAGTACCGTCGAGGCGTTGTCGCCGTTTGGAATAGATAACCTCACAGTGCCGCTCGTGTCTGCGGTTGTACTGTTCGCGCTGGGCGGTGGCTAGACTCTGTGACGCGGGTCTTGACCTTTTCGGATTTGCGTGATACATTTGGAACGCAAGAGTGGTGCTGGCAAATTGGTTCGCGTTTGGCTCGTTGTCGTGAGGTGAGGATGACCGCGTTCCAAACCGTTCATATTTTTGTGGAACGTCAAAGCACTTGCTGTTGACGCGCGCGCGGGCGCGTTGACGCGGCGGGTGCTTTTCGTTTTATGCAGCGCGAAGGNACGCAAAAGGTAGCGCGAANGAGGCGCGAAAGGATGAATAGGGGAAAGAACCGCCAATAAACGATGCGTGTAACGTAGGTTTGGCGACATTGCTCTTCTCAAGACAATGAGGCGTCATAGATGAAAGTCACTGGAATCATTTGGCTACGAAATGTCGTTGACAAAATCCAATGGAAGCACAACGTTACAACCGACGAGGTCGAAGAAGTATTCAATCGCTCGCCTCGCTATCGTCTCATCGAGACTGGTGATGTTGAAGGCGAAAATCTCTACGCAGCACTTGGTCAGACTGAATCCAGGCGTTACTTGGTCGTCTACTTTGTTCGCAAGGCAACGGGTGAAGCATTGATTGTGAGCGCCAGAGAGATGACGAAAAAGGAAAGGAGAGCCTATGGCAAGAAGTAAAGTGAAACGTGATCCGATTCCGAAGCACTTTAAGAACGTTGAAGAAGCATCCGAGTTCTGGGACAGCCACGATTTGGCTGACTACTGGGACTTGACCAGAGAAGCGCACTTTGAAGTAGATATCCAGCGGCGCGTGTTTCTAACGGCATTAGAGCCGACACTGGCGAAGACACTGACGAGGCTAGCACATAAGCAAGGTGTGTCCACTGAGACCCTTATCAACGTATGGTTAGCCGAGAAAGCAAAAGAAGCTGCATAGCAGATATAGAAATTCAACCTCGCCAAACACGCGCAAGGCGACTGTGTGGCGCGTGATGTTGTCTTGCACTGCAACTTCGGACAAATCCTTGTGTATACGCCCGTTGCATCTGCACTTGTCTGTTGTCATCCTTTGGGCGCGGTCGGTGCGCTGTGGCGTTGGGCGACATTGTTCTTCTCAAGACAATGAGGCATCATAGCGGAGCGAAATGGATATCTTTGTTCTACGCGCTTGCAACAAAATACAACCATTGCAAGACCCGAAGGACAAGTTCCTTCGAGTCTTTTTTTGAGTGCACGATGAGTCATCCTGTTAAATCATCACACAACAATCTGCGCGTGCTTGCGCTCAACGCGTTTTTGCGCGGCGCGCACAACAGCATCTACGGCGTCATCTTTCAACCGTTCGCGCTCTCGCTCGGCGCGTCAATGACAACGGTGGGGCTGCTCAACAGCATCGGTGGGATGAANGGAATCTTCACCACGCTCGCGCAATCGGTGGGCGGATGGCTGGCGGATCGCATCGGGCGCAAGCCCTTTGTCGTTGCCGCGAGCGCGCTTGGCGTGCTGGCGTACATTCTGCTCGCGCTGGCTGGCGCGTTGAATGTGTGGACATTGCTGTTGGGCGGCATCATTTTGTTCGGCTTGTCCGCGCTTTCGCGTCCGGCGCTTTCCGCGCTAACAGCAGAATCCGCGCAAGCCGGACAACACGGGCACGCGTTTAGTCTGACGATGGTCGCGTGGTTGGTGCCTGGTGTTCTTGCTCCGCCCNTCGGTGGCTGGCTCACCGATCAGTTGGGGTATGGCGGCATCTTTCCGATTCTTCNCGCGTTTGAAGCCGCATCGTTACTTGTCGTGTGGCGCTATTTGCGCGAGACGCGCGCATCGCGCGAGCCGATTCGGTGGCGCGATTTTGCGCGCGCCTTTGCGCGTTCGATTGTGCCACCCAGGGGGTTGCGCGGATTTTTTATCGCGTGTGCAAGCGATTCGTTCGTGTGGGGGTTAGGCTGGGGCTTGATCAACGGAATGCTGGTCAAGACGTACGGATTCACTGTCGAACAGTTGGGAGTTATGGCAAGCGTTATGTCGCTATCTTGGGCGATAATGCAAATGCCGATTGGATGGTACGTGGATCGTCACCGTTTGAAGGGGATGATGCTCTTTTCCGAATCGCTAGGCATTCCGTTGATGCTGATTGGTATCACACAGCGCAGTTTTGAAATTTTCGTCGTGGCGCAAGTGCTGTTTGCACTCACAGCGGCGACGTGGGTGCCTGTGGTCAACACGTTTTTGGCGCGCGCAGTGCCAGCGGCAGAGCGCAGCGAAGCGTACGGACGATTGAATATGTTTCGCGGGCTGATTGCGTTTCCCGCGTCCGCGCTCGGCGGCTTGCTCTTCGATTGGGGCGGAATTCGCGCGCCACTCGTCGCCAATCTCATCGGTTGTTGTGTGGTGATGCTGATGCTCATCTTCTTTGTCAATGAGCCAATGAGCCAATGAACAAATGACAAATGAACAAATGACAAATGACAAATGGAGACTGCCTCCTGCTTCCCGCCTCCTGCCTCCTGTCTTCCGCCTCCTGCTCTCTGCTTCCCGCTTCCCGCCTACTTGTCCTCCGGCTTGGGTGGTGCCTCTGCCACGATGTAGAGCGGACGATTCTTCACCTCATCGTAGATGCGTCCCAGATACTCGCCGAGAATACCGAGGAAGACGAGTTGTACGCCACCGAGAAACAGTACAGCAATCAGCGTGGTGGCTTGTCCGCCAAAAAATTCTTGTCCAAAGACGAAACGCAAGATGGCGACAATCGGAATCGCGATGAGCGCGAGGAGTGAAATCCACAATCCTAACGTCGTGGCGAGTTGCAACGGCACATACGAAAAGCCGGTGATGGCATCGAGCGCGAACTTGAACATTTTTCTAAAGGGATACTGCGTGGTGCCCGCGTAGCGTTCGTGTCGTTCGTACAAAATGCCGGTTTGCTTAAAACCGACCCAGACAGACAAGCCACGCATAAAGCGATGATGTTCGCGCACTTGTCGCAGCGCCAGAACCACGCGCCGATCAATCAAACGAAAATCGCCGGTATCGGGCGGAATGTCAATCGAGGCAAGTTTGCGGATGATGCGATAAAAGAGCGCGGCGGTGAACAGTTTGAAGAACGTTTCGCCACGACGCTTGGCGCGCTGCGCGTACACCACCTGATACCCCTCTTTCCANTTGGCGACCAGGTCGTGAATCACCTCGGGTGGGTCTTGCAAATCCGAGTCAATGATGACGACAGCGTCGCCTTCCGCGTAATCAATCCCCGCGCTGATAGCGATTTGATGTCCAAAGTTACGTGANAAGATGATGAGTTTGACGCGCGGATCCTGCGCGCGCAACTCGCGCCCGATCTCTGGCGAACGATCGCGACTGCCGTCGAAGACGAGAATCAATTCGCAGTCGCCATCGAGTTGATCCATCACTGCGCGCGTGCGGCGATAGAATTCGGGAAGCGTTTCCTCTTCGTTAAAAACAGGCGCTACGATGGAGTAGCGTGGTCGTTGCTCAGTCATTCGTTCCTATCTCCTCTGCCAGGGGAGTAAGCAGTTCCAATTTCCAGGGTTCAACGTGCGGTGCGACAGAACACGCCGTACTCAAAATGTATCCACCACCGCGTTTGCCGATGCGAATGCGTTCGGTGGCTTCGGCAATGACTTGTTCCTTCGTTCGATATTCCAGCANCGCAACCGAGTTGAGGTTGCCTTTGATGAACAATCGTTCACCGATGCGCTGTTTGGCTTCGCCAAGTTCCACGTTGCCCAGCGGTGGTGGATCGAGTGTGTCAATTCCGTTGGTGCCTGTTTCGGCGATGAGTTCCAGACGATCACCGATGCGTCCGCAGGTGTGCGTGTACACCGGTACGCCGAGTGCTTGCACCGCCGTCGTGACGCGCTGCTCGTACGGCAAGACGAATTCGCCATACATTGCGCGCGAGATGAACGAACCGCCAGCGAACGCTGACGAAATCAGCACTGCATCCACACCATACCGCGCTTGCGCCGTTGCCCACGCAACCGATGCTTCGGTCAATCGGTCGAGCAGCGCGCGTACTTTGCCAGCATCACTGACGAGCGCGAGCAATGCCTGCTCGTACCCCAGCAGTTCCATCAGGTGCGTGAAAGGCGAGAACACTTCGCCGTGAACCGAAACAGTGTCACCTACGGCGCGCTTGACCAGATCAATCGTGCGAAAAAAGTACGGCGGAATTTCGCGCAGCACACCGCGCGTGGGTTGCTCCGCCAGACGCGGAATGTGGTAGATGTTCCACACGTACCCTTGCAAATCGCCAATCTCGTCCAGACGATCAGGATCGAGCGTTTCGAAATTGGCGCGCGCTGGTTGCGTCGCTGAAAAATGTTGCGGGTTGTCGTCGCGTGGAACGAACGTGACGCTGCCATCGCGCCATGTCAATCGCTCTCCCTCGGTTGTGGTCTCGATGCGCGTCACATCGTCCAGCACGTTGACCGGGCGACCGGGAATGTTGATGAGAATTCCATCGAAGCGGTAGCGTTGTTGCAGCGTGACGAGCGCCTCGGCAAAGCCTTCGCTGGTGAACCAGATGCGATGCGGCGGCGCGTTGACATTCAAAAAGTAATGTCCCAGCGCGAGTTGACACATCACCGGCACGCGATCCACCGGTTGATGACGCATCGCGCGCGCCATTCGTTCGCGGCTGTTCATCGTCATCCTTTGAGCGCACCGATACGCAGACCTTGCATAAAATATCTCTGGAACGCAAAGAAGAAAATAATCATTGGAATCGCGGCAAGGGCTGCCCCTGCCATCAGCAAACCATAGTTTGTACCAAATTCGCTCGTGTGAATGAACGAGAGTCCCACTTGCAGGGTGAACAAGTCCGGATTCTGTAGCACCACGAGTGGCCAGAGAAACGCATTCCAATAGCGTTGAAATGAAAAGATCGCTGTGACGGCAATGCCCGGCGTAGCGAGAGGTAAAATGATTTTCGTGTAAATCGTCCACTCGGATGCACCATCAATGCGCGCGGCTTCTTCCAGTTCGCTCGGCAGTGTCTGGATGTACTGTTTGAGCAAAAAGATGCCAATCACGTCTGCCAGACCGGGCAAAATCACTCCCGCAAAGGTGTTGACGAGTTTCCATTGCGTAATCAGCAGGTAGAGCGGCACCAGCGTGACCTGACCGGGAATCATCAGCGCGGCGAGAATCATCGCAAAGAGAATGTTCGAGCCGGGGAATTTGCGTTTGGCAAAAGCATAGCCTGCCATCGAATCGAACAGGACGTGAATGGCGGTACTGAGCAGAGTGATGAAGGCGGTGTTGATGAACCAGACGTAGAGGCGCGGCACACGCCACACCTCGTCCGAACCGGGGATGGGGATTTTCGTGACGCCACTCGCTTTGAGAATCGCATCAAAGTTATCGAAGGTCGCGTTCAGCGGAATCAAATCGGGCGGTAGTTTGACCGTCGAACTCGCCGGGGTGAGAGCCGTGTTAAAAAGCCAATACAACGGAAAAAGGCTGATGACGGCTACAATCGTGAGAAGGACATAGATTACTATCTTGAGAACTTGAGACATTGGTCATCCTTGTCGTCGAATTAGTACTCTACATCCGTACTAAGAAATTTGAATTGGATGAAGGAAAATGTCGCGATGATGGCAAAAAGGATGAGAGCCTGGGCACTGGCACGCCCGTAATTGAAATCGCTAAAGGCGGTCTGGAAAATCAATTGCACGATGGTCGTGGTCGCATTAATGGGACCACCGCCCGTCATAATGTAGACGCGCTCAAAGATTTGAAATCCAGCGATGGTGTAGATGACCGTTAGATACAGGGTCGTGGGCTTGAGGAGTGGAAATGTGATGTGAATCAGTTTCTGCAAGCCGCTGGCACCCTCCACATCGGCGGCTTCATAGTACTCGCGCGGAATCGCTCCCATCGCGGCAGAGTAGAGGACGACACCACTTCCCGGCACAATCAAAATCGTACTCAAGACGATACTCCACAGGGCAATATCCGGGTTCTGTAACCACAGNACCTTGGGCAAGCCCACCAGCGTCAGCAAAAAGTTAAAGAATCCATAGTCCGGCTCGAAAATCCAGATCCACACGAGCGCGATGATGACGATGCTTGTTACGTTGGGCAGATAGAACGCGCCGCGGAACAGGGATTGCACGCGATTCGACAGGGGTTGAATCAGCGCCGCGACAATCAGCGATGAAGTGATCCACGCCATCACCACAAACACCGCGTAGATGAACGTGTGACGCATCGCNTCCCAGAAGAGTCGGCTTTCGGCAAGGTCCTGAAAATTTTTGAGACCGACCCAGGTGCTGCCGCGCAAATCTACTTTTTGGAAAGCCAGCAGAAAGGCTTGCACCACAGGATAGGCAATGAAAATAAAGAACAAAATCATACTGGGCGCGATGAAGAAATAACTCCACTTGTGCTTGTTCCAGAATTTGATAATCAGGTGTAACCAGTGTCTCACGCGATTCGTATTCATCCTCTCACCTTGACTGACCAGCGATGGTTGACCGCAGACCGCGATGAGGCGCGGTCTGCGGTCTATCGTCGGTGGGCTACTTGTTCAGCGCATCGAGTTCTTTTTGATACTGTGGCGCGATTTCATCCATCGCTTCCTTGGCGGTCTTTTTGCCCAGGATGATCGCTTGCAACGCGGCGCCATAGTTGTTGCCCAGTTCAGCCGACGTGGCGACCGGGGGTTCGTACACGCCATACTCGACCAACTTGGCGATGACGGCGCGATTGGCGTTGGTCGCGTAACTGGTGTTGCTGCGGCGCAAGCCCGGCGCGAGTTGCCAGCCCGGCACATCCTTAGCCACCTGGCTGCCAGTCAAGTACTTGGCAAACTCGTGCGATGCTTTCAACTTGGCTTGATCACTCACATTGACGACAGCGAACAAGCCGAACGCGCCATTCGTCACCAATTTACCCGAGGCACCGATCGGTGGCGGAACAACCGCCAGCGGGAAATTCTCCTTTTCCAGATCGGGGATAAAGCCAGGGGTGCTCATCAAGATCGCGACGGTCTTGCGATCCTTGAACTGGGCGCGAACACCGGCTTGATCCACCGTGCCAAAGTCGGGGGGAGTGCATTTGTGCACCAGCGCGAGGTCAGCGATCTTTTGCAACGCCGAAACACCTTCGGGTGAATTCTGCACGAACTTTTTGCCATCGGGGCTGAGGATGCGACCGCCGTCAATGTACATCAGCGGATAGTACTCTACCGCGCCCCACTTGGACGACGAGGTGAAACCATAGACTTGCGTGCCATCCGCGCGCTTGAAGGTCAACTTTTTGCACGCTTCGACAAATTGATCCCACGTCCAGGGTTTTTCCATCGTTGGAGGTTCAACACCACGTTCTTTAAAGATGTCGGTGTTGATAAAGTTGGTGATGGCAGTGACCCACAGGGGCCATGCCCAGACCTTGCCATCCACCGTCGCGACCTGAAAGCCGCTTTCGTAAAAATCTTTCTTGTCCTCTTCGGTCAGGAACGGTGTGATTTCAGAGAGGATGCCTTGCTTGGCATAGCGAGGCAAGTTGGGGCTGGTTACGCGAAAGACGTTGATGTCGGTCTTGGCAGAGAGCGCGGCTTCCAACTTGGTGTCGCCTTCCGCCGTCCAGGGGATGCCGACGATGTTGATTTTGATGTGGGGGTTGTTTTTCTGGAAAATCTCTACCGCTTTGTCGGTGTTGACCGTGCCTGCATCCGTACCGCCAGCGGTATAGCCGCGCTGGTAAAACGTGATAGTGACAGGTTGCGGCGCTGCCGTCGCTTTGGGGGCAGCCGTAGGTGCAGCCGTTGGTGCTGCTGGTGCCGCGCAAGCNATCACAATGCCTGCCAGCGCGACGAGTGTGAGTAAAACAAATGAGCGTTTCATTTTTTCTCCTCCTTGAGAATGGTTAGGTGATTAGGTGAGTGGGTGATTGGGTGATNGAGTGATGGGCATCATCTCCTTTCAGTAGAGTAGATATTTTTGTCGCTGCGCGGCAAAGCGCGCGCGAGCATTCTCCCATTCGTGCAGCAACGTTTCAAGCGGCTGATTCGTTTGCAATGCGACGCGCGCACGCGCATCGCCGGCGAGCAAATCGAAATGCGGTGGGCGACCCTCCCAACTCGATGACAGGAACTCGAAACGCGCGGGGTTTTGCGCGCGACACGCTTGAATCACGTGCAAACCTACTGTGACCGCGCGCAACGCCTCGCGATTGGTCACGTGCACCTGAACGCCGTAACACGTTTGCTGCGCGTGCTTGCTCGCTGTTGGCGTGAAGGTGATGGGACGAAAGCGAACGCCCGGCAACTGTCGCGCGTTCAGTTCCTCGGCAAGCGCGTGACCGTCCAGCCACGGCGCACCCACGATTTCAAACGGTAGCGCGGTGCCGCGCCCCTCTGAAAGATTCGTCCCCTCGATGAGACACATCCCCGGATACACCACGCTTGTCGCAAAATGCGGCATACCCGGCGAGGGAGGCACCCATTGCAAGCCAGTCTCGTCGAACCACATCGCGCGCTGCCAGCCGCGCATCGTTATCACTTCCAATTCCGCGCCGATGTTCAATTCGGCGTTGTAGAATCGCGCCAGTTCACCGATGGTCATTCCGTAACGAATCGGTAGCGGACCGTGACCGACGAAAGATTGTAGCGCGGGATCGAGAATCGCGCCCTCTAGCGTGTTGCCATTGATGGGATTCGGGCGATCCAGCACGATGAGTGGCACGCGATTTTCCGCGCACGCTTCGAGCGTCAACGCGAGCGTTGCGGTGTAGGTGTAAAAGCGCACGCCCACATCTTGCAAATCGAAGAGTAGCACATCTACGTTCGCGAGCATCTCGCGCGTCGGTTTGCGCGTCTCGCCGTAGAGCGAGTAGATGGGCAAGCCGGTGCGCGCGTCGCGACCAGAGGCAACGGACGCGCCATCCGGCGCGGCTGCGCTAAAACCGTGTTCAGGTCCAAAGAGCGCGACCAGCTGAACGCCGGCGGCGCGCAGCGCGTCCACGTTGGNACGCAAATCGCGCGTGACGCCACTCGCGTTCGTCACCAGGCCAACGCGTTGTCGCGCGAGCCGTTGCGGTTCGGCAAGGAGAAGGTCGAGGCCGGGAGTGATAGGTAAACTCATCCGAGGGTCAAAGCCTCCAGGGCGCGTCTGAGTTGTTCAACGATAGCAGGCACGCTCAATGATTCAATCGGGAGATGGTTGGCTGGATCGTTTACGGGATGCAAATGCCAGCCACGCATAGCATCGAAATCAATGCCCCAGACTCTTTGGTTGTGTTTAATGAGTGCAAATGCCTGAGTCTGTGTGACGGCGTTGTAATAGAACGAGAGAAATAGGTCTGGGTTGATAAGAGCGCGCCCACGCACGATGGGACCTTCGGTCTGGAGATCAACTTTTTTGACGAGCGGTAGTGTGGCGAGTGCCGTCAGTAAATCTTGCACAAAACTTGACGTGTTCATACAGGGCGGAGTGCCTGATAGTGTTTAAGCAATGTGACGGCTTGTTCCCACTTCCAAAAATCTTGCTCGACTTCCCAGGAGTAGGCATCCTGACCTAACGTACCTTCACGGGCGCGCTGGACAAAGTCCTCGAAAGAGAGATGCCATTTATTTTCGAGTTCGGTAATCGTTTGGCTGAGCGCGGCAATTTTGAAATCAACATATTCGGTCAGCACTTTGAGCAATGCTGCTTCAAGGTCAGGGGTCTGTGTCGTACGGATGAGCAATTCACCGAGTTTGGGAGATACAGAAATCATGCCTGCTCCTTACGCGTCCGTTATTTCAAAATGTAATACGTTCCCCGCTTGTCTCCCATTTTAATCAGCACATCTTTCTCGACCAAATCGGCAAGGTCGCGGCGAATCGTTTCTTCGCTGACTTCGGGGAACATGTCGTGATAGTCGCGATTGGTGATGCGCTGGTGCTGGACGAGGAAGTCGAGCGCGGCGCGCTGGCGTTCGTTCAAATCGAGGGCGCGCCATTTCAATTTTGCGCTCTCTTCGCTCACCAATTTCTCGCCGGGACCGCGCAGCGTCACTTTGAACCCATTGGTCGTTTCGACAAAGCGCGGCGCCGGTAAACCCCACTCGCGCATCTGATGAATCATTCGATCAATGCCGTACCCCAATCGCTCGATGAAACCGAGATCAGCAAGTACCTGCGCGATGACCTCGTTGCGCGAAAAGCGTTCCTCGATGATGTTCTCAACGGTGACATGACCGGGCAATCGTCCGGGGCTGTACACTTCGATGCGGTCACTGAACATCAGCACGCGAATTTCATCGCCGCGAATCGCGTAATCGCGATGAGCCACCGCGTTGACAATCGCTTCGCGCACCGCGGGCAGAGGATACTCGGTACGCTCTTCGCGCTGGAACGCATCGAGGCGCGCGCCTTTGCGCATATTCGCCACCAGCCATGCCTCGGCGCGGCGGATTTGTTCAGGGAGGGGACCGCGAATCACCTCGCGCAGAAATTCGTCTTGCATTGCCGTGCTGGCATAGCGCGCCAGCAAAATTTCTGCCGAGGGAAATACCCGCTGCGGTTCGCGTCCGAACAGCAAATAACCCGATACCGTCGGTCGCCACGTGTTGTTTTCTTTGAGCAGACAGCCGCGTCGCGCGAGGACATCTATCACCGCATCCTTTTTGGCAGACGTCTCGCTGAGAAACAGGGCGGCGTACTTTTCGACAAGCGTTGCATCCAGATCGTCCAGCGTCGCGCCAGGCGCCGGGAGAGATTCAAAACTGCGTTCGCCACGCTCGCGCAAGAGTTGACGCAACTGGCGTGGACCCAGTGCCACATTCTTCTTGCCGGCGCGCGCCAGATACTTGCCACGCAAGCCGTACGCGTGCGGCAAACCCGGCGCCACCTGAATCACCAAAAGTGTTTTGTCGTCCAGCGTCACACTCTCCGGGCGTGGCAAAATCAACGGCGGTTCACAGCGCAAACCAGCAGCGAGGGCTTTGTCCGTGGCACTCTCCGCGTCACGAATGCCACGAATCGCGCCGCTGTTGGGATCAATGCCCAGCAAGATCATACCACCATTCGTGTTGGCAAACGCGGCAAGCGTTTCGGCAAGACGCTGGAGTGAAACGCTTTCGACTTCAAAGGCAAGCGTTTCGCTCTGCCCTTGATGGTAGAGCGCGCGGATTTCGTCAGCGTTCATTGTTGAGAGATTAGCGATTGGAGATTAGCGACTCAATCTCTAATCCCAATTGTAACTACTCACCCTGGGTCATTGCGAGGAGGCGTTTTGTGCCGACGAAGCAATCTCCACAGTGCCAATTTGGGGATTGCTTCGCAAAAAACGCTNGCAAT